>Ga0157372_10010054_pt1 | contig 10060 bp, 9 predicted proteins | sample C55metaG_FD_115307 | JGI IMG/M metagenome (GOLD analysis project Ga0157372, IMG submission 115307) | Corn rhizosphere microbial communities from Kellogg Biological Station, Michigan, USA - C5-5 metaG | ecosystem: Host-associated > Plants > Roots > Rhizosphere > Soil | place: USA: Michigan...
GACCATGCTCGCCGACCCGTCCGTAAAGTACCGCCCCTTCCCGCAGGTCGACCTTCCCGACCGCCAATGGCCCAGCCGCACGATCACCAAGCCGCCGCGCTGGCTGTCGACCGACATGCGCGATGGCAACCAGGCCTTGATCGACCCGATGGACGAGGAGAAGAAGACCCGCTTCTTCGACCTGCTGGTCAAGGTCGGCCTGAAGGAGATCGAGGTCGGCTTCCCGAGCGCGGGCGCGACCGAGTTCGACTTCATCTCCGGCCTCGTCCGTTCGGGCCGCATTCCCGACGACGTGATGGTCCAGGTGCTGACCCAGTCGCGCCGCGACCTGATCGAGAAGAGCTTCGAGAGCCTGGAGGGCGCCGCGCGCGCGACCGTGCACCTCTACAATGCGGTCTCGCCCGCCTGGCGCCGCATCGTGTTCGGCATGAGCCGCGACGAGATCCGCGAGATCGCGGTCACCGGTGCCAAGATGCTTCGCGACGAGGCCGCCACGCGGCCGCAGACCGACTGGCATTTCGAATATAGCCCGGAGACCTTCTCTACCGCCGAACTCGATTTCAGCCTGGAGGTTTGCGAGGCGGTGATGGACGTGCTGCGTCCGACCCCGGATCATCCGCTGATCCTGAACCTGCCCGCGACGGTCGAGGCGGCGACGCCCAACATCTATGCCGACCAGATCGAATGGTTCTGCCGCAACGTCAGCAAGCGAGACAGCGTGGTGATCTCGCTCCACCCGCACGACGACCGCGGCACCGGCGTCGCCGCGGCCGAGCTGGGCCTGATGGCGGGTGCCGACCGGGTCGAGGGCTGCCTGTTCGGCAATGGCGAGCGCACCGGCAATGTCGACCTGGTTACGCTCGGACTCAATCTCTACACGCAGGGGGTCAATCCGGGGCTCGATTTCTCGGACATCGATGAGGTGATCAACACCGTCACCTACTGCAACAACCTCCCGGTCCATCCGCGCCACCCTTATGCGGGCGACCTGGTATTCACCGCCTTCTCGGGGTCGCACCAGGACGCGATCAAGAAGGGCTTCGCCGCGCAGGAACAGCGCAACGATCAGATCTGGGACGTGCCCTATCTGCCGATCGACCCCAAGGATCTCGGCCGCGATTACGAGGCGGTGATCCGCGTCAATTCGCAGTCGGGCAAGGGCGGCGTCGCCTGGGTGCTGGAGCAGGACAAGGGGTTCAAGCTGCCCAAGCGGATGCAGGCCGACTTCAGCCGCGCCGTCCAGGCGCTGGCCGACGAGACCAGCCGGGAACTGAACGCTGCCGACATCTGGGGCCGCTTCCAGTCGCACTACAAGCTCGACGGGCCGCAGGCCTATGAGCTGGTCGATTATAGCGAGACGCATGCGGGCAGCGACCGCATCTTCACCGGCCGTGTGCGCCACAATGGCGTCGAGACCTCGGTGAGCGGGCGCGGCAACGGCCTGCTCTCAAGCGTGCTCGCCGCGCTCAAGGACGGGTTCGGCGTGCAGATGGATATCGCCGATTATTCGGAGCATGCCATCGGCCATGGCGGCGACGTTCAGGCCGCGGCTTATGTCGAGGCGCGGACCGAGGACGGTCGCACCGTCTTCGGCGTAGGCGTGGATACCGACGTCGCGACGGCCTCGGTCCGGGCGCTGCTCGGCGCTGCGAACGCGCTCTAGTTCCGATCGCGTCACACCGTTCATCCCGAGTAGCCGTCGAGCTTGTCGAGACGGCGTATCGAGGGGCGACAGCCGTCTCGATACGGCTTGGGTTCGAGGACCAGCCTACCTATCCACCGTCCGCGCTGAGCTTGTCGAACCGCAGGTCGGCGCACCCAAGCGCAGTCCTTTCTTCGTCTTTCGTTGACGAAGTACAGGGCTTCGACAGGCTCAGCCCGAACGGGATAGGGCTGGTGGCGCGTTAGCGCCAGCGCTGCCAGGTGCAGCGCCGCACCTTGCGATGATGGTACCAGTGGGTGCGGCATACCTTGTGCTTGCGCACGCCGTGATGCCAGCCATTGTCGTGGCGATTGGTGGTGGTGGTCACGGTGCGATGCACCTCGACCCGATGTTCCGAAACGCGATCCTGCGCGCTCGCCGGAACGGCGGCGATGCCGCCCGCCACGATGGCTGCGAAAAGGGCGATGCCTGAATATTTCATCCTGCGCTCCTTGGGTTTGGTTCGCAGCGCAACGGGCCAATACAGGATCAGTTTCCTGATCCATCCCCCGCCAGGCTCAGGCGCGCGAAGAGCATGAAGCTCTTCACGCCCTCATGTCCGTACGCGCTCTTGATCCGGTCGGGGAAGGCATAGGCACTGGCGAGCCCGCCGACGGAGACGCGTACCGGCCCCTTCCCCACCGGCAGCGCATAGGCATAGCCCCCGCTCAGCTTGGAGACAGGGATCACGGTGCCCGCGAGCGGACCGTCCTCGAACAATTCGGCCTCCTCCACGTGCTCGGCGCGGGCGAACACGGTGTGACGCCGGGCGAAGCGGACGGCGGTCTCGGCAAGCCAGCCGTTAAGCGCCGGCCCGGGGCGTTCGTCCTTGCGCGCCCAGGCGATCGTGGTCGCCCAATTGCCGCCGTTCGCGAGCGGCAGATTATAGGATGCCGACGCGGTCGTGCGCTGCTCGTCCTTGTCCGGACTGAGCTGTTCGGGCGAGTGGATATGCCCGGTCGAAAGCTGGAAGGACAGGTTGGCGGTGGGGTTCCAGAAGCCGCGCACGGACCAGCTGTCCAGCTTCGGGCTTTCGATATCCCAGCGATGCTGATCGGGCTCGCGGCCCTTGAACGCGCTCGCCTCGATCTTCCACGGGCCCTGGGAATAGCCCGCCGTGACCACGCCGAAGGTGACGTGGGTCGAATCGAACCAGTGATGCCCGATCGGCGCCTCGGGCAGGTCCATCCCCGAAGCCCGGTGCATGAAGGTGGGCGGCCCGAGCGCGGGTTCGCCCGGCAACCCGCCATAGAGATAGAGGCTGCGCCCCTGCCCCAGGTCGTAGGAATAGCTCGCCGACAATTCCATGAAGAGGTCGTGCGGATGCTGGCGGTCGACCAGTTCGTCATGGCCGTTCGCGGTCTCGCCCGTCGCGAGCAGCAGGGGATAGCCGCTCTTGCCCATCAGCGGGTCGAGCGACAGCATCGCGCGCAGCCCCAGCGTCCCATGGTCGCCGACCGGCCGGCTCGCCATCCCCATCAGCATCGATTCGGTGAAGGTCTTGGATCCGCCGCGCGGCCCGCCCTGATCGTCGTGCACCAGGGTCGCGTCACCATGAAGCATGAGCATCCAGGGGCCCGAGATGACATGCAGCCCATCCATCGGCGCGCTGTCCGGCTGCCAGGCCGTTCCGGACGCCTCGCGCGTCATCGCGTAGCTGCCGAGCGCGCCATACATGGGAGCGTGCTCCATGGTCCCATGGTCCATCCCCGGCATCGCGCCATGATCCATGCGGGCCATGTCGTGCGCGGGCGGAGCAGCCGGAGCGGGCGCTGCCTGCGCCTGCGCCGGGGGCGCGGACATATTCATGCCGGACATGTCGGGCATCGCCTGCGCCTGAAGCGGCGCGGCGACCAAAGCGAGGATCGGAAAAGGGGCTTTGCGGATCATTCCGAAGCATCTAATCTCTGACATCATGTTAAGGTCAAGGCGGTAATGAAGATCGGCGAAGCGGCAGACGCGAGCGGGGTTTCGCAGCGGATGATCCGCCATTACGAGGCGATAGGCCTGATCCCCGCGCCGGCGCGGCGCGACAGCAATTATCGCGACTATGCGCCCGCCGACGTCCACCGCCTGCGCTTCATCGCCAACGCTCGCGATCTGGGCTTCGATACCGACGAGATTCGCGAGCTGCTCGCGCTGTGGAACGATGGCCAACGCGCGAGCGCCGAGGTCAAGAAGCTCGCCCTCGCCCGCGCCGAGGCTCTCCACGCAAAGGCGCGCAAGCTGGAGGCGATGCGGAAGACGCTGATCGACCTCGCCGGACGCTGCGCCGGCGGCGACCGGCCCGATTGCCCGATCATCGAGGAACTGGCGGGCTAGGGCATCGCCAGGCTGGCAAGCTCGCGGATCGTAATGCCGTAAGTCTCGCAGATATGGTCGCGTAGCGCCCGCTTGGCCGCCGCCATTTCGGCATAGGCCAGCTCCTCCGCCTCCTCATGCGCGAAATCGACGCGGAAGGCGTTGGGCACCAGATTTTCCCACGTTTGGTTGTGACGACGCGCTGCTTCCCGCACCGCCTCGACCAATTGCTTCGCTTCCATGGACGCGCCAACGATCCAGCCGCTAAGCTGTTGCGGTGATGCGCAAAAGGCCGCCCTTGCTATCCGCGACGTTGATCTGTGGAACAATCGCGGCCGGGCTCGCGCTTCGCCTCACGCATCTGGGCTTGCCTTTCGTTCTCGTCAAATATGGCGGATCGTTCCTGTGGGCACTGATGATCTACTGGATCGTCTCGGGGCTGCGCCCGCGCTGGCCGGTTGCGCGCTGCGCCGTCGTTTCGCTCGCCATCGCCTGCGCGGTCGAGCTCTTCAAACTGTACAAAACGCCGTGGCTGGACAGCTTCCGCCTGACGCTTCCCGGTGCACTGCTGCTTGGGCGCGTCTTCTCGGGGCTCGACCTCCTCGTCTATGCATGCGCGATCGGGGCGGGGGCGGTTGCGGACCGGGCGATACGCTCCCGCTCGGCTTAGGCTCTCACTTCCGCCCGAACAGTTTCTCGATATCGGCATGGCCCAGCTTCACCCAGGTCGGGCGGCCATGATTGCACTGGCCCGAATGGGGGGTGACCTCCATCTCGCGCAGCAGCGCGTTCATCTCGGCGACCGAGAGCAGGCGTCCCGCGCGGACCGAGCCGTGGCAGGCCATGGTCGCCGCGATGCCGTCGAGCTTTTCCTTCAGGCTCAGTGCCTCGTCATAGGCGGCCAGTTCGTCGGCGAGATCGACCACCAGTTGCTTCGCATCGCTCGCGCCCAGCAGCGCGGGCGTCGCACGGACCAGCATCGCCTTAGCGCCGAAGCGTTCGAGCTCCAGGCCCATCTCCGCCAGTTCCCCGCTACGCGCTTCCAGCCGGTCGCAGGCGGGTTCGTCCAGGTCGACGACTTCGGGCAGGAGCAGCGCCTGACGCGCGACGCCGCCATCCGCAATCGCGCGGCGCATACGCTCCAGCACCAGCCGCTCGTGCGCGGCATGCTGGTCGACCAGGATCAGCCCGTCCTTCGCCTCGGCGACGATATAGGTCGCCGCCACCTGCCCGCGCGCGACGCCCAGCGGATATTCCGCCGGCGCCGGCGGTGCTGCGAAGGCCACCTCGGCGCGCGCGGCCGGCGCGGGAGTGAATTCGGGCACATTGTCCCACACGCTGCCCTGGCTCGGCGGCCTGGTCGGCGCCCATTGCGGCGCCATCGGCTCGGTCTGCCAGCGGCCCAATGCCGCCGCCGAAGGGCGCTGCGCGCTGCGGTGGCCCGCACTGTCGAGCGCAGCGCGCAAGCCGCCCACGATCATGCCCCGCACCAACCCGGCCTCGCGAAAGCGCACCTCGGTCTTGGCGGGGTGGACGTTCACGTCCACCTCCTCCGGCGGCACCTCCAGGAACAGCGCCAGCACTGGATGGCGGTCGCGCGCGAGCAGGTCCTGATAGGCCGCGCGCACGCTGCCGATCAGCAGCCGGTCCTTCACCGGGCGGCCGTTGACGAACAGATATTGATGGTCGGCGACCCCGCGGCTGAAGGTCGGCAGGCCCGCCACCCCGCCGAGCGTGATCCCCTCGCGCACATGATCGACCGCCACCGAATTGCGCACCAGCTCGCGATCGATCAAAGCCGCGACGCGCTCGGGCCGGGTCTCGTCGGGCTGGACCGCAAGTCCCCGCCTGCCATCATGCTCCAGCGTGAAGCCGATTTCGGGCCGCGCCATCGCCAGGCGGCGCACGACATCGACGCAGGCGGCATATTCGGACCGTGCCGAGCGCAGGAACTTCTGCCGGGCGGGCACCCGCGCGAACAGTCCCTCCACCTTGATCCGCGTGCCGGGCGGAAGCGCCGCTGGCCCCTCCTCCACCAGCGCTCCGTTATCGACCACGCGCCGCCAGCCCTCGCCGCCCCGCACCCGGCTTTCCAGCGTCAGCGTCGCCACGCTCGCGATCGAGGGCAGCGCCTCGCCCCGAAAACCCAACGTCGCGACGCGCTCGATATAGTCGTCGGGCAGCTTGGAGGTGGCGTGCCGCTCCAGCGCGAGCGCCATTTCGGCCGCGGTCATGCCGCAGCCGTCGTCAATCACCTCGATCCCCGCAATGCCCCCGTCGCTCAGGCGCACGACGATGGTGCGCGCGCCCGCGTCGATCGCATTCTCGACCAGTTCCTTGAGCGCGGATGCGGGCCGTTCGACCACCTCGCCGGCGGCGATGCGGTTGACCAGATGCTCGGGGAGGCGCCGTATTGACATGAGTAAGGGTCTAGCCCAACCAGCGGTCTTCCGCGACCGGGCTTTCAAGCATTGGTATCACGATTCTCCGGCCGGGTCGCGCGTCGGACGGACAGCAGAGATATGGGTTTCATGCGCTGGTTCAAATTCATGTCGCACGACATGGCGATCGATCTCGGAACTGCCAATACGCTGGTTTATGTGCGGGGCCGGGGCATCGTCCTGGACGAACCGTCCGTCGTGGCCATCGAAACCACCAACGGCGTCAAAAAGGTGCGCGCGGTCGGTGACGACGCCAAGGTGATGATGGGCAAGACGCCCGAGCATATGGAAGCCATCCGTCCGCTTCGCGATGGCGTGATCGCCGACATCGATATCGCCGAGCAGATGATCAAGCACTTCATCCACAAGGTGCACGGTCATCGCCGCTTCCCGCGCTGGCCGGAGATCATCATCTGCGTGCCGTCGGGTTCCACCAAGGTGGAACGCCGCGCGATCCGCGACGCCGCTTCGAACGCCGGCGCATCCCAGGTCTTCCTGATCGAGGAGCCGATGGCGGCCGCGATCGGCGCGGACATGCCCGTGACCGAGCCGATCGGATCGATGGTGGTCGATATCGGCGGCGGCACGACCGAGGTCGCCGTGCTCTCGCTGCGCGGCCTCGCCTACACGACCAGCGTGCGCGTCGGCGGCGACAAGATGGACGAGGCTATCGCCTCCTATGTCCGCCGCAACCATAACCTGCTGATCGGCGAAGCCACGGCCGAGCGCATCAAGCAGGAACATGGCACCGCGCAGATGCCGTCCGACGGCGTCGGCGAGCGCATCCAGATCAAGGGTCGCGACCTCGTCAACGGCGTGCCCAAGGAGATCGAGATCACGCAGGGCCAGATCGCCGAGGCGCTGTCGGAACCCGTCTCCGCCATCGTCGAAGGCGTGCGCATGGCGCTCGAGAATACCGCGCCGGAGCTGGCCGCCGATATCGTCGACCAGGGCATCGTGCTTACCGGCGGCGGCGCGCTGCTCGACGGTATCGACGAAGTGTTGCGCCAGGCCACCGGCCTTCCCGTCACCGTCGCGGACAATCCGCTCACCTGCGTCGCGCTGGGCACCGGTCGCGCGCTGGAGGATCCGATGTTCCGCGGCGTGCTGCACACGGCCTAAGTCGGGTAGAGGGCCACAATGGCCCCGCCGCGCCATCGTGACCGCGGCTTCTCGCGGCGCATCCAGTACGGGCTGTTCTTCGGCTATGTCGCCGCAGGCATCGGCGTCGTCGCGGGGATCGCGCTGATCCTGATTGCGCGTTTCGATCCGCTCGCCTTCGAAGGCATCAAGGGCCTCGCGCTGGACGTGACCGCGCCCGTCACCAAGCTCACGCGGCCGATCGTGCGCGGCGGGGGTTCGCTCGCGAGCGACGTCGGCGACTATTTCGGCGCGGTGAGCGAGAACAAGTCTTTGCGCAAGCAGCTCGCCGACGCGCAGCGCGGGCTGGTTCAGGCGCGCGTGCTGGCGTTCGAGAATGCGCGCCTCAAGCGCACGCTCAAGCTGGTCGGCGAACAAAGCCAGCCGATCGTCGCCGCCCGCATCGTCGGATCGGACCTCACCGGCACGCGCCGCTTCGCCACGCTCGCGGCCGGCAGCGCGGACGGGGTCGCGCCTGGCCAGCCCGTGCGCGCCGCCGATGGGCTGGTCGGCCGCATCGCTGAGGTTGGCGCGCACGCCTCGCGCATCGTCCTGATTTCGGACGGCGGCAGCGCCGTCCCGCTCCGCGTGGTCCGCACCGGCGAGCCGGTCCTGGGCGAGGGTCGCGGCGACGGCGCGATCGAGGTCCACTCCACCGTGGTCGGCGGCGCCGGCTTCCGGCGCGGCGATCTGCTCGTCACGTCGGGCGTCGGCGGGGTCTATCCGCCCGATTTGCCCGTCGCGGTCGTGACCAGCGTCAGCGGCGAGATTGCGACCGGCCTGCCGCTCGCCCGCCCCGCCAGGCTCGATTTCGCGATTGTGCTTCCCCAGGCCCCCGTCCCCCCGCCGGTTGCACCGCCGCAGGGGCATCGGCGCTGATGGCGATCATCGAATCCGACCTGCTCGGGCACCCATCGCGCCTGCGGCTGCAGGCGATCCCGGTCGCCTCGACGATGATCGGGTCGGCCGTCACCTTGCTGCCGTTCATTTCGACCGCCCCCGTCCTGCCGCCATTGGGGCTGCTGATGGCGCTCGGCTGGCGACTGCTCCGCCCCGAATTGTGGGCCGCCTGGGTCGCGCTCCCGCTCGGCTTGGCCGACGACCTCATCACCGGCACGCCGCCCGGCACCGCGATGACGCTGTGGACGATCAGCTTCCTCGGCATCGACCTGATCGACGCGCGACCGATGTGGCGCGATCATTGGATGGACTGGTGGATCGCTTGCCTGGTGATCCTGTTCTGCGGTTTCGGGCAATGGGCGATCGGCTATTTCGTCTCGGGCGGCGGCGCCTTGTGGACGATGATCGCGCCCACCGTCCTCGCCATCCTCTGCTTCCCGCCGATCGCGCGATTGTGCGCGCTGCTGGACCGCTGGCGGCTATCGAAATGAGGTGGTTCGATCGCCGGGGACGGGTCGTTACCGATCAGTCGCTGGCCTACAGCTTCACGCGCCGCGCGATCGTGCTGGCGGGGGCGCAGGCGAGCGTCGCGGCGCTGCTGGCGGGTCGCATGGCGTGGCTGTCGATCACGCAGCGCGACAAATATGACCGGCTGGCGGAGAGCAACCGCGTCCAGAGCCAGATCATCCCCCCGCGCCGCGGCTGGATCGTCGACCGCAACGGCAAGCCGATCGCGGTCAACAAGACCAGCTTCCGCGTCGATTTGATCCCCGACCGGCTGCAGGATCCCGACCGCGCGATCGACGAGCTTCGCCAGATGCTCGACCTCAGCCACGAGGATATCGAGCGGATCAAGGAAGCGCTCGACAAGTCCCCCGGCTATCAGCCCGTGCCCGTGATCGAAGGGCTGGATTACGAGCGGTTCGCCGCGGTCTCGCTGCGCCAGTCCGAATTGCCCGGCGTCGCGCCCACCAGCGGCTTCACCCGCTCCTATCCCGCAGGCGCCGCGGTCGGCCATCTGTGCGGCTATGTCGGCCCCGCCTCGGCCGAGGATTATCAGCGCACGCACGACCCGCTCTACATCACCCCCGGCTTCAAGGTGGGGAAGGAGAATCTGGAAAAGGTGATGGAGCCGTGGCTGCGCGGCACGCCCGGCGCCAAGCGCACCGAGGTCACCGCCCACGGCCGCCTGGTCAAGGAACTGACCACCAAGCCCGAGCAGATGGGCCATACGTTACGCCTCACCATCGACGCGCCGCTGCAGGAATATACCGCGCGCCGGCTGGGGCCGAACAGCGGATCGGTGGTGGTGGTCGATTGCGAGACGGGCGGGCTGCTGGCGATGGTCTCGATGCCGTCCTACGATCCCAACACCTTCACCGACGGGATCAGCAAGTCCGAATGGGCGATGCTGTCGGCCGACGACCATCTGCCGCTGATGAACAAGGTGCTGCTCGGCCTCTATCCGCCGGGATCGACCGTGAAGCCGATGAACGCGCTCGCTTTGCTGCGCTGGGGCGTCGACCCGCACGAGACGGTCAATTGCCCGGGCTATTTCCGGCTCGGCCGCGCGACC
>Ga0157372_10010055_pt1 | contig 10060 bp, 5 predicted proteins | sample C55metaG_FD_115307 | JGI IMG/M metagenome (GOLD analysis project Ga0157372, IMG submission 115307) | Corn rhizosphere microbial communities from Kellogg Biological Station, Michigan, USA - C5-5 metaG | ecosystem: Host-associated > Plants > Roots > Rhizosphere > Soil | place: USA: Michigan...
CGCCAGCTTGCCCATCGCGCTGTCGCCCGCGTTCGCTTCGTCGAGCAGCGCGACGATGTTGACGTCGGTCAGCGTCGCCGTCGCAGCAGCTGTCGTGTCGGTCGTCGGCGTCGCCGCCGCCGGCTTCGCCGTCGTGTCCATCGCGGCGAGCGTATCAGAATTCCTTGCACTCTTGGTGCACGCCGCCGCTACCACGGCCAGTGCGCACGCGCTGATGATTGCCATGCTTCGAGCAGGGCGTTTCGACATGGGTTCCTCCGCACGGTTGAGACGCCCCGGGCTCTCCAGGGCCGCCTCCACCATTGGCAAGATCCGTACGCACCGCTCCGGTCGGGCCGATCGAACCGGTCCGCATGCGTGCTCGACTGTATTTCCCGGTCCTCACGCGTGCTCGACCGTATTCGAGTTCGCTAAACCGCCTCAGTCACCGGGCTCAGGCACGGCTTCGGGCAGATGCGCGCTCGCGCGTCGGCCGAATCGCGCGAGCGTTCGTTCCCGCCACTCGTCGAGAATCTCGTAAACGGTCGGAATCACGACGAGGGTGAGCACGGTCGACGTGATCACGCCGCCGATCACCGCGCGGCCGAGCGGCGCGCGAAAGTCGGCGCCTTCGCCGAGTCCCATCGCGACGGGGACCATGCCGGCGATGAGTGCGAGCGTCGTCATGAGAATCGGGCGGAGCCTTATTCGGCCCGCCTCGATCAACGCGGCGCGTCGATCGAGGCCGCGTCCCGTGTGCGACCACTTCGCGAAGTCGATCAGCAGAATCGCATTCTTCGCGACGATGCCCATCAACAGGATCACACCGATCAGACTCATGAGGTTCAGCGTATCGCGCGTCACGATGAGCGCGAGCACGACGCCGATCAGCGACAGCGGCAGCGATACGAGGATTGCCAGTGGATCGAGGAACGATCCGAACTGCACGACGAGAATCAGATACATCAGCATCACCGCGACGCCGAGGGCGATGAAGATGTTGCTGAACACCTCGTTTTGGCTTTCCGTCTCGCCCCCCAGCGAGATGTGGTATCCGGAGGGCAGCGACAACCTGTTCACGGCCTGCGTCACGCTACGCGACACGTTGCCGAGCGACGCGCCCTCCACGTTCGCGCCGATCGTCACCACGCGTTCGCGCTGGTAGTGGTCGATCTGCGACGGCCCGGTACTCGGTGTGATGTCCGCGATCTGCCGAAGCGGTACGTACGCCGGCATCCCCGTGCCGGGCGTGCCGGCCTGTGCGGGTGTGACGAGTACCGGCAGTGCCCCGAGGTCCGCGGCATTTTCGCGCGCCGACGGCACGAGCCGAACGTGCACGTAGCGCGAAATCCCCGCGGGATCGACCCACGTTCCAGCGTCCACGCCAGCGAACGCGAACCGCAGTGACGACGCGAGCTGACTCACGCTCACGCCGAGCGTGCCGGCAAGGCCGCGATTGACGCGCACGTTGAACTCGGGCTTCTGTCCCTTCGTCGAGAGACCGACATCGACCGCGCCCGGCACGCCCGACACGATCTTCGCGATCTGTGCCGCATAGCTGTTGAGAACGGCCAGATCGGGACCGCGCAGCTGCAACTGCAACTGTTTCTGCGCTCCGCCGAATCCCGACGCGAACGTGAACGCCGTCGCGCCGCCGACTTGCCGCATCTCGGTGCGCAGAATCTGCCCGAGCTCGTCTTGGCTCATTGCCCGCTCTTTCTTGGGCTTGAGGCGGACGTAGACCGTGGCGTTGTCCGCTTCGGAAGATCCGCTCGTGCTGCCCACCGTGGTGTACGTGTAAGCGACCTCCGAACGCGCCCGGATCATGCGCGCGATTTCCTCGGCCTTGAGCGAGGTATAGTCGAGGTTGGACCCGGGCGGCGTTTCGATCGCGATGTTCAATTCGCTCTGATCGGTCACCGGCACGAACGCGAAGCCGCCGATCAGAACCTGCAGCGCGATCGCGAAGATGAACGACGCGGCGGCCAGGGCGACCATGGTCCAGCGGTGGTCGAGCGCCCACGCGATGACCGATTTGTAGCGATCGGCCTGGCGATCGAACCACATGTTGAAGTGGTCGAGCGCTCGCGCGATCGGATTGCGCCGCTCATGCGCCTCGAGCTGCGGATCGGGCCAGTATGCCGAGAGCATCGGGTCGAGCGAGAACGACACGAAGAGCGACACGAGCACCGCGGCCGCGATAGTCAGCGCGAACGGCTTGAACCACTGCCCCGCGACGCCGGGCATGAAACCGACGGGCACGAACACGGCGACGATCGAAAACGTCGTCGCGGCGACGGCGAGGCCGATCTCGTCGGTTCCTTCGTGCGCCGCGGCCATGTGGTCGGCGCCCATCTCGACGTGTCGCACGATGTTCTCTCGCACGACGATGGCGTCGTCGATCAGAATGCCGATCGCCAGCGACAGCCCGAGCAACGACATCGTGTTGAGCGTGAAGCCGAGCATCAGCAGCGGCACGAACGCCGAGAGCACCGATACCGGCAGCGCAAGACCGGTGATCACCGTCGAGCGCCACGAGTTCAGGAAAAGGAACACCACGAGGACCGTGAGAAGCGCGCCTTCGACGAGCGCCTCCTGGACGTTGCGCACGGAGTTGCGGACGCGCACACCGGCGTCGCGCACGATCTCGATCCGCGTTCCCGGCGGCATCAGGCGCTGCAAGCTGTCGACTCGCGCCCTCACGCGGGTCGCAACCGCGGTCGTGCTGTACTCGCGCGATTTCACGATGTCGAGACCGATCGCCTGTCGTCCACTGAAGTACGCCGCCGACAGCGGCTCGGCGGCGCCGGCTTCCACGTTCGCCACCTCGCCGAGGGTGACGAGTTGTCCGTTGCGCGCCGAAATGACGAGCGCCGAGAAATCCTCCGGCCGATCGAGCCGTCCTTCCAGTCGGATCGAGCGTTGCTGGAGCGCGCTGTTCACGTTGCCCACGGGCGCGGCGAGGTTCTGCGCGCGCAGCGCGGCCACGACCTGATCGATGCCCACGCCCAGCGACGCGAGATCGGTGGGGCGGACGTTGACGTTGAGCTGTGCGCTGTCGCCGCCGACAACGTTCACCTGCGCGACGCCGGCGATCGCCCGCAATTCTCCGGCGATCGTCTGATCGGCGATCTGCGTGAGCTGCGGCGGCGACAGGACGCTCGACGTGATCGCCAGCGAGACGATCGGCAGCTGATTCGGATCGAAGCGCTGAATGATCGGCTCGATGATCTCGGCCGGAAGTTGAGCCCGCACCGCGGAGATGGCGTCGCGAATGTCCTGTGTCGCCTGGTCCACCGGCTTCGAGAACACGAACTGCACGATGATCTGCGCGAAGCCGTCCGTCGCCGTCGAGTTGATTTTGTCGACGCCGCTGATGCCGGAGATCTTGTCTTCGATACGTGTGAGGACTTCGCGCTCCACGACGTCCGGGGACGCGCCGGGGTACGCGATCGCCACGAACACGATCGGCGCGTCGATGGCGGGGAACTCGTCGGTGTCGAGCTTCGTCAGCGCGGCGAGGCCGAACACCACGAGCGCGATCATCGTCACTACGGTGACGATGGGCCGCCGGATCGCGAAGTCTGAGACGAACATGTCAGCGTCCTGAGTCGCAACATGGGTGCCCGGCGCCGCTCGCGACGGGCCGGCCCGACGCGCTCGGGATCACTGATGCACTGGTGTCGGCGTCCTCACGAAAACGATCGCGTCGAAGTTCGTCGGCAACTCGATCGTGGTTTCGAACGCTCCGGGTAACACCGGTGAATACAGCTCGTTGATGAGGCGCATTTGCCGCGGCCCGCGCAGCCACCCGCCGGCCTTGTCGCTCGGAAGATTCCGCGCGTCGAGCCAGAACGCGTCGCCCGAGGGGGACGGCGCGCGATTCAGGACATCCTCGTACGAGTTTGGCGTGGGACGAGCCACACGCGTGTCGGAGAATCCCGGCTCTCCGCTGCCGCGTCCGCCGGAGCCGCGGTTCACCGATGGGACCCGCGCTCGAAGCATTCCCCCGCCGACCGCGAACGCGACGGGGCGGTAGGCGGCCGTAAGACGCTGGCCCAACGGGACGCCCGTTTGCACGGTGGTGCGCTCGAGCGTGAGACGTCCCATCTCTACGTCTCCGCCCCATAGCACGATGCGGCCCTGCGGCCCGAAGAGGTTCGCCAGGTACATCACGTGTTCCGCGTTGCCTTCCTGTCGCGGCAGATGGCGAAGGCCGACAGCCACATGATGCTGGATGAGGCGCGCCATTTCCTCGGCGTACGCCAACTGCGCGGCGGCTCCCGCGCTTTTTGCACGAGCGCGTGCCGCAACCACGCTGTCGAGGGCGGCGCGCGTCGCCGGCGCGCAGGCATTCCAGAAGGAGCTATCCGCGGCGCGACCCTCGAGCCCGAAATGCGCCGACTCATTTTCCGCCACGCATGCGTAGCTGCGCGTCAGCCAACCGCGTGTGGCGACGTCGATCACCGAGTCGGGCAGCGTGACGATCGTCCGAACCGCGAGTTCGGCGGTCGGGATCTCGAATCCATAGAAGTCGATCTGCTTGTCGGAATGCAAATGATTCCAGTCGCGCAGGGCGTTCACGAACGCCACCATCTCGCGCGTATCGAATCGCCACGAGCCGAGCGCGCGCAGAAGACGCCGCACGTCGTTGGGGTTGCCCGGACCGCCGCGCACGTACCGATCGATCTCGAGGGCTTCGGGCATCGGAGCCTGAACGGCGACCGCCTTGAAGCCCGAATCCGAGAGCGCGACCAATGTGCGGCGCACGACCTCCGGGAACTCCGCCGTTCCCTCAGTGAGCTCGCTGAGGCCGAGGATTCTCGCCCCGCTCGCGATCGCGGCGACCCCGCGCCGCTCGTCGGCCGAGGGCGTCGAATCGTGGAGCGCAATCGGCGCAGCGTGCGATTCGACCCACGCGAGCGCCGCGGTCGCTGAGTCGCTGAGCGCTGGAGGGGGTGCCGGTGGCGGTGGCGGCGGGTGGCTGCATGCCGCAGCGGCGAGTGACGCGGCGAGGGCAAGCTGGCTCACGCGATACAACATCGGAAAACCAGAACGGCGCGAGGTCGTGCGTGTCATCGTGAATTTCCGGGGCGCGCCAGCGGCGCGCGTTCTATTGTGATCACTCGAACTTATAGCCTCTCGGCGTCTCGCCCTCGTGCTCGCACCGCGCGCGCGATCAAGAAGGCGTAAAGCCCCCCGCCGAGACGCCTGTCGCGTCGGATTCAACGTCGCCACTCGACGCCTCGTCCAGCAGCAGCTCCAGCTCTCGCGCAGCAGGACTGATACCCGGGACGCGCGAGCGCAGCCTGAGCCGCGAGAGCACCCGGCGAATCCCGAACCCGTCGACCGGTACAATCGCGAGTCGGCCGAGCTCGAGCAGATCCGTCGCGGCCACCCGAGACACGACGCCGAGGCCCAGCCCTGCGGCGACCCCTTGTTTGATCGCCTCACTGCTGCCGACACGCATGGTCCGAAGCCGGACGCCACGGTCGGCGAACGCGCGCTCACCGGCGCGTCGAATCGGGCAGCGTCTGTCGCTCACCAGGAACCGGTAGTCGGCGAGATGTTCCGGGACGACTCGGTCGCGGGAGCGGAGGTCGTGGTCGCCCGAGGCGACGACCACCAACTCGTCGTCACGCCAGGGAACGACTTCGACGAGTTCGTGCTCGATTGGATACTCGCTCAATGCGACATCAACGCGCGACTCTAGGAGCAGTTTGAGAACAGTTTCGTCGTCGACTTGCCTCGCCGTGATCATCACGGTCGGCCGGCGGCGATGGAACCGCGCCAGGACTGGCGGCAGAAGGTAGGTCGCGATCGTCGGGCTGGCGGCTACGCGGAGACGGCCGCGCTTCAACCCTCGGATCTCCCTCAGCTCGCGCTCGGCAAGTCGCTCGATGCCAAAGATTTCGCGCGCTCTGGCGTGAAGTGCCCGGCCGGCCTGGGTGAGACGCGGCGTTCGCCCGTTGCGGTCGATGAGGCGAACGTTGAGGCTGCGCTCGAACTCACTCAGCGACTTGGAGATCGCCGGCTGGCTGAGGCCGAGCTGTGCGGCGGCTTTTGTGAACCCGCCGTGATCGACGACGGCGGTAAACAGCCGGAGGTGGTGGAGATTGATTGACATTACCTATTCTCATCGAAGCGCGAGAATAATGTATTGTCTTTATGACATCCCCACCACCTTGGACGCCTGTTCTCTCGTCCGACGGGCTACGGTCAACCGTGGCCGCTGTGGTCGTGATCGTCGTGGCCGTCGTGATCCTCATCCTCGAACGCGTGGAACGACGTGCCGATGCGCGCAATGAACTGGCCCATCAGCGACGGCGTCGCGTTGAGCTTCGACGGGTCCAGCAGCGAGCCGTCCGTGTTCGTGAACCACGTCGCGAGCGGTACGGTGACCGTGATCGACGTCGCCGTGCCTGCTGCAACCACGAGAGGAGTCGTGAATTGAATCTCTCCGCGCACCGGCGTCGCGACCGTGACGTCGAACGCGGTGCCGTCGAACGTTCCCTTCAAACGAACGAACGCCAGGCGGAGCTCCAATTCTTGGAATGTGCCCGCGGGAATCGCGTCGGCCGGCACGCTCACGATGCTTCCGTCGAGCGGCAGGTCGATCGACGTCGGACCGATCTTCATCTCGCCGCAATCGTCGCTGCCGCTGCCATTGTGGTCGCCATCAGCGCTCGCGCTTGCACTCGGACTCAGGTTGTCGTTGGCACCTTCGTTGTCGTCGGCGCACACCGCAGAAGACGCCGGCTTCAGCTCGGCGCGCGAAACGGTGATCGTCACCGCGCTCAGAACCAGTGTGTGCCCGTTGATCGTGATCGGCGCCGCGTCGGCGAGTGCGCCGAGCTTCGGGCCGGTCGTGAACGCCAACTGACTCGATGACGTCTTTACGCTCGTGGAGTCGCTGCACGCCGTGGCGAGACCTGCGAGCGCCACCAGCGATGCAATTCCGTACGTCGTTCGTGTGTGCCGCATACGTCGTGTCCCTCGCGAAGCTTGTGGGAGATACCGCAGGAGTCGCGGCGGTCGGGTCTGCATTCGCATGCATCGGACCGCCGTTACCGCGTGAATCTTCTTTGCACGACATAGGTTCCTCGCCGCGCGATCGTGTGAGGATTCACATAAGCACGACGTGATGCCGCGCACACTTCGCTCGCATGCGTAAAAATTCTTGCGCGTCACCGATGCGCAGGTCGTCGGACGATGTCGGCGAATCCCCGACGGGATGCGTCCGCTCGCGTGTCCGCTAGTCCGCGCGGAGCGCGTTCGCCGGATCGATCTTGGTGGCGCGGCTCGCCGGCGCGTACGCGGCGACCAACACGACGACGAGCAACGCGGCGCAGGCGGCGGCGAGCGCGACCGGATCGGCCGGGCTCACCTCGAACAAAATCGAGGATAACAGCCGCGACGTGCCGAAGGCCGCGACGAGGCCGACGAGTGCTCCGATGCCGGAGACGCGCAGCGCGTGAATCAATACGTCGCGGCGAAGTCGTTCGGGCTCGGCGCCCAACGCCATACGAATCCCGAGCTCGCGTGTTCGTTCGCGCACGATCGACGCCATCAAACCGTAGAGGCCGATCGCCGCGAGCAACAGCGCCGCCACGCCGAACACCGACATGAGAAGCGCGCTCATTCGCGGTTGCGACAACGGGGCGTCGAGCAGCTCGTCCGTGGGATGGACGTACCACAGCTTCAACTGTGGATCGACGGCGGCGACCGCTTGTCGCATCGCCGGCAAGACGCTCGAAATGTCGCCGCGAGTGCGCATCGCGAAACCGAACTGCCAGAAGCCCATCTGGCGCCACGGGACGTAGATGAGCGGCACGACGGTCTTCAGCGCCCGAATGTGCGCATCACCGGCGACGCCGACCACCGTCCGCCACGCGGTACTGTCCGACAGATAGTGAATGCGCTTGCCGATCGGATTCTCCCCGGGCCACAGACGCTTCGCCGCCATTTCGCTCACGACGGCAACCAGCGGTGCATTCTCGCGATCGGCGTCGGTGAACGCTCGACCGCGCAGAATCGGCGTACCGAACGTGCGGAAATAGTCCTTGTCTCCGCTCAGCTCCGGATAGAACCCGTTCGACGCGTACTCACTCGGCGACTGTCCCTCCTTGTCGACGCGACCGAGGAACACGTTTTCACCGACCAGCGGCGGGATGAGCGTCGGCGTCAGAGCAACGATTCCGGGAATGGCTCGCCAACGGTTGAGAATGTCGTCGCCGAGTGGATAGTACTTCGACACGGAGTCGTATTTCTTGGACGGCCATGAGACGGAGAGCTGGGTGAGGTGCTCCGGCGTGTAGCCGAGGTCGATCGACTCGAGGCGCAGGAGGCTGCGCGCGAGGAGCGCGCCGCCGGCGAGCATCACCAGCGCGAGCGTCGTCTGGCCCGCGACGAGCACGTGACGGAAGCGACGCCGCGCGGCGGAGTCTCGCCCCGAGCGCGAATCGAGGCGCAGCGTCGACGCGACGTCGGTGCGTGCCGCGAGCAGCGACGGAACGACGCCGAACAACAGCACGGCGAGCATCGTCACTCCGACAGTGACGTAAATCGGCGCGCCGGACAGTCCGATCACGTCGAGTCGCGGCAGACGCGATGGAGCGGCGGCGATCAATAGCTGAATCAGCGCCACCGCGCACAACAACCCGAGTATGCCGCCGCCGACCGCGAGCAACGTGCTCTCCAGGAGAAGTTGCCGCGTGACGTCCGCGTACGTGGCGCCAAGCGCGCGTCGGATCGCGAGTTCGCGCGTGCGCGAGTTGGCGCGGAGCAGAAGCAACCCGCCGACATTCACGCAGGCGATGACGAGCAACAGGATTACGGCCGCGCTCAGCGCGATGAGTGCGGGCCGGATGTCGCCAACCATCGCCTGCGTGAATGTCTTCACGTTGGCCCCGTTGATCCCGTTGCCGGTGCGCCACGGTGGTATCGGATTGCGCTTGATGATGGAGACCACCTCGCTCGCCGCCGCGGAAGGCGTCGCGCCCGGCGCGAGACGAGCGATCGCGATCGTGCTGAAGCCGGTGTTGCCGGTGTCGGGCGACGGCCATGGCAGCCAATAGCCCGCGCCGTTCGGAAAATCGAGGCCCGGCGGCGCGACGCCGACGATCGTGTACGTGAGCTGCGAGTACGGCTCGTACAAGTGGTGGCCGACGATCTTCGGATCGCCGCCGAACCACTGTTGCCAGTTCTGGTAACTGATCACGAGCGACGGCGGCGCTCCGACGACGTCATCTTCGGGCTTGAGCATGCGTCCGAGCGCGGGCCGCGCGCCGAGCACATCGAAGAAACCGCCCGACACGACCACCCGGCCCAGCGTCAGCGTGCGATCGCCGTCGACCAATGGGCCTTGCGAGGTTCCCCAGTGCGCATAACCGCCGACCTCGCGGAGCGTCCGGCTCTGCCGCTTTATGACCTTCAGATCGCTCTTGACCAGCCCGAACTCGACGGTTGGATCCCTGTAGGTCGACAACACGACCACGCGGTCGGGGTTGGGAACCGGTATCCGCTGGAACAGCACGGCGCGGAACACGGTGAACACGGCGACCGCCGTCCCGATTCCCAGTCCGAGGATCGAGAGGGCCGCCGCCGTGAACGCCGGTGTACGGCCGAGGCCACGAAGCGCGATGCGAATCGAGCGGATGGAGTCGGTCATCGGTCCTGGAGGATTCCGTTCGAGTGACGCGAAGAAAGACGCCGTCGGACTTCAAGACACGCGGTGCTGCCGGAACCCTCTCGCGGGGTCAGGTGCGCACGAGCTTCTTGTAGGCGACGCGATGCGGCTGGTCGGCGTCGGCGCCCTTTCGTTTGTGAAGATCGTCGACGTACGACTTATAGTTCCCTTCTTGCCACACGACCTCGCTGTTCCCCTCGAAGGCGAGGATGTGCGTGGCGACGCGGTCGAGGAACCAGCGGTCGTGCGAGATCACCACGGCGCATCCGGCGAAATCGACGAGCGCATCCTCGAGCGCGCGCAGCGTGTCGACGTCGAGATCGTTCGTCGGCTCGTCGAGCAGGAGCAGATTGCCGCCGCTCATGAGCGTTTTCGCAAGGTGCAGCCGGTTGC
>Ga0157372_10010056_pt1 | contig 10058 bp, 7 predicted proteins | sample C55metaG_FD_115307 | JGI IMG/M metagenome (GOLD analysis project Ga0157372, IMG submission 115307) | Corn rhizosphere microbial communities from Kellogg Biological Station, Michigan, USA - C5-5 metaG | ecosystem: Host-associated > Plants > Roots > Rhizosphere > Soil | place: USA: Michigan...
CCATTGGTCAAAGCTGAAAATGTTCCAGATAATGCCCTGTGTGAAAATCTTATGCTCATACATAGCAATTAAAGCACCTAAACTTTCGGGATTAATTTCCTTTAACAGGAATGAATTAGTTGGTCTGTTTCCTTCAAAAACTTTAAACGGAGCTAGCTTCTCTATTTCTGCTTCTGATTTTCCTGCAGCTTTCAATTCCGCAACTACTTCTTCATACGTTTTACCATTCATCAAAGCTTCTGTTTGTGCAAAGAAGTTTGATAATAATAAGGTATGATGAGCTCCTATTTTGTTATGAGATTGAGCAGGAGCAATAAAATCGCAAGGGATAAGTTTTGTTCCCTGATGAATTAATTGATAAAAAGCATGCTGACCGTTAGTACCAGGTTCTCCCCAGATAATTGGGCCTGTTTGGTAATTAACTACTTCACCCGTTCTGTCAACATATTTTCCATTGCTTTCCATATCTCCTTGCTGGAAATAAGCAGCAAAACGGTGTAAGTACTGATCGTATGGAAGAATTGCATGGCTTTCTGCTTCAAAGAAATTGTTATACCAAATTCCCAACAGGGCAAGTATTACCGGTATATTCTGTTCAAAATCAGTTTCACGGAAATGCTTATCCATTTTATGAGCTCCATTAAGTAAAGCCTTAAAATTATCGAAGCCAATACCTAAAGCAATTGAAGTTCCGATAGCGCTCCATAATGAATATCTACCGCCAACCCAATCCCAGAATTCAAACATGTTTTTGGTATCGATGCCGAAGCCGGCAACAGCAGTTGCATTAGTTGAAAGTGCTGCGAAATGTTTAGCTACGTCACCTTCTGTTGCTCCTTCCTGTAAGAACCAGTTACGGGCACTATGGGCATTTGCCATAGTTTCCTGTGTTGTGAAAGTTTTAGACGCAATCAGGAACAAGGTAGTTTCCGCATCAACTTTTTTAAGCGTTTCCGCGATATGAGTTCCGTCAACATTAGAGACGAAATGTAAATTAAGGTGAGTTTTGTAAGGCTTTAAGGCTTCTGTTACCATCACCGGTCCAAGGTCAGAACCCCCGATACCGATATTTACAACATCAGTAATAGGTTTTCCGGTATAACCTTTCCATTCACCAGAAAGAACAGAGTTAACAAACCTTTCAACTTTTTCAAGAACTGCATTAATTTCAGGCATTACATCTTGTCCATCAACTAAAATGGGAGAGTTGTCTGAATTACGAAGAGCAACGTGTAATACAGAACGACCTTCTGTTTCGTTGATCTTTTCGCCGGTGAACATTGCTTCGATGGCGTCTTTTAAGCCACATTCTTTTGCTAACTGAACCAGCAGGGCAACAGTTTTGTCGTTTATCCTATTTTTAGAATAGTCTAAAAGGATATCATTAAATTGAATAGAAAATTTCTCAAAGCGAGTTGGATCTTCTGCGAAAAGTTCGCGGAGGTGCTTGTCGCTAATTTCTACTAAATGGTCTGATAAATACTTATAAGCCTGGGTTTGTGTAAAGTTAACTGTAGGAAGCATTTTCTTTTTTTTCAGCGAAGATATAATTCCTGTATTAAACAGAATAGAAATTTGGTCTTTAAATGCTAAAATCTTAAAGGTTGTCTCCTTTTTTTATAGCACAGCCCGATAAAGGCTTCCCGTTTATTACAATTGAGGATGAATATTGGTAGTTGCGATCGGACATGCCATCGTTGCAAGCCTCTTTTCTAATACTAACTTTTAAAGTTTCATTTTTACCGTTGTTAACATCATAAATAAAAGTATTGCCAGAGGATATAGGTTTAGCGTAAGCAAATTTGTATGTTTTATCTGTTGATACATCTTTAAGAGAAATCAAATTTTCATCAGGAATAATTTCTACGCTCCAGAAAGGTTCATTTCCGATGGCAATAAACTCGAAGTTAAAACATTCTGTTTGAAAGGATTTCGGTTTAACCTCCAGAGTTTTAGTCACCATCAAGCTGTCTCGTTCTCCGGTTTTTGAGTGCTTTTTTAAATATCCCAGAACTTTTATTGCAGCACTTTCCCCTTTGTAAGATAAGTTTTGTTGTATTTTATCGTAATCGCTTTGAATAGCATTGCTTTCATCAACAATGATATATGTGTTGTGATCGCAACCAATAAAAATGTTTCCATCATTGTTAGGCACATATCTTCCGGTAAATTCTTTTGATAGAATTGCCGGTTTAGCTGCGGTATCAATGCCTGAAGTATCGTTTGGAATGTTTAAAGCAGCAATAGTTCCGGGTTCTTTCTCTGGTGTTGTAGCAGTATTACATCCTGTCAAAACCAATAGAAGCAAGTGAATTGATAGATAAAAGCTTTTCATGTGTTTTCAGAAACAGCTTTAAAAGAGGTTAGGTTTCCAAAACTTTACACGTTTTAATTACTTTTGCAGCTATGACCAAAGAACAACTACAGGATTTGAGGGACAGAGCAGAGTCCCTGAGGAGGCATCTTTGACATCGAACGGAAGCTCGATGAATTACGCCTTGAACAAGAATTTACAACTACCGAAGGATTTTGGGATAAGCCAAAAGACGCAGAAAAGATTCTCCATGCCATAAAAACAAAAAAAGTCTGGACTGACGGATATGCTAACGTAATTGCTGCCATTGAAGATGTTGCAGTAATGTTTGATTTCTACCAGGCAGGAGAAGCAAGCCAGGAAGACCTTAAAGAGCAATACGATAACGCACTGAAAATTCTCGAAGAGCTGGAGTTTAAGAACATGCTAAGCTCTGAAGAAGATCAGTTAAATGCCGTAATGCAAATTACTGCCGGAGCCGGTGGAACGGAAAGTTGCGACTGGGCTCAAATGCTGATGCGTATGTACATTATGTGGGGCGAGAAAAATGGCTATAAGGTTGTGGAACAAGATTTTCAGGAAGGCGATGTTGCCGGTGTTAAATCTGTTACCTTGCAATTTGAAGGCGAGTTTGCTTATGGCTATCTGAAAGGCGAAAATGGCGTACATCGTTTAGTGCGTATTTCTCCCTTTGATGCTAATGCAAAGCGCCATACTTCATTTGCGTCGGTTTATGTTTATCCTTTAGTAGATGATACCATAGAGATAGATATAAATCCAGCTGATATTGAATTTGAAACGTTCAGATCAGGCGGAGCCGGAGGCCAGAACGTAAACAAGGTTGAAACTGCAGTTCGTTTATATCACAAGCCATCAGGTATTATTATTAAAAACCAGGAATCCCGTTCGCAATTACAGAATAAGGAAAATGCCATCCGTTTATTAAAGTCTCAATTATATGAAATAGAGATGCGCAAAAAACGTGAAACTGTTGCAGCAATAGAAGGAACCAAAAAGAAAATAGAGTGGGGATCGCAAATACGAAATTATGTATTGCACCCTTACAAACTGGTAAAAGATCTTCGTACTAATTACGAAACTTCAAATGCTCAGGCTGTTTTAGATGGAGATCTCAATGATTTCCTCAAGGCTTATCTGATGGAGTTTTAATGAAGTTTGCAGTATTTAGTTTGCGGGTTTGCACTTTCGCAGCCTGCAAACTAAGTACTACAAACTCTTATCTGCAAAACTGCTTACTACCAACTCCCACCTATTTCTCCTTTTCCATAACGAAAAGTAACTCTTCAACTTCTTTTACTTTCTGATCGTATCCTAATTTAGTGTAAGATGCAATCAGGTTTCTTAATATCCTTCTGATGATATCCTCATTTTTGCAGGGTTCATAGAAAGTCTTTTCGGGTTTTAAGTTAAGTTGTTTTAAGAAGGAGTCAACATCCCGCTTCCCGAAAATAAATCCCTTGTTAAATGCATTAATGTAAAATAGAACGCTGTCTGTTTCCTTATACTCATGCGATTCATCTACATAGCCTAAAATAAAATGTTGAGGAAGGTTTACACCATAAATAGGGATATCAAGCTTTTGTGCAATTACTGAATAAATTACTGCCAGTGATATTTGATTTCCTTTCTTACTCTCTAGAACCTGACTTATATAAGAGTTCTGCGGATCCTGATGATTGGTAGTATTGCCTGAAAATCCATATATCCCGTAAAGGATATGATTAATAAGTTTAACTTTTTCAACCGGGCTTGATTCATAGATCATTTGCAGCCAGACCTCCCGTTTAATCTCTTCAATCTGATTCACGATTTTTTGAGTGTCCAGATCTGGGTATTGGTATTTGTTAATAATGATAACGCCTTGTAAAAGATCAAATGCACCGCCTAAATACCAAAGCTCAAGCTCGTGTTTAACATTGGTAAACTGAATTTTATGGATGAGCTCTTCAATGCGGTTTTGCAGAACAGCATCAAAAGATTGCTCCCAGACAGATTCCAGGTATTCAATAACTTCCGTTCCGTATGATAATAATTTGTCTTCCACATGTTCCGAAATCTCTTTGTCCGGATCATCTAAAAGTTTAACAAGTGATTCTATTTCCTTTGGATTAATCATAGTGTATTTTATAGGTTACACAGATTAAATTCTGATAAACGTAATAATGGCTTTTTGCTATTATAGGCGTTTAGATAAATATAAAGAAATTAATTTATGTAAAAGTTTTACAAATTACTGTTACACAACGCTGGTTCAATGGAATAAAGTGTTCGCTTACAGAAGATGTGTTCAATGTAATTCCATAAAATCTTATTTTTGGCGCCAATGATCAATATACAGCTGCTTAAATCTTATCTGAAACATCGTATTAAAGCAAAAACACGTCATGGTGTTCATTCTCCCTTTGTTTATAAGTTAGTTGATGAAGTGATATATGATTTTAAAAAGACTGGAGACTACGCTGCTATTGAATCATTAAGAAAAGAATTATTGCAAGACAGCCGTTCTATTACAATTACAGATTTAGGAGCAGGTTCTCATGTTAATAATAACAAGCAGAAGTTAGTAAGGCAAATAGCAAAAAATGCTCTAAAGCCGGCAAAGTTAGCGCAGCTTATTTATCGTTTAGCTCAGGAAAGAAAACCACGTAATATTATTGAATTAGGAACCTGTCTTGGTTTAACAACTTCGTACTTATCTAAAGCTACTCCCAAAGCTAAAGTTATAACTATTGAGGGTTGTCCTGAAACTGCAAAAGTTGCTGCTCAAAACTTTCAAAAACTCGGTATAGAAAACATACTCCTACTAACAGGCAATTTCGACACAATTTTACCAGAAGTAATAAAGTCAGAAGAAACCTTAGACTTTGTTTATGTTGATGGCAACCATCGCAAAGACGCAACTCTTAATTATTTTAATTGGTGCTTGCCTAAAGTAAATGAAAATACTCTGATCATTTTCGATGATATTTATTGGAGTAAAGGAATGGAGGACGCATGGGAAGAAATTAAAGCTCATCCTCAAGTCACTGTTACCGTAGATCTGTTCTGGATCGGATTAGTTTATTTCCGAAAAGGACAGGTAAAAGAGCATTTTGAAATTAGGTTTTAGAACGCTTCTCCAAAAGACAAATAAAACCCTTGCTGTCTCTTTTCTTCAGGCCTTTTCTCTCCAAAAGCATAATCAAGTCTTAAAGTAGTTCCTCTTTTCGGACTTATAAAATATCTCGTTCCTCCCCCAACAGAAGGTTTGAAGGAATTAAAGTTGAAACCATTAATAGAATAGACAGTTCCGGCACCTAAAAAAGCAGCAGCGGCAAGCCTTGGGATAAACCGGTAACGATATTCAGTTTGAGCTGCTAATAAGTTCTGATTACGATAACGCCCTGTGTAATATCCTCTCATTACCTGGTCATTGCCCAATTGTGGCAAAAGATAAAATGGAGCCCTGCTTCCTTGTAACGTTTGATAATTAAGGTTAAAACCTAAAGTTGATTTTGCGTTATAACTTTTAAAAGTTCTGAAATCAACTTTAAACAAGCTTCCCGAAAAATTATTACCACCAAAAAAATCAGGAGCAAAAGAATAGTTAAACTTAATATAAGTTCCCGAGGTAGTATAAGTATTAGTATTTCTTGAGTCTATTATTTGGGATAATCCTACAAACACTACGCTTCCACCGTCTCTGTCGTTAAGCCTTAAATCTGATTCATAAATTCCACCTGGCTCCTTATCAGTGTAAGCGTAATTCTCAAAACTTGCAGTTACTCCGGTGTATATTCCACGTTTAAGACGTTTTTCTATTTCTCCACCTATTCTTAATTGTTTTTGAGTAATCACATCTTCGTCAGCTTTTCGTGTTTTATCTCCTATCCCGTAAAAATTAAAAGGAAAATTCCGGTACTTAATATCAGCTGTATAATGGTACCTGTTCCCGGACGACCAGATATCTGGTTTAATTGCAAAATTACTTTGTTTTTTTGTGGTGATTGATGCAAGACCAGCTATCGTAGAGTTTCTTGTAATCGTATCTTCCTTATTGGTATAAAATGAAGTAAGGGAAACTAAACCGAATTGCCATCCGGTTTCCTGTGCATAGGCAACTGCAGGCAAAGCCAGAGAATATCCTTTTCTGCTTGCGCTGTCACTTGTGCTTAAAAGTTTTTCTGCTAGTTTTTGCTGTGAAAAAGCTTTAAAAGAAAGCAGGAATAATATAGCCGTTGAAATAATTTTGTTTTTCATTTTACGGCACGAAGATAGCTAATGTAGAGTTTGTTGAAATAATACGTGTTCTTATTTTTAGTTTAATCTTTTACCTTATTAAAAATATTATTTTTGCCAACTAATTTTAAAAATACAAATATGAGCAGAGGACCTATTTCCCAGTTTATTGAACATAATTACCGCCATTTTAATGCAGCGGCTTTAGTTGATGCTGCTAAAGGATACGAAGCACATCTTGAAGAAGGTGGTAAAATGATGATTACTCTTGCTGGTGCAATGAGTACTGCAGAATTGGGTATTTCATTGGCCGAAATGATTCGTCAGGGTAAGGTTGATATTATTTCTTGTACAGGAGCAAATCTTGAAGAGGATATCATGAACCTTGTTGCACATTCACATTATAAACGTGTTCCTAATTACCGTGATTTAAGTCCGCAAGAAGAGTGGGATTTGTTAGAGAATGGATATAATCGCGTAACCGATACTTGTATTCCGGAAGAAGAAGCTTTTCGTCGTATTCAAAAACATATACATAAGATCTGGAAGGACGCTGAGGAAAAAGGGGAGCGTTATTTCCCGCATGAGTACATGTATAAGCTTTTGCTAAGCGAAGTAATGAAAGAAAATTACGAGATTCCCGTGGAACATAGCTGGATGATTGCTGCTGCCGAACGTAATCTGCCAATTATTGTTCCTGGATGGGAAGACAGTACAATGGGGAATATTTTTGCTTCTTATGTAATTAAAGGTGAGCTTAAAGCAAGCACAATGAAAAGCGGTATTGAGTATATGGCGTGGCTTGCTGACTGGTACCGTGAAAACTGCAGCGGAAAAGGAATTGGTTTTTTCCAGATCGGTGGAGGTATAGCAGGGGATTTCCCGATCTGTGTTGTTCCTATGCTTTATCAGGATCTTGAAATGCATGAAATTCCTTTCTGGAGCTATTTCTGCCAGATTTCTGACTCTACCACTTCATACGGTTCTTATTCAGGAGCTGTACCTAATGAGAAGATTACATGGGGTAAATTAGATATTCACACTCCTAAGTTTATTGTAGAATCTGATGCAACCATAGTGGCCCCTCTTATTTTTGCCTGGGTTTTAAAACAATAATAAATTACAATTAAAATTGCAAAACACAATTTTGAAATAAAAATTGAAAGCCCAATAAAAGATGCTTTAACGACAAAGTTAAGGCATTTTTTGTTTTATTTAGAATGATTATAAATTGAGAATACAGGTCATATCAGTGTCATCGATCCCTGAATAAATTATACTTTTGTCATCCGAAAATGTGACGTAAAACACGTTTTCGGTTTACACTCAATTTTTTTATCGTAAAATATAAATATGAGAAGCATCTCATTGGTTTTAAGAAGAATTGCACAATCTTTACTTTTAGTTTCAACCCTAAGTTTTGGTTTCCAGCAAGCTAATGCACAGGCTCCGGCTGGCGGTGCTGCTCCGGCGGCTTCGGCAGGTGGTGGTGACGCGGCAGCGGGTGCGGCATTGTTTAAACAAAAATGTACCTCATGTCACGCACTTGACCGTCAGGTTGTAGGTCCTGCATTAAAAGGCGTTACTGGAAGACACAGCAAAGAGTGGTTGCATAAGTGGATTAAAAACTCACAAGCACTTGTTGCTTCAGGTGATGCAGAAGCTGTTAAAGTATTCAACGAGTACAATAAAACAGTAATGACTCCTTTCCCGGAGTTAGCGGACGCAGACGTTGATAACATTTTAGCTTACGTTGAAACTGGTGAAACAGCGAAAGCGGGTACGCCTGGACAAGCTCCTGGAGAAGGAACAGGTGAAGCTAAAAAAGAAGGTGTTAGCAACTTGATGCTGGGAGGACTTATCCTGGTAATCGTTATTGCGTTATTGGTAATTCTAGTATTAAACAGAGTTATCAAAACCTTAGATAGAATTATCCTTCAAAAACAAGGATTACTTCCTGAAGGCGAAGTTCTTGAAGAAACTACTGCAGTTCGTTTCAGAAGATTAGCTAAGAATAAGAAATTCGTATTCTTTGTTATCATCTTATTGGTTGCACTTTTTGGTTCTCTAGGATGGAAAGCAATGTGGAATACAGGTGTGCACCAGGGTTATCAGCCTACACAACCTATTAAGTATTCTCACCAGTTACACGCAGGAACATTAAAGATTGATTGCCAGTACTGTCACTTCAGTGCTTACAAATCTAAAAATGCAGCTATCCCTTCATTGAACGTTTGTATGAACTGCCATAACTACGTTACTGCCAGTGAAAAGTACAATGGCGAGATTTCTCCTGAGATTTCTAAAATCTACAAAGCTTTAGATTACAATCCTCAAACAAAGAAATACGGAAATAATCCAAAACCAATTCAATGGGTTCGTATTCATAACCTTCCTGATTTTGCATATTTCAATCACTCACAACACGTAACTGTTGCAGGTGTACGTTGCCAGGAATGCCATGGTCCTATCCAGACTATGCCTGAGGTTTATCAGTACTCTCCTCTTACTATGAAATGGTGTATCAATTGCCACCGTACAAGAGAGGTGAATTCAAAAGGCAACGCTTATTATGACAGAGTGTTAAAGATCCACGATCAGTTGAAAAAAGGCGAAAAAGTTACACCAGCAGTATTAGGTGGACTTGAGTGCGGTAAATGTCATTATTAATAATTATTTAAGAACTTACGTATACAGTTTATATAGCTTAAATGGAAAGCAATAAAAAATACTGGAAAGGTTTAGAAGAACTGCAACAAACTCCTGAATTTGTAGAAAATAGCAAAAACGAATTCGCAGAGTCATTGCCAATTGAAGAAGTACTGAGTGAAGCTGGCCTAAAAACTGCTACCCCTCGTCGTGACTTCCTTAAGGCTTTAGGATTCGGTGTAGGTGCAGTAACTCTTGCCGCTTGTCAAAAAGCTCCGGTACATAAGTCAATTCCTTATCTTGTTAAACCAGAGGAAGTTACTCCTGGTGTTGCGAATTATTATGCTTCAAGTTACAACGGCTACGGAATTTTAGTTAAAACCCGTGAAGGTCGTCCAATCAAAATTGAAGGTAATCCGTCTTGTATTTTAGGTGAAGGTCGTTTAGATGCAGTTGGACAAGCTTCTATTCTTGATCTTTATGACGTATCAAAACTTAAGGGCCCAAGGGTTAAAGGAAATGATACTTCATGGGACGAGTTAGATAAATTTGTGCGTGCTGGATTAAGCCAGACTGCGGGTAAACAGATCCGTATCATTTCATCAACAATAAATAGCCCTTCTGCTAAAGGAGTTATTGCAGATTTCATTGCAAAATATCCTAACGCAAAACTTGTTCAGGCTGATGCCGTATCTTATTCAGGTATCATTCAGGCTAACCAGAACAGTTTTGGTAAAGCAGTAGTTCCTCATTACTATTTCGACAGAGCTGATGTTATTGTAAGTTTCGGCTCTGATTTCCTTGGAACATGGATTTCTCCACTTGAATTTAACCGTCAGTGGGTTAAGAAAAGAAA
>Ga0157372_10010057_pt1 | contig 10058 bp, 10 predicted proteins | sample C55metaG_FD_115307 | JGI IMG/M metagenome (GOLD analysis project Ga0157372, IMG submission 115307) | Corn rhizosphere microbial communities from Kellogg Biological Station, Michigan, USA - C5-5 metaG | ecosystem: Host-associated > Plants > Roots > Rhizosphere > Soil | place: USA: Michigan...
CCCGAGATCGATCCGCCCCGGATGCAGCGCGGCGAGCGTGCCGAACTGCTCGGCAATCAGGAGCGGCGCATGGTTGGGAAGCATCACGCCACCTGCGCCGACGCGAATCGTCGAAGTGCCGGCGGCGACATGAGCGATCACTACCGACGTCGCCGCACTGGCGATGCCCGTCATGCTGTGATGCTCGGCGAGCCAGAACCGGCGAAACCCCAGTCGCTCGGCGTGGCGGGCCAGGTCGAGCGTGTTCGCGAGCGCCTCGGAGGCGGTGCCGCCCTGGACGATGGAAGCGAGGTCGAGAATGGAGAGGGGAATCATGTCGATTTCAGGGAAGCTCGTTCGACGTATGGGTAGAGCCGAGACAGATTTCCCGGTCAGCCGACCGGACGAACGGCTCCCGACCCCAACTGGAGAGAAATAATGCGATTCATGGTCATGGTGCCCGCGGACAAGGACTCCGAGGCTGGAGTGCTGCCGACCGAGCAGCAACTGACGGAGATGATGCAGTACAACGAACAGCTCGTGAAGGCAGGCATCATGCTCGCCGGTGAAGGGCTGCATCCTTCATCGAAAGGCGTACGCATCCGCTTCGGCGAGGGTGGAAAGAAGACGGTGACCGATGGTCCGTTCACTGAATCCAAGGAGCTCATCGCGGGTTTCTGGATCTGGCAGGTGAAGTCTCGTGAGGAGGCGCTCGAGTGGGCGAAGCGCGCGCCATTTCCGGCCGGTACGCAGCTCGAGATCCGGCAGATCTTCGAGGCGCCAGACTTCGGTGAGGCGTTCACGCCGGAGCTGCAGGCGAAGGAGGATCAGCTGCGCGCGCAGGCGGAGCAGCTGAGCAGGGCGGGCGCGAAGGCGTAGTGGAAGACGTCCAGCGCACGATCGACGCGGTCTGGCGAATGGAGTCCACGCGACTCATCGCCGGACTCGCGCGCATGGTGGGCGACGTGGGACTCGCCGAGGACCTTGCACAGGATGCGTTACTCGCCGCACTGGAGCAGTGGCCAGAGTCGGGCGTGCCGGACAATCCGGGCGCCTGGCTCATGACCGCGGCCAAGCGCCGCGCCATCGACACCCTGCGACGTCGCACCCTGCTCGAGCGCAAACAGGAGCAGCTCGGCTATGAGATCGAGACGCAGCTCGCGCGCGCCGTCCCCGATCTCGACGCCGGGCTGGACGACGACATCGGCGACGAGACGCTGCGGCTCATCTTCACCTGCTGTCATCCCGTACTCTCCACCGAGGCGCGCGTCGCACTCACGCTGCGCCTCCTCGGCGGCCTCACAACGCCGGAGGTCGCGCGCGCCTTTCTCGCGCCCGAGGCGACGGTGGCGCAGCGCATCGTGCGCGCCAAGCGGACCCTTGCCGAGGCGCACGTGCCGTTCGAGGTACCGCGCGCCGACGAGCTGCACGAGCGGCTGGCGTCGGTGCTCGAGGTCATCTACCTCGTGTTCAACGAGGGCTATTCCGCTACCGCCGGCGACGATTGGGTGCGGGCCGATCTCTGCGACGACGCGCTGCGCATGGGCCGCGTGCTCGCCACCCTGATGCCGGACGAGAGCGAGGTGCATGGGCTCGTCGCGCTGATGGAGATCCAGGCGTCGCGGCTGCACGCGCGCGTGGGTCCGTCGGGCGAGCCGGTGCTCCTGCTCGACCAGAATCGCGCGCGCTGGGACCGACTGCTGATCACGCGTGGCCTTGCCGCACTCGGGAAGGCGGAATCACTCGGCGGCTCGCTCGGCCCGTATGCGCTGCAGGCAGCGATCGCGGCCTGTCACGCCCGCGCGCGCACCGCGGACGAGACCGACTGGCGACGCATCGCCGCGCTGTATGACGCCCTGTCGCAGCTTGTGCCATCGCCGGTGGTAGAGCTCAACCGCGCGGTCGCGCTCTCCATGGCCTTCGGTCCGGCGGCGGGGCTGGAGATCGTGGATGCACTCGCCGACGTGAAATCGCTCGCTGGCTACCACCTGCTGCCCGCCGTGCGAGGAGACTTCCTGGCCAGGCTGGGCAGGGTGGACGAAGCCCGCCGCGAGCTTGAACGCGCTGCTGGACTGACCCGGAATGCGCGCGAGCGGGAACTGCTGCTCGCGCGCGCGGCTTCGTTGGTGGACTCACCGTCCTGACCGAATCACGTCACTCCCACCAAGCGACATGACTCCACCCACAAGCTCTCCTCATGCGAGCCGCATGCTCAGCATCTTCCGCATCGTGGCCGGCCTGATGTTCATCACCTTCGGCACGATGAAGCTGTTCGGCTATCCACCCGCGCCGGCCGGAAGCGGGCCGATGCCACCGATCGTGCTGATGTCACAGATCGGCATCGGCGCCCTGCTCGAGCTCGTCGGTGGAATCCTCATCACGATCGGCCTGTTCACGCGGCCGGTGGCGTTCGTGCTCGCCGGCGAGATGGCGGTCGCGTACTTCCAGTTCCATCATCCGCAGGCGTTCTTCCCGACGACGAACAACGGCGTGCCGGCGGTGATGTACTGCTTCTTCTTTCTCTACCTCGTGTTCGCCGGCGCAGGGGTGTGGAGCATCGACGCGCTCATCGCGCGTCGCCGCGGTCCGCGGGGAAGCTATCGCTGAAAGCTCGGGCAATCATTGAGGTAGATTGAACGATGCTCAACGACCGACCCCAATCCCTGGCCGAAGAGATCGCCAACAGCGCGACCCACGGGGTGGGCGCGCTGTTGAGTCTCGCCGCCATCCCGCTGCTCGTCGTCGTCGCCGCGGCGGGGGGTGACGCATGGCGCGTCGCCGGCGCCGCCATCTTCGGCGCGACGCTGCTGATGCTCTACACGACGTCCACGCTCTATCACGCATTGCCGGGCGAGCGAGTGAAGTCCGTGCTGCGCCGCTGCGACCACGCAGCGATCTATCTGTTGATCGCCGGCACCTACACGCCGTTCCTCGTCGGTCCGTTGCGCGGTGCGTGGGGCTGGAGCCTGCTCGCCGTGATCTGGTCGCTCGCGCTCGCGGGGGTGTTGTTCAAGACGATGATCGGCGTCCGCATGCCGCACCTCTCCACCGCGCTCTATCTCGCGATGGGCTGGTTGATCATCGTCGCCATCGTGCCGCTCCTGCACCACGTGCCCGGAGCGGGGCTCGCCTGGTTGCTCGCCGGCGGCCTGTGCTACACGGGCGGCGTGGTGTTCTACGTACTCGACTCACGGATGCGCTTTGCGCATGCGGTCTGGCACCTGTTCGTGCTGGCCGGCAGCGCGGCGCACGGCTGGGCGGTGTTCGCCTACACGCTGCCGCACATCGGCGCCTGATTCATCGCGCGGGCGTGCCTTCGATGGTACGCTCGCGCCAGGCGCGAATTGCCCGCGCGTGAATCGGGTAATGTCCGATCGCGTCCAGCTTGAGCCGCCGACGGAAGCGTGTCTCCGTGCGAATCAGCTCGTCGGGTGCGGCGCGCACGTACGCAACGAGCTGCGCGTGCACCTCGTCGTGCTGGCGCAGCACCTCGGCGAGTGAAAGCGCGCGGCGCTGTTCGGTCATCAATGCATTGAACGCATTGATGCCCCCGTACTTCACGGAGTAGCGCGGTGGACGTCCGCCCTCGCGGATGAGCGGCAGGTGCTCGAGTGCTTCTTCCTCCCACCACGTCACGTGCGCGATGATGTCGCGCACCGACCAGGCGCCGGTGACGTTCGGGATGAGGAGCTGTGACTCGGACAGGCCGGCATACGATGCCTCGAAGTCCCGCCAGGCGTCGTCGAGACGCGCGAGCAACTGGTCCTTCGTCATGATCCCAGGCTCACCTTGAACACCGGCCGGTCGGTGGTCGCTCCCCCGACGCCGATGGAGAACGATCCGAACGGCGTGTCGCTCGCGATCCCGAGCTCCACGCCCTGCACCCAGCCGCGGCCCATCTGATCCATTCCCTCGAAGGGGCGCGAATGCTCGAGCGACGTATATCCCGCGCCGGCTTCGCCACGAAGATAGAATGGGCCGGCGATACTGCGCAGCGCCGCCAGCGAGAAGGACGCGACACGATCGCCGCGGCGCTCACCGGTTCGCAGGCCGGGAAATCCGCGCGCGCCGCCGAGCACGAACTGCGCATCGAGCGGCAGGTCGCGTCCCCAGCCGAGGGTGGCGCGCGGGTGGATCACGAACTCACCGCGCTGGAAGCGCAGGTCGGCAACTGCGTCTGCTCTTCGGTAGCGGTCGAGCCACATCACCTCGCTGGCTACGGTGGGCACCGCGCTCACGTCGGGACCAACGGCGGGCACGGCGAACCATCGCGCCGCCCGTGCCATGCCGCCCAGCGCATGAGCGTCATCCACGTTGGGCGCGGCGCCGCTGCGCACGTTCCACAGGTGGGCCACCGGACCGAGCACGAACCGCTGCCCTGCGCTCGGCGTCACCCCGAGACCGCCGAACAGCACGAGGTCGCGGGTGGACGGACGATCCCGCTCATGTCCCCGGTCGTCGTAGAGCCTCACGATCTCGCGCGAGCCGGTGATGGCGAATTCGCTCTGCAGCAGGTTGCGGGTGAGCATGGACCAGGGCGGACGATCGGAACGCGGATCCGGCAGGAACACGTGATGGATCGGCCCGCTCGTCGAGTCGGCAATCGTGTCGAACAGTGATCGACGCCGGAGGCCGGTGGCGCCGAGCATGAACTGCTGCCGCCATTGACCCGCCCAGACGGTGCCTCTGAACAGCATCCGTCCGCCCGGCGACGACACGCTCGTCGCCGAGAGCCAGCCGCGCGCGCCCTGCTGCGCGTCGTACGAGAGGCCGACTGACACCACGCGTGGCGAGGCCGGCACGGCAATCGGTGCAAAGGCGAGCGAATCGCCGACGACACGCGGCCGTAGCCACACGGACTCGTACGCCCGCTCGTCGGCGAGTCGAGCCAGGCGATCGGCGATGCGACCCGCGTCGGTCGTTCGCGCCGACGTGGAGATCGTGAGCATCGGAGACGCCGACGGTGCGCAGCCGGCGAGCGCGTGCACCGCCGCCACGTAGCCGGAGTCGATCAGTGGTCCCACCAGCGCGTCGGTGAACTCGATCGGGTTGTAGCTGTGCACGTCCGGACGGATGCGGAGGTCGCGCGCGCCAAGCGAGTCTTCCTGCTGACGGAACAGCTCGTCGATCAGGTACGTCACCATCGACGCGGTGGAGATGTCGTCGGTGGAATCGGCGACACTCACGCCGACGTCGGAGATCAGCACGCTCGTCGCGCCGGCGGCGCGGGCGGCATTCACCGGCACGTTGGCGGCGAGGCCGCCATCGAGGAGCAGGCGGCCGTCGCGCTCCACGGGGGTGAACACCACCGGAATGGCGATGCTCGCCCGCACCGCCTCGGCGAGATCGCCGTCGCCTATCACCACCGATTCACGCTTCTTCATGTCCGTCGCCACGGCGCGGAATCGGCGCGGCAGGCGATCGAAGTCGCCGGCGGCGGTAAGATTGCCGCGCAGCAGGATCTGGTTGAGCAGCGCATTGATCTCCGGCTCCCGCGCCACCGGGCTCTGGAGGCTGAGGGTGCCGCCCTTGAACTCGACGACGAACGTCGGCGCGAGCGCCGTGACCGGCAACGTGAAGTCACCGGTCGTGAGCAGCGTGACCGGCGTGTAGCGATGGAAGAGCGTCGAGAAGTGCAGCCCGCGCACGAGCGCATCGATCTCGGCACCGGAGCGACCGCTCGCGTACATCGCGCCGATGAGGGCGCCCATGCTGGTCCCGACGACCGCGCGCGGGTGAATGCCAAGGCTGTCCAGCACGCGCAGCACGCCGATGTGGGCGAGGCCGCGCGCCCCACCGCCGGAGAGGACGAGGGTGAGCGCCGAGTCGGGCGCGGCGAGCGGAGACTGACAGCGCTCCTGCGCCACGGCGATCGCGACGAGCGGCGAGAGGAGGAATGCGGCAGCGAGGAGGGCGGGCCGAAGGACGCGGAGCACGCCCAAAGCTAGCGCGAGCGGGCCGCCGGCGGTGGGCTGGTCCAGCCGAGCCACGGGAAGTCGTCGCGGCGCCAACGCGCCATTGACAACGCGCTCGGACGGCTCCAACATTGCTATATATCGAGAGACGATATATCAGTGACCGTTATAGAATCGTGAGCGACGACATGCCCAGGCGATCCGCCAACGCACCCCCGGACTCCTTCCTTCCCCTTCCTCCGGCCACCTTCCAGATCCTCCTCGCGCTGGCGGGCGACGAGCGGCATGGCTACGCGATCATGAAGGAAGTGGCGGACCGCACCGACAGCGCGATGCGCCTCGGGCCCGGCACGCTCTACGGCACCCTCAAGCGACTCCTCGAGAGCGGGCTCGTCGAGGAAGCAGGGGAGCGCCCCGACCCGGAAGCCGGTGAGGAGCGTCGCCGCTACTACCGGCTCACGAGACTCGGCTTCGCCGTCGCGCGCGCCGAGGCGCGGCGATTGGAATCCATGGTGCGCGCGGCGCGTCGCAAGAAGCTCATCGGGCCGGGAATCGCATGAGCGCCGAGCGCTGCTATCGGACGCTGCTGCGCGCCTATCCGCTGGCCTTCCGCGCCGAGTACGAGCGCGAGATGCTGCTCGCATTCAGGCAGGCCCGGCGCGACGCAACATGTCACGGGACGCGCTTCTGGTTGGAGCTCCTGTGGGACGTCGCGCGGAGCGCGCCCGCGCTGCGACTGGAGGCGATGCGCGCGCGGCGGAGCATGGACATTCATATCACGGAGGAAGCGATGAAGACGATGGGAATCATTGCGGCGCTGGTTGGCGTGGTAGAGATGCTCAATGCGCTCACCGAGGGTGTGGCGGGGGGACTGCATCGCGATGGACTGCAATTGGTGAGCGTCGTGCTCTGCCTGGTCGGCGGCGCGGCGCTCGTGGCGGCGGGTATCGCCATGTTCCGCCGCGGTGCACGGGTCACGACGCAGGCGCTCGGGGCAGCAGCGGCCTGCCTCGTGGCGTTCGCCATCACCGCCTTCGTCGCGCCGGTGATGTCCGGATTCGCCATGCTGCTCGGTCTGGGATTTCCGATCGTGCTGCTGGCATTCCTGATCGGGCGTCGCGGGCGCGACGCGAAGTTGCCGGGCGTAGCGTAGAACTCGGAATGGGCGGCCCTTGCGAAACCGCGCCGGCCGTCCGACCGTAGCGATCGACGCGGCACTGCCACCCCTCGACCGATCCATCATGGACAGCTACCACATCGCCCTCTTCGTTCATCTCATCGCGCTCATCGTCGCCGCCAGCGTCACGGCCGTGACCAAGCTCGCCGCTGCACGACGGTCGCGTGCGCGTACCGTTGGCGAACTTCAGGAATGGCACGGCATCCTGATGTCCGCGGCGCGCCTGTTTCCCCTCTGTCTCGTGCTGTTCGTCCTCTCCGGCGCGTGGATGCTCGGCGTCTCGCACGCGCCGGTGTGGTCATCGGCGTATGTCGTTGCCGGCCTGACGGGCGTCGTCCTGCTGCTCGCCAGTGGCGCCTTCCTCGGCGCAAAGGCGCGTGCCTTCCAGCGGGTGCTCGCTGACATCGCACGTCACGGCGCGGATCGGCCGGCACCGAAGCTCGCGCCACCGCCGATCGTCGCCATGCTGCCGGCCGTCAACACCGGCCTCGCGCTTGCCGTCGTGCTCGACATGGTGATCAAGCCGGCGAGTATCACCGCTGCGCTCGGCATCATTGCCCTGGGCATCGTGGTCGGCGCGGCGAGTGCGGCGCGTCGACCCTCTCCCCAGAGGGAGCAGGCGCGCGCCGCGTGAGGGCGAGAGCGCAGGAGCCGCGCCCCATGGCGCGAACGCAAACGGGCCCGGCCATGGTGGCCGGGCCCGTCGCGTGTGTCGTGCGTCGAGTCGCGACTAGAAGGCGCTGACGCCGTTCGGCGTGCCGAGGCCGGTCGGGCCGTCGTAGCCGATGACACCAGTGCAGAGGTACGAACCGCCGCAGCTCCCGTTGCTCCCCGAGGTAACGTCAAAGAAGGCGTTCGAGGTGTAGAGTGTCTGCGCCGTGGCCGAACCGGCGCCGCCGAGGGCGTACACGCCGGCGATCACCGGCGCGGCGACGCTCGTACCGCCGAATACCAGCCAGCCCGACGCGCCGCGGTAGGCGTACGAATCGTAGACCGCGACGCCCGTATTCGGGTCGGCGATCGCGGAGACATCGGCCACCGTGCGGCGGGCACAGGCGTCCGACTGCCAGGTGGGCTTCGTGATGTAGGCGCTGCACCCGCTGCCGGCGCCGGTCCACACCGTCTCCGTCCAACCCCGGCTGTTGCTCGCCTTCTGGAGCGACGTGCCGCCGACGGCAGTTACGAACCGTGACGAGGCCGGGAACTCCACCCCATAGCCGTTGTCGCCCGAGCTCACGGTGATCGCGATGCCCGAATGGTTGTAGTGAATCTCGTCGTTCGTCTCACCCGAGTATTCCGGCCCACCATACGAGTTGGAGATCACCGTCGCACCCATATTCGCCGCCTGGTCCACTGCCGTGTAGAGGTTGACGAGCGAATTCGAGCTCGCCTCCACGAGGACGATCTTGCAGCTCGGGCAGATGGCGCTGGCCATGTCGAGATCGAGCGAGATCTCCTGCGCCCAGCTGGCGTTCGCCGCTGGAGGGGTGGTGCCACCGGTCTGGTTCACCTTCCGAAAGCACCCGTTGGCCGTGCTGCAGGGTGGCAGCTTGAAGTAGCTGCGATAGGTCGCGAGATCCTGTTCCGCGGTCGGGGCGTCGTAAGCGTCGACGATGGCGATCGTCTTGCCGTTCCAGCTCCAGGTGGAACCGGTGGTGGAGGGAAGATTGTACGCCGACTGGAGGTCCGCTGGCCCATAGCCACGCGGCGTGGCGTTCGTCACGGGCCTGCCGGAGGGGTCGACCCGCACCCACGAGTGGCAGCGCGCCGTGCCGACTACGGAGCCTGGGCAGACGCGCGCGTTGAGGTAGCGCATCGTCTGGCCAGTGCTGCTCGCGCTGAGCGACGAGTTGTCCGGCGCTGTGATAGCCGGGTTGGAGCTGTCGTTCGCCGAGCACGCAGCGAGAGCCACGAGTGCGGCAGTACCGAAGAGCAGTCGTGCGGGTGAGGACATGAGCCTTTCTCCGGTGAAGATGGTCGCGCTCAACCACCATGGTGGGCGCACGCGGAAAGGCTTCGCGAGTCGGGCTGACGCCCGGTCGCGCCAGCCGGACCGTGGTTTGTAATACTCCGGCTGGGAAGAGGGTGTTGGGTGGGCAGTCCCTGCATCGCGGAATTCCGCGAGTTGGAGCGTTTAGTCTCGCGCCCGTGCCGGTGCCCGGAACCGCCGCGACTGCCGCTCGTACGCGTGCGCGAGCGACAGCACCCGCAGATCCTCACCGAGCAGTCCCACCACGCTCAGGTTCAGCGCCGGCATTCCGTCCGCGCCCATTCCCGCCGGCACCGATACCTCCGGCAACCCGAGCCAGTTGCCGTAGCCGAGCGCGGTTCGAATATCCGGCCAGTTGTCCACCGCGCGCGGAGCGTTGAAGGGCATCGTCGGATACACCATGGCGACGACATTCGCCGCGCGCATCGAGTCGGCGAGCTTCGCGACCACGGCCGTGCGCGAGCGCGCGAACGAGCGGCCCGCCGGATCGTTCTCCATCGGCTGCTCCAGCAGCGGCTCGCATTCCTCGAACGTCTTCGGCAGCACATCATAGAAGGCGCGATACGCGTCGTAGCCGCGGCGCACTGCCGCGCGCGGGTCGTCGGTACGGCCGGCGAAATATCGGAAGAGCGCGTTCGCCGTCGGCGCGGGGGAGCGTGAGTCGGGAGCGACGTCGCCGCGCTCCTGTGCCGATGCCGCAAACAGGTCGCGGTAGTTCACGCGGGTGACCGCGGCGTCGAACGGCTCGACGGTCGCGCCGGCGGCGCGCAAGTCGCTCACCGCGCGGTCCCACGCAGCCAGCGCTTCGGCGCTCATCTGCGCGCGCGGCACGTGCGTCTCGACGATGCCGAGTCGCACCCCGCGCAGTGCGTCGTCGCGAAATGCAGCGAATAGCGCGGCGTTGAATGGCGCCGTGAGCGCGAGCGGATCCGACGCATCGGGGCCGGCGATCGCGGCAAGGTACAGCGCCGCGTCGGCCACGGAGCGCGCGAGCGGG
>Ga0157372_10010058_pt1 | contig 10058 bp, 7 predicted proteins | sample C55metaG_FD_115307 | JGI IMG/M metagenome (GOLD analysis project Ga0157372, IMG submission 115307) | Corn rhizosphere microbial communities from Kellogg Biological Station, Michigan, USA - C5-5 metaG | ecosystem: Host-associated > Plants > Roots > Rhizosphere > Soil | place: USA: Michigan...
ATATTGTGGTTGCGTGATGAGCGCCGAAGCCAAAGAGCATACTCGGACTGCTGGATACAATGTAATCGCCGTTTTCACCAACACCATTCCTCCACCTGACGACCTCCGCCCTTGGACGGTGGGATTATTTCAGGAGGATGAGTTGTTCAGCTTTTACTCTGATTGGACTATCTTGATGAGGCGTTCATACGTCCTTGATGACATGCACCCGCGGGGCATCAAACATCGTCATCCGATTAACAAGATTGTTGCGCAACGCCCCAGCGGATTGCGCAAAATCCCCGAAGTGCGTGAGTCCGAATTCAATCAGCAACCTCGACACGTGGGACAATGCGGTCGTAGTCATAAGCCTCGTAATTAACGATTGGGACTTGGAAAAAGTTCTCTGTGAGAGGAGGCGATTGCGTCGTCCATTCCAATCCAGCTGCCCTCCAGGGATTCGCCCCAGCGATCTGCCCGTACTTGAGCGACCAAATCAAATACAGAAACGGCAGCAAATACCCTATCGCAAGAATTGAAGCGCCGGCAGTTGACATTACATTCAAGACCTGGAACTCCGGCGGGTAAGAGTGATATCGGCGGGGCATGCCGAGAACACCAAGGATGAATTGCGGGAAGAATGTTAGATTGAAACCGAGGAAAAGAATCACCGCAGCCAGCCTACCGAGAGTTTCCGGATACATCCTTCCCGTCATCTTGGGCCACCAGAAGTGCAGGCCAGCCATGAAAGCGCTCACCATGCCTCCAACCATTACGTAGTGAAAATGCGCCACAATGAAATATGTTTCAGTGAGGTGGATATCTATACCCAGTGACGCAAGCATGACGCCGGTCAATCCACCAATCGTGAAGAGGCCAATAAATCCAAACGTATAGATCATCGGCGTATCGAATGTGATCGATCCCTTATACAAGGTAAAGGACCAATTGAAGACCTTAATAGCCGATGGAACTGCAACCAACATTGTGAAGAATGAAAAGACCATTGCGGAGTACGTGGAAATGCCCATGATGAACATGTGGTGCGCCCAGACAAAAAATGCAAAGACAGCAATTGCGACCGATGAGAACGCCACTGCAGAGTAGCCGAATACCCTCTTTTTGGAGAAGCAAGAGATCGTTTCCGAGATGACCCCCATTCCCGGCAAAATCATGACATACACAGCAGGCTGAGAATAAAACCAGAAAAGATGTTGAAATAGAAGAGGATCGCCACCCTTCGTTGGATCGAAAACGCCAATTCCTGCCACGCGCTCGAGCACAATGAGCACCATCGAAATGGCAATAACCGGCGTTGCCAGAACGAAGATTATGGACGTCGCGTAATAGGACCAGATAAATAATGGCAGCCTGAACCACGTCATGCCCGGTGCGCGCATTTTGTGGATGGTGACGATGAAGTTGACGCCGGTGAGAATAGATGAAAAGCCAGCGATGAAAATGCCCATTGCGGCGGCAATCACATTTGTATTTAAGTAATGCGTGCTCAGAGGTGTCGTGAACGTCCAACCAGTGTCTACCCCGCCTACGATCATCATGTAGAGTTCAACACACCCACCAATGGCAAATAAGTACCAGCTAAACAGGTTGATCTTTGGGAGCGCCACGTCCCTAGCGCCGATCATGAGCGGAATTAGAAAGTTACCCAGGACCGCTGGCGCAATCGGCACCAGGAAGAAAAACACCATGATGATGCCGTGTATCGAAAACAGCTTGTTATAGGTATCTGATGACACGAGATCGCCGGCGGGAGTCAAAAGCTCCAGGCGAATGATCGCCGCTGCAGTCCCTCCGATCGCAAAGAAGAATACAGTCGTGAACAAGTAAAGGAGCGCAATGCGCTTGTGGTCAAGCGTCAGCAGCCACGATTTGAGCCCATTATCGCCACTCAAATAACTCTTCTCTGGTAGAGCCAGAAATTGGGACGATGCCGAGGACATTGTTGCTCCCTAGTTGGTGTTAAACGACTCGACGGCGTTTTCGTTTGCATCTATCTTCATCGCCAGAAGCCCTTCAATCTCCCGAGTGCAGGTGCCAAGATCCGCACACGCGAAGGCCAGGTTCGGTGAACTCACTCAGATCCTGTTTTCGCAGTCGTTTTGTTTCGACTCGTGAGAATCGACGTACGTCCCGATGCGCAGTCTAGCCAGCAAGTCAACAGGGTCGATAGGCTTGCGCAGAATATTGAATTCTCCTTGGGCTAAGTCCGCAGTCTCCGGCTGACCGGAGAAAAGCAGGATTTGGCACGACGGCAGCATCGTACGAACCTGAATCGCGGCTTCGATACCTGTGATACCAGTCATGAAAACGTCGGAGATCAGCTTATCCGCTTGGAAGTCTCGGGCCATCTCGACCGCCATTTCGCCACTATAGACAGCTCGTGCGTCGAATCCCGCTTGCTTCAAAATCGCCGCCAGCGAATTGGCGATCACCTGCTCATCGTCGGCGACAATTATCTTTGTCTCGTGATTTGGCATTTGTCTCCTGCATCAACCTTGAATTTCGCACCGCGACGTCTGACGTTTCGTTTGACCCCTGGCACGCGCCAAAGCCGTGTCGCTGTCAGCACTCGTAACGACCAAGCGTTACATCGTACGGATGAACAAGGCAGTTTCGTTTCCATTAACAGACGATGCCGTCACCTGTAGCTGGTCGCCGTCTTTGGCATCGAGTTCCAATCCTTCCATCGCTCCATACGGAGTTTCAGCTACCGTTTTCGGATCTAAATGGAAAGACTCTTCGGCGCCCGAAGTTTTCTTGAGCGAAAGCACTCGCTCATGTCGATCGAATTTGACGACTGTCCCGCTGCTGTCCTCGAATGGCCCAGTACCCAGATCCTGAAATGCAACCACTGTTTGCACGTCACCGCCCCCGTAGTAGAAGGCGATCACGCGGGCTTCGTTCTTGGTGAACGCATCAGCCGCGATTACATCACCGTGAATCTTTTTGTCAAAGTCAAGGCGAACCTCCGGTTTCGTGGATTCTTTGAAAAGCGCAGAGGTGCCGCTGTCCGTGACAACGGTAATGGTCTTGTTGGTCGAATCGATCGAACGAACCGTGCCGCACAGGGCGTGAACAACTTCTTGAGCATGCGCTGCAAAGGTGACCAGAAGTAAGCATCCGGTAAGGAAGAAATATTTGAAGTATTCTCTCCGCATAGCCTTTCTCCTTTCGTAACCGCTTGTATAACAGTGTGCAATCTAACTGTTCGGGCGACATGGAAGCGCTTGGCTTGTTGCGCAGTCTCTATGGTGGGTGTGTATTTCCCGTGCGGCCGATCAAGCAGGCGCAGCAAACCAGGCCAACAACGGGCAGCGCTATCAAGATCCACATCGGATCCATGTTCTTCCTCCCAACCAACCGCAACATGCGGGGTCGGTCCTGAACCTTCTAGTCTTCCGAACTCAAGCCGCTTTAAGTTCTTCGCTCTTTGACTTGATACATGCGAGCATATCTCTCCAAGACTTCCCAAATGACTCGATTCCTTCTCCCAGGAGTTGGGTGGCTAGTGCGTCTATGCCAATATCAGCCTTGGCGAACTCTGCCAGCACCGCTTCGGCATTTCGAGGCAACGCTTCGCCGAACCCTTCATCTGCAGCGAGAGCCTTCAACGTGACCTCGGGCATTGTATTCACCGTGAAGGGTTGGGCCAGAGCCTGAACATAAAGGAGCGGGGAAGCATTAGGATCCTTGGGTCCAGTGCTGGCCCAGAGAAGGCGCTGGGGACGGGCACCGGCGTTTAAAATGCGGTGCCAGCGCGGCGAGTCGAGCAATGCACGGTATCTCTCGTATGTGTCCCAAGCAATGGCTATGCCAAGTTTATTGTGCAGACCCGCTGGCACTTTGTTCTTCACCGCAACATCCCAGCGGCTGACAAAGAGCGACGCGACCGAGGCGACGTTGGGATTCAATCCGGCTGCTATGCGTCGCTCAACCCCACGCGTGTACGCTGCGGCGGCTGCAACGTATTGTGCTCCAGAGAAAAGAAGCGTTACGTTAATGGGCACGCCGGCAAAGATAGCCTCTTCGACAGCGTGTAGTCCGACACTGGTTCCCGGAATCTTGATGAAGAGATTGGGGCGTCCCGCGCGAGCATGGAGAGCCTTGGCCGCAGCGAGAGTGCCTTCCCAGTTTCGCGCTAGCAGGGGCGACACTTCCAGCGATACCCAGCCATCCACACCATCTGTCCGAATATGGATCGGCCGGAAGAGGTCGGCGGCCTGCCTGAGATCTTCGATCGCCAACTCGAGAAACAGCGCTTCACTTGATTTGCCCTCTTTTACTTTTTGGCGGATGGCATCGTCATAGTCGTGCCCATTCCTGACGGCGTGATCGAAGATCGTAGGATTTGAGGTGAGCCCCGTGACTGAAAACTCCTCGATGTATTCGCGGAGCTTCCGGCTGGCGAGTAAGCCCCGAGTGAGGTTGTCGAGCCAGATGCTCTGACCAATATCATGAAGCTTTTGAGTCGCTTTCATCGTTTGCCTCCTCGCCAGAATCGAGAAGCCTGCTCTTACGAAATGTTAGATCTGCGACCCCAGCGTATGCTATGACTTATGTCAGAAGGCTGTGTCTTCATTGAGGGCCAGCTGTTGCCCGTTTGCGACGACCCGACCGGGGTTCGCGATTATGATGCCGCTTCTGATCGATATTTATGTTCTGCGGAGCCATGAGCCTCATCTGCCTTCTTGCCGCCTTCAACAACCAGCCGTGCTCAACCTCGAGCGGTCTTCCAGAATATAGGTATGGTTGAGGCGGAACATGTAGCCATGGTTGAGGCAGAACCGTTTTCCTTCCTCGGCAACACAGCGCACGCGGCCTTTGTCATCCGAGACTCGGGCGAGATTTGATTTTGGAATCATTTCGCCCAGACTTTGGTTGGGTTCGCATCAGAGGAAGTACTTGGGGAGACAAGCTCCGCGGTGCTGCATGGTATGGGAGCATTGGGGACAGCTATTTCGAATCGAAGGATCTCAGCAGATCTTTGATCGCGCTGTCGACGCTTTCAACAAACGCTCCGAACGAGATTCCGAGGCACACCCCTAGCGAACTCCCGAGTATTGCTCCGTCAACTGCGCCTATTCCTCGCGAAAGATCAGAAAGAGTGAATCCGACGACTCCACCGAACACCGCGCATGCAAGCGCGCCGCCTATTGCGGCATCGACAGCCCTCCGGCCTTCTGTAGAAGGCCTTTTCAACAGAAGCCACGCAGCACCTCTTCCAATCCACTGGAGACTCTGATCTGCAATAGCCCAGCAACCACATGACAACCCATTCATTTTTTGCCCCTTAATTGACGAAGAGATTGGGCCATCGTGCGTGAGCGTGGAGAACCTTGGCCGCAGCATCTTTTGCCTCCCCGGCAGAATCGAGAAGCCTGCTCTGATCAGAGGGTAGAGCTGCGGTCGGAGCGTATGCTATGACTTATGTCAGAGGACTGCGTCTTCTTTCAGGCCCCTTTGCGGAGAAGTCCATGAAAGCGAAGCGGATCGCGGCGCTTCAATGCACGACCCTATTCGGGGGCCTTGCGACCGAAGAGCTCGCCGACATCGCTCAGCGAGCCATCGACCTGCGCCTTCAGAAAGGCGAGATGCTGTTTCTGGCAGGCGAGTCAGCACGAGGTCTCTATGTAGTTGTCGATGGCAAGATTCGTTCCTTCCAACAAAACGAAGATGGGCGTGAGCAGGTCATGCACGTTAATGCGTCTGGCTCTGTTTTGGGGGATGTTCCTGTGTTTGATGATGGGCCGTTTCCGGCTTCTGCGATATCGGAAGCGGAGACGCATGTTCTTCTTCTTGAGAAGAATGATGTTAGGGAACTATGCGCGAAGTATCCCTCCCTTGCGCTCGCGGCTCTTAAGTTGATGGCGGCGAAGGTCAGGAGGCACGCAAGCCTTATTGAGGCTCTGTCGCTCCACGAAGTCGGGCAACGACTTGCGCTCTTTCTTCTCGCGGAAGCGCGATCCGCCACGCTCGCTGCTGATGTACCAAAACCATTTCGTCTTCACCTCTCCAACCAAGAGATCGCAAGTCGAATCGGTTCGGTAAGAGACGTGGTGTCGCGGGCTCTTACACGGCTCAAACGCGAAGGGCTTATTTCTTTAGACAATCGCACAGTAACGATCCTGAATCTGCGGGCTCTCAGACGTTACGCCGCGCGCGGATCCACCCTTTCTCCGCGAACCATCTCCGATTGCCCTACCGGTATAGAAAGCTTGGTTATTTCCAACAACTCTCCTTCTGGTAGTGGTTTGCATTAATTTCTACAAAATCGGTCCCAATTATCGGGAAGGTCACCTTCGGCATAGATCGCCTCCACAGGACAAACAAGGACGCACGCGCCGCAATCGATCCACTCCACCGGATTGATAAAAGCATGAGCAAAACTCGAATGTGCAATCTCGGTTGAATATCAGCGGTCACGCAATGTTCAATACCGAGATCGGGGAGTCCTGTAGTTGGCCTCTCGCGTCACCAGTTTGAAACGGATATCAACGCCCGCTGTGTTGTGACTTACGTCACACTACACGCTGCAACTGTTGTGGAATTACATTCTGTAAACGATCGGACTCGAATATAGGGATCCCCTCTTGTTAGGGCGTTATTGATTCCTGGCGCGGTCAAATCCGGTCTGCCAACTCATGAGTTCGAGGATCACGAATGAAAATGGCGGCTGTGAAGTACCGAGACAGCCTGTTGGTCAATGGCAAGCAGGCGCTCGCAATCGCAGCGATTACATTCTGCGTCATGTTCGTATTCGAGGCGGCGAAGACGACATTTCCCTTTAAGATCAGCCCCTGGGTTTCTCACATTGTCACCATACTTTTCCTCACGATCCTTTGCGCGATTGTCAGCCTTGTCGTCCTACGACTGAATAAGTCGTATCGCCTTGAGATGGTGTCGACCGAAGAGCGCTACAAATTGCTATTTGAAAAAAGTCTGACCGGAGCGTACAGGACAGCGCTCGACGGTCGGGTGCTTGACTGCAATGTTGCCTTTTGCCAGATGTTCGGATACACATCTCGCGAAGAAGTGATCGGGCATTCGGTTGACATCGGATATATCGATCCCGCCGACAGAATCCAATTTATCGAAAAGTTAAAGGCAGAGAAGAGCGTCATAAACTGCGAACAGCGCTTCAGAGCGAAGGATGGCCGCATTGTCTGGATCTTAAACAGTGCGACTCTGTTGACTCCCCATGGCGAAACCGGAGCGGTGATCCGGGGAACCTTGACCGATATTACCGACTTAAGGAACGCCGAGCAGCAGAACCGGCGATTGGCAGCCATCGTGCGGGGGTCGGATGACATTATCCTTTCCAAGTCGTTGGACGGCACCATCGAGACTTGGAATGAGGGCGCTGAGAAGATCTACGGCTATAGTGCCGAGGAGGTCATCGGAAAGTCGGTCGACCTATTAGTCCCGGCCGACCGAGCAGATGAGATTTCGAAAATCCTTAAACTAGTTCGAAGCGGATGTGAAGTTAGGCATTTCGAGACGATTCGTGTGAAGAAAAGCAGCGAGGAGATTGCCGTTCATATCACCGTATCCCCGATCAGGAACGCGAATGGAGTCATCGTCGGAGCTTCAACCATCGCTCGCGATGTCACCTACCGGAATCGCGCAGATGATATGTTGCGCAAATCTGAGCTGCACTATCGGCTCCTGTTCAACAGCAACCCCATCCCGATGTGGGTATTTGATCGCCGGACATTACGTTTCTTGGAAGTAAATGAAGCGGCGGTCCAGAAATATGGGTTTTCGCACGCTGAGTTTTTGGCGATGGACATCACCGATATTCGTCCCGAGGAGTATGTTCCGGACTTGTTGAAGGATGTAGGAAGGCGCACACACGGCCTTCAGAATCCGGGGGTTTGGAAGCATCACAGGAGAAACGGCGAAGTTATCGATGTCGAAATCGTCTGCCATGACTTGGACTTCCAGAGTACCGATGCAATGCTGGTGGCCGCTTACGACGTCACTGAACGCAACCGTGCTCGGCAACTCCGCGAGGAAAGTGAAAACAGATACCGCGTACTGTTCCAGGATTCACCCGACTCGCATTGGTTAATGGATGAAAAGGGTTTTGTCGACTGCAATTCGGCAGCGCTCAAGATGTTCGGATTTTCGAACAAGTCCGAATTCAGGCATCCGGCTGATATCTCTCCAGCAAATCAACCGGACGGTACGCCCTCGTTAATAGCAGCCGAAGAAAAGATCGCCGCTGCACTTCATAATGGCACGGAGAGCTTTGAGTGGGTCCATCAGCGTACAAACGGTGAAGTATTTCCAGCCGAAGTGAGTTTGTCGCGTTTTACGCTTATAGGACGGCCAATGCTGATGGCCACGGTCCACGACATCACCGGTCGCAAGCAGGCCGAAGAGGCGCTGTCAATCAAAACTGCGTTGTTGGAAGCGCAATCAGAATCAACAATCGACGGCATTCTTGCCGTCGATGAATCCCAGCACATTATCCTCGTCAATCAACAATTTGGTCTTCAATTCGGAATTCCGGACAACATGATCGTCGCCCGAGATGACCGTGCCGTGCGCAGGTATGTCGCGGACCGAGTGGAGAACCCTGATGCTTTCACGGCGAGAATAGAGTCTCTCTATGCACATCCGGATGAAAAGGGCAGGGACGAGGTCAAACTCAAGAATGGGAAGGTATTTGACCGGTACTCGGCTCCTCTTACCGATTCAACTGGGATGCGTCGTGGACGAATCTGGTATTTTCGCGATATAACCGAGCGAAATCTGGCGGAATCTGCACTTCAACAGGCGGAGGAGAAGTATCGAGCAATCTTTGAAGATTCCGTGATTGGCATCTTTCAGATCACTCCCGAAGGATGCCCCGTCGGAGTCAACCGCGCGTTGGCGCGGTTGCACGGTTATGGTACTCCAGCAGAATTCATGGCTGAAGTTCATAATGCCATCGAGCAACTGTTTGTCGATCCCAAGCGGATGATCGAGGTAGCTCAGAAAGTGGCCACGGAAGACGTGGTTCATGACGTCGAAGTAGAAGTCTATTGCAAGGATAATAGCAAAAAGTGGGTACGGCTGAGTCAACGCGCGGTTCGGGATGCGAACAACGACATTCTGCATTACGAAGGCACAATTGAGGACATTTCGGAGCGCAAGGCAGCCGAACAGCGTGTTCAGTTTCTGGCTTACTACGACCCCCTTACCGAACTGCCCAACAAAGTTCTCCTTAAAGACCGCTTGGGAAATGCTCTCGCCGACGCCCGGCGCAGAAACGAGAAGGTCGCCCTATTATTCCTCGATATCGATCGGTTCAAGTCCGTCAATGATTCCCTGGGACGTCCTTTTGGCGATCAGTTGCTGAAAACCGTGGCTAAACGCCTGAATGGATGTTCACGAGAACAGGACACATTGGCTCGGATAGGAAGTGATGAGTTTCTGATCATGCTGAACGCCGTGAATGACTTCGCCGACGTAGCGATAGCTGCCGATCGGATTATGAATTCAATGAAGGAGGAATTCGTCCTTGATGGCCACACGCTGGGGATGAGTTGCAGTATGGGCATCAGCGTGTTTCCGGAACACGGTTTAGATGGAGATGCACTGATGAAGAATGCCGAATCTGCTATGTATTCGGCAAAAGAAGCAGGTCGTAACGACGTACGCTTCTTCGCGTCTGAGATGAACGCCGACGCAGCGCAACGACTGACGCTGGCGAACGACCTGCGTCTAGCCCTCGCCAGGGAGGAGTTCTTCCTCGTGTATCAAGCACAAATGGAGATTGCGACGGGAACGATTTCCGGATTTGAGGCCCTCATTCGCTGGCGGCACCCACAACTGGGTCTAATACCTCCTGACAGGTTCATACCGATCGCAGAGGACAACGGTCTGATTCTGCAAATCGGTGAATGGGTTCTTCGAACTGCCTGCGCACAGGCAAAACAATGGTTGGACGCTGGCCTTCCCGTCGGGACAATGGCGGTAAACGTGTCAGCGGTCCAGTTTAGACAGGCAGGCTTTTGCGCACTGGTCAAGTCGGTGTTTGAGGAAACGGGGCTTGGCGCTCATTATCTGGA
>Ga0157372_10010070_pt1 | contig 10050 bp, 9 predicted proteins | sample C55metaG_FD_115307 | JGI IMG/M metagenome (GOLD analysis project Ga0157372, IMG submission 115307) | Corn rhizosphere microbial communities from Kellogg Biological Station, Michigan, USA - C5-5 metaG | ecosystem: Host-associated > Plants > Roots > Rhizosphere > Soil | place: USA: Michigan...
GATTGCAGAGCATCGAGCCGTGCTGAAATCGATTGCCGCGCACGATTCGGCGGGCGCGCGCCTCGCGATGCAACGGCATCTCGATCACGCCTACAAGCGCCTCAGCAAGGGATGGAACGCGCGGCGATGACAAATGCTTGACGGGCCGGCGCTTCGGGAGAACGCAATGCTTGCATGCCGCATTCACGCCAAGGACGATCTGCGTGTCGAGTCGCAGGAAATGCCCGCCGTGGGTCCCGGCGAAGTCCTGCTGAAACTTGGCGCCGGCGGCATTTGTGGCTCGGATATGCATTACTTCTTCGAGGGCCGCAACGGCAGCTTCGTCGTGCGCGAGCCGCTGATCCCGGGACACGAGGCGTCGGGCACCGTGGCGGAGATCGGTCCCGGCGTCACGCGGGTTGCGGTCGGCGACAAGGTCGCGATCAGCCCGTCGCATGCCTGTGGACGCTGCAGCTTCTGCCGCCAGGGCCGTGAGCAGCTTTGCGAGGCCATGCGCTTTCTGGGCAGCGCGAGCGTGTTCCCGCACGTGCAGGGCATGTTCCGAGACTATTTCGTGATGGCCGAGCGGCAGTGCTACCCGGTGGAAGCCGACGTATCGCTCGGCGAGCTTGCCTTCGCGGAGCCACTGGCCGTTGCTCTGCATGCCGTCAACCGCGGTGGCGGGCTACTTGGCAAATCGGTCCTGATCACCGGGGCCGGCACCATCGGCTGCCTGACCGTGCTCGCGGCGCGCCTCGCAGGCGCGGCAAGCGTTGCGGTCAGCGACATCCTCGATCGCCCGCTGGCGCAGGCGAAGCTCGTCGGCGCCGACGTGACGTTGCACGCAAGCCGCGATGCCGACGCGTTGACGCGGCCGCGGTTCGACGTTGCGTACGAAGTGTCGGGCAGCCTTGTCGCGCTGAAAACGTGCGTTGCCGCAGTCAAGCGCGGCGGCACCGTCGTGCAGGTGGGCACGCTGCCGGCCGAACCGCTGCCCTTCGTCGTCAACGACCTGATGGCGAAGGAGCTCGATTTGCGCGGCGCCTTCCGCTGGGGCATCGAATTCGACTGGGCGGTCGACTACCTGTCTTCGCACCGCGTCGACGTGCGGCCGCTGCTGTCGGGCCAATATCGGCTGACCGACGCCGTCGACGCATTTCACGCTGCGGCCGACAAGAATCGCAGCACCAAGGTTCAGCTCGTGGCGAGTTGACGATTCGAAGGATCCACCAATGCTTACCCGCTCCTCCCTGACGATACGGCTGCACGCGGCCGACGATGTGGTCATCGCGCGACAGCAACTGATCGGCGGCACGATGCTGCTCGACGAAAACGTCACCGTCAGCGGCCTCGTTCCCCCGGGCCACAAGGTCGCCACCCGCGCCGTTCCCGCCGGCTCGCCGGTGCGCCGCTACAACCAGATTATCGGGTTCGCGAGCCGCGCCATTGCGCCCGGCGAGCACGTGCATCTGCACAATCTCGCGATGGGCGCATTCGACCGTGACTACGCGTTCGGCGTCGATGCAAAGCCCACGGCACGCATCGATCCGCCTGCGACGTTCATGGGCATCGTGCGCCGCGACGGGCCCAACGCCGGCAAGGTCGCCACGCGCAACTACGTCGGCATCCTCTCGACGGTGAACTGCTCGGCCACCGTCGCGCGCGGCATCGCCGACCATTTCACCCGCGAGCGCCTCGCGGCGTTTCCCAACGTCGACGGCGTCGTCGCGCTCACGCATGGCTCCGGCTGCGGCATGGATACGCAGGGCGAGGCGATGCAGATCCTGCGCCGCACGCTCGGTGGCTATGCGAAGCATGCGAACTTCGCCGGCGTGCTGATCGTCGGTCTCGGCTGCGAAGCGAACCAGATCAGCGCGCTCCTCGGGTCGCAGAACCTGCAGGAGAGCGCGCTGTTGCGGACGTTCTCGATCCAGGATACCGGCGGCACCGCCAAGACGATCGCGCATGGCATCTCGATGATCGACGCGATGCTGCCGCACGCGAACGACGTGCAGCGCGAGGTGGTTCCGGCGTCGCACCTGACCGTCGGGCTGCAATGCGGCGGATCCGACGGTTATTCCGGCATTACCGCGAATCCCGCGCTCGGCGCCGCTGTCGATCTACTCGTCCGGCACGGCGGCACCGCGATCCTGTCCGAGACGCCGGAAATCTACGGCGCCGAGCACCTGCTGACGCGACGCGCGGTGTCGCGCGAGATCGGCGAAAAGCTGGTGGCGCGCATTCGCTGGTGGGAGGATTACACGGCGCGCGAGCGCGGCGAGATGAACAACAATCCGTCGCCGGGGAACAAGGCGGGCGGACTGACGACGATCCTCGAGAAATCGCTCGGCGCCGTCGCGAAGGGCGGCACGACCAATCTCGTCGAGGTCTACGAATACGCGGAACCGGTGACGGCGAAAGGCTTCGTCTACATGGACACGCCGGGCTACGACCCCGTATCCGCCACCGGCCAGGTCGCCGGCGGCGCCAACATGATCGTGTTCACGACCGGACGCGGATCGGCATACGGCTGCGCGCCGTCGCCGTCGCTCAAGCTGTCGACGAATACCGCGCTGTGGATGCGCCAGGAAGAGGACATCGATCTCAACTGCGGCGCGATCGTCGACGGCGATGCGACGGTCGCGGAGATCGGCGAGCGGCTGTTCCGGATGATGCTGGAGGCGGCCTCGGGCGCTGCGACGAAAAGCGAGCAACATGGGTACGGCCAGAACGAATTCGTGCCCTGGTACGTGGGTGCAGTGATGTGACGTAGGCAGCCGTCGTGTCCTCGGTTGACACTTCCGGGGGCCGCCCGTACGCTGCAACGGAATGCGACGCGCAAAGCGAAACGCCGCATCGACAATCAGAATCGTCAACGGAGGTATTGATGAAGTTCGTCACGAAATGCATGGCGGTGATGCTCGGGCTTGGTGTGCTGGGCACGGCGGCGCCTGCCGTCGCGCAGGAAACGCTCGTCGTCTGGTGGACCAAGGGGTTCTACAAGAGCGAGGACGACGCGCTCTACGCGGCGATCAGGAAATACGAGCAGAAAAGCGGCGTGAAGGTCGAGTTGTCGCAATACGCCGTGCAGGACACCATTCCGAAGTCGGTCGCGGCGCTCGATGCCGGCACGCCGCCGGACGTCGCGTTCTCCGACGTGTACGACTTCCAGGTGACCGGCAAATGGGCGTTTGACGGCAAGCTCGAGGATATCTCGGACATCATCAATCCGATCAAGAGCCGCTTCCTGCCCAACACCGTCGAGACGACGTACCTCTACAACGATCAGGCCAAGAAGAAGGCGTATTACGCGTTCCCGCTCAAGCAGCAGACGATGCACATCGAGTACTGGATCGACATGCTGAACGAGGCGGGCTTCCAGGAAGCGCAGATTCCGACGACATGGCACGAATACTGGGATTTCTGGTGCGACAAGGTGCAGCCGGGATTGCGCAAGGCCAGCGGCAAGCGCTTGTACGGGACCGGCTTTCCGATGGGCGTCGACTCGAGCGACTCGTTCTATTCGTTCCTGACGTTCATGGACGCCTACAACGTCAAGCTCGTCGACGACAACGGCAAGCTGCTGGTGAGCGATCCGAAGGTCAAGAAAGGATTGGTCGGCGCACTCACCGATTACACGCGGCCGTACGTCAAGGGCTGCACGCCGCCATCGTCCACTTCGTGGAAGGACCCCGACAACAATGTCGCCTTCCATAACAAGACCACGGTGATGACGCACAACGCGACGATCTCGATCGCAGCGAAGTGGCTCGATGACGCCAACAACGCATCGCTCCCTGCCCCCGAGCGCGAACAGGCGAAGAAGAACTATTACGAGCTGATCCGCACCGCCGGCTTTCCCAAGAAGCCCGACGGCTCACCGATGATCTATCGGGCAGCCGTCAAGACCGGCGTGGTGTTCGCAGGCGCGAAGAACAAGAAGCGCGCCAAGGAATTCGTCGCCTTCCTGCTCGAGGAAGACAACCTGACGCCATACGTCGAGGGCTCGCTCGGCCGCTGGTATCCGGTGACGAAGGTGGCAGCCGAATCACCGTTCTGGAAGGCCGATCGGCACCGCCTGTCCGTGTACAACCAGTTCCACGCCGGCACGGTGACGTTCGAATTCACCAAGAACTACAAGTTCACCATCCTCAACAACGAGAACGTGTGGGCGAAGGCGATGAATCGCGTCGTCAGCGAAAAAGTGCCGGTCGACAAGGCGGTGGATGAAATGATTGCCAGGATAAAAGAAGTAGCCGGTTAACTTCGGAGACCTAAAGACGGGGGCGGCCGCGCCGCCCCCGTGTCCATAAGAAGTTTTCCCCAAGTTTTCCGACATGTCGACGCTCGCGCTTCCGCAAATCGAGCCGGCCGCCCCTTCCGGGCCGGTTCGCAAGCGCATGTCTCCCTGGCAGACTTGGGGATTCATCCTGCTCGCGCCGTACGTGGTGGTGTTTCTGGTGTTCGTGCTCTACCCGGTCTTCTACGGACTGTGGCTCGCGCGGCATCCGCAAAGCTACGTCGATCTCGTCAACGATCCGATCTTTTTCGGGTCGGTGATCAACACGCTGATCTTCCTGATCGTCGCGATCAATCTCAAGATGATGGTCGCGTTGTTCCTGTCCGGATTCTTCATTCGCACGCAGCCGTGGATCCGATGGCTGTCGGTGCTGTTCATCCTGCCTTGGGCAGTGCCGTCGATCCCGACGATCCTGTCGGTGCGATTCATGCTGAATCCGGAGTGGGGAATCGTCAACCAGGTGATTTTCCGGCTCTCGGGCGCCGACGGTCCGAACTGGCTCAACGACCGCTGGCTGGCGCTGTCGATGGCGATGGCGGTGCACGTGTGGAAGTCGCTGCCGTTCTGGACGATGATTCTCATCGCCGGCCGGCTGTCGATCCCCGGTGAGCTGTACGAAGCGTCGAGCGTCGATGGCGCCACGGGGTGGCAGAAGTTTCGCTTCATCACCTGGCCTTCGGTGCAGGCGCTCTACCTCACGTCGCTGATCCTGTCGATGATCTGGACGCTCGGCGATTTCAACAGCGTGTACCTTCTGACCGGCGGCGGACCGGCCGACCTGACGCACGTGCTGGCGACGCTCGGCATTCGTTACCTGCGTCTCGATCAGGTCGACCTGTCGATGGCCACCATCGTGTGCGCGTTGCCGCTGGTGCTGCCGCTCGTCTACTTCATGATGAAGCGGCTGTCGAAGTGAAAGAGGCGACAGGATGAATGCGCGCAAGGCCCTGACCGAAGCCCGCTTGATCCTGATCGGAATCCCGGTCGCGCTATGGACGCTGATTCCGATCTACCACATGTTCCTCTTCGCGCTCTCCAGCAAGCAGGACGCGTTCTCGGGAGAACTGTTGCCGTTGCACCCCACGCTCAACAACTTCCGCATCGTATTCGAGGAGAAGCATTATTTCCTGATCCATTTCTGGCGCCAGCTCGGCAATTCGCTGTTCATCGCCATCACGGTCGGTATCATCACGCTCGTCATTGCCGCGGCGGCCGCGTTCTCGATCAGCCGCCTGAAATCGCGCGGCGGCCGCCTGGTGATGAATTGCGCATTGTTCACGTATTTCATTCCGGCGGCGTTCCTCGCGGTGCCGATGTACAAGGCGATGGGCGTGTACGGATTGCTCAACAGCCAGTGGGCGCTGATCCTGGCCATGATCACGCTGGCCTCGCCCTACGCAATCTGGGTGTTGAAGCAGGCGTCCGACAAGCTGCCCTACGAGCTCGACGAGGCGGCGCGCATCGATGGCGCCACGCCGCTGCAGCTCTTCCGGCTCGTGTACGTTCCGCTGATGGTGCCGTCGCTGGTGGCGATCGGCACGTACGCGCTGTTGCTCGCCTGGAACGAATACCTGTACGCATTCCTGTTGCTGTCCAACGACAAGGACATCACGCTGGCGGTCGCACTCGGGCACTTTCTTTCCGCCGACGATTCGCCGTGGGAAGTGCTCATGGCAACCGGATTGATCTATGCGCTGCCGCCGGCTGCGATCTATTACGTGTTCCGGCGGTACATGGTGACGGGCCTCACCGCCGGCGCCGTCAAGTCCTGATACGAGAGCAACCAGGATGAAGGACTGACATGGCAACTGTCGAATTTCAGCGCGTCGAAAAGCGCTTCGGGACCACCAAGGTCATTCATGGCGTGAGCTTCGACATCCGCGACGGCGAGTTCATGGTGCTCGTGGGGCCTTCGGGCTGCGGCAAGTCGACGCTGTTGCGCATGCTGGCCGGGCTGGAGGAGATCAGCGGCGGAACGATCGCGATCGGCGGGCGGACCGTGAACAACGTCGATTCGAAGGACCGCGATATCGCCATGGTGTTCCAGAGCTACGCGCTGTATCCGCACATGAACGTGCGCGACAACATGGGCTTCAGCCTGCGGCTGCGCAAGGCCCCCAGGCGCGAGCTCGACGAGCGCGTGGCCAAGGCGGCACGCATCCTGAACCTCGAGCCTTACCTCGAGCGGTATCCGCGCGAGTTGTCGGGTGGCCAGCGCCAGCGGGTGGCGATGGGGCGCGCGATCGTCCGCGATCCGAAAGTGTTCCTTTTCGACGAGCCGCTGTCGAACCTCGACGCGAAGCTGCGCGTGCAGATGCGCGCGGAGATCAAGTCGCTGCACCAGCGGCTGCAGACGACGACGGTGTACGTCACGCACGACCAGATCGAAGCGATGACGATGGCCGATCGCATCGTGGTGATGCACGACGGCGTGATCGAGCAGATCGGCACGCCGCTCGAGCTCTATGACCGGCCCGACAATCTCTTCGTCGCGCAGTTCATCGGCTCGCCCGCGATGAACATCGTGCAGGGAACGCTGCGCCGTGCCAACGGCAACGCGCATGTCGAAACCAGCGATGGCATTCGCTGGCCGATCGGGGTGGGCGCGGGCGGGGACGGCCAGCCGGTCACCTATGGCGTTCGGCCCGATCATCTCGAGCTCGCGCCAGACGCCGAACGTGGCGTGCCGGGCGAGATCGTCGTCGTCGAGCCCACCGGGTCCGAAACCGAGCTGGTCGTGAAGATCGGCGACGCGCAGGTCGTCGTCGAAGCGCACGGCCGAGCCACGGTACGTCCCGGCGACAAGGTGACGTTCGCGGTGAATCCGGCGAACGTGCACCTGTTTGATCAGAAGTCGGGGCAGCGGCTGACGGCGTAGCAGCAGCGTTTGTGCGTGCCGCGTTCAACGTCGCGCGCCATGTACTTCTCTCCACGCGACTCGAGCGGTCCGTACCATTTTAAACATCAATAAATGCATCATTTGATGAGCCATATTGATGTACAATGTTTACGCTCGGCTAACGGGAGGCGGTACCCATGCGTACTACGGTCAATCTCGATGACGCGTTGCTGTCGGCAGCGCAAAAGGCAACCGGCGTCAGCGAGCGCACTGCACTCATCCATGCCGGACTCAAGGCCCTGATTGAAAGGGAGAGTGCGAGGCGCCTTGCACGGCTGGGCGGCAGCGAGCCGCAGCTTGCGCCGATCCGTCGTCGTCGCTCAGCGCGAGCATGATCCTGGTAGATACATCGGTTTGGGTCGAGCACCTGCGCCGACGCGAGCCAGTTCTCGAGGCGGCCCTGAACGCCTGCGAAGTACTGATGCATCCGTTCATCATTGGCGAGCTGGCATGTGGCAACCTGAAACGCCGCGCGGAAGTGTTATCGCTCATGGGTGAATTACCGCAGGCGCCGGTGGTCACGGAAGATGAAGCGCTGGACTTCATCGAACGCCGCAAACTCATGGGCCGTGGCGTCGGCTACGTCGATGTTCATCTGTTGGCCTCCGCAGTTTTGACCGGATCGGCGACTGTCTGGACCCGCGACAAGCGGCTCGCAAGTCTCGTCGATGATCTCGGCCGCGCTTTCATCGCGCACCGAGCCGAGTGCGCCGGGTGACGAAACTCACCAAATATCGCGAGAAGCGCCAAGTCCGGGAGCCATGGGCGGCACGGAGTGCAGGTCGGTGCGTATTTCGCTTTGCATACGTTGAGGATGGGGGCAAGTCCATGAGCCAGCAGCTCGACGATTGCCTTCAAGGAGCGGGACTGCAATGAGCGACACGAAACCCAAACACAGGCTCCGCTCCACCCAATGGTTCGGCCGTCACGACCGCGACGGCCTCGTCCACCGCTCGTGGATGAAGAATCAGGGCATTCCGCACGACCAATTCGACGGGCGGCCGGTGATCGGCATCTGCAATACCTGGTCGGAGGCCACGCCTTGCAACGCGCACTTCCGCGAGCTCGCCGACCACGTGCGGCGCGGCGTGCTCGATGCGGGCGGCTTTCCGATCGAATTCCCGGTGATGAGTCTCGGCGAAACGCTGATGCGCCCGACGACGATGCTGTTTCGCAACCAGTGCGCGATGGACGTCGAGGAATCGATTCGCGCCAATCCGTTCGACGGCGTCGTTTTGCTGATGGGCTGCGACAAGACGACACCCGCGTTGCTGATGGGCGCGGCGTCCTGCGATCTCCCCACCATCGGTGTTTCCGGCGGCCCGATGCTGAACGGCAAGTTCCGCGGCGAGGACATCGGCGCGGGTACGCACGTCTGGCGATTCACGGAAATGCTGAAGACCGGCGAGATGACCGAGGCCGACACGATCGAGGCCGAGTCGTGCATGTCGCGCTCCGCCGGGCACTGCATGACGATGGGCACCGCATCGACGATGGCGTCGATGGTCGAGGCGCTGGGGATTGGATTGCCGACGAATGCGGCGATTCCGGCGGTCGATTCGCGCCGCAAGGTGCTCGCCCGCATGGCCGGCCGGCGCATCGTGAAGATGGTCGACGAGGATCTCACGATGTCGAAGATCCTCACGCGACAGGCGTTCGAGAACGCGATCATGGTGAACGGCGCGATCGGCGGCTCGACGAACGCTGTCGTGCATCTGCTCGCCATCGCGGGACGCCTTGACGTGCCGCTGACCCTCGACGATTGGGACAAGCTCGGCCGGACGATGCCGTGCGTCGTCAATCTCATGCCGTCGGGGCAGTATCTGATGGAGGACTTCTACTACGCAGGCGGGCTTCCGGTCGTGATTCGCGAGATCGGCGAGTGGATCCACAAGGAAGCACTGACCGTCAACGGGCGTACGATCTGGGAGAATTCGAAAGACAGCGTCAATTACAACGCGAAGGTCATCACACCCATTGCGACGCCGTTCAAGCGACAGGGCGGCATCGCCGTGCTGCGCGGCAACCTCGCGCCGGACGGTGCGGTTTTGAAACCTTCGGCGGCGACACCGGCGTTGATGAAGCATCGTGGACGCGCGGTCGTATTCGAGGACATCGACGATCTGAATCGGCGCATCGATGACGAGACTCTCGACGTCAATCCCGACGACATTCTCGTGCTGAAGAATTGCGGGCCCAAGGGCTATCCGGGCTTTCCGGAAGTCGGCAATTTCGCGCTGCCGGCAAAAATCCTGAAGCAGGGTGTCACCGACATGGTGCGCATATCGGATGCGCGCATGTCGGGCACCGCGTATGGAACCGTGGTGTTGCACACGGCGCCCGAGGCGGCCGCCGGCGGCCCGCTCGCGCTTGTCCGGAGTGGCGACATCATCGAGTTGGACGTCGACGCGCGCCGCCTGCATGTCCAGGTCTCCGACGAGGAGCTCGCGCGTCGCCGCGCGAAGTGGCGGCCGCCGGTGCCGCATTCGAAACGCGGCTGGGTCAAGCTCTACTGTCAAACGGTGCAGCAGGCCGACAAGGGCGTGGACCTGGATTTCCTCGTCGGCAACTCGGGAGCGCCGGTGGGGCGCGAGAGTCATTGACGTCCATGACGCCCGGTATTGGAGAACGCTGAATCGGCGCTTTCCGATGTGGCCGATGAGTATTTCTCGCCAGGCATTCCTCGCTGCGGAGAGCAACATGAGTGAACCGATGCAGACGTCGTACGCGACGTATCTCAATATTCGATTCCCTGCGCTGAGCTTGATTGACGTTCCCTCGCTGGTCGACGCCTGCACCGCGCGTTGTTACAACCACACTCTTTGCAATGTTACAGCTCCCCTAATCACGATAGCCGTGAAACAGGTTGAGA
>Ga0157372_10010071_pt1 | contig 10049 bp, 7 predicted proteins | sample C55metaG_FD_115307 | JGI IMG/M metagenome (GOLD analysis project Ga0157372, IMG submission 115307) | Corn rhizosphere microbial communities from Kellogg Biological Station, Michigan, USA - C5-5 metaG | ecosystem: Host-associated > Plants > Roots > Rhizosphere > Soil | place: USA: Michigan...
CGATCGCAAATATGAGCCCGTGTAGCGTCGGCATGTCGACTGCAGAGCCATACGAAACGTTCTGCGGATTATTGCCGATGTGCGACAGCAATCGCACGTAATCCATGACACCATGCCATCCAATCGCGATCAAGCTACACAATCCCAAAAATATGCCGGTAAGGGAGAAGCCCGCCACAAATCGCCACTGCTTTCGCAAAAGAAAAATAATGACGAAGGGAATGGCAAATTGAAACTTCAGCAAAGCTAGGCCAAATGTCGCGCCAGCCGTGAGCGGTTTGCCCCGCTCTAATCCAATAAATGCCGCAGCATAAGCTGCCAGAACAAGAACGGAAGACTGCCCTTGGTAGATCGCGACCAGCACCGGCGCAAAAATCACCCACAAAAACAAATATCCGATGTCCTCCGAAGGCCAGCGCAGGGAACCGCGTAGCCGCACAATCACAGCCAGCAACGCCGCGACGTTTACCAGACTCCACACTAGGTAAGCAGCGCGAAACGGCAACGTTGCGAGAGGAGAGAGTGCCAAAGCTTCAAACGGAGGATGCTCGAAATACAGAGGGCTCGGGTTGCGGAACATTGAGTCGCGCAGCTTCACCTGAAGCCCGGTGTCGTAGAGATGTTCTCCATTTCCGTCGTGCACGATGTGTGCGGCTACGTACGTGAGCGCGAAATCCGTCTTCTCCGCGTTCGGTCCGCGTGCAGCCCAGATGCCAAAGCCAACCAGCAGAATGGCGACGGCAATCAGCGCAAGCAATCCGTCATTGAGTGCGGTCCCGAGCCGCGCGTCGCTACCGCCCATACGCCGTGACCCTGGCAGGACTGTAGTCAGGCTCGGCCAACCACACCTGACGATCATGAAAGTAATTCACCAGTTCCGCGTTCTGCATGCCCATGTCGCGCGCCCAGATCACTTGGGACCCATCAATGTCGGCGTTGTTGTAAACCCATTCATCCAGAATGAAGTCGTGTCCGGGTTTGTAGTGCACGATGACGAGATGCTTACCGGGCGTGTGTCGCAGCTGATCCAAGACGCGGGGGCGTTCCAGGTTCTGCTCGTCCTGCGAGCACCAGGTTCGTATCCAGCTGGGCGACGGCTCGAAACGGGCAAATGGCGCGACAATGCGCAACGCCAGCAAGATAAAGCACACCACCGGGACCGCACGCGCCAGAAACTTCAATGCAGAACTCGCCGACTCGTACATCTCCCGCATCATCAGCAGAATGATTGCATAGAATGCGGCTGTCAACATGGCAACGTAGTGGGGCTGTCCGATATAGATCGTCAGCGTGCAGGAGAAGTACGTCAGCGCACACAGCAGCAACAGGAACTTCAGCTCCGGAGAAAAGGATTTCCAGAATCTTCCTCGTGTGCGGCTGAACACCCATGCCAGAACTGGAAGCGTAAGGAGCGGTCCAAAGTAAAAAAGCCAAACCACCGCCGCCTTCAGGGCCTGTAATCGGATCGGATGCTCGCGCGCGACTGAATGCCATCCTACGACCGAGCCGCCTCCATAAAAGGCCTTCATCTCGGCGTGCCTGTAGGTGATGTTGCGCACGTGCTCCCAAGGAAAGTACATCAGACCGTAAGTTCGCATGTTGATCTGATATGGGGTAGTGAATGGACTCCCTGTCACCCGATAGAAGTAGTATCCGAGCCATGCGACGGCGAGCAACATTAATAATCCAAACGGCAGCGCAACAGAGGACCCAACCTTCGCGAAAGGAAGCTCTGTACGTTTTGCCCACCACACCAGCGAAAGCAACACTGGCACGCAGAAGAATAGCCCTTCATATGGCCGCGTGTAGGCCAGCAGCGCCATGCCTGCGCTGAGTAACAGGGAATCGCGAACCCGCGCGTCTTTCTTGATCCTCGGCAACGCACCCAGGACCAGTGCTCCACCCAATGCTGTGACGGTCCCGCCCCAATAGCTGTCCGCCCAGTAGCTGAATGAACCAAGCCTAATCACGGCGAGCAGCCCACCAACCAGCGCCCATCCGGGAGGGAGCCATCCCTGGAGTGCCCAGCAGATAGCGGCGCACATCAGGCCCGAACTCAGCCACACGCCCCAAAACGGATGGTGCATCAGCACCTGCCCTAACGCCAGAAACGCCCCGTATCCCGGGTAGTACATAGAAGCATAGGTCGGACGCCAGTTCTCCTGGAAGGTCTCAAAATGGACCCACATCGGATGTGTCTGGTTCGCCAACCTTCCATGCGCGAAAGTGTCCGCCTGCAGTAAGTAGCTGAACTCGTCGCTGACCTTCGGCTGCGGAATGGGAATGATCGGCATTAGCGCCAGCCTAAGCGTCAGCGCCAAGAGTCCCACTGAGATCATGGCCAACGCGCGACGCCGAGCAAAAGCCGCGATTCTCCGCTCGGCCGCGGCAAACCACTCGCCCCCGACACCCGGGCATAACAGTGCCAATGGGATGCACACTGCCGCTAAACAGAGCTCAATGGCTAGGAACATGTCTCTCTGGAGGCCGCAAAGGACGGAATACCCCGATTTTGCCTGATTGCCAGCACGAAAGCGAAGAAAAATCCATACTGTGTAGGAACTTGCTTCCTGTGCTATTGGTTTGTTCTTTTGAACCCAGGATGCTGATACCCTACAAATTCATGTCTGTCCGCTGGACCCTCCACCAGAGACAATAAGCTCGGCTATCACTCTAAGCCCCGCGGAGGGCATGTGGATCGAGGAGCATAAAGACGCACGCACACAATGACCTCTGATAGTGGCTCCATCACGCAGCCTCGCCGCGGCGCTCCAATTCTGGCCGCGACACTTCTGTTCACCGGGGTTCTTGTCGTAGCGCTGCTTTACGCCATTTCTCACCCGGTCTACGACTATGTTGAATACTGGACTGCCGCCCACCTGCTCGCGTCACATCACAACCCGTATTCCTTGGGCGAGATGTTCCAAGCAGAAAGACCCCTCGGTATGAATGGCCCTGTTCCGCTCATGCTTCTCAGTCCGCCTTGGCTGATGGGCATCATCCTACCGCTCGGATTTGTTCAGTCGTACATCCTTGGCTGGTTTGCATGGACTGCCGTCCTCATTACCGCGATTGCTGGTTCGTCTTATCTGCTGATGGAAGTCTACTTCGGTGATTTGCGCATCCCCGAAATTTCCGACAAAGCCTATTACCGTTGCTTATTCGCCTTCACGTTTTATCCCGCGCTGCTCAGCCTGCGTTTTTCGCAGACTGCGCCCCTAATGCTCCTCGGACTTGCCGGCTTCCTGTTTTTCGAAACTCGCCACAAGCCTCTCTGTGCTGGAGCATTTCTCTCGCTTACCCTGGTTAAGCCGCATCTGAGCTATCTGGTATGGGCGGCGCTGCTGCTGTGGACCTTGCGCGAGCGCCGTTGGAACATGCTAATTTCGGCGATTGTCACGCTCGTAGTGCTGACCGCGATCGCGCTCCCGTTCGATCCGCGCCTGCTTCAGCACTATCACCAACTGGCCACGAGCCCGTACATGGAATTGTTTCCCTCCGGAATAATGTGGGGACCGCGCATGTTGCTCGGCGGCATAGGGACTTTCTGGATCGAATTCGTGCCGCCCGCCATTGGGCTGATCTGGTTTTTGTTCTACTGGCGCAAGAAAAAGGACTCGTGGAATTGGACTGAGCGCCTCCCGCTGATCATCACGGTCTCCGTCCTCACCAGCGCCTACGGATGGCTGTTCGACCAGACGCTTCTCGTGGCTGCCGTCATGTATATTGCTGCGAAAGCTGCTCGACCGCTGGGAAGCTTTCCTGCCAACATGGTCCTGACCTATACCGCGATGAATTGCCTGCTGATGGCGCTCTGGCCGTTTCCTACGATTGGATTGTTGCCCGCGCCTATTATTCTTCTGGTGTTGTTCGTCCGTGATGCTCGGCGCTCGTCAGCGTTGGATGCTGGCACCCTTATGGTCGCCGGATAATTCGTCATGCCCAATTCGCGGCAAGGAGGAACTCCGTAGTGTTGAACTATCCTTCGAGGCAAACATAAGAGCAGATGGAACACCGCTGAGGAATGAGATCGGAGGAAACAATCCGGTTGCTGCAACCGCAAATTGGACGATGCTCGCATAGCTGCGCGAGCTGGCGACTATAGGAACGAGGAGCACGACAAGGTCGTGAGCCTGCAGGTGCATAGTTGCGAGGGGGATTAAAAGTGCAGCAGTAGCAACAGAAGGCTTCTTTCGTCGAGATGCATAGCAGAGCGAGAAGGTGGCGATGAACAACGCGAGAAACAGAGCAATCTGCGTATGGCCGAACATCGCTTGGCAGAGCCCATATGCATTTGCAAGGGGGCCGTTGCGAACCTCGGTGCTGGCGCCGGCTTCTCTGACGTACAGAGTGGTTCCGCTAATGCCAACCAGTGCCACCGAAATAACCGCAGCGGGAGCTGCGCTAAGCAGGAAACCTTTCAGTACGTTCCACTTTCGCCACAGTATATAAAGCAGCAGAACCGGGATGAGAACGTGAAACCGAAAGACGCCCAGCCCCAAAAAAAAGCCGGACTTGACGTCGCTCCGGGCGCGCCATGCGAGCAGGAATACAAGCAGCATCCAAACTGAGTCCTGGCCTTGAAACAGAGCGCACGCCGTTGGGATGAACCCAAACACAAGACAGGTCGCCAGCCATGGATCGAGAACTTGCGTCAGTCTATTTACACAAATGCCGGCTACCACAAGGTTGATGAGCAACCAGAGCCAATACGCCGCCCGATAGGAAACGAGCGTTAGCGGGGTTAGCAGGAAGTACTCATAGGAAGGGTGATTCGCGGGCAAAACTTGGATCGAGGGCGAGACGGTTCGATTTTCAACCTCTTTTTGCAGGTCGAGATTGTAAAGCTCGTGCCGCAGACCGGTCCTGACCATATAGGCACCCGCATACAGTTGGCGGAAGTCGGCATTTCCATTGAGAGCTTGCGGAACGAATATGCAGCCGGCTATAAGACTTAATCCGGCGAACAGAGGAAACAGCCCGAGAATTGCTTGTCGTTGCCAGCAGTTGGTCATTGTCGGAACAACTGGTTCACCGCCGTTCCCATGTTGCTACGACTGAAGGTTGCAGCGGCGTACGAGCATAGTAAAGGCGGTGATTGCTGTTATAGTACCTCAACGAATTAGGTAGAAACGTGGCGTCACGCACGCGATTTCAGGTGTCGGTTGTCATCCCGTGTCTTAACGAGGCCCGTTCCGTCGCCTCCTGCATCGACGCTGCGCGCACGGCTTTCGCGAGGTTGAATGTTGCCGGAGAGGTCGTGGTTTCCGATAACGGATCCACGGACGGTTCCATCGAGATTGCCGAAACGCACGGGGCACGTGTGGTGCACGCCACCGTGAAGGGCTACGGCAGCGCTTTGCGAAAGGGAATTGAAGAGGCCGGCGGCGAGTTCATCATCTTAGGTGACGCTGACGGCAGCCACGACTTCAGCGAAATCGATCGTTTCATCGCCAAGTGGCACGAAGGCTACAACTTCGTTGTCGGTAATCGTCTCCACAGCCAGCTCAAGGCGGGCGCGATGTCCTGGCACCACCGCCATGTGGGAACGCCGATCCTCACTGGAATTCTCAATCTTTTTTTTCGCGCGGGTGTTAGCGACATCAACTGCGGCATGCGGGGAATGACGCGCGAACTCGCACTCCAGCTAGACTGCCGCACCAATGGGATGGAGTTCGCTTCCGAGTCCCTGATCAAGGCAGCCAGAGCAGGCGCGCGCATCGCTGAGGTCCCCATCACCATGTGGCCCGACCGGCGCAACCGTCCTCCCCATCTGCGTCCCTTCCGCGATGGCTGGCGCCATTTGCGCTTCATCATGTTGTCCGCGCCAAACTGGCTCTTTCTCCTGCCGGGTGCCGTGCTAATGGCTCTAGGGCTCGGCATCGTTGCGTGGCTGCTCCCGGGGCCCGCATTCGCCGGTCGCGTAGAGCTAAATACCAACACCATTTCACTTGCGATCATGCTGATCCTGCTCGGCATGCATATCTTTTCCATCGGCTTGTTTGTAAAGGTGTTTTGCTATACGGAGAGGTTTTCGCGAAATCAGCAGTCACTCGTACGCTGGCTGAAGCGACTGAAACTGGAGCACGGATTGCTGCTCGGTGCGGGGCTGATTCTGATCGGCTTTGTCGGGGACTTTCTTGTTTTTAGGAGTTGGGCCGCCGGGGGGTTCGGACAACTCCATGCGGTCCGGCCGGTCTTCTTCTTGTCATTATCTTTAGTGCTTGGTATTGAGGTGATCTTTTCGTCCATTTTCCTGAGTATGTTGGGGATCAGCAGAAACACCTACATCGGTGAGTAATGGCAACTCCTCGGTTCGTTCATTCACATCGTGCAGGAGAAATCGGCTGAAATGCCCTTACTTCAGGGCAGCGTCATCTACCTTTACCTGAACGGCCTGAGGGCCTGGATACTTTACTAGTCGCGGCGGCCTTGAGTCGGCTTCCAGAAGCCAGGTCTGACGATCATGGAAGTAGGCAATCAGGCGTTGGTTTTCCGTCGCATCCATTTCTCGAGCCCACACAATTGTGGACCGATCGATGTTCGCATCGTTGTAAACCCATTCCTCGTGCCCATTGTGTTGAGGGCTGTACCTGACGATTATGAGGTGACTACCTCCCTGAGCCTTCAGTCTGCCGATCAGATTAGCACGTTCGAAATTCGGTCCAATCGGATCGTAGGGAAACAGACGCTGATGCGGCACTCCGTGCGCTAGAGCAACACCCGAGGCGGTAAACGTCAAGAAGCAGACGCCAACGGTAGCCCTGACCAGGGCCGCCCCCCTGCGTCGTCCGCATCTGTCCCAGATCCAGATGCGTCGCAGCGCCTGCAGGACGGCAGCATAAATGACACAAGCCATCGGAGCTGCGTAGTGTGGGTTCATATAATCGAGAGGAAGAAGGCTAGCAATGGAGACAGCAATCACGCACCAGTAGAACGACGTTTTGCAGCCTAAGTCTCGAAGAGACATCCCGGACGGCAGAATCCCCGCCAGCAAACAAAATGGCAAAGTGAATGCGATTCCTACGAAGAACATCCAGAGGTAAGCCATCTTCCCGATTGTGGAAAGAATCGGTGACTGCTTTGCCCTAAGAAACAACTGTACGTGATAATCGCCGTAAAAATGCTGGAGTACTGCGTGGTTATATTGTTTTGGCGAAGCGAGGGACTGGAAAAGAAATTGTGGTTCCTGAATGTAAGTTGCTAGATCAACGACATAAGGCGGACGCCAAGGGGAGCCAGTTGTTCTCCAGAAATAGTAAGCCATCAGAGCAAATGTTATTGCCATGACTACGCTCAGGGGCAGCACAATGTTTCGAATCGATTCGGTTAGCGGTCGAGATCTCTTATAGATGAAGACCAGCAGCGCGACTAGGAAGAGCAGGCTATAGCAGAGTCCCTCGTATGGTCTGCTGTTAGCGAGGAGCGCCAGGCCCAGTCCCATTAACAGCGCATCTTGAACTGTGCTGCGTTTTGCAAGGCGCGGCAGCGCACCAAAAACAAACGCACCACCGAGAGCGGCTACGGCTCCACCCCAGTAACTGTTCGCCCAATACGTGAAAACTCCGAGACGCGCGACGGCGAGAACTCCACCAAGAAATGCCCATCGAGGCGGCATCCAACCTTGAAGGGCCCAACAGAAAGCGGCGCACATCAGGCCACAACTGAGCCACACTCCCCAGAACGGGTTGTTAAAGAGGACTTGACCAATCGCAAGAAATGCTCCTTGGGCGGGCCAGAAGACTGAGCAATAGGTTGGCTTCTGGATAATCGTCATGCTTTCAAAGTGCTTCCATAGAGGGTGCGCAGGATTTGTGACACGCCCGTGAGCAAAGGTGTCAGCCGCGAGAAGATATCCAAATTCGTCTTGAATGCCAGGCACGGGCAGCGGTTCAACGGGCATAACCACGACTCTTAGTGCCAGACTAAAAATGAAGATGAGCAGTACTGCCCATCCTCGGCGTCCCGCAATGTGGCCTACGGCAGCCTCAATTTTGCGTAACCAACGGTGTCCTAGCCTTGGGACAAGGAAAGCCACGAGCAAGAGCAGTGCTGCGGATATTAACTCAAATTGAAGAATCAATTACGGTGCCCCGTCTAGCGTTCCCAAACAACAGTGAGATACTTATTCACGAACCCGTCTCGGATGGTTGACCAAAGACGCAGGGCCAAATGAGAAGGGTTACGAAAATAGAAGAGTGGCAGATTGTGACGTAGATCCACACTTCTTGCCTCTCGCCTTCTAGCCACGGCGATAGGATTGAACTTCTGTACCTGGAGCATAGAATCCAGATATCTCAAATGGTGCTGCGCCCCCATTCGTCTGAATCTTGTTGCTGTAAAATTGCTCTTGTGATGTGGATTTGCGTCCACGGACGGCGTGATTGGCACCGACGCAATCAACCGCCCACCAGGATTCAAGAGTGATACGAGATGAGCAAACAGACGTTGCGGCTCGTCCACGTGTTCAATGGTTTCAAGGGAGACGATATTGGCAAAGCGCGTTTCCGAGCAAAAGTTTATGGCGTCAGCGCATAAAAACGTGACGTTGACACTCTTGTAGCGTGTTCTCGCATATTCGACGCTTGCCGAACTGATGTCGACTCCAAGCGCCCTGGTCGTGACTGGGTTCGTAGCGAGCAATGCGGTTCCATATCCCACGCCACAGGCCATGTCGAGGAGAGTCCCTGGAACCAAATTGCTGGACGCGTAGCGGTAGCGATCCAAATGTAGCCGCAGAGTCTCCGATCCAGTGGCTTCGCCACTCGTGAGTTCATCCGGAACGATTCGTTCCAGACTCGCGGTTTCTAGATCATTGTTCAGCATGTTGTCCTCCACTCGCCCACTCTTCGGAGGCATCTACAACTTCGGGATACGGGACCATCCTAGGAGGTTTGGCGTCAGCCTCAAGCACCCAAGCCTGCCGTCCAGGGAAACGCTGAATGAGCACTTTGTCGTCATTTCCACTCAACTCCCGCGCCCAGACGATCTTCGCATGCTCGATGTCGGCGTCGTTGTACACCCATTCCTCAAAGGGATTGTGTGTCGCTCCGTAATGCACAATGACCAATTGCCTTCCTTCCAGCATTCTCAGTTGGCTTTCAATTCGAGCGCGGCCAAAAGGCGGAGGAGGCTGCTGTGACAAACCAGGTGTGTTGGTGACAGGCAAGGAAACATGAAGAACTGCGGCACCAGCCCGAAAAGCGAGCATCATCACGCAAATTGTTGGGATTGCTCGCGCCAGCAACAGCCCGCTTTGACGTCCACTCGGCTGCCAACGTCGCATTCTCTGGATCGCCTTAACTACCAGAAACAGCGTTACTCCTGTGAGGGGGGCTGCGTAGTGAGGTTCAAAATATATTTCCGCAGCCATGCCGACCGCACAAAAACCCAATACAGCTAGAAACAACTTAGTTGTTTTCCCTATGTCATGCCACGAAAACCCATACGGCAGGCTAAAAAAAAGTACCAACCACGGAACAGTCAAAACCGGACCAACGTAGAACCGCCAAAATGAGATCAGCTTCCTTATCGCGACATATACAAATCCGACGCTCGTGTGCATTGCTTGGTACAGTTTCACTTCGCCGTCCATATAGAGTTGTCTCATGGCTTCAGAACGGTAGACGTGGTTTCTTTCGCCTAGTTGTGGCTGCCACAGTAACTGGGGAACGTTCCCGTAAGCGATCCGTTCCTGCTGATAAGGCATTCGAAACGGATTGCCGGTAACCCGCCAGAAATAGTAGCCCATCCATAGTCCGCTTAGGACTAGCACAGTTGTCAACGGAACAATCGTGCGCCGGAGGAATTTCATAAGAATGAGTGGGTTTCGCCAGGGTGACATGGTGAAAAGCATAGCTCCGACTGGCAAAGCTAGTACGAAGCCTTCGTACGGACGACTGTTGGCAAGAGTCACCAGCCCGAGACCTAGCAATAATCCGTCGCGAACCCGCTGCGATTCTTTGATTCGCGGCAACGCTCCTAGCACCAATGCACCGCCCATTGCTCCGACAGCGCCGCCCCACTAACTGTCAGCCCAATAGCCGAAG
>Ga0157372_10010072_pt1 | contig 10049 bp, 8 predicted proteins | sample C55metaG_FD_115307 | JGI IMG/M metagenome (GOLD analysis project Ga0157372, IMG submission 115307) | Corn rhizosphere microbial communities from Kellogg Biological Station, Michigan, USA - C5-5 metaG | ecosystem: Host-associated > Plants > Roots > Rhizosphere > Soil | place: USA: Michigan...
AAGCTCCCAGAAAAGCTCCTGCGAAAATCACCAGCTCTCCAGAATTTGGGATATAAATAATATTGAGATATTCAGAGATGATTGTATTACCTGATACATAGGCCAGAATACCCAAAGTTGCACCTATAATTGCCGAAGTTCCGGTTGCTAATCCGTCTATCCCGTCGGTAATATTTGCTCCGTTTGATACAGCAGTAACAATAATAATTACAAAGAAAAGAAACACCACCAAAGCATATTTCTCATATCCGGGCCCTAAAAACTTCAGGACTTTTGCATAATCAAACTCGTTGTTCTTATAAAAAGGAATATTGGTTTTTGTGGATTTAAGATTTTGAGTAAAGTAATACTCATTACCACGCTGATGAACCTCAAGAGGCGCTGTATTAGTAGTAGGCAAAGTAACTTGCTGGCGAACAACAATATCTGGATGAAAATACATAGTCCATCCGATGATCAAAGCCAACCCCACCTGACCCATAATCTTGAATCGTCCTGCTAAACCTTCCTTATCTTTTTTGAAAACTTTAATATAATCGTCGACAAATCCAATTGTACCCATCCAAACGGTAGTTACAATCATCAGGATAACGTATATATTTTCGAGTTTAGCAAAAAGTAAAGTCGGGATAAGAATACCAAGAAGAATGATAATTCCTCCCATTGTTGGAGTTCCCTGCTTCTGCATCTGACCTTCCAGGCCAAGGTTCCTTACAGTTTCTCCAACTTGTTTTGCCCGTAAATATTTTATAAGCCTATTACCATAAATAGTGGTAAATAACAGAGAAACAATAATAGACATAGCCGTACGGAAGGAGATGTAATAAAACACTCCAGCTCCTGGCACATCATATTCCCTATCTAACCACGTAAATAAATAATATAGCATTAGCTTAATAAGTTAAATTGTTCTGTCAAAACTGCTTTATCATCAAACGGATATTTTACTCCTTTTATCTCCTGATATTTTTCGTGGCCTTTTCCTGCTAACAGAATAATATCTCCGGGCCTAGCCAGATGACAAGCAGTCCGTATAGCTTCCTTTCTATCCAGAATTGTTAAAATTTTCTTCCTGTTGGTAAGAGTTAAACCGGCTTCCATTTCCCTGATAATCTCCTCAGGATCTTCAGATCTAGGATTATCGGAAGTAAGAATAACTTTATCACTCCATTCAGAAGCTACCTGAGCCATTACAGGGCGCTTTGCCTTATCACGATCGCCTCCGCAGCCTATAATAGTAATAACCTGTTCATTCCCTTTGCGGATATTTTGTATGGTGCTTAACACATTTTGAACCGCATCAGGAGTATGGGCATAATCGATGATACCAATAACTCCGTTTGGTGCCGTAACATAATCAAAGCGACCTTCTGCTCCGGTTAAGCGGCTTAAAATGGTTAATACTTTTGTACTATCCTGATCCAAAAGCATTGCTGTTCCATACACCGCCAATAAATTATAAGCGTTGAAGCTTCCCACAAGTTTAAACCAAACTTCATGGTGATTGACTTCCAGCAATAAACCTGAAAACTGGTTTTCTATGATCTTTCCTTTGAAATCGGCTAAGTTTTTTAAGCTGTATGTTTTCTGATGCGCATTTGTGTTCTGAAGCATCACCTTACCATTTTTATCATCGCTATTAGTTAAAGCGAATGCAGTTTTAGGTAAACCATCAAAAAATGCTTTTTTAGCTTTTATATATGCATCAAAAGTCTTGTGAAAGTCGAGATGGTCGTGAGTGATGTTTGTAAAAATGCCACCTGTAAAATGCAAACCTTCAATACGATGCTGAACAATTGCATGAGAGCTAACTTCCATAAAGCAATAATCGCAGCCGGCAGCAACCATATCAGCAAGAAGCTTATTTAAAGCAACCGGATCTGGTGTAGTATGCGTTGAAGGAACTATTGTATTATGTATATGATTCTGAACGGTGGAAATTAAACCGGTTTTATAACCAAGCTCCTGAAACAACTTGAATAAAAGGGTTGCTACAGTAGTTTTTCCATTAGTTCCTGTTACCCCTACTAACTTTAAATCCGCTGAAGGATTATTAAAGAAGTTGGATGCGATTTGCCCAAGAGCAACTGCCGAATCCTGAACTCTAACAAAAATGACTTCTGATTTAGCCTCTGAAGGAATTTCTTCACAAACAATGATTGATGTTCCCTGAGAAATAGCTTTATCAATGAAGTTATGGCCATCGGTTACCGTGCCACGTACTGCAACAAATAATGAGCCCGCAACTGCCTGCCTTGAATCAAAGCACACAGAATCCACTTCTGTACTACCTGAACCGATTTGTTCAAGTACTTTAACGCCTTCTAATAATTCGTTTAGCTCTTTCATTATTGTAATTCAATTGTAACAGGATACCCTGCTACAGTACGTACACCGGGATCAATAGATTGTTTAACAACTTTTCCGCTTCCCTTAACCACTGGTCTTAAACCAGCACTTGACAAAAGGAACACAGCGTCCTTCAAACCCATTCCTGTTACATCAGGAACCATTCTCGGAACAACCTTTTCCTCTTTTACATCGATGCCATTATTTGTATCTACTTCATTAGCAATATCATTGTTAGCTGCCAGATAGGATTTAAGTCCTAAGGCCCTAAAAACCTTTTTTGCGGCATAATTACTTCCGGCTTTCAAGTCGGGCATTTTTGTGTTACCAACCAACTTAATCTGATTTACAGGATTGTACATTTCAACATCCTGCGAGTAAATTTTATCAGCAACTTCACGAAAAACCGGACCGCTTACTAAAGCTCCGTAGTATGCCCCCTGTGGATTGGTAATCACTACGATCATAGCGTATTTCGGTTTTTCAGCAGGAAAATACCCACAGAACGATGCCTGATAAGTTCTTTTCCCTTTATAGCCTCTTGCCCCATCTGCTACCTGAGCTGTACCTGTTTTTCCTGCAATTTTATATAATGGGCTTTTTACAGTAGTCTTTCCGGAACCTTCTTCAACCACACCTTCTAACATTCCTTTCAACTTGGCTAAAGTCTCTTCAGAACATATTTTTTCATCGATTACCTTTGTATCAAAAACTTCAACAGGCTTACCCAGACTTCTTATTTCACGTACAAATTTTGGAGCTACCATTTTGCCATTATTTGCAATTGAATTATAAAAAGTAAGCATCTGCAATGGAGTCATCTTCATTTCATATCCATAGGCCATCTGGGCCAAGCTCAAGCCTTTGTACCATGCTTTACTTTCCGGTGTTTTTATATAAGGCCTTCCTTCTCCCGGAATTTGCAAACCAGCTTTTTCATGAAGATGAAGTTTATAAAGCCGGTCAGTAAAGTCTTCCGGATCGTTTTTATAATGCGTGTAAATCAGCTTTGCAACAGCAGCATTTGATGATTCTTCGAAAGCTCTTTTTACAGAAACAACTTTTAATCCTAAATGCGAATCCTTAACTGTTTTAACTAAGCGGTTCCGATGATTATAAACCTTAAATAAACCTCCCCCACAATCAACACGTGTGCTTGTGTCTACCTTATGATCCTCAAGCAAAGCGAGATATGAAGCCAGCTTGAAAGTTGAGCCAGGTTCAGCACTGTTAGCAATAGCATAGTTGAACTTCTCCTCGTAAACACCTTCTGAAACTTTAGTAAAGTTTGCAATAGCTCTTACTTCGCCTGTTGCAACTTCCATTAACACCACGCAACCGTGATCAGCCTTGCTTGTTATCAATTGCTTTCTAAGGGCATTTTGAGCAACATCCTGCATATTGATGTCGATGGTAGAAATAATATCAGCACCATCTTTAGGAGCTATCTCAATATCCTTATTAACAGGCATCCAAACACCACCAGCAATACGCTGCACCAGTCTTCGGCCACTTTCTCCATCAATATATCCTGAATACGCTCCTTCAAGACCCACAGGCTGAACATTCTCATTTTTATATCCGATAGTTCGAGCTGCTAATGTTCTGAAAGGAAGAATTCGCTTATTTTTTTGAATAGTGATTAAACCACCCTTGTAACGTCCCAGATTAAACATGGGAAAAGACCGCACTATATTTAATTCCTGATGCGTAACTTTTCTTCTGATTAATAAATAACGGGCTTTATCTCTACGAGCTTCCCGTAATAGCTTTGAATATTCGCGACGGCTCTTATCTCCGAAATAATTCGAAAGCTTTTCAGCCAGAGAATCTACTTTTTCATAGAACACTTCATCTTTTTCGATCCCGCCTGCAAGCATATCCATTCTCAACTCGTATTCCGGAACCGAGGTTGCTAAAAGACTTCCGTCTACCGAATAAATATTTCCGCGTACAGCTTCAACATTTACATATTTTGTAGACAAACTATCAGCCATCGCCCTCCACTTTTTTCCTTCGGCAAGCTGAAGATGAAACAGCTTAAACAATACAGCAAACGCAAAAAATACAATAAGCCCGAAAGCAATGTATACACGTAGCAATATGTCTGTTCTGATATTCATAGATCAACTCTTTATAGAGCTTTATAGATTCTGTTGTCTAATATTCGTTTTCCTTAATTACTATTTTTTTTGGCGGCTCAATTGGTTCTTTTAAACCTAAAGTATCCACCAGCTTTGCAACTTCTGTTTTAGTGCTCTTAAGCATTAAATCTGCTTTAAGCGTTTTATAATCCCAGCTCATCTCCTTCACTTCTTTATTTAATTTATCAATCGCCCTTATGTTCCTTTCAGCGAAATGGCGATTAGCTATGTACATCATACAAAGCATCGCCAAAAAAACTATAAAGGGCAACATTTCTGTAGCCGCCTCCTTTGAAACCACTCCCTCAGTTAACAGGGTAGTAAAAAAGTTCTTGGGAATTTCAGCCTTCGCTTCTTTTAACTCAGGCTGCACTTCCGGCTCTATTTCCTCTTCTTCAATTTCAGCTCTGAAACGATTAGTCATGTTAAAAATTCAAAAGTTAAAATTCAAAGCATACTTTTTCTGCATGCAATCATTAGAACATCAGCAACTTAAAGCTTAACCGCCACTCTTAGCTTTGCGCTCCTTGCCCGATTATTGAGCTTTATTTCTTCATCAGAAGCAACAATTGCTTTTCGTGTCACCGATTCCAGCGGCTTAATTTCATTTCCAAAGAAATCCTTTTCAACCTCACCCTTAAACTTCCCCTTTGCAATAAAATTTTTCACAAGCCTATCTTCCAGAGAATGATAAGACATGATCACCAATCTTCCACCCGGCTTCAATACTTCAATTGATTGTGTCAGAAATTCCTGCAAAGCTTCGAGCTCCTGATTTACCTCTATCCGCAACGCCTGGAACACCTGAGCCAGGTATTTATTTTCTTTCCCTTTCGGGATTAACTTCTTAATCACTTCTTTTAACTCGGCTATTGTCCCAATTGGTTGGTTTAACCTCGAAGTAACAATTACTTTTGCCAGCGATTTTGCATTCTGGATTTCTCCGTACATACCAAAAATCCTGTGCAAGTCTTCTTCTGAATAGGTATTTACAACCTCTTTAGCCGTCAATGTCCCTGCCTGATCCATTCTCATATCCAGATCCGCATCGAAACGAATTGAAAACCCCCGCTCTGGCTGATCAAATTGATGAGACGAAACACCAAGATCAGCCAGAATCCCATCCACTGGTATTGCCCCGTAAAGGCGACAATAGTTTTTCAAATAGCGGAAGTTTTGATCTATAAAGGTTAACCGATCATCATCCGGAATATTTCTTTGCGCATCCACATCCTGATCAAAGGCAAGCAATCTGCCTTTTTCTCCTAAATGATTTAAAATCTCTCTGGAATGGCCGCCTCCACCAAAAGTCACATCAACATAAATTCCCTCAGGTTTTATATCAAGTGATTCTATACACTCCTTCAACATTACAGGAACGTGATAATTACTCATCAACCCTCCTTCCAAGGCCACCCATTACTTCCTCAGCAAGATTTGCAAAGTTTTCTGGCTCATTGTCCATCTGGGCATCATAAGCATCTTTAGCCCAAACTTCTATTTTATTAAATTGAGAAGATAATACTACATCAGAACCAATCCCAGCATAATCAAGCAGCGACTTTGGCAACAGAACGCGACCAGCAGCATCCAAAGTAAGCTCGGTAGCGCCACGGGTAAAGTAGCGGATAAACTCCCTTGTCTTCTTTTCGTATTGATTAAGCTTACTCAAATCCTCCATTATATTATCCCACTCTTTGCGGGTATAAACTACCAAATGCTTCTCAAAACCTCTGTTAATTACCAACCCTTCCTTCTCAGCCTCAGGCATTTGCTTGCGCAGACCTGAAGGCAGCATCATTCTGCCCTTAGCGTCAAGTTTGCAATCAAATTCTCCTAAAAAATGAGACATCCGGATTCTATACTAGTTAACAGAGTAAAAGTAAAAAGCTTTTACCACTTTTTACCACTTTACTCCACAAAAAGTTTTCAACAAGAAAAAATTTTCCATTTTGCTCCCATTTTGGAATTAAAATAAAATTAAGACAGCCCTATTGATAGTAAAAAAGAGGATTTTTCAGGAAGAGTATCAGGTGAGATTAAAAAGAAAAAGTGGGAAGAAGTGGAAGTAACATCCACCTTTTCCCACTTTTGGAAAGAAAAATAAACGAAACTGCCAGAAACAGCTTCGACCTACTAAATTGTATTATTCATTTATTGCTTTAACGCCTGGCAATTCTTTGCCTTCCATATATTCAAGAAGAGCACCTCCACCAGTAGAAACGTAGCTTACTTTTTCTTCGAAGCCAAATTTAGCAACTGCTGCAGCTGAATCTCCACCACCAATTAGCGAAAACGCACCCTTTTCTGTAGCTTCAACAACTGCTTCTGCTACTGCTTTAGTTCCGGCTTCGAATTTTTCCATTTCAAAAACTCCCATCGGGCCATTCCATAAAATAGTTTTTGAACCTGCCACTACATCTTTATATACTTTAATAGAATCAGGACCGATATCTAAACCCATCCATCCATCTTTAATACTGTCGTTTTGAGCAACATCAGTATTCGCATCAGCAGCAAAATTATCTGCAATGATAGAATCTGTTGGAAGGACCAGATTTACACCTTTTGCTTTCGCTTTTTCAATTAAACTTAATGCAAGCTCCAACTTATCATCTTCTACTAAAGATTTACCAATTGAGCCACCTTGTGCTTTAGCGAAAGTATAAGCCATACCTCCACCAATTAACAGATTGTCTACTTTTTCTAATAAACGCTCAATAAGAAGGATTTTATCAGAAACTTTAGCTCCGCCCATTATTGCTGTAAATGGTCTTTCTGCGTTATTTAATACCTTTTCAGCATTAGCTAATTCGCCAGCCATTAGGTATCCAAAATATTTTGCATTAGGGAAGAATTTAGCAATGATTGCAGTAGAAGCGTGTGCACGGTGAGCTGTACCGAATGCATCATTTACATAAACATCTCCTAATTTGCTTAATTTTTCCGCGAAAGCCTCATCCCCTTTTTCCTCTTCTTTATAAAAACGAAGATTTTCAAGCAATAAAACATCTCCAGCTTTCAATGCTGCTGCCTTTTCAGTTGCCTGAGCACCAATGCAATCATCTGCAAACTGAACTTCTTTACCTAAAACAGTTGATAAATGCTTTACCAGGTGCTTTAAAGAATATTTCTCAGTAGGACCTTCTTTTGGTCTTCCCAAATGCGACATAAGGATCACAGAACCACCATCATTTAAGATTTTTTTGATTGTAGGTAATGCACCCTGAATACGATTATCGTCGGTGATATTAAATTCTTTATCTAAAGGAACGTTAAAGTCTACACGTATTAACGCCTTTTTACCGGCAAAATTCAAATTATCAATTGTCTTCATCAGAAATTATATTTTTTTAAGGGGATTCTTAAAAACAGAGCGTTATTCGGATTTAATAATACCGCTCTTTTACGGGCGGTAAAACTACAGGATTTTAATTAAAAACAAAAGTGTATTTTAAACACTAAGCATGCTTCAATGCTTTGTTCTTTTCAGCTTCAATCCTTTTAATCAAATCTGCCAAACGACTGGAATAGCCATATTCGTTATCATACCATCCAACCACTTTCGTAAGTCCGCCAACTACCGAAGTAAGCTTTGAATCAAAAATGCATGAATGAGAATTATCCAGAATATCTACAGAAACTATCGGATCTTCTGTGTAGTACATCACATCTTTCAAATACCCTTCAGATGCCTTCTTAAAAGCTTCATTGATTTGCTCTACAGTAGGCTGCTCTTTCAGAATGCAGGTAAAATCGGTTAAAGAACCATTTAACACCGGCACCCTGATTCCGGCGCCTCCCAATTTTCCATCTAAATGAGGAAAAATATTGGTTATTGCTTTTGCAGCGCCCGTAGTAGTTGGAATAATAGAGGAAGATGCTGCCCTCGCTCTTCTTAAATCTTTATGAGGAGCGTCGTGTAAATTCTGATCTCCTGTCATCGAATGAACCGTAGTAATGTATCCGTTTACTATCCCCCAATTATCTTGAAGCACCTTAATCATTGGCGCAATATTATTGGTAGTACAGGATGCATTTGAAAGCACCGGAGAATTAAAATCTATCTGGTGATCATTTACACCTAACACCACTGTCGGCACATCTTTAGTTCCAGCCGGAGCAGAAATTATTACTTGTTTCGCCCCTGCATCAAGATGAACCGAAGCCTTTTCGTAAGTAGTAAACTTACCTGTCGACTCAATTACCACATCAATATCCAATTCTTTCCAGGGCAGTTTTATTGGATCTGCTTCAGCAAACACAGGAATATGATTACCATTAACGATCAATTCATTCTCGCCAGCCTCAACCGTGCCTTTAAATCCCCTGTGAACTGAATCGTATTTTACTAAGTGCGCTAATGTTGCGGCATCTGCAAGATCGTTTATTGCCACTACTTCTCCTGTTCCGGCGGCTAGAAGCGTTCTTAAAACTGTCCGACCTATCCTACCAAAACCATTTATTGCAATCCTCATTAAAATTCTGTTAAAATGCTATTCTTCTCAAACCAGCTCTTTAAGCAACCTTACAGCTTAAAGATTTGTTGGCCAAAGTTAGCATTTACAAGCAGACACAAACTTGCTTTGCAAAGAGTATTACATATAAAAAACCTAAGTTAAAATCTTGCCGGAAATACAAGCATAGGAAGCAAATGGTAATTCATCATTCTTTTTGTGGTTCTTATAGGAATAAATCTTCAAAGAAAGGATAACGTTTATGAACAAGGTAGCAAAGACCTACTTTTTTACAGGCACGCTTTTATCATAAACTTTGCCCTATCCTGGTTTTGGGAACGCTTTAAAAGCTTATTTAATGGTATTTTTAATTAGCAGATTAGAATTCGGATTTATATGTGCTTTAGTTGGATTACTTCCGGTAATGTGGACTGGACCACCTTCAGCTCCCTTAACATAACGGTAACTATGGAAGCACGCTGTTTTTTATGGATTTGTTCAAGCTACTGCTCAACAGCGTAATATCTGCAGGCAGGACGAAGTCTTGAATTTTCTTTTAGCCTTCCGACAAATACCTGTGAACGAAGGCAATAGACATGGCGCCCTCTCCTACGGCAGAAGCACATCGCTTTATTGAATTGTGCCGAACATCACCTGCCGCAAAAACACCAGGTAAATTTGTTTCAAGGTGATAAGGAGTGCGATCGAGTGGCCATTTTTCAGGCGGCTTCCCCTGCTGAAGCAAGTCGGGACCTGTCACTAAATACCCGGCCTCATCGCGGATAATGCCAACCTCAACAGCCCATTCGGTGTGCGGCTCCCCACCAATGCAAACGAACACTGAATTTGTTTTCTCCTTTCGCTCTTCGCCTGTTTTGCGATTGATTAGGGTAATCTCTTCCAGGTACTCATTGCCGTATAAAGCAGTAACCTCGGTTTCGGGAAGCACTTCTATATTTTTTGTATTGTGTATGCGTTCGACGAGGTATTGCGAAAGGGTCTCCTTTAAAGATTTATTACGTATAACGATGGTTACACGATCGGCGTAAGGAGCAAAGTGCATGGAAGCCTGCCCGGCAGAATTTCAACCACCGACGAT
>Ga0157372_10010073_pt1 | contig 10049 bp, 9 predicted proteins | sample C55metaG_FD_115307 | JGI IMG/M metagenome (GOLD analysis project Ga0157372, IMG submission 115307) | Corn rhizosphere microbial communities from Kellogg Biological Station, Michigan, USA - C5-5 metaG | ecosystem: Host-associated > Plants > Roots > Rhizosphere > Soil | place: USA: Michigan...
CATCTCATCTGCTTCCTTTAAACTTTTTTTTGTAGTGATATTTGTGCGGATAATATTTTAATGGATGTAAAAGGAGAAATTCGTTTAACTGGATTTCGATTAATGAAATTATTATCAGAAGATGGACATTTAAGACATTCTGCTTTTTCGCCATTTAATAATAAATTTGAATGGGCAGCACCTGAAGTAATGGGACAACGTGCTACTTATAGTGAAAAAGCGGATATTTATAGTTTAGGAATAACCATGTTAGAATTAGCTACTGGATTAACTCCTTTCAGTCCACCAGAATATTGGCCACCATTCAAGGTAAATATAAATCTTTTCTAGATGTTATACTTAGAAAGAAAAGGGATGAGTTATTCTGTAGGTTGTATTAATCAATAGTAAATCGTTTTCTTTCCTTTCTATTTTTCCCCTATATATACTATAAATTAGATATATTTGAGTAAATTGGCATTTGATTGCCCCAACGTCCCTACAGATAAAGAATTATCCATGGATTTTTATAAAATGGTACAACAATGTACCCATAAAGATCCAAAATTCAGGTAATATTGAAAAAAAAAAAATTGCAAAATGTACTTCGTTTTGTAATCTTTTCCTTTCCCTTGAATTCAAACTGGATCTGAACATAATGCCAATTTCATCTTTTTGGTTTATTTTTTCGGGATATGGTTTCATGAAATTTTAGACCATCAGCAAATAAGTTAATGAGTTTTGATTTTTTAAAAACTGTTAAGAATTCACAATATATCGAGCAACATGTAATTGCAAAAACGGGTGTTAAAGAAAGACTCAGTAAGAGGAATTTTTATTTTACTTTTTTCTTTCTATTAGTCATTTTTTTCCTAGTTTGCAATTTTATGTTATTCACTTTCTCTATGATTTCATTTTTTTTATGTCTTCTTTCCCATACAGAACAATTCACTAAACTTGTAGATATGGAATCTTCGGGACCTTCTAATTCTGCATCTTATCCGAATGTGAAATCATCTATTCCTACATTAAAACTTGGCACGGATTCAACAGCCATTGCCAATAATGCAACACCAATTCTCAATAATGGAGGAAAAGCAGAAGAATCATTACGAACAGAATCTAGTGATCAAAATGAAAGTCATGAATGGGAATTTCCAAAAACACCATCGGATGGTACTCATTTAGGAGTTGTAGGACATGATTCAAGAACGCCTAGTCGTACAAGTGAAATTGAATTAGCTAAAATTCATTCTTCTATGAATACATCTCGAGAAATATCAAATGAAACTAAATCCATTTCAACGGGTACTGGATCTATTCAACTCTCATTCAAACCTCAATTAAAATATAATTAAGAATTGAGTTATGAACCAAATCAAGAATTCTCATCGATGATCTGCAATTTTCAATTCAAATATAAATTGTTTTTTACATTAAATATGCTTTTGCTTTATCCCTTTTGTATTTTAGTAAAATTTTAATAGGCCATATTATTTTCTATTTCAATATAAGTTATGGATTTTTGATATTAATAGTCACACCAATTAATATCTTTTCCCTATATTTAATACTATTCCAGATTTAATTGCACTTTTTCGTCTTTTTGAAGATGCTGGAGGAACAGGTTTAACAGGAGTGACTCCAATCTCTTCTTTGACTACAGTATCACAATCAGATACAGGTGTTAAAGTTGAATTTGAAGATAAAGTAGATGTAGGAGAATTAACATGTTGAGTAATGACTGGTTGTACATGGGATGGATAAGGATGATGAAGTGGAGGTAAATCTTCTTCAACCGGAGGTGAAACTTTATTATTTTCTTTTGTTGTATTTGATAATGTAGATATAGATTCATGAGAGTGATGACGTATATCATATCCATGCTGTTCTTGAAGTTTGGCAATTGCAATGGATGCATATGAAGGTTTTGCTTGTGGATATTGCATGGTCATGGATGGATCATAAGGATTAGAATAATTTGAATTTTGAAATGTCATTGCATTTGTGGTATTAGTATTCATATCAATATTGGATCTTTCATGATGAGCCATATTGTATGATGAAGGATATACTGTGGATACGGATGATGAATATCGCTTAATTTGTGGATCATTTTGATGAAGTGAATGATTAACAATACTTGAATCTAACATTTGATGATCGGTTTGCCATGTGGTTTTAGGAATAAAAACACTTGATCGATTGACATTCAAAGCATGGATTTGAGATGCAGTCAATGAAGATGTCTTGACAAAAATTTCCTTATTATATTCTATGGTGCAAAAAGAGAGATAGAATGAAAAAGAAATAAATAGCTTAAATATGTGAATAAACATACACGTAATAGGGGAACTATTAAATTCTAATTTATAAATTCCAGTTATTCATGTAATTTAACTTACCGTCAGAGTACATTCCAATCACAGCATTTTCATCAACATTAGGATCAATTGTATTCATATTCGTAATTGTATCTGTAGAAGAATGAGCATCTGTTCTTGGTCCACCCCAAGTACGTTTCGCATAAGTAAAACAAGCATAAATAGCAATGACAAACATCATAATAGGTTGTAAAAAATACATAATTGGATAGGCGAGAATTTTAAATCGATGTAATTTAATAGAGAAATAAAACATAAAAGACCAAGTTAAAATGACCGGAATTGCAATGGCAATAAAAGGATAATACCATGGTTGATAAATAGTAAACATGGATATTAATACCACATAAAATAATAAAGAAATCGAACGTAATGAATCATGAAACATTCGAATAATAAGTAAAAATGGATATTGTTTCCATAATTTTGGAGTAGTAATCATACAAACTTCATTTGTTAATGCACCTAAAAACCATCGTCGTCTTTGTTTTAATAAAGTCATAATAGTCCCAGGTGCCTCTGTTTTACAATGAGCTCGTTCACAAAAGGAGAGTTGATATGGCCATGGATTGGCTTCCATTAATAAATGAGTTAAATATCGATCTTCTCCTAAATGAAATCGAAGATAATCATGAACTGGCATATCGGATGTGGTTGTCTTTTGGAAATATATGGGTGCAACTTCTTTTAATGATTCATAACGTATCATAGTTAAAGCACCAGGCAAACAAGTCACAGATCCTAATAAGATTTTTGGAGGAAAATAAAAAAGTTTTTTTTTTGAAATGAGAGATGAGGAGAAAAAGGTTTAGTCAATATTTTGAATCAACTTTAATTAGTAAAAAACATGTAGATATAGATACAAGTTATCTATGTTTTAAAAATAGAGTACTAACCACAAAAACTTTCAAGACATCGTTCAAGCATTTGGCCTTGGATGTATTCAATATCTTGTAATACCCATAATGGATTAAAATGATCACTTGTGCTACAAGTAATTAAACCAGTCACAGCGACACGATCCACTCCAGGTTTCATCATATGTAATACAAATTCTTGAATAGCTAATGAATCTAATATAATATCTGAATCTAAAAATAATAAAAATATTGGATCTTTTTGCATATAAAATGGAGTTTCCATAACATATGCAATTTCTTTTACGTAATGTTGTTCAATAAGATCAAAAGTAGATCGTTGAGTTAATCGTTTTCCTGAATGAGGAAATCGAGATAATGTAAATCGAACTCCACGAAATTGAATATCCATGGTATATGGGTAATTATTATCAGGAATAGAAGGGACTTGTAAATTTTGAAGAGTTTTAAGATATAATGGGGAAATTGCATCATCATCAAAAGAGAGGTAAATGTGTAATCTTTGTTTTGGGTACTTAGATTCACAAACAGATATGGTAGCAGCTAACAGAACTTGTGGCATCTAATAAAGAATGGTAAATTATGAGATATGAGATATATTATTGATGCGTTAAATATTTTAATTTAAAGGTTTGAATGGCAATTAAAACATAATATTATATATATTATTTTTTGGAAATTGGCATGTGAAGGGGAGAACTTGAAAATAAAATCACAAATAGAAAGTTTTCTTTTCTTTTCTTTTTTTTTTATCCCTCTTGTTTACCTCATTATAAACTGGCATGACCACCATAACATATGGGGCTTCATCCACATGGATTTCACCTTTTGATTTATGAAATCCAAGAGCTCGTGTAATTTCCTTCCACATAATAACTGCCATAGGTAAAATCAATAAGAATAAATAAATACCACCGGTAGTCCATATAGAAACAATAAAAACAGAACCTGAAAGCCAATTTGTTTCTGGATACATTTGAGGTAAATTGTTAATAACAAGAGGAATATAAAATAATCTTAATCCAATGAATATAATGATGACAATAATAATCCAAATATGTTTAGATCTTTGAGATGTTTGGATGTAACAATGATAAAAACAATAAAACATAGCGATTATATAGATCACATAATCAAATGAAGATAATCCAATAAGAATTCCGGCAAAGATCTGAAATGGGATAGGATAGTCAGGGGCACCATCCTTTGTTTCCCAATACTCTGTCATGATGAAAATGTTATTTTATCTTTTAAATATATGGGATATCTTTTTCTTTTTTTTTATATTTTTATTAGATTATATTCCTTTTTTAATCAAGGAATTTTAGAATCTAACAAGTAATAATCTAGCAGATCTTGATAAATATCAACATTGAGTTGAAAATAAGTAAAGGAATACAACTCTTTGAAATTTCATAATCTTTTAAATGGCTGTCCCCATATTTACTTATATCTTATTTGTTTTCCAAAATTCTTTTTATTTCTTTTTCCCCGACAAAATAAAAAATTCATCCAATCAGATGTAGAATTGCCTTGCACAAGTTCGGGTTGGATTGACCAATAGAATAGCTTATGTTTTCTATTTTTGGCTGACCTGAAATTAAATGATTAATTTTTTTTTTCTTAGGTAATATAATTATTTTATAATTAGTAGAACTAACTTGACAAATTTGAAGCAAATTGGCAGGTTCTGTTCTTGTCCTTCTCGTTTTGTTTCTTATCTTACTAAAACATAAAAAACAGAAAGAGAACAGAAAAGGAAAGATGGAAATGGAATAGTAATTGAATTCATTTCCTTTCTCTCCTCTCCTCTCCTCTCCTCTTCTCTCTTAACTTCTTAATAATAATAATAATACTATGTTATCAGTCTCATAGGGGTCAATATTTCTTTTTGTTACAGTTTAACTTTTTTTATTTTTTTATTTTTTGTGTTTGAGTCTGCGTCAAAAGCCACTCCTCTACGGTTCCACCATCTTCCTCTCTTCTCTCTTTTTTTTTTTCTTGATAAATCTCTAATTCTCTCTACTATATAAAGTAAAAAAACGAACTTCTCTCAGGAAAAGCAAAAAGACAAGAAAAAAAAAACGCCTTTTATATTTTGTATATTTTAAAATAGCACAATAGAAAATGAGAGAAGACTCTTTTAATATTGTTGGCATGACTTGCCAGTCTTGTGTAAAATCAATTACAAATGCATTATCAAATAGTCCTGGTGTAGTCTCTGTTTTAGTTACTTTAGATACTCATTCAGGTATCGTTTCTTATGATCCGTCACTATTAGATTCAGTGGATATTATTGGATTAATTGAAGATTGTGGATTTGATGCATCTCTTAAAGATATATCAAAACCAGAACAATTCATTGCTTTATCATCCTCTGTATCCAATGAAACAGCATCATTTAAAAACACCTTATCCAATACTTTGTCAGCAAATACACCATCGTCACTGTCATCGTCATCTTCTAATACTTTATCAGGAAATAATATTTCATCTTCCAATACACTGTTAACAAATACATTAACCAACTCTCATGACACAACGGGACAACCTCCATTATCAAATCCTTTGTCTGCTAATCCTACTTCATCAATGAAAGACACATCCACTGCATCATTTGCTATTCGTGGTATGACTTGTGCCTCTTGTGTAAATAATATTGAACGACATGTGAAAAAATTACCTGGAATTGTATCCATTCGAGTCACTTTATTGGCTGAAAAAGGTGAAGTTGTATATAATTCAACAAGTGATCTTACTCCAGAATCAATTGCAAAAGAAATTGTAAAACTTGGATTTAAAGCTTCAATAATTCCTACTCATCATGATAATACTATCATTAAATTAAAATTATTTGGATTAAAAACATCGGATCATGTTGTAACATTGGAAAGAGAATTAAAAAAATTAAAAGGAGTTTTTTCAGTGGATATTGATTTAATGTCAGAAAAAGCTCTTATTCATGTTGATCCTAAAATTACTGGTGTACGTCATATGGTTGAAGCTATTGAAAAATGTGGATTTAATGCATTAACAGATGTATCTGGATCTCATGCTCAATTAGAAAGTTTAAAAAGAACAAAAGAAATTCATGAATTACGAAAATCTTTTTTCCGGTAAAAAAAAGAAATCTTTTTTTTTTAAGTTATAGATAACTTTTTTTTAATCGTCATTCGGTTTATAAATAACTAATCTTTTTTTTCTCTTTTTCTCTCTTTCCTCTCGTTTTTTTCGTATCTTCTCTTTTTAAAGATCGCTGATGTTTGCTGTGCCGGTATCATTTCTTTCCATGGTTTTCCCGTTATTCACTCCTACTTATAAATTTATTCATTATCAACCTTTACCAGGTCTTCATCTTGGTGATTTGTTTCAAATGATATTAACCATTCCAGTTCAATTTATTATTGGTCAACGATTTTATACATCTGCTTTGGCTTCTCTTCGACATGGTGTAGCCACTATGGATGTTTTAGTAGCTTTAGGAACTACCATAGCATTTATTTTTTCAATTTTTGTTGTATTATCAGGAATTGGATCCACATCATCATCATCATCATCATCATCATCCATTGAAGGAACTCCAACTTTTTTTGAAACATCCTCTACTTTAATTACTGTTGTATTATTTGGACGATTATTAGAAAATATTGCTAAAGGAAAAACATCTTCTGCTCTTAGTAAACTGATGACACTCACACCTGCATCTGCTACTTTAATTGAAACAATTGAACTTTCAACTTCAACTAATTCTAATTCCGATCCTGAAAAATTATCACCCACAACGAAAGAAACAACAACAATATCAAAAGAAATCAGAAAAGAAATCATTAGTGAAAAAACTGTTATTACAAGAGATCGAAAAATTCCAACCGATTTAATTCAAGCGTCTGATTTATTAAGAATTCATCCAGGTGAAAAAATTCCTGTAGATGGAATAGTTATTTCAGGAAATTCTCTTGTAGATGAAAGTTTAATTACAGGAGAATCTATTCCATTAATTAAAAAAATAGGATCATCTTTAATTGGAGGTACAGTGAATGGATCAGGATCTTTTATAATGAAAGCTACTCGAGTTGGGCAAGATACGGCTTTATCCCAAATTGTAAGATTAGTTGAAGAAGCTCAAAATTCTAAACCACCTATACAAGACTTAGCAGATAAAATTGCAGGATATTTTGTTCCAGGTGTCGTTGGATTAGGTTTTTTAACTTTTGTTATATGGATGATTTTATTAAAATGTACAGAAATTGGACCTCATTTTATATTATCACATGGAAAAAATAATAATAATATGGGAGAAGGAAATGATGATATTCTTTTTTGGTGTATTAAAACATCTATTGCTGTTATTGTAGTAGCATGTCCATGTGCATTAGGATTAGCCACACCTACGGCTGTGATGGTAGGTACAGGAGTTGGAGCTTCTATGGGTATTTTAATTAAATCAGGAACTGGATTAGAAGGAGGAGGTAAAATTGATCGTATTATATTTGATAAAACAGGAACTTTAACAAAAGGAGGATTAGCCGTTGAAAAAGTGAAACGAATTAGGATGACAAAGGAAAATATGAACGGTAGTAATAACGATAATGAAATTCATGATCATATATTATGGCATGGAATTGGTTCTATTGAAAAAAATAGTGAACATCCTATTGGTAAATCTTTAGTCGAGTATGCAAAAACCATTCTTCAAGGAGAAAACAAAGGAAAAGGAGAAAGACAAGGAAAAGAAGGAAATGATAAAGAAACTCATATTCAATTTAAAGATTCGACTCAATTTGAAAATGTAGCTGGATTTGGAGTCAAAGGAATAGTGGATCAACATATTTTTATAGTAGGAAATGAATTATGGATGAAAGATTGTGGTATTTCTATTACTGGGAATGGAATTCAAGATACAGTTATGGAATGGATGTCTAATGGATGGACTGTCATTTATGTTGCAGTGAATCATCAATTAGAAGCTATTATTGGATTAAATGATACTATAAGACCTGAAGCTCCCATGACCATTACTGCATTAAAACAAATGGGTATCTCTGTTTCTATGGTAACTGGAGATCAACGGGCTACTGCTGAAGTGGTTGCTAAACAATGTGGAATTACAGATATTCATGCTGGTGTATCACCAGGAGGTAAACGAGAAATAGTTGAAACTATGAAACAATCTGGTGCCATTGTAGGGATGGTAGGAGATGGTATGAATGATTCTGTTGCATTATCTGCTGCGGATATGGGAATTGCTGTTTCATCAGGAACCGATATTGCTATTTCATCAGCCAATGTTGTATTAATGAGACCTAATTTAATGGATGTAGCTATTGCTTTAGATTTATCCAGAACCATTGTTCGTCGTATACGATTAAATTTTATTTTTGCTTGTATTTATAATGTAATTATGATTCCTGTTGCAGCAGGATGTTTTGTTGGATTGGGTATTACTTTACATCCTATGGCTGCTGGTATGGCCATGAGTCTTAGTTCTGTTTCAGTCGTTGGAAGTTCTTTATTATTAAAACGATACAAACCTAAATTATTTGGTTTAATTCCTATGCATGAAATATCTACATCCAATTCCTCCCCCTCATCATTACCGTCGTCATCGTTATTCCCGTCTACTTCGTTGAATGAATTTATGAAACAACAACTACCTCAATATCATCAAGATCGTCGTATAAGTGATTATTCAATGTATGAAATGGAAGAAAGTCCATCTATTTATCATCATCCATCTTTATCTTTACCTCAATTAGGAAGAGGAAGAAATCCATATTTAAAATTATCAGGTCAATCTGATGAAGAAGAAGAGTATGATGATTTTGTATAAAATAAATCTGTAACTTCGTTTTTAAACAAAATCTTATATTGAATAAATAAAAGAATTAACTCTCAAATTGATAAAGATATTCACTTTTTATATTTAAAAAGTTTCACATCAAACTTGTTATGTCTTTTAAAAAGTGTATTGAAATCATAGATCATTTTTATATATACAAGAAACATTAATCATCGGAATCCTGATATTCCTGAGATGTGTTGAAGAAACAAAATACTGTAAAATATATATTGGGGGGTATTTTGAGGTATGTATGTAAAATCTCTTCTTGACATTATTATTACATCTTTCTTTCTTTTCTTATTCCTTTTCTTTTCAATGTTAATTTTTACTAAAGTAAGGTGCGGTTAAAGAGGGTGGAGGATGAGATATAGAATTCATTTCAGGTAAACGTTGAGATTCAAAAGATGAAGGTGATCCAACACCACTTCCAATTCCATTTTCTAAGGCAATTTGTTGTTGATCTTGTTCTTCTTGTTGCCGTTGTAATGATGATGATGAGGGGGGTGGTTGAGGATGATGATTACCACCATTTGTACTTGCTGCAGATGTTGTTGTTGATGGTTGTGTTGTTATTTGAGTCATCTCTCTTTCTCCTCTTCGCTCACTGTCTCTTCTTGTTGTTGGTCTTGGTAATGAGGTGTTTCCATATTTCCATTGTTTAAAATAAAATATCCAATCTTCTATTAAATTCCAAATCAGTCTACCTAATAAAATTTCTCCTATACCTTTCCATTTTTTACCATTACTTTCTCTTGTCTCTACTAATGAAGCTAACATTAATACTTTACGTCCTTCACGACGTTCAAGTACTTCATACCCATGATAATCCCACCAACGAATTAATTTTCCCCACCATCTAAAAATAATAAAGAAAGTGGGAGGTTTTTTTTTCATTGTTATTATTATTGTATTTTGTATTTTGGATTATAATTTTGAAAAAAAAAAAAAAAAAAAAAAAAAAAAAAA
>Ga0157372_10010074_pt1 | contig 10048 bp, 7 predicted proteins | sample C55metaG_FD_115307 | JGI IMG/M metagenome (GOLD analysis project Ga0157372, IMG submission 115307) | Corn rhizosphere microbial communities from Kellogg Biological Station, Michigan, USA - C5-5 metaG | ecosystem: Host-associated > Plants > Roots > Rhizosphere > Soil | place: USA: Michigan...
GACGTTGTCGAACTACTTCTGGACTTGGGCGTGTCCATTGAGATTGAGAACGAAAACAAACAGCGCCCCTTGCATATCGCGGCGTGTCACGACTCCATTGAAGTGGCAAAACTTCTTATTGCCCGTGGCGCTGATCTTGAAGCCGTCGAATCAAACTGGAACAACACTCCGCTGGACTTTGCCCTCTACGGAAATCTTCCACGCATGACTCAATTGCTCAGCGATGTTAGCAACGATGTCTTTCGTCTGACCTGGTGCGGAAACGTTAATCGCTTGCGTAAGGTCTTAAGCGTGAAACCTGATCTCGCGAAGTCGGTTGATGATGGAAGCACTCCGTTGATGTGGTTACCAGATGATGAAGCGCTAGCGGTTGAAGCGGTCGAATTATTGATTAGTCATGGTGCTGATCCGTCTGTCCGAAGCAAAGAAGGAAAGACGGCTGTCGACTATGCGGAGCGGCGCGCGTTGTATGACGCGGCTGAACTGTGCAGAAGAGCTAGTTCAATTTGATTACAGTGCTTATGCGCCTTCTAGTAACTCCGCTAGGAGTTTAATGTTTATAGATCGAAGACCGGTTGGAAGTTGCACCCCAGCGGGGTGTCGGGCGAGTACCGGAAACTTGATGTAATTTCGCGGCGTGTCGGATTGCGTGTTCGATCGAGACGGGGTTACGTGGTGGTTGCTGGTATGTCGTAGAGTAAAGACCGGATTGTTCTGCTTGACTGAGTTATAACGCTGGTCTACTCTCCAGCAGCCATCGATTGACTCAATACTTCCCGCACATGGAGCGGAAAGCAATCCTCATTATCGAATTTCATTTCTGGTCAAGGTCTAATGAGATTCTTTCGTAAACAACGCCTCATATCCCTCATCTGCGCTCTAGTGTTTCTAATCTCTCTTCCCGCTGTGGCGTACGGCACAGATGACTGCTCCGCAGCGCGATTTAAAGTTGCTGAGCACGTCAATGTGGAGGCGCCTGTTTTCGGTATGGTCGTTGCGGACTTTAATGCAGATGGCCATCTCGACGTCGTGCTCTCTCCAAACAATAGTCTTAACGAGCTGATAATCCTGTTTGGACGAGGGGGAACCCAAAGATTTGGCCCTCCGATTACGTTCCCAGCAGGTGGTCCGGCGCTTCGATCAGCTGCGGCAGACTTCAATGGCGACGGTAAGCCCGATTTAGCAGTCAGCCTCGACAGCTTTGGGCAACCTTCGGGACGTTTATCAATCCTGTTGAATGACGGTACTGGTAACTTCGGCGCTCCCAACATTGTCAGCTTGCCTGGAGATCCATATCAGGCCGTGGTTGGCGACGTTAACAATGATGGAAAGCTCGATATCGTGACAGGACTCTATACTGGGACTACTGATGGAAGAGTCGTTGTGCTTTTAGGAAACGGATCAGGAGATTTTTCTCAAGCCGCAAACTCGCCGTTCTCAACCTTAAGTAAAAATGCCTCTCAACTAAAAATTGGGGATTTCAATGAAGATGGTAATAACGATCTGGCGATCCCTAGTAATGTAGGCGGAGTGGATATCTGGCTGGGAAATGGTACAGGTAATTTTGCGGCGGGATCACATGTTCCGAATACCACGGGCTTCTTCGCATTAATTTCGGCTGACTTCAACAACGACGGGCATCTAGATTTATTGTTAGACCAGCAGATGCTCCTTGGGACAGGCACAGGAAGTTTTGCCAGCCCGATTCCGATTGCCTTTCCACTCGACAATAACGCAGCAGTCGCTGGAGATTTGAATCAGGATGGTCATCTCGACGTGATATGGGCGGGGCCGAGTGGTCTTACGGTCTTTTTGGGTGACGGAACAGGAAATTTCACCAAAGCGAAGTCTTATTCTTCTGGAGTCACAGTCTTTGGCGCCGGATCTCAGTTTGCCGCGCTTGGCGATTTTAATGAAGATGGAAAAACAGACGTAGCTGCGGCACAGTATGGCGGTATCGGTATTCTTCAAGGAGACGGCACAGGTGCGCTCAACGATTCAACAAGTTATCAGACATCGATACCAAGCCCCTACTTCTTGACTACGGCGGATTTTAATAACGACGGCAAGCAAGACTTTGCTGTCGCTACAGGTTTCCAGTCGCAATGGAAGATCGAAGTGGCTCTTGGAGACGGAACGGACGGATTCACCAGTAAGTCGGTCATCAACTTCTTCATCTCGCGCGTTTCAGCAATCGCGGCAGCAGACTTTAATGGTGACGGAAAACCGGACCTGGCTGTTTTGCGGCAATCAGACGGCAGTGTGGTGATGCTTTTGAATGATGGTAATGGCGGATTCCCTACGGACGGATTCGCCCGCTCTGGTTTCTCTGTTGGTTTTCAACCGTCCGCAATGAAGATAGCGGACTTCAACAATGATGGTAAGGCTGACGTGATTGCCATCGCCTCTAATAGTCTTTATGTCCTGCTGGGCAATGGAGACGGGTCATTCTTTGCCTCGGTTATCACCCAGTCGCTGCATGCGAATCCCAGCTTCCTGGACGACCTGGCAATTGGGGATTTTAATGCTGATGGCATCCGTGATGTAGCGGTTGTCAGATCCGGCGCAAACGAGGTTCAAGTCTTACAGGGAGACGGCACCGGCTACTTTTTCGAAGTTGCAAATTTGCCCCTTCCGGCAGTTCCGCTCTCGGTAGTTGCGCAAGATTTGAACGGCGATGGCAAACCTGACATCGCGGTAAGCAACTGGACAAATGCCAGCCTTTCCAACGCCTACGCGACCGTCTTTATCAACAACGGAGTGTCATTTAATACCGGTACAACTTACGCGACCAATGGAGCAGGTGCTCTCCGAATAGGGGACTTCAACAACGACAGTCAACCGGATCTGGCAATGACTGGCGGCTCTGTCACTGTGGGCGGCACTCTGGCCGGGATCTCGATCTTGACTAATAAGGGTAACGGAGATTTCTTTGCGTCTGTTGATATCTCTGTAGGCAGAAGAACCGATCAGATGGCCGTTAGTGACTTCAATAACGACGGAAAGGTTGATGTTTTGCTTAGCGACACGGGAGGAAGCATTCTGCTTTTGTTGAACAACTTCAGTACTTCACAACCGTGTCTGAGTGTCAACGACGTCAGCACGACGGAAGGTGACACTGGTACCACTGACGCGGTCTTCACCGTAAAATTGTCGAACTCAAGCGCGCAGACCGTGCGCGTAAACTACTTCGTGCTTCCGACTTCTACGTCGTTTAATATCCCGCCGCCTACTAAGGGAGTCGATTTTGAGAACGTGTCCGGCACGGTAACTTTTCTTCCCGGCGAAACCTCACAGACCGTTAACGTTCCGATCAAAGGGGATCTCATCGATGAATTCGATCAGACGTTCTACCTCGTTCTCACTACGCCTGTTAATGCTGGCATAAACGACGGAAAGGGTCTCGGTACGATCGTAGATAATGATCCCCCGCCTGCGGTCACTATCAACGACGTTGCGGTCGCCGAGGGAACAGCTGTTTTCTCACCGAGCTCCGCGAACTTTACTCTTTCGCTGAATGCGCCAAGCGAAAAGCCAATCTCTGTTGATTACTTGCTTCAACCGGGTACGGCGTCGCCAGGTACCGATTACACTAGCGTCTCCGGCACAGTTCAATTCCCAGAGGGAACCGTTACGAAAACGATCTCTGTTCCCATCACGCCCGATAACATCTTTGAGCCCAACGAAACGTTCTTCGTTAATTTGAGTAATCCGACCAACGCCACAATTGCTGATGGTCAGGGACAAGGAACTATCAATAATGATGATCCCCTACCTTCGGTGTCGATTGGCTCAGCATTTCGTGTGGAAGGAGCGGCAGGCACAACCGGCAACGCGGTATTTAGCGTTACCCTATCGAACCCTTCCTATCAGACAATTACTGTTTCATACGCTAGTGCAGATGGAAGTGCTACAACTGGCGATGACTATATTGCCGCCTCAGGCACGGTCACTTTTAATCCTGGTGAAACCTCCAAATCGATCACTGTGACGGTGGTTGGAGACAATCTCGATGAGATTAACGAAACATATTTCGTCAATCTAAGTAACCCGACGAATGCCAGCATATCTGTCAGTCAAGGCTTAGGCACAATTCAAGATGATGATGGTCCGACAGTTAGTATTGGTTCAGTATCCGTTACGGAGGGTAATACCGGATTAACCAATGCAGTTTTTCCGGTGACGCTTTCAGCTCCGAGCGTACAAGACATACTGGTGTCTTATTCAACCGCAGGCGGGACGGCCACCTCAAACGTCGATTTTCAGAGGTCTTCGGGGATGTTGTTGTTCGTTCCAGCAGGCACCACATCAGCGACTATCACTATTCGGGTGTTTGGTGATTTTCAAATTGAGTCTGATGAGCAGTTCGTTGTTATTCTTCAAAGTGCAAGCAACGCGACGATAAACAACGCGACAGGGACTGGGACCATTGTCAACGACGACTCAAATGGCAAGCTGAAATTCAATAGTCCGACTTACAGCGCAACTGAAGATGCGGGTAGCATCGTTGTTTCGGTAGCTCGCGCTGAGGGCGCCACCGGGACCGTTACGGTTGATTACTCAACGAGCAATGGTACCGCCAGTGTAGGATCAGACTACACCGCCACCTCTGGCACTCTTACGTTCAATCAAGGGGAAATTTCCAAGTCGTTTTCCATTCCAATCGTCAGCGACAACGTCTTCGAGAGCGATGAGACAGTCAACATTACACTTAGTAATCCTACAGGCGGCGCCATCCTGGCTGATCCTTCAACGGCGATACTCACCATAAAAAGTCCACCACTCTACTTGATGCTGGAAGAAGCTCTTAATTCCCAACGAGTCGTGGCCCTGGATTCCTTGACACTGTTAACCGATCCGTTTCCCTTGATACCCACTCTCAATCTGCTTAATCAAGGGGCCGATCCAAACACGAGACTCATTTTGTTTCTCACGAATCTCCAATTGGCGCAGGGTGATGTGGCGTCTACTGTCAGAGTTAGTCTGGTCGATAACAACGGTCAGAGCTTTGAGATTGGAGCGGAGGATGTGAGGTTAGTGACTCCGTTTAACTTTATGCAGGTAACGTTTAGATTGCCTGACAACCTGGCTGCGGGCGTTTGCAATGTCAAAGTCAAGGCACACGATCAGCAAAGCAATGCCGGAACTATCACGATCAGGAATTAGCCACAAAGTAAATGCAATCACGCAGAATCACGCCGTTGCTTGACTCAATTCAAATCGCTAGGCTAGGCTGCATCAGTTATTTTTTAGCAATAACCCACTCAACACGGGGCCGTAGCTCAGCTGGGAGAGCGCATGACTGGCAGTCATGAGGTCAGGGGTTCGATCCCCCTCGGCTCCACCAAATTTACAGCGGTTTCGAGCGAATCCTGGACCGCAGACAAAACATCTACACTACTATCTACACCAGCGGGTTGATTTTATTCCGGTGACAGCTTTTTGTCATTGCGGTTGATGTCGGAAATAGCGAATCCCCTCCGTTAACCTTAAGCTTCATACAAATTCACAGAAACGCGGCGAGCGTTTCTGTGGGGTGGGTGGGAGCCGCCGGCCGCCGTTTCAACCGCCGCCGAACAAAACAAAAGCCCCGTGGGACTTCACGGGGCTTCCGTTAAGCTTCGATATTGCTTTTCGAAGCGTCCGGTGTGCAATTCTAGAGTTCAGCTACAAATTCACAACTGCCCTTTCGTTCCAAGCACTTTTTTATCTTCTCTCCCAGTTCAAGCCGCGCGTACCACACCAGCAACTCTTCCGCCTTCTTCTTACCAATCTTCAACTGCGCGGCAACCATTTCGAAATTGTAGGCACCGTTTTGCTCGAAAAACTCATCCAGCTTTTTCTTGTAGTCACCAAGTTTTCTCCGACACGTTTCTACTCCTTTGCACACGGTTTTGTAGTCGGTATCTCTCTCGAAGAGGTATTCGATGAAGTTAGGTTCATTTTGGTTACCACCGAAAAACGAAGCGTCTTTGCTGTCTTGCACACCGAACCAGAATTTTCCCTCGATGTCACCACTATAGTATCTCCCCATAGGTTGGTAATTGGGTTTTTATTCGACCATCGCGGATGGCTTTGTAAACCATCTCCAACTCAGCAACCAAATGACTATGCGGATATTCATAACTATCATCGTCCTCCACGAGTGGCCCAAGAGCGGAAATTGTTCTCATGAGCGTTTCGAGCATCTCTGACTTTTCCATTTTCTTTGCAAATTGATTTATCTATTCGACTTGGATTTCGGGAAGCGGCCGTTAGTCTTGGGGTACTCGCCTTTCGGGGTCTTGCAGTTGGGGCAAGCCTTCTGACCGTTGCGATAGGACTCCAAGATGCGCGCCTTGATTTCGGTTTTGGCGCGAGACATCCACTGAGCCTCCGACTCATCGCCTTGCACGGCTAGCAGGTCACTCAGCCACATTTCAACCTCATGCATGTAACTCATGTTCGTGTGGGTTATGTTTCCAACGGTTCGACGAGGCCGTTAGGCAGCGATGCTTCGCTGCGAGCGAGTGAGAGCCGCCGCATGCGCAGCTTGTCAAGGTGGAGTCCGAAGGAACTACCTTGACGAGCGAGAACGGCGGCTAGAATGAGAGAGCGTGAAGCGAGCGCGTGAAAACAAGATCCCCGAACCCGTACCCGCTCCCGTATGGCGGCGGCGGCGGTGGGGATTTAACAGAATGAAGCTTAAGGGTTCCCGATTTGTGCTTGAGGGATTAACCGGTGCAGCTCTGGGTCGTGAGGCATGCCACAGATGTCCTCAAACGGCGAGGTCAGGAAATCTGGAATGGCTGTAAATAAGAAGTACTTGCGCGCGACCTGCGGCACGATGTGCTCAGCCGACTGCCGCAAGTTCGATGCTCGCTCCTTTGTGAGAGTAACGGTGAGGACCCGAAAAGATTTTATGCCGTACTTTTTGGTGTGGAGGCCTTGGTTGAAGTAGTGCCAGTAGGCTTTGACCTTCTGGTGAAACCGCTCGTGGGTTGTCGTGGAGCGGTCAGCCTCAAGCATGAAATGAAGACGGTTCTTGCCGACTTCTCGCGTTGTGTCCTCAAGCGTAAAAAATCCATCTGGCCGCAAGGGCAGCCTTTCCGTCTTTTCAGGCTTGCGGATTGTCACTCTGTCAAAAAGTTCAACGCCCTGTTTCCATGCGACAAGTTTGATGTGGTTATCCCGAGTGGCTTGCGCAAGTGCGACATGTGTATCAACAACCATGAGCGTGTGCTTCAGGAATAGCTCTTTGAGCTCATGGTGTCGCAATCGCGCATCAATGATTTCTTTCGATGCCAGGCCGTGCTCGACAAGCAAGGGAGAACCTGCACGACCGAGTGTATAGATATGTTTATGTGACGGTGGCGTGATACGAGCAATGAAGTGTCGGTCTATGAGTTTGAGTAAGCGTCGGTGAATCATCTGATGGCGCCTTTGAGTGAGCGCCATCAAATGGTCGATATGCAGAAACCGATATTCGTAAAGGAAGGTGAGGATTTGGACATCCCCTGGCGTTAGCTGAAAGCCTGATTGAATGAGCATGACAACTACTCGCAGAAATTTTCGTCGCTTACTTCTTCGGGTTCTCGGGCAGGGTTCTCGGAAGTAAGAAACAGTGATGGTTGCTCGGCAAGAAGCGCATCAATGGCAGCTGGCTCATTAGCAGCGTTGAGTTTAGCGATATCCCGCTCGTACTCCTCCTCCACGTGATCATAAACGAATGGGTCTTCCACGACCGGAACGAGCATAGCCACTGTTTTCTGACCGGGAAGTTTAATGAAACAGTGCCGTTGATATTGTTCCATAAAGCAATCGCTTGTTCGCCATATCTGCTCCTCAAGCGTATATGAAGTTCTGCTGGTCACTTCTTCAAAAGGCTCGGGCATCAAGATCGGGATATCGGCAACTGATTCTCCTTCTCCAATGCTTTCACTCTCGGACATCCCCTCCGTGAAGCCTTCAGTCTCAACTGAAGATGAGTTCTCACTGCTGTCGGTTGGTCCAGGTGAAGTGATCCAACCATCCGGCGTCCATGTGTAGTGTATGGACGTTCCGTTGCCGTCTGTTCTACTAAAGGCAGTCGATTGAGAGCGACCTGTGGTTTGGCTTGTCGAGCGTGAGTAGGTTCGGACAGTATCGCGGGCATAGACAGGCCAAAACTTGGTGGAGGCGAGTTCGTTTTTCGTCTCGTCCAAATCAAGCTGTTTGACGAGCATCTCTTCAACCATTCGCTTTGCGTCATTCCGATTCAATCCACCAAAGCAGACTTTGATCTGACAGCAAGTCAGAAGAGTGTTTACAAAGTTCTCGCCAAAGGCATCTGCAATCTGTGAGAGGTCCTGGTTCGCAAGCGTCAACAGAAGCCCGAACTTCCTTGCCTGTGCCAAAATTTTTTTGATGTCCGGAGTTACGATGTTTTGCCATTCATCCACGTACATAAAGAACGGGCGAGGATCATGGCCCAGTTCATCGCGATCCCGAAACATGATCGCTGATTTGAAAAAGTCGTTGAGGAGCAATGCAGCGAATGCTTTCGCATTGTCCTCAGTCAACTGGGTAGACTCTTTGAGGTTTACCAAAAGAATTTTCCCTTCGTTCATGATCTCCAGTGGATTGATGTTGTATCGTTCATCAACGACCCCCATGAATCGTTTTATGGTTGGCGAGTAAGCCAGCCTGAAAAGCCGGTTCTGGGTTGAAAGCACCTCATCGCGCCATTGGCCTCTTGTTTGGACCGCTTGTAATTGTTCCCAAGCACTTCTTACGACGGGCTCAGAGAAGGATGAGATTACGTCCTCACGCACTTGTCGCTCGTCAAAATTGATGAGGTGAAAAATTTCATGCAGTGGAATACTTTTTATCACCATAGCGGTGAACACGAGTCGCAACACGCGATCGAGCGTTGGCGTTTCATTCGTGTTTTCTGCTCCCCAGACACGCAGAAGCGCTTGAACCATGCCAGCAACTTGGACATCTAAATCCACTCCCGCCTTAGGTCGAAATGGGTTAAATCCCAAGATGTGTTCCCCTCCGGAAGGATCGAGGAGAATTACATTGCGATCGAGAAAGTAGTTGTAGCTCAGCCAGTGTTTGATACTTTGATAGAGTGACCCGTGTATATCCACCAAGCCGAAGCCCTGGCCATTAAGGATATCGTCCCGGCCGCTCCACTCAAGGAATTTTGACTTTCCTGAACCGGGCGAGCCTAGGACAAGCTTGTGTGTTTTACGCCGGTCATCTTCATCAACATGGAGTCGACGAGGAGATGATCCGGGATGCTCCTGAACAAAACCTAAAAACTTACGTTGTGACATTGTCATTCCTTTCTTTGCTCTCCATGTCTTGGAGGGCTTTACGCTCTCGAGCGTTCCAATGGTTATGTATCTCCTTCACCTTTTGCGCGCGTTCGGCATCATCCGAGAAGGTGTCAGATAATGCATACTGCAACTCCTTTTCTTTCTCTTCGCGGTGGCGTATGCGGCAGGCTATGCGCCGGTCCGCTAGCGAGAGTGTTAGCTCCTTTTTCTTTGGTTCAAAGTCGAGAGCTTCTAAATAATCTATGCGTTGGTGAATCTCCTCTTCGGACAGATCCGGCATGTTGGGTCTGTCGAAGTTTTTTCGGCGCTCCAATTCTCGATGGTATTTCTTAAGCACTAGCGCAGCTTCTTTCCTGGCCCACGACTGCACATAAAAGCTCGTCCGCTCGCGCTCCCGTTGCTCACGTCTGTTCCACTCTCGCGTTGTCCTTTCAAGTTGTGATTGCCGGCTCAGTTCATTCCATTCATGAATGAATTTCAGAATGCGGTCTCCAAAGCGCCAATGCACCAAAATGGATACGACAACGGCGCAAGCTAAGCAGACGGCGAGGGACTGCCCCTTGGGAGGTTCGGGCCGGCCCCGTGCAAATTCATAAAGGTCTATTAGAGCCTCTAACAGCATTGACAAAGGGTTAATCATCAGTATTGTCATGAACAGTCCTTCCTAACAATTCCATAAAGACAGACAGGAGAAAGACTGTGCAAAGATTTCTGGGAGCGGAATACGCTCACATCCCCGATGA
>Ga0157372_10010076_pt1 | contig 10047 bp, 11 predicted proteins | sample C55metaG_FD_115307 | JGI IMG/M metagenome (GOLD analysis project Ga0157372, IMG submission 115307) | Corn rhizosphere microbial communities from Kellogg Biological Station, Michigan, USA - C5-5 metaG | ecosystem: Host-associated > Plants > Roots > Rhizosphere > Soil | place: USA: Michigan...
AATGGTTACATCGGGGAACAGTTCCGTATATGCCTCGTCTTGTACCAGGTCTTTCACTTCCTCGGAATTATCCAGGGCCAGCGTGTCTGAGTATGAAAGATGAATAAACTTTGCGGCTGGGTTCAAAGCCAATCCCTTTGCAATAAAGTTCTTAACGGCCAGCTCGGTTTTACTGTAACGCGGAGGGCAGTTTATGATCAGGCGCTTACACTCACCGGAGATAACGCGGTCCAGAGCCTCGCATATTATTTTATGATGGTTGCCTACAATGAAGCGCTTCCGATGTTTCTTTCGGAAGAAATACCGGGTGAAGGAAAGATTAGATTCCAGAACTTCCCGCCTGGCTAACTCCTTCTGCGCTGCCATCGCCAATATTGCCAGCTCGTCACTTTTCAACCTTTGCCTTTTTAAATGCCTCAACTATTATTTTTAATTCCTCTTTCGATAGCTTCGACATATCTATTGAGGGCGGAGGAATAAGCGGCTGGCCATCCTTGCCCGATACCTCCAGCTTTGTGGCCGGGTATATACCTTCCAGTTTGCTGATCTCCTTGTCGATCTTTAAAAGGGCCTCCATGCCCCTGGGGGTTCCTTTGAATGGCTCTTTGATCGATCGCTTTAGCTTCTTTAACCCCTCTATGCGCAGGCGCCGCTTTTGGTCAACAATGACCTGTTCCTGGTCAACCCATCGTTCACGGGCCTGCCGGATATACTTTTTAGCCTGACGTTCTTCCAGGCTCCATTTTAGTTTGATGGCGGCTACCATATCGGTATATGGTTGTTCCTCCAAGATCCACTCCTGTACGATGCGGATCCTTTTTTCAAACTCTACCTTGTCAATCTTAGGCATCAGGGTAAAGCGTTTTTATAAGCTCGATCAGGTCTTTCTGTTCCTGCATTACGGCCCGCGTCTTGCCGGCCTCTATCTCCCGCATCTTTTTTACTTCGTCCGGTACGTTATCAAGGGAACTTCCCTGCAGGGTGTTTACGGCATCCAGTCGGCTGTTTAACCTGCCCTGAATGATGTCTTTAAGTTGCTTTGCAGCATTTGTCATGATAGTAAAGTTGTCGTTTGTATTCATACCTGTGGTTTTGTAATTGTCGTTATTTCCCACAAGCCGCAACGGTGACACCATTAAGCGCCACCGTTATTATTCTGGTTTTATAACTTATGCCGGTAGTTCTTCCAACGCCCGGATCACCTGTTCATATACCTTGCGGTATGTATCTGGTACTGTCACGTACCACCCGCGATCATACATCAATAGTTCATCCGGTCCCTTGGCGATTGACAACCTGCATACCCTGCCCTCGTTTATCCCATCAATGGAAGGCTCAGGTTCTACCATTGCCCCAAAATCAAAACCGGCAATACTACCGGAAACGGTACCATTTAAGGCAACCCGCATGGTGATAGTTGTTTTTGTCATAGCGTGCGCGTTTGTTACGCAGCAATGTTGGGCAATCCTTTGAACCCTTGCAAGGTCTTCAGGCCAGTATTTTAAAGAACATTCCAGAACAACACCAGGCCTTCCGGCTTATCACGCAAACAGTACTCCCATCCCTTTAGATCATAATTAGCACAGGATGGGAAAGGTGCTTTTATGGTGCTTTCCTTTTCAAAAGGCTTGTGGTACTTTTTAATAGTCACTCGTTCAGGGAGCGGGTTACCCACTTCCGCGCCCACCTGGACCGCTACAATCCGGGCCGTTTCAGTCCCGGATAATATCCCCCTGAGTAACGTTCCTGAGCCTGAGGCGCAGTAGACAACATCAGGCTCCCTACCTAAGCGGGCAGATACCTGGCGCATACGTTCGCTTATGGCTTTGATCGCAATAGGGTAATTACCCCCAAATTCTACAAGCTGGGCGTTATGTTGTTGGGCATATTCCCGGGCTTTCTTTTGTGTATGCGAGAGATATCCATACGGCACCTGGTACACTAACGCGCCGGCATTTTTTGCCCGCAGGCTATTAGCGTGTGGCACCTTCCGTTTAGCACAGAAGATAACCGCCTGCTTACCGATGCTTTTGCAATAACTGGCCAGCGCGATCTGCATGCCTCCGTAAACCGGAGAGGCATACACATAGCACCACCGCTCCCTTTCCAGGATATGCGGAAGAATAACCGACTTGGTGCCGCCTGGCAGCAGGTCATCCCGCAATACATTGATGCCGTTATGTGATTCTATAACCATTGATCGACTGCATTATATTGCCCATCTTCAACCTGCTTTTCCAGCTTAATCAACCGGTCGCTATATTTCACTGATGGGTATAACTTCGGTTTGACTATCAGTTGAGCTATGAAACTGCCTATTGATGTGGCGCGCTCCATCTCTGCCCGAACATCATCAGGAACCAGAGAGTATACGTAAGTACTACCGGTTTTGAATTGTGCGAATATCTTCCCGTTCGGGTTACTTCCGAAAAACTCAACGTTTGTCGATTCCTTCGTGTAAATAGAGAAGCCCTTTAGAGCATCCCCTACATACACCGCCTCGCCGTTTATAATCCTCTTTTCCATAGTGCTTAACATTTAAACAGCCAGAATAAAAAGACCAGCAACGCCGCTACTGCGGCCCAATCGCTGGGCGGTACTCTGTTCGGTTTGTGATATTGTTTGCTTAACATCATAGCTGCTCAATTCCTTGTGGTACAGAATCCTGCGGTATGTCACCGACACCAATGTCGGAAACCTCCACATCGGGGAAGTTGTCGGGTATACGCTTCGGGTCGCCCTTATAAAAGACCAGTATATTTTGGTGTGTCCTGCCCACCTTCCTGTACTTCTGAAATTGGCGGCCTACCCGGATGGGCAATGAGCCGGCCACATTAAGCAGGATAATTTCATTGTAGTATTGCATGCCTGCATCCTGAAAGGCCTGGATAGTATCGTTTACAAAGTTCCGGTACCAGCCGTGTTTGTCCCGTATCTCGCTTACTACAAAGCAGGCAAAGCGATCGTCCCGCAACCTGGCTACAGCATGCGAAATGATCGCCCGGTATTTATCCAGGAAGGTATCATAAGGCATATTGCTGAGGTCGCGCGGATCATCGCTGTATTGTTCCAGATCGTGGTAGGGCGGGCAGGAAAATATGAAATCATACTGCGCCTCAATACCTGGTATTACTTCCGCGCTGTCACCCGCTATCCATTTTACAGGTACACCATAGTCGCCACGATCGTTTAACTCTTTCCATTGGTGTTCATTCGCTGTTACCTGTTCGGGCCTTAGATCAATGCCGGTGTAATAGTAACCGAGTACACCGGCCACAATACCGCGCACCGAGCCGCCGGCGAACGGGTCGAGAATATCCCCATCCAGCGAGCAGAACCATTTATAACATACTTCAGCCAGTACCGGGTCGAATATACTGGCGCCCTCATATACGTGCAGGCCCTTGGCTTTTGCCTCCTGTAGTATTTCCTCCCAGGAAGGATCTCGGCCTAACGTTTCACGCATCACATTGCGCAGGTGATATATGGCCGGAGACTGGCTACTGTCGGCCATGATCTCCACATCTTCCCGGGTTTCCTGGCTGCGTATACCGAGGGAGTGCCACTGCTTTTTCCTGTCCTGCCAATAACCTTGTCGAGTATCGAATACCGAAAATGGTGGAATAAGGAACCGCTCCTGAAGCGTGCCGCGCATTTCATCCGCACTTTGCCCCGGCCCGGAAAACATCGATTCAAACTTTTGCTCGTCAAACCCTGGTAAATCAATGGTGGTTTTTAGGTCGTCAATATTCAGTTCGTAGGTTGCCAGGAAATCAGCCAGCCCCTGTTCGGTAACCTTTGCGTATATGGAGGAATAAACAACCACCAGCTCGGCGGCCTCTTTCTTATCCTTACACTCGATAAATATTGCTGGCAGTAGGACGGGAACGGCGCACCCCTCCGCCGCCATTTCTTCCAGTACTAAAGACCGGTGCCGGCCATCCAAACAGTACAATGCACCCTCCTGCAGGTCATGCCATACATAGAAGGGCTGCGCAAAGTTGTTTTTGGTGATGGAAGTTTTAAGCCTTTGCCGGGCTTCCGGGGTAAGTTCCTTAAAGGTGTCGTCCTGAATGAATGACAATTTTCGCCAGTCGATCTTTTCCATACCGACCACGCGGCAGGATAGTGACTGCGTGAGATTCAGGCGGGACTGCTCGATAGTGGTTTCGCTCATTTGGTGCACTATTATGTGCCTAAAATTACCGCTTTTACTTTAATAGTTAATCAGTTACTATTTTAGTAAATCACACAAACAATCAATTCAGCTTATTCTGTCGCTCCTGAGCTTCAATGCTCGCTCTTATCAATTCAGGCTCCTGTCCCTCCCAGGGCTCTCGCTGCTTTGGCTCTTGGTTCCCGATCTCTAAAGCCGACTGGGAAATATGGTGGTGAACCAGTGCCATATCTATCACCGGCCGCATCCAATTTCTTACCATTTCAATTTTATCAGCTGGAACCTCTGCGATGGTGAAGAACTCCGCCATAATTCTGTCGGTTTGCTGATTGATCAGTACGTTGTCCATGTTAGTTGTATTTTACTTGTTTACGAATTTGCATATTATGCCACATTCTACTTAATGCGCTATTCGACCAATCCGCAGGCTTTTGTCTGGCCGGAACTGGCCACCGCTTGCTATTGATACAATTTTGCCTTATCCTTTGAAGAACACATATTGAGCACATCATTTTAAATTTTTCCATATCTATTGAATTGCCCCCTTACCTCCCTGGTGATCTGGCGGCCAGCCTTGCACATAGCGCAACCGCATTGCCGCCTTTCTTCGGGCTCCGGCATTTCCTCTGGTTGTTTTTTACTACTGTATACTTTGACGCCTTTGCCCTTTTGTTTGAAGGGATTTTGCACTACCGTTATTTTATCCATAAGCTGACAGTTAGAAAATTATCACCCTCTCGTGTCGGCGCTTGTTGTAGATCATTTCCAGGTTTGCGATGTACTCCTTTGGCCCCGGCTGCTCGGTTAGCTGGTCTTTATGCCCCTGATATTTTTCGGCCAATTCATCAATCGTTACCTTGCCGGCTTTCATAATCTTGTATATCGCCAAAAAGAAGGAGGCACTTTTCCAGTTTTTGAAATCCTTAAACTGTCGGCACGCCTCTGTAATTTTTACAGCCTCGTCGTAATACTTAGCCTGGAACTCCCCACGATGAAACTTTTGCTGCCCATCCCTGCCGCCGCCACCATAACCAGGCTCACCATCACCCAGCAGTTTTATTGCAAGGGTTGCTGATAGTTCATAAACGGTCATGAATTCATTCAGCTTTACATAATGATCGTTTCCCTGCTGGGTATAACAGTGAATGAAATCCTTTGTCTTCCATTTCTCAGTATTGGAATTGATTTTGGCAATATCCACCAGCTTACGTTCTTCCGGAGCAACTATATAGTAAACCGGACGTTTCAACTTTTTGGATATGTAAAACCGGTGCTGCCCGTCGTCAATTTCCAGGCGGTCGTCCTTTTCACGCACAACCAACGGGTAGTATTTCAATACATCGATGCCGGCTTCAATATCAGCAACTATGCGGTTAATTTTCTGTTCGTTTAACTCCCGGTTCCCGTTAATGAACTTGAACCGGCTGTACTCAGTAGTTTGATAAACCTTTACTTCGCTTTCCTGGTGTTGCATGTTTGGTGAATATTTAATTTAAAATCCTTCAGTATCTACAGGTTGCCACATATCGCCCTGTACCGCCCCAGGCTGAACTGGTGGCATTGGTGCTTGTAACGGGGTTTGCTGCACATCATCACCGCCAAGCGCTGGTACAAAATTGTATTGTCGCGTCATCGTATCATACCAAAAGCTGGTATATCCGATCTTTCCCAGCCATGATAGTTTTACCTTTTGTACATAAACATCGACCTGATTAGTGTTAAGGTCCCGTACTATGGATAAACCATTATCCGTCCGGTTGAAAAAATGCGCGCTGCCGGCAATGTTATAAAGTGTTGGTATTGGGTATTTACCTGTCCTTTTGTCTTTTACCAATTTTGTAGGATGCGCGATAAGAATACCCATCACCTTATACTTTTCTAAAAAGGAAATGAGCTTATTGAGGCAGGTCAGCGTATACAAAGTTTCAGATAGATCTCCATTTTTATGTTCTATGCAGTTCCAGGGATCAAACAGTAAGCCGGTTATACCTTTAGCTTTTACCAATTCCTCAGCCTTTTTAATCAGGCCGTCCATTGTTACATCGAGTTTGGATATCTTACCGAAGTGAAAATATTTTTTAACTTTTGCTTTTGCGTATTGGTACTCACTTTCACTCATTCTATGAGCAGGGTTTTTTCTAAAATCAAATGCCTTTTGGGCAAACTTCTCTGTCAGCTTTGAAACATGCACAGGCACCGGCGCTTCAAAACTGAAAACAGCCCATTTTATACTCTCAAAAACCGAGAGCGTGGTCATAATATAATCGACAAATTCAGACTTACCAGCCCCCGGTGTACCTGTAACCGTGGTTAACTGCCCCGGATAAAAGCTAAGCAATTCATCAAAGCCTGGTATTCGCGTTTTGTACCCTTCAGGGTAGCCATTGAAATAAAAGTCGTCAACCTCTGGCTCCCATTCTTCGGATGTATATAATCCCTCCAGAGGCCAGTCGATTGGGTTATTAAAAACCTCAATAACACTTTCCCTGCCAAGTTTTAACAGGATCTCGTTAGGGTCTTTACACCCTTCAGGGAATTTCACCTGCTTGCATTTCTCCATACCGATGCGACGGGCTAACTCATCTCGTAGTTTTCTACCCACCATGTCGTCATCTGTTGCAATAATTACTTCCTCCTTATCTGTAAAGTACTGCCAGCAGTTATCCATATATTCCAGGCGAAATTTTCCGTTTGGGGGTGTTCCATTGGGGACACTGACAACATGATAAATACCACATTCATGCAGGGTAAGGCAATCGATCTCACCTTCAACAATGATCGCCTTCTTTTCGCCCTTTATTGCATCGAGGTTATATAGGATGAGTTCAGCCTGTGAAGCGAGTTTAAAGGTTTTTTCAGGTCCTCGAAATTTAATATTGATCAATTCACCATCCTTATAGTAATTGAAACAAATAACCGGCACCTCCTTTTCGACGCCCGGCATCCATTCAACTGCTTCGGTGATGTTGAAGCGAAGTAGCGTGTTGTTGCTAATTTGCCTTTTGTTTTCCAGGAAATCGAGTGCTTTGGCTGATAATTTTTCCAGCCTGGGCAATGGTTTAACGTATGCTTTTTGTTCGTAGGCCTCAATCTCTATATTGTACTTTTTAGCTAAGTATTGAATGGCACCTATGTACCCAACTTTTTCCTGATCCATCACAAATTGAATTGCATCTCCACCCCGGCCGCATCCGAAACACTTAAAAATGCTTTTGGCCGGTGATACGGTAAACGAGGCGGATCTTTCATTATGATATGGACAGATTGCAACCCAATCTTTGCCTTTACGTTTCAGGTTGAGATAGTCGCCAATTACATCCTTTATGTTGATTGCATCCTTTACTTTTTCAATTGATTCGTCCGAGATCATGTCCAGCTGTTTTTATCCTCCTTGTTGAATGTTAATACTGCAGAAGCATAGCCTCCTTCCTTTTTTTCCAATGCCTGATAGTTCTTAATGAAGTTTGAAACCAGGTACCTAAAATCCAATATTGGTCCCCCATTAAGGCGCCAACCGGTCGCGGAGTGCTTGTTAAAAAATATTTCGGCCATCTCGTCGGAGCCGCCGTTCTGGTAGAAAACGTGCCGCACCTCGTCCAGCTCAGGAGCTTTGCTGGTACTGGTAGAAGACCCATACGTTGCAGAATCGGGCGTACTCTCTCCCTTATTATCTTTATTATCCTTATTGTTTGATGTCGGGTGCGTGTCGTTTGCGTGTCGTTGTCGTGCCGTTTGCGTGTCGTTTGCGTGCTGCGGTTTGTTGTAAGTATCATAATTACAAACCTTTAGGCGTGTCGTTTTTTTGACGTTTTCCAGTGCAATCATTCCATCATCCTGTAATAACTTGAAGAAACGGCGAACCTTCCCCATGTCGACCCTCCAACGTTTCGCCCACGTTTTCAAACTGTTAAGTGATTCGCCGCGCTTACATTCTATTATCTTTCCTCCAAGGTTAACCTTTCGTTCAGTGTAGTTGCATTCCATGAGGATATCGACCCACCACTGAAATTTTACCGGGTCTTCCCATATCCAGTGTTCCCTTGTTGCCCTGTGCAGTGCAATAAATCCTTGTCCCCTTGCAGTCTCCTGTGTGCCCTTATTTGCCATTAAACAGCAGTTTCTCGTTTAGGTTATTGAGTAAGGTCTAAAAGGAAAAGGCCCGGTTTCCCGGGACCTGATCCATATTGTTTGCTTGTCATGCCTCTGTTGTTTCTTTCACGCGACCAGCAGTTGCTACAGATTTGCGTTTTGTGCCTGAAGAAATAAGCGACAGCCCCTCTTCCATCTGTTGCTTTACCTCTTTCGGTGAAGGGAGAATTTCGATTTGCGTTTCGGAGTATGCTTTTATTCTATCTTTTAGCCAGTCCATATTACCGATGAGTGCGGCTGTTGCCATTCTATACCGATCTTTAGGAACAACGACTGAATAAGAAATATCCCATGAACCAAGCAAGGCCTTCGAAATAATAGAAGTGTCGTAGTTCATTGGTTTTGTGAAAATAATTTTTCCATTCAGCGTTAAGTCTTCAGGTAGTGTGCTGATTTCGCTGCGTCCAATCTCAATATTTCCACCAACATATAAGTTTTTAGGCCAACGTTTTTGGAAGGAATTGTCGAGGTCAAGATTGCCGCCAATCTTTATGTTGGCTGGTAGGATTAAAGGTTCTGGCTGCTTATCCTTTACATCACTATAAACTGTAAGATCAAGGTTGCCCGTTATAGAAAACCCCTCTGGAATAATTTCACGGTTAACATAAACGGCACTCAAATAAAGTGTTCCAGCGTTAACCATAGGCGGCAATTTTTGAATATCGCACCTGTTTATATAAAGGTTGGTATTAACGATAAGGCCCTCAGGCAATTCGGTGATTAGTGTATCAGAAATATCAAGATGCCCGCCTACATGCAAGTTATCAGGTAGGCGTTCAATTGGACACCCTTTTATATCAATACCTCCACCAACAATAAGACCTTCTGGCAATTCTTCAATTACACAATTTGAAACATCCAGCCATCCGCCTACTTGAAGGTTCTTTGGCAGCTCTACCAAAGCGGCATCTTCTGCATAGAAAGACCCTTCTATAACAAGATTGTCCGGCAGGTATTTAATGCCCACCTTGGTCATTCGGAGGCAACCGTTTACTTTAGTTAATTGTTTTGGGAAAACCCGGATGGCAGTATGGGCAATATCAAGACCGCCTCCGATAAACACACTCGTTGGAATGTTTTTTATGAGGGTTTTAAATAAGTCCAAATTACCACCAACATACAAATCGTCAGGCAGTGATTTTAAAGGCAGGGCATCACAATTAAGATTACCCATTACCTTTAGCCCGCGTGGTAGTTCTGTAATTTTTGAACCCTTCAGATTCAATGATCCACCAACTGTTAAGTTGTTAGGTAACTTTTTTGAACAGCTGTCTATCACAAGATCACCGCCAACAGTGAAATTATCAGGTAGTTCGTCTGTATCTACCTCAGACATCTGGCCAAAAACTTGCATTGTCGTATTGTATCGATGTTCGAAGTCAGAGTCTAAATAGATATTACCTTTAACAACTAAATTTTCTGGAAATTCTTCCATTTCACAGCAGCACCTCAGGTCAAGTGAACCGTTGATTGTTAAATTATCCGGTAGCATAGAAATATCTTTCTCGGACAAATTGAGGTTTCCATTTATTACCAAGTCTTCAGACAAGGCTGGATAATATTTTTTCAATTCGGCTATAGCGTCGAGTTGTTTCTGGCTCATTTTAACAGGGGTTTGCTTTTTGGAGGAATTGACTACTTTTGTGGAAGTTTGCATGACAATTAATTTTTGATTGTTATGGATGCCCGACAGTCATCACCTGCCGGGTTTTTTTGTTTAG
>Ga0157372_10010077_pt1 | contig 10046 bp, 6 predicted proteins | sample C55metaG_FD_115307 | JGI IMG/M metagenome (GOLD analysis project Ga0157372, IMG submission 115307) | Corn rhizosphere microbial communities from Kellogg Biological Station, Michigan, USA - C5-5 metaG | ecosystem: Host-associated > Plants > Roots > Rhizosphere > Soil | place: USA: Michigan...
AGGTAACCATGTGTCCTTTTTGCATAGCAACATCGGTATGGATTGCGGCGGGCGCAGTTTCAGCGGGCGGTGTCTCCGCGCTCGCCGCCGTGAAGCTCTGGAACAAGAAAACGCGTGAACACGAACAAGGAGGAGAAGGCACCAATGACGAGCAATGAGCAGATCGCAAACGTGAAGAAGCCTCCGACGGTTTCGGCCGAGGAGTGGCAGAAGGCCTGGCAGGAGCTGCTGGTCAAGGAGAAGGAACTCACCCGCGCGCGCGACGCCATGGCGGCCGCCCGTCGGCGCATGCCCTGGCTCGCGGTCGAAAAGGAGTATGTCTTCGAAGGCCCGAATGGAAAGGTCTCGCTGCGCGATCTCTTCGAAGGCCGGCGCCAGTTGGTGCTGTATCGCGCCTTCTACGATTCGAATGTCTATGGCTGGCCCGACCATGCCTGCGTCGGCTGTTCGCTTGGCGCCGATCAGGTCTCGCACCTGGCGCACCTCCACGCGCGCGATACCACGTTGGCCTACGCCTCGCGCGGATCGCAGGAGAACATCGCCCGCCTGAAACAGCGCATGGGCTGGGAGAAGATTCCCTGGTACACCATCACCGACAGCTTCGATAAGGACTTCGGCGTCGACGAGTGGCACGGTCACAACGTCTTCTTCCGCGACGAGAACGACAAGCTCTTCCGAACTTACTTCATCAATAACCGCGGCGACGAAGCCATGGGCAGTCTCTGGAGTTACCTGGACGTGACGCCGCTCGGCCGCCAGGAGGACTGGGAGGATTCGCCCGAGGGCTATCCCAAAACGCCGCGCTACAAGTGGTGGCGCTGGCACGATGTCTACGGCAAAGACGATCCCAACTGGAACAAGGTAGTCGACAGCGCCACCGTAACTCTAAACCTCTAGTGGCGCCGACCGCCTCACATCTGCCAACCAGATGTGAGGCTTCGCTTCGAGATCCGCCGAACGGCCTCTCCAATAGAGGCGCTGACGTAAACGCGAGATCAGCGGACACCGGGTGCCCCACTCATGCGCAGTTTCACCGCGCATGGGTGGGGGTATCGTTTGCGGAAGCAAACGACCGAAGGCTCATTCAACTTGCAACGCGGCAAAACGACAGCACATGCTCCTGTTTTGCTTAAGGGCATGGGTTTCCTCTCGACCAGCCGCACGAGATCGACAGCGGTGCAACATTGCTGCTCGAATCCGACGACGACTCGCCGAAAACGACACGGTAGTATCTGCGCAATCCGCGTCCTGTATGGTGTATGGCGGAGAGATTCCATGCTACGCAAGCGCTGTGTTTTGGCATTCACTTTCCTTTGTCTTACCAGCTCCGCCTCCTATGCCAGCGGCGATTTTGGTTGCGGCGCCCCCAGAGGAGCCGTCTTCTTTCTGGATTACGAGAACTGCAACAGCGTTCCCTTCCTCACGCCGTCGAACGACAGCAGGCTGAACCTTGAGTTGATGCTGATGGATGGCGGCAAGCTGACGGGAAGCTTGAACCCAGGACAAACGCCGCCCTACTACCTGTCGATGAAGGACTTTGTCTTGCTGCGCGTCCCCTTCGATCTGGACGACTGGCAAGTCAGCCAGCCGGGCTTAACCGCGCCGCCCAACAAAGACAGTGCAAATGGTTCGGGCATCGCAAATGCCTACGCGCAAGGCGAAGGCAGCCGCTGCAACAGCGCCGACGCCGGCCTGCAAGCATTCACGAATGCCGTGAACGCCTCAGCCGGCTTACCCAAAGAAGATGCCGCGGCTCTGATCCAATCTCGCAGCGGCCTCGGCGCTAACTGCGATGCAGGCATGGCTACGGGCTACAAGCCGCCGCAAGGCCTCCGCTCCGCGCTGGCCGGCGACTTCGCCACCTATATCTCAGGCGCGAACGCCTTCTATTCCGGCGATTTCGCTAGCGCGACAAAAGACTTCGACAGCCTGCAGAACAGCACAAACCTCTGGGTAAGGGAAACCTCCCGCTACATGGTTGGCCGGACACTGCTCAACAGCGCGCAAAACTCTGCATTCGGCCAATGGGGGGAGCTGAAGTTACAAAACGTAAACAAAGACAATTTGAAGGGCGCGGAAGAGGCCTTCAACTCCTACCTGCACGATTTTCCTCACGGCGTATATGCCGCTTCGGCGCGGGGCCTGCTGCGGCGAGTGTATTGGCTGGGCGGCGACCAGACCCAGTTAGCTGAGGCTTTCGACCTCGCTCTCACGGATTCCGAAAAAACTCCAAACAACGTAACGGTACCGGACCTCGTCCAGGAGGCTGATGCAAAACTGCTTGCATCAGTGCAGGTCGATAAGATCAAGTCGCCGCGATTTCTCGCGATTGTCGATCTCATGCGCATGAGGTCAGACGATCCAAAAGCCGGAGTTTCCCATACCAATGCGCTCCTGCAATTAGCGGCACTCGAGGCGCAGAAGGACCGCTTCGCAAGCAACCCGGCACTCTACAACTATCTGCTTGCGGCGTTCCATCTCTACGTCGATAACAAACCGGAAGTGGCGCAGGCACTGCTGCCAAACCTGCCGAACGCCCCGCTGAACTATTTTGCCTTCAGCCAGCAGACGTTGCGCGCACTGGCGCTCGAGGCCGGCAAGCATTACGACGAGGAACGCAAGCTGCTGCTCGACATGTGGCCGCTGGCCAGGTTGCCGCTCGAGCTTGACCAACTTCAACTGACTCTCGCGCGCGTTGAAGTGCTTTCAGGCCACACCGAGCGCATTTTCGCGCCGGACTCGCCGATTCGGGACAAGGCGATCCGCACCATCGTCGTGGAATACACAGCGAGCCCCGAGATGCTCCGCCGGCGGATCAAGGACCCGAAGGAAGACGCGGATGTGGTGAACGCCGCCTTGTATTCGCTGCTTTACAAGGAGCTCACGGGAGCCAGATACCAGGCTTTCCAGGCCGATCTGGCACTCGTGCCGCCTCATCCGCAGGATCTGCTGGCTCCGTTTGTTGCCACCGGCGGAGAAAAGGGCGCAGGGTACCAGTGCCCATCGATGAGAGAGGTCGCCGCAACCTTGCAGCGCGATGCAAGCGATGCGCGAAGCCTGAACTGTGTGGGCGAGATGGTGAGGCTCCACTTCGTGCACTATGGCCAGGGCGCCGCGCCGCCGGCGACCGATCTGGGAGGCGCCGGTTCTTTGTTTCCGGTCACAAACTACTCGAGATTAGATAGCTACATCAAGGTGATCGCGAATCACCAGGCGGAACGCGACGCCAGGGCCTACGCTCTTTATCGAGCCGTGCAATGCTACGCATCTTCCGGAAATAACGGTTGTGGCCCTCAGAATATTCCGCAAAGCACGCGCAAACAGTGGTTCGAGACGCTGCATAGGGAATACCCCGACACCCCTTGGGCAAAATCATCCAAGTACTACTGGTAGATGCCATGAAGCGCGTTGTCCTCATCTGTCTCGGCGTGCTGCTGCTTGGCGCGCCAGGTGCGGTCGCAGGCACTGTCGATGCATCGAAGTACGACGCCTTTTGGCTATGGAGCGGCGTGGCGCCACAGCCGGTGCTAAAGCATGCCCGTTGCGTTTACGTTTTGCAGGGACAGATCGAAGCAAAACGCGGCGATGAGTCGCAGGTGCGTTTTATTGCCCAGGGGGTTGCGGTGCCCCACCATCAGCCGGTCGAGGTCTGGCTGGCCTATCGCGTTCACACCCTGCACTGGACGCCACATGAATATGCCATCCTGCTGGCTCAACTGCGGCGCTGGAGTCAGGCTGGAAATAGAGTAGCCGGCGTTCAAATCGACTTCGACGCGCATACGCTGCATTTGCAGGAGTATGTGGATTTCCTCAAAGGGTTGCGCCGGCAATTGCCGTCGGACTATCGCCTCGGCATCACCGGCCTGCTCGACTGGAGCAGCCACGCTGATCCCGATGAAGTGAATCAGCTTCGTGGAATCGTTGACGAGGTTGTGGTGCAGACCTATCAGGGGCGGCACACCATAGAAAACTATTCCGCCTATCTGCCGCGTGTTGCTCAGTTGACCCTGCCCTTCAAAATTGGACTGATCCAGGGTGGCAACTGGGAGCCGCCCGGGTATATCGCGACAAGCTCCTGGTTTCGCGGCTACGTGGTATTCCTGCAAAACCCACCCCCGCCGAAATAAGCATGCCGAATGTCGGGTGCCCCATTCATGCGCAGTTTCATCGCGCATGCGGTGCGGTATCGTTTGCGGAAGCAACGATCGTCTTCGCGTTCCCCCATCACAATCTGGAGAAGATTTTTTTGTCATTCCCGACCGCGCCTGAAGCGCACAAGACACTTTTGCGAGTGCGGCAGCCATCAGGACCCGCCCGACATACCGCGAGCACGGGAGCGTTCTAGGGCCTGATCTCGATCGGAGTTCCGATGGGGACGAGCCGGGAGACCTCATCCAGCTCAGGATTGCTCAAGGCGATGCATCCGTAGGTCCAGTCCCAGTTGGCTTGCGAGGAGCCGAGATACTCAAACCGCTTTGTAACGCCGTGGATCATAATGTCGCCACCGGGCGACAGATGCTCCGCGGCAGCCCGCGCCCTGTCCGCTGCATTGGGATAGGAGATGTGCAGCGTCAGATGCCAGAGCGTCTGCGAGTTCTTCCGGTCAATGATGTAGGTGCCCTCAGGAGTCTTGCGATCGCCCTCGTGGTCCTTGGGGCCCAGACCTCCACTGCCAAGCGCGACCTTGTACACCTTCATCACCTTGTTGCGCGAGAGCAGCGTTAGCGTATGTTCGGACTTCACCACAAGAATGCGGTCCGCATACGTCACCCGCGTCGCCCAAGTGTTAGCGGCAGGCGCAGCTGCAGCAGCGGATATCCCAAAGCAGAGAAATCCCGCAACGTAAGAAGAAAAGGCCACGGCCATTTAGACCCCAACGCCGCGAGGATTGTTCCCATCTACGCCGCGGTTTGGACTTGTCTATAAATCTGGTCAGTCGACAATGCCTGCTAGACTGCCGGGTGCCCCCTTCATGCGCAGTTTCATTGCGCATGGGTGGGGTATCGTTTGCGGAAAGAACGACCCGTGTGTTTCGGTCGCGCATTGACCCTGTTAATACATTTTTGGAATCGCCCGAATTTCCAGACGAGATACCGTAACACCCCGATGAAATCGCCGTTCCTGGCTGGCTTCTTATTGTGTTTGCAAAAATTTGCTTGCACTTAGCTCCATCCGGTGGTACAAGGGCGGCTCTCCCCAAATCTTGGACGTTCGGGCCATCGGTTGGGCCTCGAAAGACGCCTTATCTCCTTTCGTTTCGGAGGAGTCCGCTGTTCCGCAGTGGAGAGGCATGCACTGAACGAGAAACTGCCGGAACTCAGGCGGCGCTGAAAAAAATCCAGCAACTCGACGGTAGCCACGTTGTTCCATCGACTCCCCACGGTACTTCGGCCAAGAATCGCGGTTCCTGCATGCAAGAGAAAGGATCAGGATATGTCCTTGAGGAATTCCACCGTCACCCTCATCTCCGTACTTCTATTCGTGTTCTGCGGCATCATGCCAGCACAAACGACATACGTCTACGTGAACAATTACTCGAGCAACAACATATCTGCCTATTCTGTGAACCGCACAACCGGATTTTTGACACCGGTGGCGGGCTCTCCGTTTACTGCAGGGACAAACCCCATATATCTCGCACTCGACCGACAATGCCGATATGTTTACGCCCCGAATTACCTTTCCAATGATCTAAGCTCGTATGTTATCGACCAGAACACGGGCGCGCTAACGCAGTTGCCTGGATCTCCCCACGAAGTTGGCTCAAATCCCGATTACAGCGGAATGGATTCCTTGGGAAGATTTCTGTACGTTCCACTCCAAGGGCCCAACGTAACGGGAAATACGGTCTTGGGGTACGCGATAAATCCGGATACCGGAGCGCTGACCGCAGTCCCCGGATCGCCATTCACCACGGGAGGACTGGGGCCCGGCCAGGCCATTGTGGATCCATCCAATAGGTTCGTATTCGTGGTGAACGTGTCGTCTAACAGCGTGTCCGCATTCAGTATCGATTCGAGCACCGGGGCTCTATCGCAGGTACCAGGATCACCTTGGGCTACAGGAGGGTCGCAGCCAAAGGTCCTCAGGACGGACCGCACAGGACGGTTTCTTTACGTCTCAAACCGTTCAAACATATCGATATTTAGTATCGATCAAAACACCGGCGCATTGAGTCAAGTGAGCGGAGCCCCAATATCCGTCGGATCTGATCTCTACACCATTGCATTTGACCCTTCAAACAAATTTGCTTACTTCGGCGACAATGGCCAAGGTGTGTACGGATTTTCCCTCGACAATAATTCTGGCCTACTAACGCTCTTACCCGGTTTCCCCGTCCGAACGGACAATCCTCAGGGGAATCCAGTCTTCGCGACTGATCCGAGATTGGGCGTCCTTTACATGGGAAGCTTTCTCGGCTCCAACACTGTGAGCGTGTGGTCGATAAACCCCAATTCAGGCGCTCTGAGCCAGATTCCCGGTTCCTCTGTGCCCGCTGGAACCAACCTGGGGAGCATACAAACCTGCTCCGCCGATGCGGACGGCGCGGTGGCTCGCCTGTATGGCAATAACCTTTTCAATGGCAATCAGACGGTCAATGGAAACGTCACAGGGAGTTTCTTTTTCGGTGATGGGTTCGGCTTGATGAATCTCAATCCGGCGAACCTGGCCGCGGGAACGGCCGGTATCAACATAACTGGGGCCGCGGCAACCGCTGGCAATGCAGCAAACCTGCTCGGCATTCCAGGGAGTAGTTACGCCCGACTTGATGTTGGAAACAGCTTTTCGGGAGATCAGACCATTACAGGCAACACCCATATTAGCGGCACGGCCACCGCAAGCAGCGGAGTATTTTCCGGGCAAGTTACGATCGGAGGGGGAACGCCCGTAGCCGAACTCATTTCAATCACTCAATCGATAACTCTGCCTGCACTAAACTCCTCCGCTTGCACGACCTTCACGACAGCTCCTTTAACCAACTTCACCCCGGGATCGAGCGACACTCTTGCGTTGGGACTGCCGAGTAACCTGGTGTCTGGGTTGGGCTCTGGCATATACCTCATCTACCAAGCATGGGAAACCACGAATACGATCTCGCCGAGCATCACCATTCAGGCCTGCAATCCGACCGCCAGTCGCTACAAAGGAGGCGCTTCCGGTCTAGTTCGGATTGACGTGCTCAAACACTAATGCCGGGTGCCCCATTCACGCGCACCTTCATCGCGCATGGGTGGGGTATCGTTTGCGAAAGCAAACGACCGCGTCTCGACCAACACCACATCCCGGCAGACACGTTTATCCACAGCGCACCTCTTGACCCGCCTCATATAATTAAAAGAGGAGCAAAAAAGAGACGTCGTGCGCGAACCGCGCAGGACCTCCAGCAGCACTCACCGGACCCAGGTCCCAGCCGAACCCCAGTTCTTTCTCAATCTGCGCATTGTCGGCCCCCGGCCTGCCTACAACATCCGTAACGCTCCCGAGTAACCGGGAGCTGTCGAGTGAGGGACTCCCCCTCTCTAATTCCTTTGTCTCCAGCAAAACCGGAGGAGACTCCCCGGGGGGGTGAACACCCGCCTGCCGGAGCGACGCCTCGATGAGCCGAGTCTCACACCCCGGGCCGGAGAGGCGCTGAGCCGGAGTTAGGGTCCGAGGCGGTTGTCCGCGCAGCCCGCGAAGGTGCCGGGCCGCGAGTAGACGCGGAGCATCCGCCGGCCGATCGGCACATCCTTTCGCACCTTGCCGATGGCGCTCAGCGGGGCGTAACGGTCCAGGTCGTCCTTGACGTAGTCGCTCAGCAGGATCACGTCAAAGCGGCCGAGCGGGTCGGAAGGAGAAGCCCTCCTCCAGGTCTGCAGGCCGTCGAGGCCTGGATAGAGCAGGCTGAACGGGCGGTCCCTCACCTCAAAGGCGAGCCAGAGCTGGGGACTGGCCGCAACCCTGGTGTTGCTGGGGATGCAGTCCAGCACGAAGTCGTAGCGTTCCGCTGGGCCTTCCGTGGACACCCTGTTCTGCGCCAGATACACGACGCAGGCGACAAACTGGCCGACGATAACCAGGGCCACCGCCGCCATAAGATAGGGCCGAAACGCTCCGCGGTCCCCATACGGCGCGGGAAGCACGGCAATCAGCAGAAGGTAGATCGGGTAGACAACTTCGTACCGGGTAATGCTGGCAGGAAGGAAGAAGAGCAGCAGCAGGAACGTGACCGGGACGGAGATCGCCAGCGCCTTCAGGACAGCATGCAGATTTCCGTCGCCCTGGTTGGTTTCTTTCCGCGGAGAGATAGCAGCGCGAACCACCTGCATCAGGGCCCAAATCAGCACCACCAGCGTCAGGCAGAAGAAGAGGAAGACCATCAGGTCGTGCTGGCTGGAAGCGGCTCTCTTCAGAAGATCCACACCGAACTGCGGCATGCTCGGGTCGGGGGCCTTCTCCTTTGCGATGTAGGCCATCTGAGCGAGAGCGCTCCACCAGCGCGGGCCGTAGGTCCCGATCCAGATCGCCGCGGGCGTGACGCACAGCATGCTTGCGAACGCTACCTTATGCGTCGTCTTCACCCGGGGTGCAAAGAGAATAATCAGCGCGGGCGGCAGAATGGAGTTGACGGCTTCCGGGTGTGACGCAATCGCAAGGCCGGAGCAGATTGCCGCCGCCACCACGAGCAGCACCTCCGTGGTTTGCTCGCGCGCGGATTGCTCGCCACCCTCTTCTCTGTAACCGAAGGTGAGCCTCAGCGCGCAGTAAAGAGTGATGAGGCTGAGCAGCTCTACGAGCGACTCCATCCGGCTGATGCGATGCAGGATGATCACCGGCGCGCTGAGCGCGTACAGGCAGCCAACGAAGAACGCTGTCCTCCCCTTCACGAGCCCGTAGCCCAGGAGCCGGTAGAGAATGACCAGGAATACAACGACCGCGGCGATGCTGAAGATGGTTGGCAGCAGACGCAGGGAGTAGCCGGAGACACCAAGCATGCGAAACATCGCAGCCTGCAGGAAGATATAGACCGGAGGGAAATGGGCGTACAGCTTATCCAGTCCGGAGACGCTGTCGGTGAAGCTGGGCGCGATGAGGCCCTGGCCGCGGCTCAGTGCTATCGCCGGATCGTTGATGACGATCTCGTCGCCGAACACAGGAATGTTGGGGATGGAGCCTAACCGGTACAACATCGCGCCCGCGTGCAAGCAAGCGAGGGCGATGCCACCGATGAGCAGACCTCGCAGCCGGGTGCCTGGTGCGGAGATTCGAGTAGGAGATCTCAGCTTCGAACTTCTGAGTGAATTGTGCACTACAGGATCCCGGGAAAAGATACAGTACCGTATTACGTTGTTTCTATAGATACTTTTCCAGCATCTTACATGCGCTTCCGGCCACTCGTCGCCGATTTAATGCAGCCGGTTACCACGGTGCTGCTACCGCGGCCTTCTCTGGATGTAGACGAACCGGGTGTGCGGAGGGTTCCAGGTACGGTAAGCAATTGGCCCGAACTGCGAGGGTGCGAGGCATGGCATCAATTGGAAGGTGAGGAAGAAGTCGGGCCGGATCGACGGAGTGTAGGGGGCGAAGTCCAGCCTGCACGGCGGCGCAAGTCCGGTCTCCGGCGGATAGGCATGGTATGCGTTGGGTGGATTTCGTATGGCCGCCCAATTCACCGAAGGTGCATTCTCCAGTTGCGTCCAGCCGTCGAAGTCGAAGCCGCCCTGAATCTGAGTCTTAGGAATGCCCGCCGCCTGCAGGATCGCAACCGCCTGGACCCGCGCCCGGTTCAGCGCAAACCAGTCGTGCGTGGCGGCAACCACGTAGAGCGACAAGCAGGCAAGGATCGCAAAGGTCCATCGCGGAAGCAGCTTTCGCACGCGATGTTGATACAGCAGCAGGACAAGAACAAGAGCGCCGGGAAGGATGCCAAGCAAATAGCGGTCGTACACAAAGGAGTAGAGCCCACGCGAGATGAGGAGGCAGCAGTAGCTGACGCTGAACGGGACCAGGAGATACGCCGCAATCCGGACGCGGCCATGCTTCGCTGCCGCTGGCGTGGGCTCCTG
>Ga0157372_10010083_pt1 | contig 10040 bp, 7 predicted proteins | sample C55metaG_FD_115307 | JGI IMG/M metagenome (GOLD analysis project Ga0157372, IMG submission 115307) | Corn rhizosphere microbial communities from Kellogg Biological Station, Michigan, USA - C5-5 metaG | ecosystem: Host-associated > Plants > Roots > Rhizosphere > Soil | place: USA: Michigan...
CGGTTAAGCCTGCAAGTGCCTGAGAGGAAGCCCGCCCGGGGCGGCTTTTCAGGTATCGGAAATCCGGGATAGCTGGCTCGACCGCCTCCGGCGGGTCGGCGAAATCAAGGAGGCTCATCCACGAGTGGGTCGTTCGCCAACCAGCGCGTGGAGACATTCAACGGCGGACTACGCACGTAGGAGCTGTGGTCGATCTATTCTCGGACCCGGGTTCAATTCCCGGCGCCTCCACTAGAAAGACAGTTCAGGAAAGTCCAACGGCGTCCAGAAGTGGGCGCCGTTGTTCTTTTTCCCTCTAGAAATCGCGTCCAGAGCCGTCTTGACCTGTCCGGGAAAGTCAACCGTGCCTACAATCGTGCGCAGCGGTTCGATCAACGGGTCCGGCTAGCGCGCTGGTGGGACGGTCACCTTTGCGGCGCGGGCTGACCCGGCTGCACTCGGCCTTCAACCGTGGCAGCGCGAGCAGTGCCCTGCTTTCGCCCTGACGAAAGTCCGAGCGCGGGCGGAGGTTCGCGATTCGCCTAGATTCTCTTATTGTGGAACTGGTATCCGTGTTTCGGTGCCCTGCCTGCGGACACGACGACCCTTTGGAGATGCCGACCGATTCGTGCGTCATCGTGCACACGTGCGCGGCGTGCGAGGTTGAGGCCCGACCAAAGGCCGGGGACTGCTGCGTGTTCTGCTCCTACGGCTCGGTTCAATGCCCTCCGGTTCAGATAGGCGGAGATTGTTGCGCCCCCAGAGAATCGGCGCACTGACGAGCCGTCTTTAGCCGGATCAAGCGATCCCCGATCTCGTTTGAGGCTCAACAACAGGCACAAGCGCAGGTGCTTCGTGAAGACGAATGGCGACGACGATCCCCGACGCGATGGTGATGGCGCCGACGATCGGCAGAACTGCAGGCGACGGTCGTCGCCGCCGGCTTCGTAGGATTCGAGATTGTATCGTGGGTCGACGTCTACGCGGGCCCACCGCAATCGTCGAGTGCGGCGAAATTCGGCACGCTCGGGATCAGCTTCCGCGCGCGCAAACCGCGCGATCCCGTTGAGTGGAGCGAGACGCTTGCCTCATTAGTGTGCGCGACGACTTCAGCGCGGTGATTCCAAGCAGCCGCTCCGAGGGATTCGTCGGCACCGCGAACGGAGTGACACATTACTCATGCCTGTGACGATGGTGAAGATCCGGATAATGGGGATGCGTGTGCGTTAACGGTTCGTGATGATGCGCGTGCGTATGCGGCTTCGGGTCAGTCACGGCAGGATCGTCGGGGCCATGCTCGTGCCGATGATGCTCGTCGTGCACATGGGCATGGTCATGGTGCATCGCGGCGTGATGGTGCTCGTGGTCGTGCCGCTCGGTCAGATGTAGCCACACGCCGCCGAGCATGAGCGCGACCGCGGTAAGGAAGCCAATCGTAACGTGTTAGCGAAACACGATCACTGACAAAGCAGCGCCGACGAACGGCGCCGTAGAGAAATAGGCACCGGTCCGGGCCGTTCCGAGATATCTGAGTGCGCGTACGAACAGGACCAGGCTCACGCCATAGCTGAACAACCCGACCACGAGCGCGCCTACCAGCGGTCCGACGGCAGGAATTCGCGCGCCGAGAGCCGCAGCGATTCCGACGTTGACCAATCCCGCGACCAGGCCCTTGAACATCGCGATCTGAACCGGATCGCCGCCTGAAACTTTCTGCGTGAGATTGTTGTCCGTCGCCCAGCACGCGCACGCGCCCGCGATGGCCAACGGGCCGGCGATTCCGCCCCATTCGGCGCGGCCCTGCCACGTAAGAACGATTCCGCCGGCGACGATGGCCAGCATGCCAAGGGCGATGCGGCGGTCAACGTTTTCATGAAAGACGAACCAGGCAAGCAGGGCGGTGAACACACCCTCGAGATTGAGCAAGAGCGAGGCGCCCGACGCCGGTGTCCTTGTCAGTCCGATCATCAGCAGGAGCGGGCCGACTACGCCGCCAAAGGCGATCGCTCCGGCGAGCCACGGTATGTCCACGCGACCGAGCGGCGCCTCCGAGCGAGCTCCCTTCGCGAATCGGTATACCGCGAGGCCGCAGCCGGAACCGACGTAGAGCAATCCGGCGAGCAACTGTGGCGTGATCGACGCCAACAGACCCTTCGCCAGTGGCGCGCTCGCGCCGAACAACGCCGCGGAAGCGAGTGCGATGAATGGGCCGCGCCGGTCATGTCGCTGGGTCAGAAGTGTCTCCTATATCGCAGCGGAAAATAAAACCAGCTGGCTGCTCATCGTTGAGATCAATGACTGGGGAAAAGGGCCCGTACGAAGCCGCGTCTGAGGGGCTATGCGCAGTCGTCGCAATGCTCCTCGCCGCGCAACCCTTCGATGCCTTCCCGCGCGATGATCGGCGTCATACAAAGGGCGGCCACGGGATCGGCCCACCACCACCCGAGAAGGGCATTCAGGCCGACGCCAAGCAGCACGATCGCCGACAACCAGGTGCAGAGGCTGGTCTGCATTGCGTCCGCTGTCAGGGCGCGGCTTCCCAGCCGAACTCCCACGCGGCGCTTCGCTCGAGCGAGCAGTGGCATGATCACCACGCTCGCGGCGGCGATGAAGATCCCGGGCACCGTTTTCTCTGGTGCGTGGCGCAGGTAGAGAGCGTGACCGGCGTCAATCAGGATGTACAGGGTCAGACCGAGAAATGACAAGCCGATAAGACGGAGCGTGACGGCTTCCACCCGGGCGCGGCGCACGAGATCCGCGTCGGCGCGCAGGCGCCATAGCGCCACGACGCTGGACGATACTTCGATCACACTGTCCGCACCAAAGCCGACAAGCGAGATACTTCCGGCCATCGCGCCGAGAATGAGCGAGACGATGGCTTCGAGAGAGTTGTAGGCAAGCGATACCCGCGAGAGCACTTGGCCACGCCGGACAAGCGCAGCCCGCACATCGGCCTCAACCGCCGACGCGTCCGTACGCGGCGGTCTTGCTGCTGTCACGGCTTCTGCTCGAGAAGTCGGATGCGCATCTACACCTCTTGGGTTGCGGCCGGCTGCGGCGGAGTTCTTGTAGATCTCCGTTCGATTCGCCGAGTTGCTCGTTCCTCGAGCCAGGCATACACCGTCGGAAGCACCATCAGCGTGAGGAACGTGGCAGAGACCAGACCGCCGATGACCACCGTCGCTAAGGGACGCTGGACTTCCGAGCCGCTACTGGTCGAAACCGCCATCGGGATGAACCCGACGGACGCGACGAGCGCCGTCATCAACACCGGGCGCAGACGCACGTCGGTCCCCGCGTGGATGGCGGCATCTAGTTCCATTCCTTCCGCGCGGAGCTGGTTGATGTAGGCGATCAGCACGACGCCGTTGAGCACCGCCACGCCGAACAATGCGATGAAGCCGACCGAGGCGCTCAAGTTGAGATGGATACCGCGAAGCCAGAGCGCGCCGATCCCGCCAACGAGCGCGAATGGGACGTTCAGCATCACCAGCAGCGCATGCCGAACGGTGCCGAAGCTCGCGTACAGCAAGCCGGCGATCAGGATCAGAACCAGCGGGACGATGAGCGCCAGCCGCTTCGTTGCGCGCGCCTGATTCTCGAACTGCCCGCCGTAGGTCACATAGTAGCCATCGGGCAACGCGACCTTTGCTGTCACCGCCCGTCGCACGTCGGCCACGAAACCACCGAGGTCGCGACCGCGGACGTTGCTCTGCACAATGACGTAGCGCCGGCCGTTCTCGTGGTTGATGACCTCCGGTCCCTCCACCGTGTTCAGCCGCGCTACCTGAGACAACGTCACGGTGCCGCCGGCAGGCGTGCGAATGAGCGTGCTCCCCACCGCATCCGGGGTGGACCGATACGGCGCCTCGAGACGAACGACCACAGGGTAACGACGGCGGCCGTCGATGACCTGCGTCGCGGCCATGCCGCCAATTCCGGTTTCGACCGCTTCGCGCACGTCGGCCACGTTCAGTCCATAGCGCGCGATCGCCGCACGATCGACGTCGACCTCGAGCTGCATCGCGCCGGCGCTCACACCCACCGTCGCGTCTTCCGCACCCTTCATACGCTCGACAACGCGGAGGATTTCGTCTGCCTTCTGCTGGAGCAACGGCAGGCTATCGCCATAGATCTTGATGCCGAGCTGGGTCTTGACGCCGGACACGACTTCGTCGAGACGCATCGCCATTGGCGCGCTGAAATCGTAGCCGAGTCCGGGGATCTCGGCGAGCGCCGAATCCATGCGCGGAATCAGCTCGCCCAGCGAGCGCGCGTGCCATTCAGACTTCGGCTTGAACGTCACATAGACATCCGCCTGATTGAGCGCCATCGTCTCAGTCGCTTCTTGCGGCCGACCAAGATTCGTCACAACGCTTTGGACCTCGGGGAATCGCTTGAGTGTCCGCTCGACTTCGGCGGAAACGATCATGCCTTGCGCGAGTGACACGCTCGGAATACGAAGGGACTCGATGAGCAGGTACCCCTCGTCCAGCTTCGGCATGAACTCGGTGCCGAGATACGGCACCGACGCGAGCGCGGCGATCAGCAGGGCGACGGCGCCGCCGACGACATACAGTCGATGCGTGAGCGCCCAGCCGACGAGGCGCGAATATCGCTCACGAACGCGGACGAACCAACGGGCGTCGTGATGATCGGCGCCTCCGCGTGATCGGCGCGGGGTGAACACGTATGAGGCCACGGCAGGCACATAGGTCAGCGCCAGGACCAATGATCCAAGCACGGCGGCGCACACGGTAAACGCCATCGGCCGGAACATGCGGCCTTCGATGCCTTCGAGGGTGAAGATCGGGATGTACACGGCGATGATGATCGCGACACCGAATACGATCGGTCGTCCGACCTCGAACGCCGCGCGCTGCAGAATGCGTCGGCGGTCTGCACCCGGTGCCCCCGAGTCATGGAGCCGCCGGACGAAGTTCTCGACCATCACCACGGACGCGTCGACAATCAATCCAAAATCGAGTGCGCCGAGGCTCATGAGATTGGCCGAGAGGCCAACGCGTTTCATCGCGAGGAACGCGGCGAGGAGCGACAGCGGAATGACGGACGCCGTGAGCAGCGACGCCCGCGCGCTGCGCAGGAATAGGAAGAGAATCGCGATGACGAGCAATGCGCCTTCGACGAGATTGCGGAAGACGGTGTGCGTCGTGTGTGTGACGACCTCCCCCTGGTCATAGAAAGGCCGAATACGAACACCACTCGGCAGCAGCGGCCTGATCTCATCCAGGCGGGCCTTCACGCGATCGACGACTTCGCGTCCGTTGGCGCCTTTCAACATCTGGATCACGGCGGACAGTGCTTCACCTTTGCCGTCGCGTGTCACCGCGCCGTACCGAGGTTGCGAGGCGATCGTCACCGTGCCGACGTCGTGAACGTGCACGGGCGTCGCGCCGCGGGTCGCGAGCACGACGTTGCCGATGTCCGCGGTATCGACGAGGCGCCCGAGCCCGCGCAGCGTAAGACGTTCACCGCGGTCCTCGATGTAGCCGCCGCCGAAGTTCGCATTGTTCTTCGAGAGTGCCGTCTCGACGTCCTGCAACGTGATCCCGTAACCAGCGAGCTTCGCCGGATCGGCATTCACCTGGAACTGCTGCGGCATCCCCCCCCACGTGTTCACGTCGGCAACGCCGGGAACGGTGCGGAGCATGGGCTTGATGGTGTATTCCTGAATGTTGGTGAGGTTGATCAGCGAGACCGTGTCATTCGGGGCCGCCGTCGTGTCGCGCTCGACTAGATACTCGAACACCTCGCCCATCGCCGTGGCCGGCGGCCCGAGCATGGGCTCTGCGCCGGCCGGAAGCTGCGACATAGCGTCGAGCATCCGTTGCTGTACCTGCGCCCGCGCGAAGTACAGATCCACATCGTCGTCGAACGTGACCGTGACGACCGACAGACCGGCCTTGGAGATGGAGCGAACGCCCTGCGTGCGCGGCAGCCCGAGCATCGCGACTTCCATCGGGTAGCTCAGTTCCTGCTCGGCCTCCGCGGGCGACAGCCCTGGGGCCGTCGTCATGACGATCACCTGATTCGGCGTGAGATCCGGAAACGCATCGGTCGTCAGCGTGGCGAAGGCCCAGATGCCGCTCGCCGTCAGGATGAGGGTGGCGACGATGACAGCGACGCGGTGGGTGATGGACCGTGCAATCAGCCATTCGATGAAGGCGCCCATGTCACATCTCCATCTTCGGCATGGCGGCCTTCTGGAACTCGGCCTTTACGGCGAATGCGCCGGCGAGCACCACGACGTCGCCCGCCGCCAGACCGCGCAACACGGCGACGTGTCCGCCGCTCCGCGAACCGAGCGCCACTTCTCGACGGTCGAACTTCGCGCCGCCCTTACCATCCGGATGCGCGACGAAGACGTTCGGCTTTCCCTGAAGCATTTGCACGGCGTCCTCGGGGACGAAGGCGGCAGGCATGCTGCCCGCGCCTTCGACCAGCACATTCGCCAGCATTTGCGGCTTGAGGCGGCCAATGCCGTTCAGGATGAGTGCGCGTACCGAGAGGGTGCGTGTGTCCGCCTCGAGTCCAGCGCCTACGGCGTCGACGCGCGCCGCGAATGTGTCCGCAGCATAGGCGGGCACGGTGAAGCGCAAGCGCCCGCCGCGATGAAACAGCGCCGCCCACTGCTCAGGGGCGTTGATCGACAACCAGAGGCTCGACGGGTCGGTGACAATGACGAGCGGCGCGCCAGCATCGACCACAGTTCCTGGCACGGCATTCCGCGCGAGGATCACCCCACTGAACGGTGCGCGCAGAACGACTTCGCCGCTGGCGTTCGCACCGGCGCTCAGTTGCTCTGCCGTTGCGCGTGCGCGCTTCACTTCGGCTTCCACTTGCGCGACGGCCGCGCGTCCATGCTCGTCATCGGTCACCGCACGCTCGTAGTCTTGCCGCGGAATGGCCTTGAGGGTGAGCAACCGCTCGGCCCGCGCCCGTGCACTCGCCGCGTACTGCGCCTCGGCGCGCCGAGACGACAGCTCGGCTTCGGCCTTGGACGCGTCCGATTGTGCCATGCCCGCCTCGGGGCTTTGCATCGTCACGAGCGTTTGGCCGGAGGACACGCGATCGCCGGGGCGAACGGAAACCGTGAGAATGCGCCCGCGCGCGGGCGCACCGAGACGTGCCGTGCGGTCTTCGTTCGGCGAAACCTCGCCGGGAACGACCGCGCTACCGGATGTCGACCCCATCGTGACGGCGCCCCACTTCACGCCCCCATGTTGGATCTGGGCGGACGTGAATGTCACGGACGTCGCAAGCGCGGACTTCGCGCCCTCCTCAGTTCCCGACGGCGACGGACCCTTGTCAGTATCGCTCGGCTTGGGGCTTCCCGACATGCCGGGCATGTCAGCCATGGTCTGCGCGGTGTCCTTCTTTGCGGTATGCGCGTTTTGCTTGTCGGAGTTCGCGCATGCGGCGGAAATCAGCAGTGCTCCGAGGCTGACACAGATCGGTCGAATAGAAATCATCGGAGTGAGTCTCCGTGTGAGGCCGGAGTCGGCGCACTGGTGTACAGATCGAACCCTTCCGCGACGAGGAGGGCGAGAACGCTCTGGTGTTGCGCGGCCATCGTCTTGTAGTAGGTCATCCGGGAGTCCGCCCACGAGCGCGCCGCGTCGATGACCTGAAAGAGAGGAACGGCGCCTTCGCGATAGGCGCCAAGGGCGATACGGCGCGACTCCTCAGCGCGAGCCAGAAAACTCGTCGAATCCCGACGCGCGAGGAGCGTAGCCCGCTCCGTGAGAATGCGGGCGGCTTCATAGGCACCGAGAATGTCAGCGGTCGCCGTACGCTCCTGCGCCGCCAGCTCGAATGCCGCGGCGTTGCGTTCGGCGTTCGCGCGCTGAACTTCGCCACGGTTCTGATCGAAGAGCGGGAGGGGCATGCTGATGCCGGCGATCATCGACGTCGTCCCAGCTGTCTGCATCGTGCCAATCGTCGCGCCCAGTTGACGAACGATCATCGAACGCTCTCCGGCAACGGCGGCGTTCGACGACGCGAGCCGTTCGCGCGCGGCACGCACGTCCGGCCGGCGGTCGATCGACATGGCCGGAGTTGCGCTCGGAGATGGAGATGCGGACGCAGGGAGCGACAATGGCGCGTCGTCGATCGCCGCGATGGGCAAAGGTGCCGAGCCTCGCAAGTCCGACAGGTACGCGCCAAGGGCTGCCCGCGCTTGTGCGAGCTCGGCGTCCTGCATCGACGCTTCCGAGGCGACCCGGTCGCGCTCGAGCTGCGAGCGAATGAGATCGGCTTCCGCCGCGACGCCCTCTTCGACGCGTGAGCGGTTGTACGCGACCAGCGTGTCCAGCCAGTCCACGAGGTCATGTGTCGTCGCAGCCTGTACCCGCGCGAGTCCGGCGCGATAATACGCAGTGGCCGCATCGAGTCCGATCCGTTGGCGCGCCGCATTTCGATCGGCTTCCGCGGCGCGAACCTCGGCAGTTGCGCGCCGCACGCGGGGGCTTCGTTGATAAAGAAACTCGAGAGGTAGAGTCGCGGTGGTCATCGCCTCGCGTTCGAGTCCAGGGATCGGCCCTCCACCCGGGAAGGGTGTTTGATCGACTTGGTATCCAATCAGCGGATTACCAAATGCGCGCGCCGCCGTTCGGCTTCCCTCAGCCGCGCGGACCCGACTGTCGGCGGCTCGAACCGAGGGATGGTTGCTTCGCACGGAGTCGAGCAGCGCTCGTAGAGTCAGGACGGATGGCGGGCCACCCGCCAGCTGCGCGCGCACGCGCGGCGCAAATCCCGTGAGGATGACCAGGCCGACGATGAACGACGATCGCTCGCGGCGCCTGAGAATACACATAAACGGATCGAGACACATGATGATGGCCGGTAGAGGGCATCCGCCGAGGCGCTCGGTGATTGCGGGCGCGAACGGCAGACGAGAGTTGTGGGGTGCTGAGAGGGTGTGACGTCACCGCGTGGCGACGTTCACGGACACACGTCGCCTACTACGCCGTGAATTCAGGCGGCGGTAGGAGCGGCGTGCGCGAGATGCTGAGCGGCTCGGCCGGCGGTTGCTGATGGAGAGCAGCAACGCGCGAAACGGGAGCCGCGATCGCAGCGAAGGTCGGCGACGGGGCATTGCACGACCCGCCGCAGCCGCAGTCGAATCCGCGATCGTTCGCCGCGATGGACACGGTCCTGGCAGCGTCATGGCGCTCGGGCGCAGCTGACGCATGCGATGTGGCGGGCGGCGTCATGTCGCCGTCGCAGACCATCATGGCGGCAGCCTTCCCACCGAGGAACGAGCTGAGAAGCGGCTCATAGCTCGAGCACCCCAGACACCAGAGGGTGATGAGGCCGACGAGCGCTCGTCCGGTGCAAACGAAACGGGAAGGGCGGAGCATGGCTTTGGAAAGCTACCACCGGAACAAGCCGGTCGCAGTCCCGGGCAAACATCTATGATGGTTGCGCATATCAGGCGCATGAACGGACGCGGAGGCGACTTACACCAATAGTCGCGGACGGCGTCGATCGCCTTCTCGAAAACGGCAAGATCCTGAGAGCAGCGAGCCGGCCGGCATTGAGCACCGGCGCCCGTCCACGTGGTGGCAGCAGTGCACCACGGGGATTCTGCGTTCTAGCCGCGCCCGGCGAACGCCATGTAAACACCGAGGACAATCAACAACGCCCCAAGGGTTCGCCGGAATGTCTGCTGTTGAAGACGTCCAAGAACCCGCGTTCCAAAGGCGGTGCCAACGACCACTGCCCCTGTCGCCAACAGCGCGACCGGCCATGCGCGCAACATGTCACGCCACTCGGCGACGAGATAGACGGGCAGGCGCGCCGCGTCCACGAACAATCCGATCGCCGTCGCCGTCGCGACGAAAGCTTCTTTCGAGACGTCGAACCCGAGTAGCGCGGCCGTGCGAATGCCACCCTGATTGCCCACCATTCCGCCGAGCGCTCCGGAAAGCGCGCCCGCGGCCCATGCGCTCGTTCGGCCCCAGCGGACGCGCCGCATCCAACCAGTCAATTCGGAGACGCCGGCGAGAGCGACCAACGCGCCGAACACGATCGCGAGC
>Ga0157372_10010085_pt1 | contig 10040 bp, 11 predicted proteins | sample C55metaG_FD_115307 | JGI IMG/M metagenome (GOLD analysis project Ga0157372, IMG submission 115307) | Corn rhizosphere microbial communities from Kellogg Biological Station, Michigan, USA - C5-5 metaG | ecosystem: Host-associated > Plants > Roots > Rhizosphere > Soil | place: USA: Michigan...
TCATGTTTTCTTCATTATTAATCCTCACCTTAGCATTGTGATAAGGTTAACGCGGGTCGGCTTAGCAGGAGGCTGAGCCCGCAAAGAACCCCCGCCTCTCGGCGGGGGTTTCTTTTATAACGGGTTGCCTTTTTAGTCGTAAATCTAAAGTTCTGGGTCATGATTTTCCTCCAAGACTTCCTATTTAGAACTTAAGGCTTAAGACTTCAAATTAAAGGCTTATCCCATCCCCTACTTTATAAATTTCATGAAACTTGATTCCTTGCTTGTCAAAATGTTTTTTGTACGCGGCATAGCGCTGAAGTATAAAGAAATCTTTTGCATAGCCGTCATGTACAGGAAATATCTGTTTAGGATGTAACTCATCAGCAAAAGCAGAAATTGTTGGTTCGTTGGCAAATGGCGCCATGGTAACCATAATTAATAATTCAATTCCTTTAAAATTCAACAGTTTATCCTCCATCGAATCAACCGGGTGCAGCACTTTATTATTGATCAGGAAACCCGTCATTTGTGGCAGTGGGTTATCCATAATAAGCTCATGTCTCACCGGGAAAGCCTGGAGTTTAAATGGCCCTGCCCGATGGGTGCCCTCTTCAAGAAGTATATATTTTAAATTGATCTTATCCAATTCCCTTCCTACCTGTGAATTTGTAATAATCACCGCCCCGCTTAATTCAACTATATTTTTTAAAATGTCGACATCGAAATGGTCGGGGTGGATATGCGTAATTACTATACTTTGTACATCGCCAAACATTTGCGCTGTAACTAACCCCTCGGCAAAAGAAAACTTTCCCGGATCAAATAATAACTGGTAACCATCCAACTCAAAAAGTAGGCACGAATGCAGGTACTTTGATATTTTCATAAGCAGATAGGAGTTTATTTCCTAAAGATACATAGGAAAGGATTATGAAGTTTGAAAAAAGTTAAACCCGATGGAAAAGCGGATATCACGCTCGGTGTTTGCACTCCAGGAATTTAGGGAGCGAATTATAAAAGCGTAAGCCTTACGAGGTTTTAAAACTTCGTAAGGCTGGTTGGCTCTACAACAGCTCCGTTGCCAAATTGGCCAGCTCGCTCCTTTCCCCTTTTTGCAGGGTGATGTGTGCATAAAGCGGATGCCCTTTAGCTTTATCTATCAGGTAAGAGAGTCCATTACTTTCGGCATCGAGATATGGAGTATCTATCTGGTAAATATCACCTGTAAATACAAATTTGCTATTTTCACCGGCCCTGGATATGATAGTTTTCACCTCGTGCGGGGTGAGGTTTTGCGCTTCATCAACAATAAAAAAAATCTTACTAAGTGTACGCCCTCGGATAAATGCCAGCGGGGCGATCGAGATTTTATCATTATTAACCAACTCATCAATTTTGGCCTGCATTTTTTCGTCATCAGCAAATTGATCCTTTATAAATTTCAGGTTATCCCATATCGGGGCCATATAAGGATCAATCTTCGATTTGATATCACCAGGTAAAAAGCCTATATCTTTATTGCTTAAAGGAACAATAGGGCGGGTAACAAAGATTTGGCGATAATATTTACGTTGCTCAAGTGCGCTGGCCAAAGCTAATAGCGTTTTACCCGTGCCGGCGTTTCCTTGTATAGTTACCAATTTAATATCCGGGTGCAATAACGCATGAATAGCAAAAGACTGCTCGATATTACGAGGGTGAATATTTAAAACAGGCTGCTCGGTAACTTTTTCAAGCTGCTTAGTTTGTGAATTGTAAAAACCTACAGTATCTCCTTTTTTCCCTTTTAATACATAAAAGTGATTGTTGGTGTAAGAGCCTATCTTTAAATTTTCGGCCGGTACGTTTTCGTTTTTATTCAGGGTAGTAATGAGCTTTTCAGTCACCTTATCTATATCCGTTTTACCTGTATAAAGTTCCTCCAGGTTTTTGATCTTGCCCGTTTCATAATCTTCGGCATGCAAATTAAGGGCTTTGGCTTTAAGGCGAAGGCAAATATCTTTTGATACCAACACTACTTTTTTGCCAGGATTTTCCTCCTGCAAGCCGAGGGCCGCGTTGAGGATGCGGTGATCCGTTTTATCTGAACCAAAAATCTGCTCGGCATCCTGGCCGGTAGTTTTAGTATCCATGGCAACTTTAAAGCTGCCTTTGGTTTTTCCGTTAAGGGGGATCCATTCATTGATCAGCCCATTGTGCGATAGCTCATCCATGAGCCGGATAAAGCTTCGGGCCTCGAAGTTTCGGGTATCGTTACCGTTCTTTTTATTATCGAGCTCCTCCAATACCTGGATGGGTATGGCAACATCGTGCTCCTGAAAGTTTTGAAATGCGTTGTGATCATACAGGATCACAGAAGTATCTAAAACAAATATTTTCTTCTGATTACGCCGGCCGTCCTTCATATCCGCCTAAAATAACGATTTTAAGGTTTGAAGAAAAATTTCTCCTCAAACAAAAAACCTGTAAAAGCGAAAACGGGAGTCATCTCTTGCGATTTGAACTCCCGTTTCCAAACTGTTGTTTAACCGTAGTTGCCCAACAGTATCAAGTTTTGTGTATCTATAACCGACATGATTTTCGTCCGTTGCTCTTACGAGCGGTCGACTATCTTCAATGTCACCGGTTTCTGTTGTTTCCCTCCGTAGAGTTCTTCTTCTTAATTCCGGTACCTCCTTTAATCACTTTCTTTTTTCTAAAGACTCTCGCCTTTTTCATTTTTTCTTGTGACTCAGGGACTTCCCTTGATCTTTAGTTCCCCCGAAGGTTCACCCGATTCAATTTCTGTTTTCCTGAAAGGCTGTCAAAGTACGTCGTTCTTGATGATTTCAATATCGGGACATTACCTTGATTTGACAAATGTTTTTGATTGTTTTTATTAACAGGTTATTAACAACAAATCAACACTTATTAACATTGGCTTTTAGTCCCATTTAAGTATAAATAAGGTGCTTTATTGAAGTACATACTACATTATTAACATTGCCTATTATTAACAAAAGGCATGAAAAACCAGTTCTATCGAAAAAGAAAAAATGCGTAAAATCGGCAAAACGTTAAATTTTCTCTGTTAAATGCCGCCAGTATCGTCTGGGAATGTGACGCACATGAAGCCTGGTATTTTTACGCGAAACAATGTTTACGCTATTAAAATAATTCTTCCAAAGGTTTTGATAAACACACTCATCTTCGCTATATGCCGCAATAACATCAACAGGTTTGTGCATTTCATCGAAACCCATTTCAATAAATTGGGTATCATGAAGATCATAATATAGCCCGTACTTCCGTTTAATATCATAGATCATCCATTTTTGGTCAGCGTAACGGCTTTTAAAATGCTTTGTTAACAACGGCAATACATTAAAATCAGGCTCAATGGCAGCATAAAAAGTTCCGTCATTCAGTTTTTGAAACCTAACAAAAGCCTCCATCCTGTGTTTTTCGCGCCGTACCATTTTTAAAATTTCCGACAGGCGCATCACATATTTATTGCTATAATCTTCTTCAATATTTTGGTCGCTGTCAAAAACATGGCGGATAAAACCAAGCACGTTGCAGTCTTCGCCGGCAATTTCGGCCATGTGGCTAATGTAAAGACGCTGTACCCCGGCTGCTGAAAGCTTTTTGCGCAACCCTCTTAATACCCGGTTGACCCGTACTTCGTTAGTAACGATGGGAATAACCTCTTCAAACAAGGCACTGTTACGCCACTCCCCTTTCAATAACTTTACAGGATACAGTTTACGCTCGTAAATTTCAAACACAGCTGTAAGCAGCCCCTCAAACGTTCCGTCGTAAATCAGTGTATTCATTGTCAAAACAGTTTAAGTTGGGTTTGTGTATTTTGAATGTACTTGCTTTGCGATTGGGCCATAATAAACTGCTTAATGTTTTGCCCCGTTAAATCCCGCCGTTCAAATTCATTGCTTTTGCAGGTAATAAAGTATCGCGCCCGGTTAATGGCCACTCCTATTTTTTTTAGCTGTTCCCAGCCCAGCCCGGAAAATTTACGTGCAGCCACAATTTTTTGTGCCGATAACAAACCGATACCTGGCACCCGGAGGATCAGTTGCAAATCGGCCTTGTTGATATCAATAGGAAAAGCCTGCATATTGCGGATTGCCCAGCTGAGTTTGGGATCGATATCCAGATCAAGTAATGGATTTTGACTATTGACGATCTCGTTTACATGGAAACCATAAAAACGCATAAGCCAGTCGGCCTGGTAAAGACGATTTTCGCGCACCAGCGGCACCGTGGTATTAAGAGCAGGTAGCCGCTTATCGGCCAGCACAGGTACATAACCCGAATAATATACCCGTTTTAAGTTAAAATTTCTGTAGAAATAATTAGCCGATTGCAGCACCTGCTGATCGCTTTCCGATGTGGCGCCGACAATTACCTGGGTACTTTGCCCTGCAGGTGCAAACATGGGGGCATTTTTAAAAAGCTTTTTCTCTTCTGTATTCCGGATGATCTCCTTGTTCAAAAAATGCATCGGGTCGATCATGTCCTGCCGGTTTTTATCAGGTGCCAGCAGCTTTAATCCGGCTTCAGTTGGCATTTCTAAATTCACACTGAGCCTGTCGGCATATAATCCAGCCTCTCGCATCAGCTCTACACTTGCACCGGGAATGGATTTTAAGTGAATGTATCCGTTAAAATTATGCTCGGTTCGCAGTTTTTTTGCTACGTGCACTAATCGCTCCATGGTATAATCGGCATCTTTAAAAATACCCGAACTTAAAAACAAGCCTTCGATATAATTGCGGCGATAAAAATTAATGGTGAGATCAACCACCTCCTGTACTGTAAATGCAGCACGTTTGATATCATTATTTTTGCGGGATACGCAATAAGCGCAGTCAAATATGCAGTGATTGGTAAGCAGAATCTTCAATAACGAAACACAACGCCCATCTTCCGTATAGCTATGGCAAATTCCGTTACTGGCATTTCCCAAACCCTTGTCTTTATTTTTCCTCTCACTGCCGCTCGATGCACATGATACATCATATTTAGCCGCATCGGCCAAAATATTAAGCTTTTCCGTTATCCTATCTTCATTCATACCAAATCAAAAATACTAATATTTTTAGTAATTAATGAAAGTGCGGGATAAATAAAAGGGGAAGGCCCTTTTGTTTTTTTCGCTGTATGCAATAATTATAAAAGCAAAATGGAATTCAACGACTGGTAAGGCTTGAAATATTCAGTTTTCATCATCGGTAAACTGAACCTTAAAAATCCTCCGGTTCTTAATTTCCGCTTTAGCAACGCTACGATTAATCAGACCATTTCCTTGAGTGCTTATACAGGATAGTGTCAGAGTGTTTGCATCGATATTACTATCCTTCATTTCACTTCAAAAATTAAATTAAAATAATCGTCGAACTCTTTTAACGAAATATAACAAAAACGCTATCCAAACGGCAAAGCCAATTATAAATAATGGTAGCTTGTTTTGTGCTGACAAAGCTGACATGAATGCGCCTGTACCAATGATAAATGTTAGGTAAAATAAAATGAATGTTCTCATATGGTTAAAATCATTATGCACTTACGAGGGACATAGTTTTACGTTGATCAATCGGGTTATTTATTTCCTTGGCTGGAGTTGGTTTTGGTTTGCCGGGCTTAGGTTTATTCAGCTCTCTGAAAAATTTCATAACAGCAGCCTGCACCTTATCAACGATTCCCCAGTCTTTTTCGATGTATATATCAGTGATTTTATGGTCGCCGTCAACGTGATTTAGCGCTTCAGCAATATTATCCTTGTCCATTTGGCACTTGTTTAGCGCTTACCCGCTTGATGGTCCACTTACTGATATTTTTGAAACCTCACCGGAACATGAACCCACTACATTTAAAGCGGGTAAAGCCAGTCAGACCAACAGTTACAACCGTTCCGGCAAGCATTTTTCGGTCACTATAGAAAGGGTGCATACCGAAATCGTGGAGGCCCTGGAAAAACACCTTGCGCCGCCCTTCACGCTTGTTAAGGAAAATATCGCGATTGAAGTCATGTATTTTCATGGTCATCCCGCCGACATAGTTACCAGGCATAACAGCAAAGAAATTACCATTTACGAGGTAAAGACTTCACTTTCGGCACGCAGAAATATACGTGAAGCATTGGCCCAACTATTAGATTACGCCTGTCATGCTGATGAGCTAAAGGTCAGAAAGCTAATCATCGTTTCACCTGTCAAACTGTTAAATGCCGATCAGGAATATTTAAATCAGCTTTCAGCTATCGTTGATCACCAGCTGGAATACTGGTTTTACGATAAAGGGCAAGCCGTTAAATTTACCATTCAATTTTCTTAATAGCCGCAAAACAATGGTACCCGATCCTGAAGAACTAAAAATGGCCCGACAAGCCGACGAATGCTACCAAAAAAAACACGTACCACTTACTGCTAACTATGTCGCAAATCCGGCCAAGCACGCTAACCTGGAAGATGTCATCAATGGAAAAGTAACACTCGAACATGCTGATGCCATCACCAATTATTCGGGCGGATGCAGTGCTGCGGTCAACGGTGCTCTGCGCGGGCAATATATTGATCTGACAGTCGAAGTAGCCGCCTACGATCAAATGCTTACAGAAGCGTTGGAAAGCCTGCCGCCCTATAATGATGAAATAGTTTGCCGCATGTTACTTCATTTGGATGATACTGCCTCTTACGAAGCATATTTCACCAGAAATATCAATAAGGTTTTAAATGTCCCCTGTTATTTGTCCACTTCAAAAGAAGATTGGGATTGGGAAAAAGTGGTTTATAACATAAAAACATTGAAGGCTAACAGCCATGCCCGTGATATTTCGAGGATCACCAACAAAGCCGATGAAACCGAAGTCCTCTTCTGCAAAAACACCAATTTCTGATCAAATCGGTTACTAAAAAAGATGACCGGTTAATTATTGATATGGACGAAACCACACAAAAAGCTGACGACATCCTCAATTATAACAACAACCCGGATGAACCGGCAGGCGATAGTGACGATGAAGAGCCGGGAATGTTCGATTAATTCCCAACGGCTAAAAAGGACACGGATATTTTAATACAGACATGGTGAATAAGTGCGGCCAACGAAAAGGCCGGAGTTAATAAGATGTATATTATATTATTATTAACAGGAGACATTATAAAATAAACTTATTATTTTTATAATCAATTACTTAACTTCTGAAAACCCTATTACCATGTCACCATTACCATTTATTAAACCTGCTGCTGTTAAGGTAAAAGTTAGCTTTGCCAGTAACTGCGATGATGTTCAGCTCACCTGGAGAACTTTGGACGGACAGAATAAAGATACACCCGTGGAGGGATGTCTCGGTTTCATGATTGAAAGGCAACGCCTGACCGGTACGGTCTGGGCAGACATCGAAATTTTAAGAAACCGCGTTGGTTTCGATGCGGCCGGCGTGGATATTAACAAACCCGAAACTTTATCTCAGCCCTCTTCTATTTGGCCCTTTCAACGATACGACTGGACGGAACACGGGGCAAATAACAATGAAAGCGTCCGTTACCGCATATCCTGTGTAGGCAAAAAAGCGGATACGGTGATCGGTAAAACTGAATTAGGCGTCCTGGCGCAGTCAGACTGGACCGCCGAAATTAAAGTGAATGCAATGGCTGGTGCCGATACCGAGGTCTATTTTAACCGGGGGGCTGTGATGTCACAATATGTGGCACGCATCGCGCGTGAAAAGAACTGGAGCGTGGCTGATATTTCGGCAAATGTCAAATTATTGAAAGAGCCGCTACGTATTTTCTTATCCGGGGAACTGAGACTCGCGTTATTAAAACTATTAGATTCAGCTATCCAAAATCCTTTTTTAGAGATTTACGCCGCCCTATTTGAACTTGCAGACGAGGAACTGATCGGCAAATTAAAACAACTTGGCCCACGTGCCCATATAATACTTACAGATGGCGCAAATACAAAGCAGAAAAAAGGCCAGCCTGTCGAGTATGTGGATGAGAATAAAGGCGTGAGAGGCAAACTGAAAGGCGCGGGTGTTGACGTTTATGACAGGATATTGGCTAAACAAGGGCTGGGCCATAATAAAATCCTCATTACCGTTGATAACCGGTCTGACAAGGCAGTATCCGCCTGGACAGGCAGTACGAACTGGACGTCAACAGGCCTGTGTACACAGTTAAATAACGGGATATTATTGAAGAATGCGGAGGTGGCAGAACTGTACTACAGCTATTGGAAAGAACTGAAAAAAGCCGGGAGCTCCTTCCCGGCAAATCTGGTCACCTTCAATGGCAACAAACCTAAAGTAGTCGGTCAGTCGCAAGCCTGGTTCACCAGGACGGAAATTGCTGCGGCGCATGTTACGCCTGTCGATATAAAATTTTTACAGGATCTCGTTAACAGCGCCAAAAGTTCGATACTGTACGTGATGTTCCAACCCGGTGGTGAACCATTGGCAAGTATCGTGGCACAAAGTAAAAAGCAGGGTATGTATGTACGGGGTGTGGTCAGCACCGTGATTCCAAGCAATAAAGAAAAATTCAGCCTGATGGATGAACAAGGTGAAAGGCCCTATACCACAGACCTGAAACAGCCAGACGGCATTTCCAAGGACTTCGGCTGGTGGGTTAAAGAAGTGACACGTAATATATTTATAAGCCAGATCGGTTACGCAATAACACATGCTAAGATGATCGTCGTAGACGCTTTCAGTGACGCGCCGGTTGTTGTGACAGGTTCACACAATTTTTCTACAAGTGCCAGCCAGGCCAATGATGAGAATTTTGTCGCTATTACGGGCAATAAAGAGCTGGCAAGGCATTATGCCGTGGCATGTATTTCAACATACGAGCACTATCGTTGGCGGGCTTATAATGCAGAAAAGCACGCTGCCAATGAAAATATATGGAACCATCTTAATAGTGACCCGGCCTGGCAGCAGAATTATTTGCAAAGTGCCCGATTACTAAGGCAGTTGAAAGAATGGTGCTAAAAAGCCGTCAAAGACAGCTTTTTATTAATGAAAGCACGCGGATTATTGATTATTATTGCAAATAACCATATCACTTTTTTATGAATTGTTTTTTATTCGGCGGAGTCCCATCAGTAGGTAAAAGTGAAAGCATCCATCGCCTGGCAGTTGATCTAATCGGACGGGGTTTAACTGACCGTCTGAAACTTGTACCGGCAGTTTTTACGGATTTCAGAGCCGTACTCGACGGAACTGACCTCAACGGTAAACCAGTCCATGTTATTTTAAATTCAGCCACGGACACCACGACCTCATTCAGGATTTCAAAAGTTTCTTCGACCTTCATGGACGGTATGATATCCTAATCAGCTCGGTACGTGACGGATGATTCTGGCCAAGGCAGGACTTTTTCAATATCATGGGTATCAGCCATTCAACTCACCACATCGCCGAAATACCATTAGCGAAACTCACGCGCAGGGGAAGTAATTTTACAACCCAACTGGCATGGTATGAATTAAAAGTAGATACTCCTCGGTTCTTTACATGGCCATTTTTTCATCGACCCAGTGGAGCAGGGCGTTGGAGAGTTTGCTGAGGAAGACGGGGATGTGCTTTTTGCGGCGGGTGATGTCAAGGATCTTGTGGTAGACCTCTTTGAGCTCACACTGGAAGATGTATTCCCAGAGGGTGACGAGCTCGGCGATGTCAACGTTGCCGTGGTTGACGGCTCCCTGGGCTTTGAGGGCGTAGATGAGCTCGACGGCATCGCTCTGGCTGCCGGTCCAGTTCATGCGCCTGAACGGCAGGAGGATGGTTTCCGGGCTGGCACCGAGCTTCAGGAGTTCGAGCTCGAGGAACTCCTGGAAGCGCTCGTTGGCGATGATCTTGGAAAGCTTGTAATCGTGCGAGGTGGAAAAGAGTTCGTCTTCTTCGAAGTCTTCGAGTTCTGCCTGGACGTCGAAGCCGCCCCGGGTATAGTAGGCGGCATCGAGCTGGGTCATCCCGGCACGGTAATAGGCATAAAAGGCGCGGTTGAGGTCGAAGAAAGTCTGAATGCCGGAAAGGTGCATGCGGA
>Ga0157372_10010087_pt1 | contig 10037 bp, 7 predicted proteins | sample C55metaG_FD_115307 | JGI IMG/M metagenome (GOLD analysis project Ga0157372, IMG submission 115307) | Corn rhizosphere microbial communities from Kellogg Biological Station, Michigan, USA - C5-5 metaG | ecosystem: Host-associated > Plants > Roots > Rhizosphere > Soil | place: USA: Michigan...
CGAATCCACGCCGGGCATTTTGACAAGATTCAGCCCGCTATACGGGAGCGGCTGGAGTGGGGCGCGGGAATCACGGATTCAGAGTTGGCCGTACTGCGCGAACGACATGCGGAGTTCCGTTCTCGCATGGACAATCTGCTGCACGAGCACGAACTGATCCTGCTGCCGGCCTCACCCGTTGCGCGGTTGAGTGTGGGAGCGGACAACAGCCGGGCGCGGAGCCGCATATTGCGATATACCGTGCCATTCAGCCTGGGCGGCAATCCGGTGGTGACGATTCCGGGCCTTGCAGGGGGAATGCAGCTAGCGGCTTCTCGAGAGCAAGACGAAAGCCTGCTGGAACTCGCAGCCGAGCTTGGAGCGCAGCGGGCTACGCGTCAATGATCAATGAGCCGGAATCAGATCTGCGAGGCTGACAAAGGACTGAGAATCAGGTTTGTGATGTTGCTGACGATCGGCTCGAATGCATATTTCGGATCAGCCGAAAGCTTCTTCCACGCGGGATCGTTGCGGAATACATTCCATTTGGCATCCAGTTCGGCTGAGTCGGCGAAGCTGAGCATGTAGGTGAGGTTCGGCATGCGCGGACCGATCACGGTGTCGCCGTAGAAGACCTGGTGAAAGCCGGCGGTCTTGAAGATGTCGAATTCGCCAGAGTGGAACATTTCAACTTTGCGGACGTGGTCGCGGTAGCTGGGGCTCTCGTAGGTGCGGAGCTGGAAGATGCGCTTGCCCTTCTCAGGCGGGGTGATGCGCGGCCAGCCTTCGAAAGCGATCAGCAAAGACGAATCGACGTGAATGAACGCCGGCGATGAGGCGGGCGCACTCCAGAACGGCTCGGCGGCTTTGACGTAGGTCTCGTTCTGGCTTAGATCGAGTTCGAGCGAAGCGGCTGTCGCGGGCGAGGAAACAGGAATCAATACATAGAAGGTGGGCGTTTCGGGACCGATGTCGAGGCGGAAGGCTCCGACGGGACCGCCCTTGCCGGCGAGCGCCGGAATCAGCGCCTCGCTGATGTACTTCTCTGTGAGCGAGGTTTGCGATCCGGATTGCATGTAGTAGCGGCGGATCTGGTAATACTCACGCTGTTTGGATGTGTTGTCGTTGGCCTGTGCGCCGGCACCGGGTACCACGGCCAGCGCGGATGCGGCGAGGGTTCCTGCTAGAAAATCGCGACGCTCCATAGTGCCTCCAGTAAATCAGATGGAAATGAACCGCTATTCTTCCCCGATGTCCTCATTCCAGATCTCGGGATGCTCGGCGATGTAGCTTTGCAACAGATCGTGGCAGGCGCTGCTGTCCAGATCGATGACCTCGACGCCGTTATCGCGGAGCCAATCGACGCCGCCTGCAAAGGTTCGGCTCTCGCCTACGATGACTTTGCCGATCTGAAACTGCCGGACTAAACCGCAGCAATACCAGCAGGGTGCCAGTGTTGTGACCATGATGAGGTCGCGGTAGCTCTTTCGTCTTCCGGCGCGTCGAAAGGCATCGGTCTCGCCATGCATGGTAGGGTCACCCTGCTGGACCCGCCGGTTGTGCCCGCTGCTGACCAGTTCGCCCGACCTGGTGAAGAGGGCCGCGCCAATCGGAATTCCCCCTTCAGCGCGGCTGTAGCGAGCTTCTTCAAGGGCCACGGCCAGCATCGATTCGTAAGGACTACGATTGTCGTTCATTTTCAGGAACGATCATAGGGCACCGAACTGAGTTCCAGAGACAAATAAGGACCCACGCTTTTCTGAAGTTCTCCTTGGACACAAGGTACTCAGAAAGATGGCTCACGTTCCGGGACATCTGGAAACATGTTTCCTTAAGAATTGTTAACGCTGAACAGGGCAGTGGATCGGGCTGCAAGCGTTATCTATCTGAAAAACGGAAGATTGCAGCAATCAGCCGCCAAAAGCAATGTATAAGGATTGCGTAAACGTCTCATTTCACGTGCCTAGCAGCGTTGACTTCGCGTGCGCTCGAAGATGTAGGTTGGACTTGATGAGAGACGCTGGGTACACAATCCGATCCATGGCTGAGCGTTGCGGAATGACCGCGCACACTCTTCGCTACTACGAGCGCGTTGGCTTGATCCAACCAGTGGGCCGCGCGCGCAACGGTCACCGAAGATATTCCGAGCAAGACGAGGCATGGCTCAACTTCCTGCACTGCATGCGAGCCACAAATATGTCCATCCGCGAGATGCAGCGGTATGCAGCACTTCGCGAGCAAGGCGACGCGACCTCTCTGCAACGCCGCAAGCTGCTGGAGGACCACCAGGCGGGCATTGCAGAAAAGATTGCCGAGTTGCAGAAGGCGCATGCGCTGCTGGCCCACAAGATCGCCAACTATAAGGCCATAGAAGATCGAACACGGATCGGCGGCCCACAGCTGGTTGAGAGCGAAGATCGCGCTGAGTTGGCGAACGCAAGCTAACCAATGATGGCCCGGTCAGCCCGGGCCATTGTAGTCAGTACGAGCAGCTGGCAAATGGTATTTGCATATGCTGGAAGTCCCCCGTTCCCAGCTATAAGGTTGTGGGCGTAGGATATCCGCACGGCGTCCCCGCTCCGCGTTCGATACGCCGAAAGCCGCAAGCAAATTTGAAAGACAGTGTCCTGTCTCAAGGAGGTCGACCTGTGGCAGACAGCATTGATACGCGCTTCAGGCATTTGCGCTCACATACCCCTGAGCATTCGAATCATCCGCTCGCTCCCGATCAGCAGTCGGTAGAACTTGAGCCGATTGGGCTGGAATCAGCACACGTGCGCGTGAGCCGGCGATCGTTTTTGTCCGGCATTGGTGCGACGGGTTTGCTGGCCAGCGCGGCCCCACTTTCAACAGCAGCAACGGTTGAGGAGCCAGCCCAGGAGCAGACAGAAGCGGCAGGCGGCAGCACCATCACTCTGCGCGTGAATGGCAAGGACTACACGCTGAAGAACCTCGACCCGCGCGCAACCCTGCTGGATACCCTTCGCGAGCGGATCCACCTGACGGGCACCAAGAAGGGATGCGATCACGGCCAGTGCGGGGCGTGTACGGTTCACGTGAACGGGCGGCGCGTTAACAGCTGCCTCTCATTCGCGTTGATGCATGAGGGTGACGAGATCACCACGATCGAAGGTGTCGGCCAGCCCGGCAATCTGCACGCCATGCAGGCCGCCTTTGTTGAGCACGATGGATACCAGTGCGGCTACTGCACCAGCGGCCAGATCATGAGCGCAGTCGCGTTGCTCAAGGAGCCGATCGGCCCGTCAGACGACGATGTGAAGCAGGCCATGTCCGGCAACATCTGCCGCTGCGGCGCTTACACCAACATTCTCGCTGCCGTGAAACAAGTGCGTTCGCGGGCGTAGGAAGAGGAGACTGACCATGGAAACGTTCAATTACGTCAAAGCTCCCAACCTAGAGAAGGCTTTGGCGAGCGCGAATGAGGCGAAGTTTATTGCCGGCGGGACCACGCTGGTCGATCTGATGAAGTTGCACGTCGAGACGCCGAAGACGCTGGTCGACATCAATCTGCTGCCGCTCGACAAAATCGAGAAGCTGCCCGATGGTGGCCTGCGCATCGGCGCGATGGTGCGGAATTCGGACCTCGCGTGGAACGATGAGGTGAAGAAGTCCTACCCGGTTCTGTCCGAGGCGCTTTTATCCGGCGCCTCGCCGCAGTTGCGCAACATGGCTACGACAGGCGGCAACCTGCTGCAGCGCACGCGCTGCATGTATTTCCGCGAGCCGGATGCCGGCACTCCCGGCGGGTATGGATGCAACAAGCGGACGCCGGGGTCGGGCTGTGCGGCCATGGATGGATTCAATCGCATCCATGCTGTTCTCGGCACCAGTGACAAGTGCATCGCAACCCACCCTTCAGACATGTGCGTTGCCATGGCGGCGCTTGAAGCGGTGATTCACGTCGAAGGTCCTAAAGGAAAACGAACTATTCCGTTTGCCGACTTCCACAAACTGCCTGGTGACACGCCGCATATCGAGAACGCGCTGGAGCCGGGCGATCTGATCACGTATGTGGATCTGCCGAAGCCTGTTGAAGGCGCAAAGTCGACTTACCTCAAGCTTCGCGATCGTGCCAGCTATGAGTTTGCGCTGGCTTCAGCGGCAGTTGTGGCACGGGTCGAAGGCGGACACATCCGCTACATTCGCGTTGCGCTGGGCGGCGTTGGAACGAAGCCGTGGCGCTCGCGCGAGGCAGAAGCGGCGCTGATGGGCAAGTCTGCAACTGCCACGACCTTCAAGGCGGCTGCCGAGGCCGCGCTGGCCAAAGCGAAGCCGCATAAGGACAACGCATTCAAAGTGGAGCTGGCGAAGCGCTGCCTGGTGCGCTCGCTCAAAACGGCAACAGCAACCGCATAGTTGCATATTCTGGAGTTGCTTATGGCGACGGACACACTTCCTCACGCAGCGGGCATTATCGGCGCGGCGGTGCCTCGCATTGACGGATCGTTGAAGACCACTGGAGCTGCGCGGTACGCAGTCGATCACAATTTTCCCCACCTCGCGCATGCTGTTACAGTGCAGGCCACTATCGGAAAGGGCAGAGTTCGCGGCTTGGACGCTTCGGCGGCGGAGAAGATGCCCGGTGTGCTGCTGGTGATGCACCACGGCAAGATCGACAACGTATATCGCTTCTACCCGCATGAGTCAGACGGCACCATCAGCGAAGGGCGTCCGCCGTTTGCAGATGACAAGGTTTATTACTGGGGGCAGTTCGTCGCGGCGGTTGTGGCCGAGACTCTGGAGCAGGCGAAGGCTGCAGCTGCGGCTATCAAGGTGGAGTATGAGGCGGAAACTCCTGACGTCAATCCCGACCTGAGCAACCTTGACGGCGATCGGCCGGAGAGCTGGAAGCGCGGCGATCCCGATAAGGCGCTGGCTTCATCGGCTGTCACACTCGACCAGACCTACGTCACCCCGGTCGAGACGCATAATCCCATGGAACTGCACGGGACAGTAGCCGTGTGGGATGGCGAGAACTACACGCTGTACGAATGCACACAGGGCGTCGTCAACCATCGTGTTGTCATGTCGCAGGTGCTTGGGGTTTCGCGCGAGAACGTACGTGTCATTTCGCGGTTCATCGGATCGGGCTTCGGCGGAAAGCTCTTCCCGTGGCCGCAATCTTCCATTGCCGCTTCGGCAGCACGCACGCTGAATCGGCCGGTGAAAATCAGCGTCGACCGGCGCATGATGTTTTCAAACACGGGTCACCGGCCGCGCACGCAGCAGCGCATTCGGCTTGGGGCAACGCAGGATGGCAAGCTGACCGCGATTCGGCACGACTTCTTTACGCAGACTTCGCAGCTTGATGATTTCGTGGAGCACTGCGGCGAGCAGACTCCGTTCCTTTACAGCTGCCCGAATCTGGTCGTCACCACGGGAATGGTTCGGCGCAATGTTGGCGCGCCGGCCCCGATGCGCGGACCGGGCGCTGTACCGGGCCTTTTCGCGCTTGAATCGGCCATGAACGAGCTGGCTGAAAAGCTGAAGATGGATCCGCTGGAGTTGCGCCTGAAGAACGATGCCGAGCGCGATGAAGGCAAGAACCTGCCTTTCTCATCGCGTCATCTGAAGGAGTGCTGGACGACGGGCGCCGAAAAGATCGGCTGGAAGAGCAGAACTCCGCAGCCGGGTTCGATGCGTCGCAACGGCAAGTTCATTGGATTGGGGCTGGGAAGCGCATCCTGGTCCGCTGCGCGAATTCCCTGCACCGCCAGTGTTGAGCTTTGTCCCAATGGACGCGTGTGCGTGCGTTGCGCTACTCAGGACATCGGGACGGGGACGTACACGATTTTTGCGCAGGTAGTTCACGCCGCGACGGGCGTTCCTCTGGATCGCATCGACGTGTTCCTGGGCGACAGCTCTCTTCCAGAAGGACCAACGTCGGGCGGATCGATGGCGACGAGTGCCGTGTTGCCGGCCACGACGACGGCCACGAACTCCGCCGTGACACGACTGCTGCACATCGCTGCGTCCCTGCCGGACTCGCCATTCCATGGGATGAAGCCTGAGAACCTGGCCATCTCGAACGGCAGGGTTATGCAGAAGGATAATCAGCAACCGAAGGTTGTTGGGGTATCGATGCGCTCTGGCGGACAGCTCTCGGCGAATGGCGTTCCGTTCGAAGAAGTGCTGAAGATGGCAAACCTGAGCGGGATTACGGCGACGGGGAAGACGGCTCCATCGTTCGAAGATCCCAAGGCGAAGCAGTACTCGCTGCACTCGTATGGTTGCCACTTCGCCGAGGTGGAGTGGGAGCCGGAGATCGCCCGTCTGCGCGTGAGCCGGATCGTCTCTGTATTCGATTGCGGCCGCATCATCAACAAGGGCGCGGGTACGAACCAGATGCTCGGCGCCGTTGTGATGGGAGTTGGCATGAGTCTGTTTGAGGAGACGGTGCATGACGTGCGCACCGGACAGCCGATTAATAACAATTTCGCGGACTATGTTGTTCCGACTTGTGCGGATCTGCCTGAACAGGAGATTGTCTTCCTCGACTATCCCGACTACATCGTGAATGAGTATGGTGCGCGCGGGATCGGCGAGATCGGGATGGCAGGTGTTGCGCCTGCGATTACAGACGCTGTTTATCATGCGACTGGAGTGCGCGTGCGCAACCTGCCGGTTCGCATCGAGGATCTGCTGAAGTCCACTATCCACGAGGCATAAAGCAAGAGAGGCACGTATGAGCACGACCCCGGCAGGAATTATCGGACGGCCAACGCCCCGAATCGATGGACCGCTGAAGACCACAGGCACGGCGAAATATGCAACGGACTTCCACATTGAAGGCATGGTTTATGCCGTGCCGGTAGTGGCGTCGATTGCGAGCGGGCGTATTCGTTCCTTGGATACATCGGCTGCCGAGAAAATGCCGGGCGTGCTGCTTGTTTTGCATCACGGCAACATCGGGCCGCTGTATCGGACAGTGCCGGGAGATGGCGATGCCACCAACAGTGAAGTGCGTCCGGCGTTTGAAGATGATGTTGTGCGCCACTGGGGACAGTACATTGCGCTTGTTGTGGCGGAAACTTTTGAGCAGGCCACGGCAGCTGCAGCGGCTGTGAAGGCGGATTACGAGCAAGAAACACCTTCGATACGCCAAAGCCTGGACGACTATAAGGGTGATCGAAAGCAGGGCAGCCACCGCGGTACTTTTGAGGCCGCTTTTGGATCGGCGCCAGTGAAGATTGACCAGACCTACGTCACGCCGATCGAAACGCATAATCCGATCGAAATGCACGCTTCCGTCGCTGTGTGGGATCGCGACCAGCTCACCATGTTCGAAACAACGCAGGGCGTGGTGAATCACCGCGTGGTGATGGCGCAGACGCTAGGCATTCCCATAGAGAATGTGCGCGTGGTGACACGTTTCCTTGGATCGGGGTTTGGCGGCAAACTGTTTCCGTGGCCGCATTGCGCGATGAACGCGGTGGCTGCGAAAAAGCTCGGTCGGCCGGTGAAGCTGAGCCTCACGCGCAGGATGATGTTCTCGAGTGTCGGGTATCGGCCGCGCACGGAACAGCGCATTCGTCTCGGGGCATCGAGCGATGGCAAGCTCGTTGCTTTAGGTCAGGATTACCTCAACTCAACTTCGATGCTTGACGATTTTGAGGAAGGGTGCGCAGAGGCGACGCCTTACCTTTACAGCGTTGCGAATCTATCGGTCTCCAGCGCGCTGGTTCGGCGCAATCTTGGCGCTCCGATGTATATGCGCGGTCCCGGCGCGGTTCCTGGTTTATATGCGCTGGAATCGGCGATGAATGAGCTGGCGGATGAGCTGAAGATCGATCCCGTGAAGCTGCGCATTCTGAACGATGCGGAGAAGGACGAGGAGAAGAATACCCCGTTTTCGTCGCGGCATTATCGCGAGTGTCTTGAAACCGGCGCGAAGAAGTTTGGCTGGGAGAAACGCACGGCGGGCACGGGGTCGATGCGGCGCGATGGAAAAATTCTTGGATGGGGTGTTGCCGGGGCAAGCTGGGTAGCGCTGAGGCTGCCCTGCACCGCGCATGTTGAGTTCCACGCGAATGGCCGCGTCTCTGTGCGCAGCGGAACGCAGGATATCGGAACTGGTACCTACACGACGTTCGCGCAGGTGGTGCACGAAAAGACCGGCGTGCCACTCGATCGCATCGATGTGGTCCTCGGCGATAGCGCATTGCCTGACGGCCCGATGTCGGGCGGGTCTATGGTGACCGGCTCGGTGCTGAACGCCATTGCACATGCGTCCACAGAAGCAATAAAGAAAATGCTGGCTCTTTCGACAGGTACGGAGGGCTCTCCGCTGAAAGGAACAAAGGTGGAGGAGCTCGAATTTGCGGAAGGACGCATCCGGAAGAAGGATCAGGCCGCCGGCGATCCCGAGTTCGCGGAGATCCTGAAGCTTGCCCGCATCGACGGGCTGAAGGCCGAGGGCAAGACGGTGCCTACATGGGAAGATCCGGGGTCGAAGGACAAATCTCTGCACTCCTACGGTGCGCAATTTGTCGAAGTCGAGTGGGAACCGGAGATTGCGCGTCTGCGCGTGAGCCGGGTAGTTACTGTGATCGATGCGGGGAGGATCATCAATCCAAAGGCAGCTGCAAATCAGATTGCCGGCGCGGTGGTCATGGGAGTCGGCATGGGCCTGCTGGAAGAGACGATTCACGACCAGCGAACCGGGCAGCCGATCAACGGCAGCATGGCTGACTACCTTGTGGCCACTTGCGCTGATTCGCCTGAGATCGATGTCACCTTCCTCGATTATCCCGATCCGGTGATGGGCGAGTACGGAGCGCGCGGCGTGGGCGAAATCGGTCTTGCGGGTGTTGCCGCAGCCATTACCGCCGCGGTGCATCACGCCACGGGTGTGCGGGTTCGCGAACTGCCGGTGAGGATTGAGGACCTGCTCCAGTCAAAAATCATGCAGGCGTAAAATAACAGTTGATGACAGACCTCGAGAACATTCTGCCGCTGTGGCACGAGTTGGAAGCAGCCGGAGCGGAGTATGTTCTGGCAACGGTGGTCGATGTAGAAGGGCCAAGCTATCGAAAGCCCGGCGCGCGTATGCTCATCGCGCAAGATGGCCGTCGTGCAGGAACTGTGAGCGGCGGCTGCCTGGAGGCTGAGGTTGCGAAGCGTGCATGGTGGTTGACGGAATCGGGCCCTGTAGTTCGCCGCTACTCGACAGCTGCCGATGATGGCGATATGCCGTACGGCTCAGGATGCGGCGGGGTTGTGTTTGTTCTGCTTGAACGCCGGGCGACGGCGGCCCCGCTGTTGCGTGCGCTTGAAGATGCGTTCCATGCGCGGGTTCCACTGGCGATTGCCACGGTTCTTGACGGCCCTCAAATTGGAACGAGGTCCTTTGCAGGGCCCTCGATTGCAGAACATCGAACAGGGAATGATGCTGGCATCGACCTGCAATCCACCTTGAAAAATTTGGCTGCTCAGACGCTCGAGCGGATGCAATCCATCGACCAGCTGGTCATGATTGGTGAGCAGAAGACACGCGTCTGGGTTGACTATCGCGCGGCACGTCCGGGCCTGTGGGTGTTCGGCGCCGGTGATGATGCCAAGCCGATCGTGCAGTTGGCGCGCCGGTTGGGCTGGTATGTGGCCTTGGCTGATGGACGCAGTCATCTTGCGACTGCGGATCGTTTTCCAGCGGCTAGTTCCATTCTGACTTTGGCGATTTCAGAGATGCCGGCGAAGGGCTCATCCCCGGTGGCCGACCTCAAGTGCACGGACGCGGCAATTCTGGTCACGCACAGCTTCGATCAGGATGCCCGGATCATGGCTTCGCTGCTGGCGCGCGAAAACCTGCCTGCGTACGTCGGCGTGCTCGGTCCGCAGCGGCGGACTCGCGAGGTGCTGGCCGAGGCTGCCCGGCTTCTTGATCTCGAAGCCACTCCTCAGCGCATCGAAGAATGGCTGGCGCAGCTTCACGCGCCTACAGGCCTCGACATTGGCGCGGAAACTCCCGCAGCGATCGCCCTCTCGATCGTCGCCGAGATTCAGCAGACCTTGAGCAATGGTTCTGCTCTGCCGTTGCG
>Ga0157372_10010088_pt1 | contig 10037 bp, 2 predicted proteins | sample C55metaG_FD_115307 | JGI IMG/M metagenome (GOLD analysis project Ga0157372, IMG submission 115307) | Corn rhizosphere microbial communities from Kellogg Biological Station, Michigan, USA - C5-5 metaG | ecosystem: Host-associated > Plants > Roots > Rhizosphere > Soil | place: USA: Michigan...
GCTTCCTCTGTAACCGTTAAAAAAGCAGGAATGTACTGGTTACAGGTTACCGATGTTAATCATTGTGTTGGCAGAGATACCATTCAGGTAATACAAAAGGATTGCCTGCAGGGATTCTATGTTCCTAATGCGTTTACGCCTGGTTATGATGGGAAAAATGACGTGTTCAAGCCCCTCATCTTTGGAAGGCTGCGCGCTTACCAATTCACTATTTTCAACAGGTTTGGCCAGGTGGTCTTCCAGTCTAAAGACATTAATAAAGGTTGGGATGGCACCCTCTCCGGCAACATCCAGGACATGCAAACCTGCGTATGGGTATGTAGTTACCAGTTTGAAGAAGGAGAAGTAGTGGTGAAAAAAGGTACGGTAACATTGGTGAGATAAACCTCACCACAGCGGCGACATTGCGGGGCACATAAAAAATTTTAGCTGAGGTGAATGAGCCTGCGCCGAAGCAAACTCCTGGTAAGAAGCAACGCCGTAACACTCACTGCCGCGGCGTCATTGCACATAAAACATTGATAAAATAGATAACGGTTTGCTGAAGTGTTCGCCTTCTTTGTTTACAAGCAAAAGGCAATTTTGCAATAAACTCATAAGGTTTAGCTTGGGTCTGCGTTGCAAAGCAAAACGTTATACTGTTTTCAAAGTTCAAATCTGAAAACTCAAAGCTCAATGCTATTATCATGATGGTAATGAACGAACAAATAAGATAATTTTTGTTTTATTTTTATCTAAAGTTTACTTCATTTTTTCTTACATTGCATATAACAAAATTTGAGGATACCACTCTCCCTGTTTTAGCTTACTAAATGATTGATGACTAACGGCAACCCAATTTTATATAAACCCTTACTTAGAACCGGATCGGCTTTAGTATATCTCTATATAGTATAAGTGATTTATGATATTGTGAAAGGGCGCAGATTTAAAAAAAAATATAGAAGTTAAAATCAAGCGAGTCGAGAAATTTCGAATAAGTGTATTTAAACTGGCTTCAGAAAATTTTTAAAGCAATATGATAACTAAAAATATTTTCGATTTACATAACAATATACTTGATGACTATAAGGCGTATATAAGAAGTTTTATAAACATCTCTGATCGAAAGATATTAGGAAAAGTAAAAGAAGAATTAGAATCAGGAAGTTTATATCCACAGCCATTAATCCAATTTAATCCGTCATTTGAATCTGGCGGAAGCGTGCAAGACTTAATTAATGACGGAATACTTGTAGATGATTTTAATAATATTTTTTATGATGCTGAAAACCAGTCTTGGCGAATTTATAAACATCAAACAGAGGCTATAAGGAAAGGTAATGAAGGGAAAGGATTTGTTGTTACTTCCGGTACCGGTTCAGGAAAAAGTCTGACTTACATATCCACAATATTTAATCATCTATTTAAAAATCCTGACAAGCCTGGTATTAAAGCCATTATCGTTTATCCGTTAAACGCGTTAATTAATTCCCAGGAAGCAGCTTTAAAAGCCTTTGAAGAAAATTACAGAAAGAGAACTGGTAATGACTTTCCTTTTTCTTATGCAAAATATACTGGACAAGAAAATCAGGAGACGAGAGATAAGTTAAGAAATAATCCTCCGGACATTTTGCTTACGAATTATATGATGCTTGAATTATTTATGGTACGAAAGGACGATGAGAAAATAAGAAGCTCCTTTTTAGAGAATCTGAAATTTTTGATATTTGACGAATTGCATGTATATAAAGGGAGGCAGGGGGCAGATGTCTCAATGTTAATCAGGCGAATTAAAGCAACATCTGCAAATAAGAATATTATTTGCATAGGAACTTCCGCAACAATGGCAACGGGAAAAATTGATGAGCAAAAAAATGAAGTTGCAAAAGTTGCAAGGAGATTTTTTGATTTAAAAAATTCTGATTTTACCTCAGTTAATGTAATTGTTGAATCACTTACTTATACTACAAATGATATAATTCCATCTAAGGATCAATTATTTAATGCGTTAAACACCGAAACTAAAGATTTGACAAGAGAGGAAATTCTAAAAAACTCAGTTGCAATTTGGTTAGAAAGAACTATTGCTATTAAAAATGAGGCTGAAAATAAAAGAAGAAATGATCCACGATCACTTAATGAAATTGCGAAAGAACTTTCTAATTTTACGGGAATTGATATTGCAAATTGCGAAAGCCAAATAATCAGGATTCTTATTGAGGGGGAAAAGCTAAATATTCAAAGCACAAAAGAAAGAAAAAAAGACACAATTCTTCCTTTCAAGCTGCACCAATTTATTTCACAAACAGGATATGTATATGTAACTCTCGAAGATGCTGACAAACGATTTGTTACTTTACAACCAAATCCTTTTGTGAAACTTGCAGGCTCTGAAATAGAGGTTCCTGTTTTTCAAACAGTTTTTAGCAGACTTAGTGGCGTTGAGTTTATTTGCGTGAGAAAAGATTTTAACGAATCAAAACTCATTTTTAGAGATTTTAATGAAAATAGCAATCCTAAGAATGAAGACGATTTAAAGATTAATAATAAAAAAATCAGAAAACGGTCATTAGACCATTATACAGATGGCTATATTATCTTGGATAAAAGTTATAAAGTTAACGTTGAAGATTTTTTAGAATTATTGCCATCATCCTGGAAAAATAAAAGCGGTGATGCAATTATTCCTAAAAAAAGTTTTCTTTTGCCAAAACCTATCCATATTTTAAAAGATGGTTCCTTTTCTGATACACCCAACGGAGGTGAAAAAGGTTGGTTTATGCCTGCTCCACTAATTTATGACCCCACTTGTGGACTCATTTATTTAGAAACAAAACTGAGTGAGAAATCAAAATTAATTTCTTTAGGCAATGAAGGACGTTCAACTTCAACTACCTTAATAACTCTGCAAACTTTATTAGCACTTTACAAGCAAGGAAGTCCATTAAAAGAGCAGAAATTAATGAGCTTCACTGATAACAGGCAGGATGCTTCGCTGCAAGCGGGACACTTCAATGATTTTATTCAGGTAGTTCATTTACGTTCTGCTATTGAAAAGGTTTTAACTGAATCTAAAAATCCGCTCACCTTATTGGAATTGATTTATAAGGTAGAAGATAAACTACAACTTCCTGAAAGCGACTATGCAGTAAACCCAGCGAATAATCCTCAAATACCCAGCGAAACGAATAAGAAGGCTCTTCGAAATTATATTACATATCGGATAATCCAGGATTTGAAAAGAGGTTGGCGATATATTTTGCCAAATCTTGAGCAAACAGGCCTTCTTGATATTAGTTACCAAAAGCTGGATGAATATGTAAATAATAATGCCCTTTGGACAAATATTGATTTGCTTAACCAATTAGACCCAGGAAAGAGGAGAAGTTTTGTTGTCCAGGTACTAAATTACTTTCGGAATTCTTATGCAGTTGATTTTGAAATATTAAGATATGAAAACAGGCTTAGAATACAAGATGAATTAAATAACACACTTAATAAAGATAAACTTTGGTCTCTTGATAAAGGAGAAAAAATAGATGCACCAGCGTGGCTTTCTTTAGAAGGAGCGGATAAGGCAACAAGAGAAGTTTTTATTCAGAGTATCGGCCCGATGGGCAGGTTAGCAAGGTATGTGAAACATGAATTTAGGAAATCAAGAAATGTACAGTTAACCAATCAAGAGTATTTAGAATTTATGAATTCATTATTGAATTTATTGTGCGATATGAATTATTTGAAAACTCAATTAATTCACGCAGAAAAAGGTGATAAACATGCGTATCAATTAATTCTCGGAGAAGTGCTTTGGAGTCAAGGGGATAAAAGCAATGTAACAGCGGATAAAACTTCGCAGATAACATTGAATGAAGAAATCAAAATTAAACCACATAGCTATTTTCAGGATTTATATCAGGTAGATTTTTCAAAACTTCCAAAGTCTTACATAGCTGCTGAACATACAGGGCAAATCAAAAACGAGGAAAAAATTGAGCGGGAAGAAAAATTTAATGAAGGAAAAGAATTAAGTGCATTGTATTGTTCTCCTACTATGGAATTAGGCATAGATATCTCTTCATTGAATATTGTCCACATGCGCAATGTTCCCCCCAGTCCTGCTAACTATGCCCAGAGAAGTGGAAGAGCAGGACGAAGCGGGCAATCTGCACTTGTCTTCGCGTACGCATCGAAAGTATCGCCTCATGATAAGCACTATTTTGATAATCCGGTGAAAATGGTTGCAGGTGTAGTACAGTCTCCGAGGATAGACTTGACCAACGAAGAATTAATTCGTTCTCATATAAATGCAACTGTATTATCCTTCTTAAATGCAGAGGAGTTCAAACCTTCATTAGTCGATTTAATTGATATTTCTGGCGGTACATATAAATTAAAGAGTGACATAAAGGCAAAATACCAGGAAGTAATTAATTTAAGATTTGAAGAAATAAAAACAACTGTTTTATCGATTATAAATGGCATTGAAGAAATAAGAGATACGAATTGGTTTACGGAATTTTGGTTGATAGATGAGATTAAAAATGTTCCTGCCAAATTGGACCAAGCGCTTTTACGATGGAAGAAAATATATTTAGATGCCTTACGCCAGATGAATGAAGCGCATGAAATAAAAACCAGTCCTATTATTAAAGACGGTGAAACCAAAAAGCTGGCTAACCGTTCTTATTTTTTGGCGGAAGAAAGATTAAACCTTTTGAAGAATGATAAAAGCAGGAACTCAACTCTTTCCGAATTTTATACTTTTAGATATTTAGCTTCTGAAGGATTCCTTCCCGGCTATAATTTTACCAGGTTACCAATTAGAGTTTTTCTTGGAGGAAAGGATAGAAATGAAGCTATTTCAAGACCACGTTTTATTGGCTTAAAAGAATTTGGACCGAACAATTTAATCTATCATAATGGAGGCAAGTATAAAGTAAATCGTATAACTCCTAACGATGTTGCACTGGATTTGTCATCAATTAAAATATCAAAAAGTACAGGATACGCTTTCTTAAACGAAGATGGGAGGGGTATTAACCAAGACCCGATAACAGGTGTTTCATTTGATGCCAGTAACATGGACAAAATTGAAAACAGGTTACTTGAGCTACAGGAAGCTCAATCTGAAAATACAGAAAGAATTTCCTGCATGGAAGAAATCAGAACTTCGGAAGGTTATGTAATTGAAATGTTTTTGAACACCCATGATAATTTGGCTGATGCAACTAAAATTAAACTCACAATTGATGGTGATGAATTGATGAAATTATTTTATGCGCCTGCTGCAAAGCTTATTGTCCTTAATAAAAAATGGAGAAGAGGAGTTGATGATGGTTTTGACATTGGAACTAAAACGGGTTTTTTCAAAACAAAAAAACAGATACAAAATGCGAAACCGGAAGACCCAATTGAAAATATCATGCTTTATACTTACGATACGTCAGATATATTTTACATTCAACCAATAAAATCACTTGGATTAACTGAAGAAGGGGTAATAACGATGCAATATGCTTTGGAGAAAGCTATTGAACAAATTTACAATATCGAACCGGTAGAAATTGCGGCTAAACTGATGGGAAGTGAAGAAAACAAAAACATTATGCTGTATGAATCTGCCGAAGGAAGTATAGGGGTTTTAAAGGATATAGCGCGAAATCCGGCCAAATTGAGGGAAATATTTTTAACTGCTTATGATATATGCGGCTATGATTATCTCACCAAAGAAGATAAGTTTCCAGAACGGGCAAAAGCAACCTACGACGATTTGTTATCCTATTACAATCAAATGCATCATACCGTTATAGACCGTCATTCGATCATTAAAGCACTTGAATTATTAATTGCTTCCAATCCTGATGACACAGTGGGTGGTACCTATGAAGAACAATATGAAACACTTAAAGAAGGCATCCACCATCGAAGTCCAGGTGAAAAGGAATTGTTAGAATATTTGTTTAATAATGGCTATCGTTTGCCAGATTTTACCAATCATAATATGGAGGAATTTTATGTTCAGCCAGATTTTGTTTATGAAAAAGAGAAGGCCTTAATATTTGTAGATGGAGGTATTCATAAAAAATCAATCAATAAAGCAGACGACGAAAGAAAACGGAAAGCAATTGAATTAGCAGGCTTTGATGTACTAGCCTGGGATTGCACCTCGGAAGAAGTCTCATCCTTTGTTACTAAAAGACAGGATATATTTAGAAAAGTTCGTTAATGAATTATGATAGAAAGCAAATTGAAAAAGCCGGGTAAGCTAGTAAAGTTCAGGGGTAGAAGATGTGTTGTTCAGCCTTCGTCTGATAATGAAATCATATTACTTAAACCGTTAGGAGGTTCAGATGATGAAATGATTTCAATCTTTGAACCTGTGTTACAATCATTCGACAAATTAGAGGATGATCAGTTCGAACTGCCGGACAAATCAGATTTAGATAGCTTTCTTACAGCTAAAATACTTTATGATGCGGCACGTCTATCTTTTCGGCAGGTAAGTGGCCCATTTCGATGCATGGGCAAGCTTTCTTTCAGGCCACGGGCTTATCAATTGGTTCCCTTAATTATGGCTTTAAAGCAGTCAGTGACACGATTGCTTATTGCGGATGACGTAGGAATTGGTAAAACCATAGAAGCCATTTTGATTTTAAGAGAGCTAATGGAAAGAGGAACTATAAAATCGTTTGCTGTTTTATGCCCGCCTCATCTGTGCGAACAATGGCAAAAAGAACTGGCAGATAAACTTGACATTGATGCCGTGATTATACGCTCCAGCACTGTTGCTGGATTGGAAAGAAAGATTGTGGGTGATGATACACTGAATGTTTTCAATTACTATCCGTACCAGGTGGTTTCAATTGACTATGTGAAAAACGGGTCGGCAAAGATGCCTGCATTTTTAAAAGATGTTCCGGATTTAGTTATTGTTGATGAAGCTCATACCTGTACAAAAAATCTCGATTTCAAAAAAGCTACCCAAAGTCAACAACGGTATGAACTGTTGGAAAAAATTGCAAAGAATGAAAACCAACATCTATTATTACTTACGGCTACGCCTCACAGCGGTAAAGATGGAGAGTTTAAGTCATTGTTGGGTTTGGTAAATCCAGAATTTGAATCGTATAATTTTGATGATTTAACGGTTAGCGAAAAAAGAAAAGTTGCATCCCACTTCATCCAACGTAAAAGAAAAAATATCGAAAAATGGCTGGATGAAGAAACACCCTTTCCCAATAGAATTACCGAAGAATTACCTTATATAATGTCAGCCTCATCTGACTATTTTAAACTTTACCAGGATGTACTAAAGTTTGCCAGAGGCATTAGTACCGAAGGAACAACTGAAAATAAAGCACGCATTAAATACTTTGCTGCCCTTTCATTATTGAGAGGGGTGATGAGTAGTCCAGCGGCGGGTTTTGAAATGCTTCTGAAACGAAAATCAAAAATCGAAGAACCAGTTGAAGTATCCGATGATGATATAAAGGAAAATCCGAACATCGAACATTGGGATGAGCAAAGTGATACGGAGCAATTTGAGATAATTGACCGGGCTGGTCTTACAGAAAATGAGTGGAATACGCTTAATCGATTATCTCAAAAAGCAGCTGAACTCGCAACAATTGAGAATGACCAAAAAGTAAAATTAACTACCGCGCAAATTAAACTATGGATTAATAAAGGTCAAAGCCCAATTGTGTTTTGCCGCTTTATTGCTACTGCACGGTACGTTGCCAAAATCTTCAAAGAAAATTTACCAAAGGATGTAGATATACGCGCCATCACAAGTGAACTAAGCGATGAAGAACGAAGGGAGAAAATTGATGAAATGGCTAAAAGCCCCAAAAGAGTTTTAGTGGCTACTGACTGTCTAAGTGAAGGAATCAATTTGCAAGATAAATTTAATGCCATTCTGCATTATGATTTGCCCTGGAATCCAAATAGGCTGGAGCAAAGGGAAGGTCGTGTTGACAGGTATGGCCAGCCTGGGTGGATTGATAATAAGGGAAATTATCAAAATACAATTGATGTAAAAGTTCTTTTCGGGGAAGATAACCCTATGGATGTTGTAGTTCTTAAAATCATCATTGAAAAAATACAACGAATCCAAAACTCATCTGGCGTAAGCATTTCTTTGGCAGATGGTAACCGTTCTGTTATGGATAAGGTTTTGAAAGAAGTATTACTCAATCCAGATAGCGTAAAAAATAAATATTCAAAACAAATTAAAATGGACTTTGGCCCGAGTCGCGAGTTGGACGAACTGGATGTAGAAATTACCAATGAGATAGAAACAGCAAGAGAAAGGGCCGAAAAAATTCGTTCCATTTTCGCGCATGAAAGCATCATGCCTGAAGAAGTAAGAAAAGATTTGCAGGAAGTAGATGAGGCAATCGGTGATGTAGAAACATTGAAAGAATTTGTTTTAGCCGCTGCAAAATTATTAGGAGCAGATGTTGAGAAAATTGAGGATGGTTATATTTTCAAAAAACAAAATATGGATGTGTGGTTGGCTTCTGCTTTAGGGGAAGTGGATAAAATTCATATTTCTTTTCAATCTCCAACTCCTCACGCCTTCCGGTATATCGGCCGTAACCACCGGTTTGTAGAGCAACTATGCCATCGTATTATCGCCAACTCATTAGATAAAGATCGAAAAGGAAATAAAGCTGCGAGAGCTTCTGTATTCAGAACAGATGCAGTGGAAATACAAACTACGCTAATTCAATTCCGAGTGCGTAATGTAATTCGCGAAGTAAGTAAACAAAACGAAATGGTTTCAGAAGAAATGTTCCTTTGGGGCTATGAGCAAACACTTGATGGCATCCGAACTTTGGATATTGACCGATGCAAAACTTTGTTGCATACTTCAAGCGCTTTAGATATTAGTAGGGAGAGGCAGGAAATTATATTTGAAAAAGACTTACGACAGTTCGAGGAATTGCATCCTGACTTTATTAAGGTGGTTGAAAATCGTTCTGATGAATTGGTAAATGCTCATGCACGTTTTGCCAAATATATTGGCGCTAAAAGATTTGAAGCGGTAACACCGGTTTTGCCACCGGATATTTTAGGCGTTTATGTATTAATTCCAAATCCTAAAATTTAAGAAAGTTAAGTAGCATGAATTTTCCATCTATAGACATACAAGGCTCTATTCTCTCAAACGAGATTCTTGGTAAAATAAGAAGTGAGCAGTCTAGCCATCAACAAGGGAAAGACTTTAGTCCTGAACTCACAACTGCGAAACTAAAAGATGAAATCAGTTTAGCATGGCAGGAAGCTAAAGGACAATGGAAAATTTTTAAAAGTAAATTGAGTCGGTTAAAGGATGGCGAAACCGGAACTACTGAAACCCGTAATTTTTGGATTTCTCCACTGCTTACTAATTTGGGCTATAACCTTACTTTCGACCGCAAAGGTGAAGAACTTAACGGCAAATCATTTCCTATTGGTTACCGTGACAGCAACTTGGATAATTTTCCTGTGTACGTAGGTGGTTACCACGAATCACTTGATAAAAGACCGGAAAATAAACAACTCCGTGTATCGCCTCATGCTATGGTGCAGGAGTACCTCAATTACAGTGAGCACCTGTATGGCATGGTTACCAATGGCCGCCAACTCCGTTTGCTTCGTGATGCCAGCCGCATTACCCGGTTAAGCTATGTAGAGTTTAACCTGGAGAAAATGATGGAGGAGGATCTGTATTCCGATTTCGTTATTCTCTATCGAGTGCTTCATGCCAGCCGTATGCCCAAAAAGGTGGATGCCGGTGCTGACAGCATCATGGAGAAATACCATCAGGAAGGTTTGGAAGCTGGCAGTACCATCCGCAATAAATTAGGCGAAGCAGTAAAAGGTGCAATTAAGAACTTAGCTAATGGCTTTATCAACCATCCTAATAATGTTGCATTGCGTGAAGCTGTAGCTGCCGGAAATATCAATACAGATGAATATTACCGCCATCAGTTGCGTATCATTTATCGCTTACTTTTTTTGTTTGTAATTGAAGAGAGAAATCTTGTTTATGCCGATAGCAAAACGCC
>Ga0157372_10010089_pt1 | contig 10036 bp, 10 predicted proteins | sample C55metaG_FD_115307 | JGI IMG/M metagenome (GOLD analysis project Ga0157372, IMG submission 115307) | Corn rhizosphere microbial communities from Kellogg Biological Station, Michigan, USA - C5-5 metaG | ecosystem: Host-associated > Plants > Roots > Rhizosphere > Soil | place: USA: Michigan...
CGGCCTGCGCGCCGTTCTCATTGCGGTTGGAGAGGCCGGCGACAAGCTCTCCCAGATCCGCGAAAGCCTGCTCGGATTGCAGCGCTTCCTGCCTTATGTGCTTGAGAAGGGGAAGGACTGGATTGAGAAGGGAATTCCGGAGCGGCTGCGGACCGTTTCCAGAGACCTGCAGTCCCTTGCCGATTTCGAGAATCATCTCTCGAACAAGGCGCAGTTTCTGCTCGACGCCATCCTCGGCTTCATCAACACCGAGCAGAACGATATTTTCAAGGTGCTCACCATCGTGTCGGTGGTGGGTATTCCGCCCACGCTGGTCGCCAGCATGTACGGCATGAATTTCCACTACATGCCCGAACTGGCGTGGCATTGGGGCTATGCCTGGGGGCTGGGACTGATCTTCCTCTCAGCGATCTTGCCCACAGTGTGGTTCAAGTGGCGCGGCTGGTGGTGAAAGCGCCGCAGCGCCTCAGCCGAGATTGCGGCCCATGGCCAGATATTTCTCCCGCCGCTGCTGGCGCAATTCGTCGCGCGAAAGATTCTGCATCTCGCTGAGCGCGGCGGCGATCGTGTCGCCCACCGCCTGGATGACGCTTTCCGGCGAACGGTGCGCGCCGCCGACGGGTTCCGAAATCGCGCCGTCGATGATCTTCAGATTGAGCAGGTCCTGCGCAGTAATTTTCAGCGCTGCGGCAGCGTCCTGCGCCTTGTCCGCGCTGCGCCACAGGATGGAAGCGCACCCTTCCGGAGAAATCACCGAGTAGATCGAGTGCTCCAGCATATAGACGCGGTTAGCCACCGCGATGCCGAGCGCGCCGCCCGACATTCCCTCGCCGGTAATCACGCAAACGAACGGCACGCGCAGGGCCAGGCAAGCCTGCGTCGAGCGCGCGATCGCTTCCGCCTGCCCCCGCTCTTCCGCGCCCACGCCGGGATACGCGCCGGGCGTGTCCACGAACGAGATCACCGGCAGGTTGAAGCGGTCCGCGAGGTCGAACAGCCGCTGCGCCTTGCGGTAGCCTTCCGGCATGGCCATGCCGAAATTGTGGGCCACGCGGCTCTGGGTGTCGCTTCCCTTCTCCTGCCCAATGATCGCCACCGGCTCACCGCGGAACCGGCCGAGCCCCGCAACCGTGGCCGTGTCCTCGCCGAACAGGCGGTCGCCGGCGAGCGGCGTGAAGTCCGCGACCAATCCCTTGACGTAGTCAGAGGCGTGCGGACGGCCGGGATGCCGCGCCACCAGCGCCTTCTGCCAGGGGGTAAGTTTGGCGTAAGTTTCGCGCAGGAGCTGATCCGCCCGCGTCTGGAGCCGCTTCACCTCATCATCGATCCGCATCGCCGAATCCTGCGCCGCCAACTGGCGCAACTCGACGATCTTGCCTTCGAGTTCGGCAATGGGACGCTCGAAGTCCAGATAGGCGTGCATGGATCCTTCAGAGGCTGGCGCGGCAGGAAAGCCGTGCTCCGTGGGGTCTCCGGAACGTGGCAATTGACATTGAGGGTGTCAACAAATGGTCAATGGCAGGGTCAGGCACGGCGTTTGGCCTTCGCCAGCGGGTGCGCGGAAAGCACGACTTCGCGCAGGCGATCGCTCGCCACGTGGGTGTAGATCTGCGTCGTGGCGATGTCGGCGTGCCCCAGCAGAGTCTGCACACTGCGCAAATCGGCGCCGCCTTCCACCAGATGCGTGGCGAAAGCGTGCCGCAGCACGTGCGGCGACAGCTTGTCCGGATCGAGGTTGGCCTTGAGCGCTAGCGCCTTCAGCATCTGGTGAAGGCGGCGGCGCGTAAGGTGGCCTTCGGCACTGCGCGATGGAAAGAGATATTTCGACTCCTTCACGCCACGCGGCAAGAACTGGTTTCTGACTTTCAGATAGGCTTTGATGGCGGAGCGAGCGGCGGCGTTGAGCGGCGCCAGTCTCTCCTTGCTCCCCTTGCCCATAACGAACAGGAAACCATCGCGATTGCGCGCCGCCGACAGCGGCAGCGTCACCAGTTCGGAAACACGCAGACCGGACGCGTATAGAATTTCCAGGAGGCATGCGAGGCGAACCGATTCCGCATCGTCCTCTTTGCACGCCGCGGCAATCAGGCTGTCGATGTCCGCACGCGATAACACCTTCGGCAGCGGCCGCTCGCGGCGCGGCGCTTCCAGCGTGGTTGTGGGATCGTCCTTTCGAATCCCTTCGCTGTAGAGGAAGCCATAGAACTGACGCAGGGCGGACAGCCGGCGCGCCTGCGTGGCATTGGCCATGCCGGAGAGCCCGGCGATGTAGCGCTTTAGCGCGGTCGAATCCGCGGAGCGGAAATGCTGGCTGCGGGCCAGAGCCGCGCCGAAATCCAGCAGATCCCGCCGATAGGCGGCCAGCGTGTTGGCGCTGGCGCCCCGCTCGGCCGCCATCATGTCGAGAAAGCGCTCGATCAGCCGCGCGCCATCGCTCGGCAGAGCGCCGGCCTTCACGGCGCGTTCCTAGCCGGGGAAGCGGGAATTCGGAATGACCAAGGTGTAGCTGTGGTGCGGCGGCTTGAGGCTGCTGCCATAGATACCAAGGCCGATCGCTCCCAGAATCACAAGCGCAAGGATCGCCAAAAGAATGCGCGGCGTCCAACCCATGCCGCCTTCGCTGCCATATCTGTTCATGCCCGCTTTGTGCGGAATAGCGCGGCCCGCTGCAAGAGGTTGGCAGGCGGCAATTTGCCCTGTAAGCGATTCGCATGGGCCGGTTGAAACGCACCGTCGCGCTGGTCGGCATGATGGGCGCGGGAAAAAGCTCTCTGGGACGGCGGCTGGCGGCGAAGCTGGAGGTGCCGTTCCGGGATGCGGATTCGGAAATCGAGGCGGCGGCCGGCTGCTCGATTAACCAGATTTTCGAGCGTTACGGCGAGGCGGCATTCCGCGATTGCGAGCGCAAGGTGATCGCGCGACTTCTCGCTGAGCCGCCCCATGTGCTTGCCACCGGCGGCGGCGCCTTCCTCGACGATACGATACGGGAGGCACTCAAAGCTTCGGCGTTGTCCGTATGGATCAACGTGCCGCTTGAAGTTCTGGCCGAGCGGGTGACACGGCGGGACACCCGTCCTCTGCTGCGCAACGGGGACGCGCGCGAAATCCTGACGCGGCTCCTGGCCGAGCGCGAGGGGACATACGCAGAAGCCGATTTGACCATTTCGGGCGAAGACGGACCTCATGCCGCCGGCGTGTCGCGTATCATGGCTGCTTTGCGGGAGCGGGAGATGCTGGAATGAGCGATATCGTTCGGGTAGGACTGGATGCCCGCGGCTACGACATCCACATCGGCGACGCTTTTCTCGCGCGGGCAGGTGAACTGATCGCGCCGCTTGCGCGTGGCGTCCTTCCCGTCGTCACAGATCAGAACGTGGCCAGCTTTCATCTCGATTCCTTCGTGGGCGTTTTGCGGGATCGCGAAATCGATGCGCGGCCGATCGTGCTTGCGCCGGGCGAGGAAACCAAGACGTTCGCATGGCTCGAAAGCCTCTGTCGCGAGCTGCTGAAGCTGGGCATCGAACGTGGCGGGCTGATTGTTGCGCTGGGCGGTGGCGTCATTGGCGATCTCACAGGCTTCGCGGCGGGTATCCTCAAGCGGGGCATCGACTACATGCAGGTACCGACGACTTTGCTTGCGCAGGTGGATTCCTCGGTGGGCGGCAAGACCGCCATCGACGTGCCGGAGGGCAAGAATCTCGTCGGCCTGTTTCATCAGCCGAAGATGGTACTGGTGGACACCTCGGTGCTCGCTACCCTGCCCCGCCGCGACTTGCTGTCCGGCTACGCCGAGGTGGCGAAGTACGGGGCGTTGGGGGACGTGGAGTTCTTCGCATGGCTCGAGGCAAACGCCCCGGCGGCTCTCGCAGGCGATGCTGGCGCCCTTGAACAGATGATCGCGCATTGCTGCCGCATGAAGGCGGAGATCGTGGCGCGCGACGAGCGCGAAGCCGGGGAGCGCGCGCTCCTCAACCTGGGGCACACCTTCGGCCACGCGCTGGAGGCAGCGAGCAATTATTCCGGCACACTGTTGCACGGCGAAGCTGTCGCCATCGGCATGGTGCTCGCATTCCGGCTGTCCGAACGCCTCGGCCACTGCCCCGCGAGCGACACGGAACGGCTGATCACACACCTGCAAAGCAGGGGTCTTCCGACGCAAATGGGCGAGCTGCCGGGCAATCGCCCCGCGCCCGAGCGGCTGCTCGAATTCATGCGCGCCGACAAGAAGGCCGAAGGCGGGCGTCTTAAGCTCGTGCTGGTACGCGGCATCGGAAGGGCTTTCGTCTCGTCCGACGTTCGGCCGGATGCCGTGATCGCGGTGCTGTCGGAATAGGAAACGCCAGTTCCGGTTTCCGGTCTATACTGCGCGCGCCGCGTCGCGCGGCTTTCGAGGACACGCCATGTCGCTGATGCTGTTTTTCTTTGCCATCGTTATTCTGGTGGGACTGTCCGGTTTCTTCTCCGGATCGGAGACGGCGCTGACCGCCGTATCCCGCGCCCGCATGCACCAGCTGGAGCGCGAAGGCTCGCGCGCCGCCCAGGAAGTGAACCGTCTCGTCAGCGACCGCGAGCGCATGATCGGCGCTATCCTTTTCGGCAACACCTTCCTCAACATCCTGATTTCCTCCCTCACCACCGAGGTACTGACGGCCCGCTACGGCGATCGCGCCGTCGCCATCACCGCCGTGCTGATCACCATTGTGCTGCTGGTGTTCGCGGAGGTGCTGCCCAAGACCCTGGCGATCGCGCGCACCGACCGTTTCGCGCTGAATGTCGCGCGCCCTGTGGCCATCACGGTGCGGCTGCTCGCGCCCATCGTCGGTTTTGTGCAGAGCCTGGTCTGGCGCCTGCTTGGGGCGGTGGGCATTGCGCGCAAGGAAACCGAGCCGGTCGTGGAGCCGCACGAGGAAATCCGCGGCACCGTCGAGGTGCATCACCGCGAAGGCACGGTGGAACGCGAGCACCGCGACATGCTGAGCGGCGTGCTCGACCTGCGGGAGTTAAAGGTGGGGGACTCCATGGTTCACCGCAAGAACATGGCGGCCATCGACGCCGAGCAGCCGCAGCAGCAGATTTTCGACGATCTTATCGAGGCGCAACACGCGCGCGTGCCGGTGTGGCGCGAACAGCCCGACAACATCATCGGCATCCTCCACACCAAGGACGTGATGCGGGAATACGTGCGCCGAAAGGGATCGCTGACAGGGCTCGACATTCTTTCTCTGCTCACGCCACCGTGGTTCGTGCCGGACACCACGACTCTGGAAGAGCAGCTTGCCGCCTTTCGGGAGCAGCGTTCGCATTTCGCGTTGGTGGTGGACGAATATGGCGCTCTGCAGGGGCTCATCACCCGTGAAGACATTTTCGACGAGATCGTTGGCGACATTCCGGACGAACACGAAGAGAAGCTGCGCAAGGACATCCGGCCACAGCCGGACGGCTCGTATGTCGTCGATGGCGCCACGCCGGTACGGGAGCTCAATCGCGAACTCGACTGGGACCTGCCGGACGAAGAGGCCACCACCATTGCCGGACTGGTCATTCACGAAGCCCGCACCATACCGGAGCCGCGCCAGCGCTTCGCCTTCTACGGCTTCAAGTTCGAAATCCTGCGGCGGCAGCGCAACCAGATCACCGCGCTTCGCATCACGCCGCCCGTGCCGCGATCGAGAACGACCCCGCCTGTCACCTAATGCTCGTTCCACGCTTCGGCGGGCGTGAGCGCCGTCACCGACAGCGCGTGGATGTGCGTTTTCAGCTCATCGGCCAGCGCGGCATAGACGCGCCGCTGGCGTTCCACGCGCGAGAGGCCTTCGAACGCTGAAGCGACAACGCGCACGCTGAAATGACTCTCGCCGCCGGGCCGGCTGCCAGCATGGCCGATATGCTTGGCGCTCTCATCTTCCACAGACAGCTCGCTGGGCGAGAAAGCCGTCGTCAGCTTTTGCGCAATCACGTCCGAGGCGCCCATGCAAGTTCCGTCGGCGGTTCGGAAACCAAAGTCAAGCGTTTCGTTTTCTTGTTTTTTCAGACTTCGGCCCCATACTTTCGACATGCAGAAGACGGTTCATTCGCGCTTCAAAAAGGACATCCGGATCAAGCCCGGAAAGCCAGAGCCGATGCCGAGCGCGCGCGCCTGCGCCCGCCCCGATTGCCCGAATGAAGGCGACCATCCGGTTCCAAAATCGCGCGAAGCCCTGGGCGAGCATCTCTGGTTCTGCCGCGAGCATGCCCGCGCCCACAACGAATCGTGGGATTATTTCCGCGGCATGAGTGAGAAGGAGATCCGGGCCTTTCAGGATGAGGCCGTGATCGGCCACCGCCCCACTTGGCCGCTGGGCAAACGCTCCGCGCGCCCGCGCAATGGCGCCGGTCCCCACGCGGTCGAGGATGATTACGGCGTCTTTGGCGAGGCCGGCGAACGGGCGCGGCCCCGTCCGCCGAAACGCCAGCTTACGGGCGTGCAGGAACGGGCGCTGGACGTTCTCAATCTTGACGCGACCGCCACCTTGCACCAGATAAAGGCGCGGTACAAGGAACTCGTGAAACGGTTCCATCCCGACGCCAACGGCGGCGACCGGGGCGCGGAAGAGCGCCTGAAGCAGGTCATCAAAGCCTACGGCGTCCTTCGCGCATCGGGGTTGACCTAGCCGCGTTCTGTGACGTTAAGGACTGACGGCTTTCCGCCCACGCAGCAACCCGGATACAAGCATGAACATGGAGCCTCAGGGCCTCGATACCGGCCTGCCCGACATCAAGGTCGATGTGGCGGACACCTTCGGCATCGACGCGAAGATGAAGGTGCCGGCGTTCTCGCGCGGCAACGAATACGTGCCGGACCGCGATCCGGCCTATCGCTTCGACCGCGACACCGCGCTGGCCATTCTGGCGGGCTTCGCCTTCAACCGGCGCGTGATGATTCAAGGTTATCACGGCACCGGAAAGTCCACCCATATCGAGCAGGTGGCGTCGCGGCTGAACTGGCCATGCATTCGCATCAATCTCGATAGCCACATCAGCCGCATCGACCTGATCGGCAAAGACGCCATCGTGCTACGCGAAGGCCAGCAGGTGACGGAGTTTCGCGAAGGCCTGCTGCCATGGGCGCTGCAGCACCCCGTGGCGCTCGCGTTCGACGAATACGATGCCGGCCGTCCCGACGTGATGTTCGTTATCCAGCGCGTGCTGGAAGCGCAGGGCAAACTCACTTTGCTGGATCAGAACCGCGTGATCCGCGCGCACCCGGCGTTCCGGCTGTTCTCGACCACCAACACGATCGGTCTCGGCGACACCACGGGCCTGTATCACGGCACGCAGCAGATCAATCAGGGGCAGATGGACCGTTGGAACATCGTGACCACGTTGAACTACCTGCCGCACGACAGCGAGGTGAATATCGTGCTGGCCAAGGTGCCATCCTATGCCGTGACGGCGGACAAGAAGAAGCAGATATCCGCGATGGTGCGGGTGGCCGACATGACCCGCAATGCCTTCATCAACGGCGATCTTTCGACCGTGATGAGCCCACGCACGGTGATGACCTGGGCCGAGAACGCGGAAATCTTCGGCGATATCGGCTTCGCCTTCCGCCTCACCTTCCTCAACAAATGCGACGAACTGGAACGCGCCAGCGTGGCGGAATTCTACCAGCGGGCGTTCGGCGAGGAGCTGCCGGAGAGCGCGGCCAAGGTGCTCGTCGCCTGAACGCCTGCGCACCCTTGCGCCGCTGCGCCCCGTCGCGTCATCATGGGCGCGTGTCTGAATGCCGGCCGGGGCAGCATGAAGTTCGGGCCTGTTGCATTTTCTGTTGTCATGCTTGGGACCAGCCTTGCCGGTGCGGGCGCCCGCGCCGAAACGCTTGCCACCTGCGTTGCCATCGATCAGGCCGCGATGAAGGCCGGACGCTCGGTTTACCTGCTGTCATCGGATTTCACGATCTATGATCCCGCAGCTCGCGACGCCGCCACCGCCGAATGGACAAAATATGCGAGCGGCCGCGGGTTCAACTCCGTGGGCTGCGATCCGAACAGTTACCACGATGAAGTGGCCGCGCTGCCGCCCGATACCAAGATCGTCAACAGCAACTGGAAGCCAAGTCGCGACGCGACGATGGCAGGCGCGGACGCCATCAAGTCCGGCAGGCGGAATTTCCGCAACGCCTCCTCCTGCGTGCAGAACATCAACGAAGCGGTGCAAAACAAGTGCGACTACGCCGTGCAGATCGGCTTCTGCTTCGCGGAGGCCAACGCCGGCAGCGGCGACACGTTCGACAAGACCTGCCAGGCGCAGAACTTCGGCACGACGGGCGTGCTGCCGCCGAACCAGCAGGCACGCATCGGCACCTATCATTATGTTTATTTCTTCGCCTGCGAGGCGCCCGCAACCCCGCAACATATGCAATTCGACGGCAATGGCATTACAGGCGTTTGTTCCGCGCCCTAGCTCCTCTACACTGATCGCATGAAACCGGAGAACCAGGCCGAGCCGTTCAAGCGCGCCGTGGGGGCGACGGTGCGCGCCATTGCCGGCGAGCACGATCTGGAAGTCAGCTTCTCGGCCGAGCCGCCGGCGCTGAAAGGCAAGAAGGCTCGCCTCCCCCTCCCCTCGCGCAATTTGCCAGCGAATGAAATCGCCATCGTGCGCGGCGCCGGAGACGCCTATGCGCTGAAGCTCGCGTATCACGAAGACAAAGTGCATCAGCAGTTCCGGCCGCAGGCGGCCGATGCGTCGGCGATTTTCGAAGCGGCCGAGCAGGCGCGGGTGGAAGCGATCGGCGCGCTGGCGATGAAGGGCGTGGCCGACAATCTCGCCGCCAATCTGGAATCGCGCTACGCGGCGCGCGGGCTCGCGCGCGTGAAAGACCGTGCGGACGCGCCGCTCGCCGACGCGGTTAGCATGATTATGCGCGAACACCTGACCGGCGAAGCGCCGCCGGAGAGCGCCGCGCGTGTCGTAGAGCTCTGGCGGCCGTGGATCGAGGAGCGCGCGAGCGCGGACCTGGCGAAACTCGAAACCGCAATGCGCGATCAGAAAGCCTTTGCGAAGCTCACCCGCACAATCCTGCGCGATCTCGAACTGGGCGATGACCTCGCCGACGACGCGGAAACCGAAGGCACGGACGAGACCGACGGTGAGCCGGAAGGCCAGGAAGGCAGCGAAGGCGCGGAAGCCAAGCCGGAATCCGAAACGAGCGAAGCAGACATCAGCGAATCACAGAGCGAGGAAGGCGAGGAGGTGGCAGCGGAAATCCGCACTGAAATGGCGGAGCCCACCGACGCGCAGGAACCGGACGAAAACATGCGGCCCCGGCGTCCCGAGCAGCCCTTCGCCAACCAGGACGCGTGGGGCTATCGGGTCTATACGGGGAAATTCGACGAGATTATCGACGCCACCGAACTGTGCGACGGCGACGAGCTGGCGCGGCTGCGGAATTTCCTCGATCAGCAGCTGCAGGCGATGCAGAGCATGGTGGCGCGGTTGGCCAACCGGCTGCAGCGCCTGCTGCTGGCGCAGCAGAACCGCAGCTGGGATTTCGATCTGGAGGAAGGCCTGCTCGATACCGCGCGGCTGCCCCGCATCATCATCGATCCCATGCACCCGCTCTCCTTCAAGCGCGAGCGCGACGTGACCTTCCGCGATACCGTGGTGACGCTGCTGCTGGACAATTCCGGGTCCATGCGCGGCCGGCCGATCATGGTGGCCGCGATGTGCGCCGACATTCTTGCGCGCACGCTGGAGCGTTGCGGCGTGAAGACGGAAATTCTCGGCTTCACCACGCGCGCTTGGAAAGGCGGCCAGAGCCGCGAAATGTGGATCGCGGAGGGCAAGCCGGCACATCCGGGCCGGCTGAACGATCTGCGTCACATCGTCTACAAGGCTGCCGACGAGCCGTGGCGGCGCGCCCGAAAGAATCTCGGCCTGATGATGCGCGAAGGCCTGCTCAAGGAGAACATCGACGGCGAGGCACTGATGTGGGCGCACCATCGCCTAGTGAGCCGGCCCGAACAGCGGCAGATTCTCATGGTGATATCCGACG
>Ga0157372_10010090_pt1 | contig 10036 bp, 9 predicted proteins | sample C55metaG_FD_115307 | JGI IMG/M metagenome (GOLD analysis project Ga0157372, IMG submission 115307) | Corn rhizosphere microbial communities from Kellogg Biological Station, Michigan, USA - C5-5 metaG | ecosystem: Host-associated > Plants > Roots > Rhizosphere > Soil | place: USA: Michigan...
CACGTTCCTAACCCTTCCCTTCAACGCCACGGGGTGGCCGGCGCTCGCGCTCCCGTGCGGCCCCGCAGAGGACGGGCTGCCTGCCTCCGTCCAGCTCGCGGCTCCGCCGGGACAGGACGCGCTCGTGCTGGCGGCTGGAAAGGCCCTGGAAACAGCACTCTGAGTCCCTCGATCGAGGGACACCAGGCCCCCCAAGCCTGCCGAAAACTCTCTCGTGGCCCGCGCCCGTTCTGCTGCAGTGCTCCTCGCCATGCTCGCGTTGTGCGGGGCGGCCGGCGCGCGCGCAGCGAACAAGCCGCCGACGGGCTTGCATGCCTTCCTGCTCCGCTCGAACGAGCCGGTGACGCACACGTTCTCGCGCACGCCCTCGTTCGGCTGGAACCCCGTCCCCGGCGCGCGTCGCTACCAGTTCGAGCTCGCGACCGGCCCCACGTTCTCGGACAACTCGATCGTCTGGTCGACGAAGAACGCCCCCGCGCCGACGGTCGCCGTCCCGATCTCGCTCCCCTGGATCACCGGCCAGCCGTTTTCGCTCTACGCCCACGTCCGCGCGGTCACGCGCCATGGCCCGAGCCGGTGGAGCGCGCCGTTCGGGTTCAACATGCGCTGGCCAGCGGTCCCGGCGCCGATCAGGCCGGACCGTCCCGGGCTCATCCGCTGGACGCCGGTCCCCGGAGCGAACGGCTACTCGGTCTGGATGCAGGACCCGAGCAAGCCGAACACCTCGAAGATCTTCACGACGCGGCTGAACATGGCCGACGAGCGCGAGTACTACACCTTCCACCAGGACCCGGCGTGGACGTCGACGGTCGTCTGGCGCGTGCGCGCGATGCGACTGCTCTACGGCACGACGCAGAACGGCCTTCCGACGGTGTCGTACGGCCCGTGGAGCCCGGTCTACATCAACTCCAACCCGGCCCCGACGAGCGGACCGCTGGCCCTGCAGTCGACGGTCACGAACGTCGTCTCCGACGCGGCGCACGTGCGCATCCACGAGTCGATGCCGGCCTTCCTCTACGGCGGCGACACGCTGCCGAACGGGACGCGCCACGATCTCTGGCGGGTCGAGGTCTTCACCGACTCGGACTGCCTCAACCCGGTCTTCCGCGGCGCGGTCACCGGGAGCCCGGCGTACGTCCCGCGCGACTCCGGCCCGCTGGCGATGCCGGCCGACGCGACGAGCGAGCAAAAGGCGTGGAGCGACTTCCTCGCGAGTGGCGTCGAGCCCGACGGCCTCACGGTTGACGGCGTCACCTTCAAGACGAACGAGCTCGACGTTCCGCAGAACGGCGCTGCAGCCAAGGTCGACCTCTGGGACAGCAGCTGGGCCGGCGGCCGGTACTACTGGACGGTCATGCCCGTCGACGCGATTCCGGACGACGCGCTCGCGACGGTGCTCGCTGCCCCCACCGTGCCCGGCGACACCAGCATCCTCGTGACGGACGCGACCGGAATCGGCGCGGGCGACCCGCTGCTGATCGGCCCCTGGCCCGGCGAGCACGCCGAGGTCACCGGGGTCTCCGGCAACACGCTGACGCTGAAGTCCGGCCTGACCGGCATTCACACGGCCGGCGAGGACGTCCTTCGCCCGAGCGGCCATCTGACCTACTGGGACGCCGAGCTCGCGCAGGACGCCTGCGCCGCCGGCCGCATGCTCGCATTCGGCAAGTCGACGCCGGCGATCGTCACGGGGCGGGGCGCGCCGTATGCCTCAGGCCTCTCGCCCAAGGGCAAGCTCGTCGCCGCCGCGCAGCCGTCGCCGAAGTTCTACGGAACGCCGCTCGTCGCCTGGCAGCCGATAGCGTCAGCCGACGAGTACGAGATCCAGGTCAGCCGGACGAAGTACCCGTGGCGCACACGCGGGAGTCTCGTCACGCCTGCGACATCGGCGATGCTCCATCTCACGCCCGGCACGTGGTACTACCGTGTGCGCGGCCTGGACGCGCTCATGACCGGCTCGCATCCGGAGCTCTCCTGGTCAGCGGCCGTGAAGATCGTCTTCACGAAGCCGCGCTTCAAGATCGTCCACTAGGTCTAGGCGCGCTCGAGCAGCTTCTGGTCGGCCCTGCGCCGCAGCGATCGGCTGGCAAGGATGCCTGCGCCGCCGAGGAGGAGAAGCGGGCCCGCGACCAGGAGCGCGTAGAGCAGGAGCTCGAATTCCCGGACGAGCACTGAGCCGGCGTCGTCGAGCGTCCGGTGGAAGCGGCCGGGCGGCGTTGCGGCGTGCTTCTGCTTCGCGGCGACGGCCATCGTCAGCGCGACCGAGGCGAGCTGCGCTCGCTGCGTCGTGGCCTGGCGGCTTCGCGTAAGCGCACGGAGCAGGGCCTTGTCGCGCTCGAGCTGCGCCTGCGACTCGCCGCCTGCGATCCGCGCGCGCAGCCTGCGGATGCGGATCCCGAGCCCGTCGACCTTCTGCTGCAGATCCTTGAGCGTGATCCGCTGGCTGACGAGCACGCCGTAGGCTGAGAACGCCGCGATCGCCGCCTGCACGTGCTGGATCGGGACCCGGAGCGCGAGCCTCGACGTTCCGGACGTGCCCGGCGCCGAGTACTTCGCCGAGACGACGTAGCCGCCGAGCCTGCGCGTGAAGCGCAGCGCCTGCTGCGTTCGCCGTGAGAGCTCGGCCTGGTCCTTCACACGCACCCGAAGGGACGCGTCGTACTGCTGCAGCCGGCTCGACGAGGGAGCAACGGCGCGCAAAGTTTTGTCGGCGTAGAGGCCTGCGGTGGGATTGGCATGCACACGCGGCCTGGCCCTCTCTCGCTTCTGAAGCGCGGCCCCGTGAACGGGTGCCGAAGTCTTGGCGCTTGTCACCGAGCCGCCGTGCGAGCTGTTGACGACACCGACCACGGTCGCGACTCCGACCGCAGCCGCGAGCCCGGCGAAAGCGACCGCAGGGACGAGTCGCCGCAGGTTCGGCTCGATCCGGCGCGGAGGCGGAGGCGGCGCCAGCGCGAGCACGCGCTCGCGGAGCTCGGTCGACACGACCGGCCGGTTGGCCCGCAGTTCCTGGACGAGCTCAAGCTGCGACACCGGCGCTCACCTCCTGTTCGAGCTTCTGCAGGGCGCGGCTCAGGCGCGTCGAGCATGCGCTCGTGCTGATCCCGAGCACGCGTGCGGCGCTGTCGCCGTCGAGGTCGAGGATGATCCGCAGCGCGAGGACTTCCCGCTCGGCCGCCGAGAGACGCGACAAAGCCGCCTCGAGCTCCGGGGAGAGGCCCTCGCCGAATGCCGCGTCCTGCGCGTCCGTGCCGCCCAGCGTGTAGCGCCCTTCGCGGCGGCGGCGGCGCTCTTCCGAGCGGAAGTGATCCAAAGCGGTCGAGCGCGCCAGCTGGCAGAGCCACGTGCGCGCCGAGCCGCGGCGCGGGTCGAACTTGCGCCAGCGCTCGAGCGCTCTGGCGAACGTCTCGGCTGTCAGGTCTTCGGCCACGGATCGGTCTCCGGTCAGGTAGACGAGGAACGCGTGCACGTCGTCCAGGTGGCGCTCGGCCGCCTCCGCGAAGTCCTGCGCGTTCGGCTTCACGACGGATATACGCCGCAGCCGTGGCATCACGTCACATTCGCGTGGCCCTGACCGCATCCTCGTAGACGCGGTCGCGGCTGTAGCGCTCGAGCTCGTCGCTGAGCACATCGGCGGGGTTCGGCGGGTCACCCGGCGGGAACGCGAGGGATTCGCCGTCCAGCTCGACGCCGACGAGCTTGTCGGCAGCCTCGTGCTCCAGCTCGATCTGCCGGCCGAGCCGCGATCGGAGCCAACCCGCCAGCAGGTGCGCCTGGGCCTCGGTGCCCTTCACCTTGAGTCGCGAGACGTCAGCGATGCCCGGCCACAGCGTTGCGAGGTGCGGTCGCCAGCGGCTCGTCCGCGCCCAGGCGATGTCCGAGACCGCCACGCGGTCGAAGATCTCCGCGAGCCGTTCGTACGGCTCCGGCAGGCCCGTCCACTCGGTGCTGTCGACGATCAGGCGGTCGACGGTGTCGACGAGCTGGTCGAAGCAGCGGTCCCCGAACGGCGGCAGCCCGCGCCAGCGCAGGAAGACGGGCAGGTCGGGCAGGAGCAGCGGCGCGACCACGCTCGCCGGCGCCTGAGCGCGGTTTCCGCACAGCTTCAGCCGGATCGTCTCCATCGAGACCTTGCGGTCCTCGCCGACCGGGTAGCAGTCGACCTCGACGTCCGCCTCGAGCCCGTCGTCAGCGTCGGGCTCCGGCACGAGGACGATCGTGCGCGACGGGTGCCGCTCGGCGAGACCGGCCAGCACGTCCTCGGCCGCCTCGACCCACTGCTCCGGAACCCAGGCGAGGTGCGTCATCACGCTCGTCCGCTGCATCGGCTCGCCGGATTCGGACATCCGCTGCGCACCGAGCTCGCGCTCGATCTCGGCGATCGAGCCTAGTGCCGTCGCCATGATCGCCCGTCGCGGCGGATCAACTCATCCGCGCCGATCGGCCCCCAGGTCCCCGACTCGTAGTTCGGAAACGCGGGCCGGTCGCGCTGCCAGGCCGCGATGATCGCGTCCACCAGCGACCACTGCTCCTCGACCTCGTCCGAGCGCGTGAAGAGCGTCGCGTCGCCGAGCAGGCAGTCGAGGATCAGCCGCTCGTAGGCCTCGGGGATCCCGGTGCGGAAAGCGCCGCCGTAGAGGAAGTCCATGCGCACCGTGCGCAGCGTCAGCCCCTGGCCGGGCACCTTCGCCGCGAACTCGAGCGAGACGCCCTCGTCCGGCTGAATGTGGACGACGAGCACGTTCGGCTGGAGCTCCTCCTCGGCCGAGTCCTCGAACGGCGGGTGCGGCGCGCGCTTGAACTCGATCGCGATCGTCGTCTCGCGCCGCGCGAGCCGCTTGCCCGCGCGCACGTAGAACGGCGTGTCCGCCCAGCGCCAGTTGTCGACGAAGAGCTTGGCCGCGACGAACGTCTCGGTCAGCGAATCACGCGCGACGCCCTCCTCGTCGCGATAGCCCGGCACCTCCTCGCCCTCGACGAACCCCGGCCCGTACTGGCCGCGGACGACGTGCTTCGGCCCGGGGGTGTGCATGGCCATCAGCACCTTCACCTTCTCGTTGCGGACCGACTCCGCGGTGAAGTCGATCGGCGGCTCCATTGCCGTGAGCGCGACGAGCTGCAGCAGGTGGTTCTGGAAGATGTCGCGGATCGCGCCCGCCTGCTCGTAGAAGGCGGCGCGGCCCTCGATGCCGATCGACTCGGCGACGGTGATCTGGACGTGGTCGACGAACTGGCGGTTCCAGATCGGCTCGAAGATCCCGTTCGCAAAGCGGAGCGCGAGTAGGTTCTGGACGGTCTCCTTGCCGAGGTAGTGGTCGATCCGGAAGACCTCGTTCTCGGCGAAATGCTCCTGCAGCTGGGTGTTCAGCTCCTGCGCAGAGGCGAGGTCGTGCCCGAACGGCTTCTCCACGATCAGGCGCGTCCAGCCCTCGCTCGAGCGGTGCTCGCCGATCTCGCGGACGAGCGTCGAGATCGCGCTCGGCGGGACGGCGAAGTAGTAGACGCGGTTGCCGCCGGTGCCGTAGCGCTCGTCGAGGTCGTTCAGCGCCGAGACGACCTGCTGCTGGCCCTCCTCGTTCGCGAAGTCGGTCGCGACGTAGCGCATCCGCTCGGCGAGCCATTCCCACGTCTCGTCACGAAAGTCGTCGCGGCCGAACTCCTGGACGGCGGCCTTCATCGCCTCGCGGAACTGATCGTCGCTCTCCTCGGTGCGCGCGACGCCGACGATCCCGAACTTCTCCGGGAGCAGCCGCCGACAGGCGAGCGAGTAGAGCGCCGGGAAGAGCTTGCGCTTGGTCAGATCGCCGGAGGCGCCGAAGATGACGAGCGCGCACGGATCAGGCGTGCGCCGGAGCCGCAGGCCCTCGAGGAGGGGGTTCTCCTGCTGCGCCGGCTCCTGCGTGGTCGCCACGGGCTGAACCCTAGATGCCCTTAGTGGAGCCGGAACGGCCGGAGCCCGACCGCCAGCCTGCGCAGCTCGGCCGAGACTCGTGGCGGGACTCCGTACCACCGCCCGCTGGCGAACCGGTTCACATTGACGCCGTGGCTCTGGAAATGGTCGAGCCTCCGCGTCGCGACGATGCCCGTCACGTAGCCGTTCCGGAACCGCAGCTCGTAGTACGGCGCTCCGTGCACCGGTGCGCGAACCGTGGTCAGGGCGTAGCTGCCGTAGTAGAAGCCGCCGAGCTTGTCGAGGACGACCTGGTTGCGGATCGGGACGCAGCGCTTCGCGTTGCACAGGCGAACGTCACCGGGCTTGAAGACCTTTGCGCTCGCCGCCGGGACGACGAGCAGCGCGGCCGCAACGAGGACTCCCACGAAAAGGACGCGCACGCCTAGCCGCTCTTCTCGAGGTGGCCGCCGAAGGCGTTTCGCATCGCGGAGAGGACGCGGTTGCCGAACTCCGCCTCGCCCCGGGACGAGAAGCGGTCGAACAGCGACGCCGAGAGCACAGGGACCGGGACGCCTTCCTCGACTGCTGCCTGCACCGTCCAGCGGCCCTCGCCCGAGTCACTCACGCGGCCTGCGTAGTCCTCCAGCATCGGCGACTCGTGCAGCGCCTGGGCGGTCAGGTCGAGGAGCCACGAGGAAATCACCGAGCCGCGGCGCCAGAGCTCCGTGATCGCGGCGAGGTCGAGCTCGTACTTGTAGTGATCCGGGTCGCGAAGCGGCGCGGTCTCGGCGTCCGGCGCCTGGTCGCGCAGGCCCACATTCGCGTGCTTTAAGACGTTCAGGCCCTCGGAGTAGGCCTGCATGAGCCCGTACTCGATCCCGTTGTGGACCATCTTCACGAAGTGGCCGGCACCGGTCTGGCCGCAGTGGAGCCAGCCCTGCTCCTCGGGCGCAGGATCGCCGTCGCGGCCCGGGGTGCGCCCCGCGGCGTCGGCCCCCGGCGCGAGCGTCTCGAGGACCGGCCGGAGCCGATCGACTGCCTCGTCGTCGCCGCCCACCATCAGGCAGTACCCGCGCTCGAGGCCCCATACGCCCCCGCTGACGCCGACGTCGACGTAGTGGATGCCGGTGTCCCGCAGCTCGTGCTGGCGGCGCAGGTCGTCGACGTAGTACGAGTTGCCGCCGTCGACGATCGTGTCGCCCTCCTCGAGGTGCGGTGCGAGCTCGGAGACGACCTTGTCGACGATTCCAGCCGGGACCATCAGCCAGACCGAGCGCGGCCTGTCGAGCTGCGACGCGAGCTCCTCGAGCGACGACGCGGTCGACTCGACCTGCGGGTCGAAGGTCTTGACGTCGTGGCCGGCGGCCTCGAGCCGCTTCGTCATGTTCCCGCCCATCCGGCCGAGGCCGACCATCCCGAGCTGCATCAGATCTCCTCCAGTCGGACTCGCACTATTCGCCGGCCGCGCTCCTCGAGCGAGGCAAGGTCGCCCGCCGCCTGCGCGCGGATCAAGCGGCGGAAGCCGAACTTCTTGCCCGGGATCGAGACCTCGTCGCCGGGATCGTCGACGACCTGGACGAAGAGGCCGGTGTCGGGCCCGCCCTTGTGCAGCTGCCCCGTCGAGTGGAGATAGCGCGGCCCCAGGCCGTGCGTGACCACGCAGCCCGTCTCGCGAGCGCGCGAGATCAGCGGCTCGAGCTCCTGCTCGCGCATCGGGTCGATGAACGCCTGGATGCAGACGTAGTCGCCCGGTTGCGCCTGCGCGAGGAGCTCGTCGAGCGACCCGCGCGGCTCGACGTCCGGCTCCTTGCCGGTCGCGAGCACCTCGTTCGTCTTGTCCTTGGCCGCCTGCACGTTCGGCTGGTCGAAGGGGTTGATCTCCAGGATCGAGCCCGCGACGGCGGTCGCGAACTCCCAGCGGAAGAACTCCTGGCCGAGCTCGTACGGCGACGGCAGGCGCACCTCGTGCTCTTGCCGGTCCGGCCCGTCCGCGCTCTCGCCCGGCGCAGGCACGAGGCCCTTGCTCTCCTTGCCGGTGGACTCGGCGAGCAGCTGCTCCGCCCAGAGGCCGAAGTCGCCCGGGTTCGGGTTGATCGTCACCTTGTCGCGCCCGTCCTGCCAGCCGTTCCCGAGCTCGAGCCCGAGCTCGAGGCCGGGATTGCCCTCGGCGCCGTGGCAGGCCTCGACCATTTCCTCCACGCGCTCGAAGAGGCGCTCGAGGTCGATGCCCATCAGCGCGGCCGGGACGATCCCGAACGCCGACAGCGCCGAGTAGCGCCCGCCGATGGTCGGCTCTCCCTCGAAGACCGACGCGAACCCGCGCTCCTTCGCGAGGGCCTCGAGCTCCGAGCCGGGGTCGGTGATGGCCGCGAAACGCTCGCCGCGCTTGCCGGCCTTGGCCCAGAAGTAGTCGAGGTGACAACGGGTCTCGAGGGTCGTCCCGGACTTCGACGATGCGATGAACATCGTGCGCTCGAGATCCAGGCTCTCGGTCGAGTGGCGAATCATCGCGGGGTGCGTCGTGTCGAGCACGTGGAAGGAGCCTGCGCCGAAGGTCTTCTTGAGGACGTGCGGCGCGAGGCTCGAGCCGCCCATGCCCATCAGGACGAAGGTGTCGATCACGCCGGGCGCGGTGATCTCTTCGGCGAAGCGCTGCAGGTCGGCCACGCGTGCGCGCATCCGCATCGGCTCGTCCAGCCAGCCGAGCCACTTGGCCTCGTCACCGCCGGTCCAGAGCGTCGCATCGCGCGCCCAGACGCGCTCGACCACCTCGCCGGGCGCGACGGCGCTCAGGCGGCCTCCTCGATGAAGCCGAGGACGAGCCGCTCGAACTCTTCCGGCCGCTCCATGCTCGGCACGTGCGCCGCGTTTTCGATCGTCGCGCGGCGTGCGCCGGGAATCTCGCTCGCGAGCTTGTCGGCGATCGCGTGGATGTCGGGTACGTCCTCGGCGCCGATGACCACGAGCGTGGGCGCCTGGATCTCGCCGAGCCGGTCGGCCACGTCCGCGATCAGCAGCTCTTCCTCTGCATCGTCGCCGACCTCCTGGTAGAGCTCGAACGCGCGCCGCTGCATCTCGCCGACCCGGGCGCGGACATCAGGGTCGACGTCCTCCGGCTTGCGGCGCGGGCCGTCCACCCAGGTGCGCAGCGTCACCTCGACAGCCGCGCCGAGATCGCCCTTGTCGAACGCGGCCTCTTCCTCCTCCCAGCTCGCCTTCAGCTCGTCCGACCAGTCGTGGCCGGGAAGCCCGGAGCCGACGAGGACGAGCGCCGAGACCCGCTCCGGTTGGGCGAGCGCGACCTCGAGCGCGACCCGGCCGCCGAGCGAGACTCCGACGAGCGCGGCCCGCTCGAACCCATGCTCGTCGAGCAAGTCGATCACGTCCTGCGCGGCGACGTGCTTGCCGGGGGAGAGCGGCGTTCGCCCGTAGCCGCGGAAGTCGAAGCGAAGCACTCGATGCGACCGCGTGAACGCCTCCCACTGCGGATCCCACATCCGGCTGTCGCAGATGCCTTCGTGGAAGAGGACGATCTCCGGCCCCTCGCCGGCGACCTCCGCGTACAGCCCCACGCTCGCGGCCTCAGGCGGAGACGAGCTCGCCGCGCTTCGAGCGGATCCCGTCGAGCAGCTCCGCGAACGAGTCGGCGAACTTCTGCACGCCCTCGCGCTCGAGGGTCTCGACCACGTCGTCGTAGTCGACGCCGGCCTCCGCGAGCTGGTCGAAGACGCGGTGCGCCTCGTCGACGTCGCGCTCGAGGGTCGGCGCGACCTCGCCGTGGTCCTCGAAAGCCTGGATCGTCTCCTCCGGCATCGTGTTCACCGTCTCGGGCCCGATCAGCTCCTCGACGTAGATCACGTCGCGGTAGTCGGGGTTCTTGGTCGACGTCGAGGCCCAGAGGCAGCGCTGCTTCCGCGCGCCCTTCGCCTCGAGAGCCTCCCAACGCGAGCCGGAGTGGAGCTCCTTGTAGCGCTCGTAGGCGAGCTTTGCGTTCGCGATCGCAAGCTTGCCCTGCAGCTCCTTGGGCGCGCCCGCCTCCTCGAGCCGGCGGTCGGCCTCGGTGTCCACGCGCGAGACGAAGAAGCTCGCGACCGATGCGACCTTGGACGGGTCGCCACCGGCCTCGACCAGCCGCTCGAGCCC
>Ga0157372_10010092_pt1 | contig 10034 bp, 10 predicted proteins | sample C55metaG_FD_115307 | JGI IMG/M metagenome (GOLD analysis project Ga0157372, IMG submission 115307) | Corn rhizosphere microbial communities from Kellogg Biological Station, Michigan, USA - C5-5 metaG | ecosystem: Host-associated > Plants > Roots > Rhizosphere > Soil | place: USA: Michigan...
CAGGCTTGCACCGGCGCCAATGCGCAGCCACTCGGGATTCTTGATGACAGCTTCGGCGCGGGATGCCAGGACTTCTCTGCTGGGTAGCGGTATTGCGTTCATTGTCTCTCCTCTATCTCTCGAACTCTCGTTCCCTGGGACCTATGGTTTTTCGCACCGCTGGTCCCGTCGGAACTCTGGTCTGCCAGTTTTGATGCTGCGAACTTTCCGGGGCCGCTGATGCGCTGCGGTTGGTCCGCTTTGCATGGCCGGCGTGGCGGATTCCCCTGCCGGGCTACACGTAAAAGAGATGCGGACGCCGGTTCGCCGGTGGTCCGGAGGAGCGGGCGAACGGGTGTCCGGCTAATCCAGGTCGAACTCGCGCAAGGGTTTGCCCTCCGGGGCATCCTTAGCCTTCTTGAGTGCTTCAGCGAATTTCTTTTCCAGCAGGTCGGCCTTGTTCTTCTCGGCGTCGACACTCTGGCGGAAGATGGACTCGGCGCGCTCGTCGCGTTCGCGCATGGCCTTGGCCGCGGTTTCAAGATCTTCGAACATGCGTTTGCGCGGGGCCGCAGTGTGGGTGATGACGATTCCGGTGGCAGCGTCGATCTTCAGCATTGCGCCGCAGTCGGGACAGGCGACTTCAAATGCCTCGGCGGATTGTTTGGTCTGTTTGGCCATTTCACTGAGCATTGTAGGCGCTGGCAGGCGAGGTTGCACAGTGTCCATGGCGGAGTTGTGGAACCGGCGGGCAGTCGCGGACGTAGAGGAATGCAGGGTCGGGATCCTTTTGTTTTGCATGCCGCTGACCGGATTCAACCGGCCAGGCGGCAGGAAAGGGAAATGCATGGGGAGGTTGCTAGCAGTTGCGTCAGTGGTTGCAGTCGTTTCGATTTTCGGAGTGGTTCCGAACTGCCGCGCCCAGGCTTCACTGGCGGGTGACTGGGAAGGGATTCTGAACGCCGATGGACACGAGGTCCACGTGGCCTGGCATGTGACCGCGGCGGCCGATGGAACCGTGACTTCGACGATCGAGAACCACGATGAAGGCGTGTCGGGGATCAAGGTGAAACAGGCGGAGCTCAAGGATTCGAAGATCACGTTTACGGTGGATGACCAGATTGAAGTAAATGGCGAGACCCTGAATGTGAGAGGGACGTTCGAGGGCACCGTAAGCGCAGATGGAAACGAAATTACGGGCACGTGGACGCAGACGGAGCCCCAGGAGCAGCCTCAGGCGGAAATTCACTTTAAGCGAGTGACTCCGGCGGCAAGTCCGGAAGCAAGCCCAGCGGCAAGTCCGGCAGCCAGCCCGTCGGGGAATCCTGCGGCGCGGGCCGCTTGACGGATCGGCACGATGCACCGGCGGTGGTGCATCCCTGAAATCTGGTTTCCGCCCGGAGCAAAACGCACTACAATCCGAGTCACACCCTATGGGGATCGATAGCTCAGAGCTTATTGACCGCATCGAGGATGAGTTCGAGATCACGATTTCGGACGACGACTCGGCGACCGTGCACTCCGTTGGCGGCCTGTGCGGAATTGTGGGCGAAAAGCTGAACGGCCCCGCGGCCGCGATGGCGAGCCGGGCGTTTTACCGGACGGCGCGGGCGATCGCAGAGTGCGCGGGTGTGCCGCGGCACACCATCCTGCCGGATACAGTGCTCGAGCCGCTCTTGCCGCTGCCACAGCGGGTGAAGCAATGGAGCGCGATGGCGCACCGCAGCGGGGTGCAGCTTCCCAGGCTGGTGCACGCGAAACGCTGGAAGGATCGCTTCATCGTGTTCAGCATGGTGATCGCAGCGATTCCGGTGGTGGCGTTGTGGTGGTCGTTGAATGTGCTGGGCTGGCTCCCAGGGATCTTTTTCTGGCTATTTTCGGGGCCGGCGTTTATCGCGTGGGTTGTGCTTATCAGCCGGGTCCATCGCAGGTTCCTGCTGGGCACTCCGCGGCTGGCCGTCGAGCTGCCGTGTGAAACGGCGGGGGAACTGGCCACGGCAGTTCTGGCGCTGAACATGGATGCGCTGGAAGAGCCGGTGAGCGAAGAATCGACCTCCGGCGAAGCGATTTTAGAGCGTGTGGCGAGAGTTATCGCGGACCAGTTGGAAGTTGAGCCGGGAACCGTGGACGCGGACACGAGGATTGGCGAGACCGTGCGCGCGCTGTAGACGGCATAGCCGGCTACCCAAAATCCACGGCCATTCTAAATCTTATCCATTCAATGGCTTGCGCCTGGATCCCTGATCTGGACCTTAAAGGTGCTGCCGCCAGTTTTGGAGCGGCGAGACTTCACTGACCGCGGTTCTGCAGATTGGTGGCATTGTCGGGGCCGACATCCGTGTGCGGGTCAGAGCTTGTGTCGCCTGGAAGACGCGTCTTGAGAGGCTCGACGCGCATGCCGGATCCTGTTTCGCTCAATTCGGTACCGACCAACGGATCGGAGCCGGCGTACATGTTTGGGCTGGCGGTAATGTCGTTGCCGCTGCGATCGATGAGGCCGATTTCCGGCGCGAGTTCGCGTGAGGGGCGTTCGTTGTATTCGGGATCGGATTCGAGAGTTTTCCCGACGTGACGGACCGCAGATTGCGCGGACTGGTTCTGCGCGCGTTTGTCGTTGGATTGATTCTGTTCGGACTGGTTTTTGCGGTCGGGCATGATGGGCTCCTCTGCGAAAGAGAAGCGAAGAGAGTGGGGGAAGTTGCTTGAGGGGCGGGAAGAGGGATGGCGAGCAGAGACAGGGAAGTGCCGGAAGCATCTTGGGTGTGGAGAGGGTCCATCTCACAGGGTTCTGGAGGGACGTTATGGCGGATGAGAAGAATGAGAACACCGAGCGGCGGGAGCCGGCCGGGTTTACGCCCCGAAGCGGTGGTCTGGCGAGCGAATATGCGCGGGAGCAGGGCTGGGATACGAACGAAGAGCAGCGCGCGAAGCGGCCCGAAGAAAAGCAGCAGTATGACGGCGGCACCGACTACGACTATGGAAACGCGCAGGATTTTGGCGACACGGCGGTGGATACGAGCAGCGCAAAGCCGACCGGGAATGAACTGAAGCCGAAAGATACGAAGTAGGAATCGCGGACAAGGCCTCTGCCCGCTCACCTGGCCGGCGCATCGAGGCTTTTGAGCGGGACGATTTTGACTCTCGGCTTGTAAACCCGGTAATCGCTGAAGGTCAGATCGTCCATCGATGTGACGGCGAAGTCATCGCTTTGCTCGCCGATACTCGCGCCGCTATCGAAGAGGTAGTGGTGGGTGGCGAGCGATAACCTCGAGACAGAAACGCCGCGTACCGGCAGGAGATAGGTTTGTCCGTCGATCGTCACCGGGCCAAATTCCAGCTCAATGCTTGCCGCGGACAGCTCTTCTCCCGGCGAAAAGTCGCAGATCACCACAATGCGCGCAACCTGGCCCGTGGCAGGATCGACCGCAATTTCGCCGTGATATCCCGGGGTACCGATGTACTTGTGATCGGCACTTGAAATGAACGGATTCTGCCGATTCGGGGTGAAGTCGTACTCGATGGTGTAGTGCGAACTCTCAGCCGGAATGTCGAACCGGAAGACCGCCAGCCTGCCGGCGCTCGCGGCTTCCCAATAGGCCCAATCGAAATTCGCGCCGGGCACATCTCCCGTAACAGCCTGCACCCAGGGTCCGAAGGCGCCGGTTGGCTTGAGGCCTGCCGGAGCAAGATTCGGAATGTCCCACGTGAGATTTCCCCAGATCGTGTGGTATCCCCAGATGGTCATATGCATGAGCGGCTGAGCTTGTCTTGACGTCTGCTTGTCCAGGTCTTTGTCGGGCTCCTCCATGACCTCGTCGCCGCCGGCCGAGCAGCGCACATCGTCGGCTTCGCGGTCGAGCAGGCGGAAGCTTCCCGGCGTGTAGTATTCAACCTTGTTCGAATAGGGGAACACCCTCACATCCTGAAAGTGGGCCATGCTCCGAATGGCAACGAAGTTCGGAATCCGGTCCGCCTGGTCCTCGGCGAACTGCACGGCGCGCATCAGGATCTCCCGTTGGGCTTGCGGCGCCGGTGGCGTATCGTTCAGCATCTCGCGCGCGGACGGATCGCGAAATGCGGCCGCATCGGCCAGAGCGAGAAGCGCCGTCTGCGACCGTTTGCCCGGCAGGGTCGCGATCAGCGCGTCGAATTCACCCCGGCTGAGACGTTCGGTCAGTTCGAGATCTGAAATCTTCTTCGCGATCTTCTTATCGGAAGTGCCGTGCAGGGCAGAGAGCATCTGCCGCAACTCGTCCGTGCTGACCTTATGAGCGGCAAATGCCGGCTGCGAGAGCAGTGCGAGCAGGAGCAGAAGTGTGGGCATCCTCATAAGCAGTTCGCCTCGGTATCACTGCTCAGGATTGGCGGCAGTCTGTTCGGGAACGATTCTCATTTCCGTCCTGAATACCTTGTAATTCTGGAATCGCAAATCGTTGATTGAGGTGAGCGTGGATTGATCGACTTCAACATAGCCAGTCTGTCCCATGTGGCCCGAAGAGGCCGGCACCACCGAAGCCGACACGCCGCGCAAGGGCAGAAAATACTTCTGGCCTGCGATCTCGACGGGGCCGTACTCCAATTCCACTGAGGCCTTGTCGATCACCTGCCTGGCCGCAAGGTCGCTGACGAGCACAATGCGCCGAATGTGGCCGGTATCGGGCTCGATGGTGATTTCGCCGTGGTAGGCGGGCATCGCTTTGAATACGGTCGCAGTGCCCTTGGCATCCTGCTGGCAGCAATACTCCAGCGTGTAGTGCGACTTGTCCTGTGGCACGAAGAATCGAAACACGGCCAGGCGATCTGAAGAGGATCGTTCCCAACGCTCCCATCCCGCCTTGGACTGCAGAATGTCGCCCATCACAATGGGAAGCAGGGGACCGAACGCTCCCCAAGTAGTCAGGCCCTTTGGAGACAGCGTGATGTCCCGCTCCTTCTTCTTCATGGGATGGTTTGGCTTGATCTCTTCTTCTTCGCCGCCCACATAGCGCACACTCGCGGTGCGCTGATCGAGGAGGTGGTAGACATTGGGGGTGAAGTAGCTTATGTGCGTCGAGTATGGATACCATTTGGCATCCTGGAATCGGGAGGTCACCCGCTCGGCCAGAAAGTTAGGCATGCGCCTGGATTCGTCGTTGACGAATTGCAATGCTCGCAGCAGAATCTGGCCCTGGGTCTTTTTGTCGGGGGCAGCCTGAGGCGCGATTTCGGATCGAGGCGGCTTCAGGAACATGGAAGCGTCGGCGACTGCCATCAGCGCGGTTCGCGATTTTTGCCCCGGCAGGGACCGGCTCCACTGTTCCAGCTTGCCCCCGTCGAGCCGCTCGGTCAGTTGCAGTTCGGAAATCTGGCCGGCAATATGTTTGTCCGATTTTCCTGAGAGCTGGTTCAGTTTTTGGCCCAGTTGAGCGACTGTTACGGAGCTCACTGCATGAACAGGGACAGAAACGGGCAAGAAGAGAAACAAAAAGAGCAGCTTTCGCACATGTCCCCCGATAAACCGCCCAGTGTAGAACGGATTGCCCGTGGGTGCAACGCGTGGATCTGCGGGAGACGATGCACGCGGCGAGCTTTGTGTGGGGTTCGCGGGACCTATAGCGGATTCTTCGCATCGTATGAGTTTTGAGAGGATTGAGGGTTGGGGACCTTTTATGATGACGGCCATTGAGCGAAACAACGTGAACGTGATCGGATCGGGCGAACAGACCCTTATCTTCGCGCATGGGTACGGCTGCGACCAGAACATATGGCGGCATCTCACTCCGTACTTCGCGGACAAATACAGGCTCGTGCTCTTCGATTTTGTGGGCTCGGGGGGCTCGGCCTCGAACGCATTTGACCGCACCCGCTACAGCACCCTGGCAGGATATGCGCAGGATGTTCTCGACATCCTGGAGGAGCTGAAGTTCGAAAACGTGCATTTTGTGGGGCACTCCGTGAGTTCCATGGTGGGAGTTCTGGCATCGATCCAGCAGCCCGACCGGTTCGCTACCCTGACGATGATTGGCCCTTCCGCCTCGTACATCAATGACGGGGACTATCACGGGGGATTCGAGCGGGCGGATATTGAAGCGTTATTGGAATCGCTTGAGAGCAACTACATTGCATGGTCGGCGATGATGGCGCCCCTGATCATGGGCAACGCCGACCGCCCGGAGCTTGCCCAGGAATTGGAAGCCAGCTTCTGCCGCATGGACCCTTTAATTGCGCATCATTTTGCCCGGGTGACGTTTCTTTCCGACAACCGTGCCGATCTGCCTCTGGTGAAAACCAGAACTCTGATTTTGCAATGCCAGAAGGATGCAATCGCGGATACGCAGGTGGGAGAATATGTGCATAGGCGCCTGCCGCGGAGCGAATTCGTGGTATTGGATGCTACCGGCCATTGCCCGCACATGAGCGCTCCCAGGGACGTAGCCCTGGCGATCAAACGTTTCCTCCCCTGATGCTCCCAACTGGTGCCCAGTTCGCTTCCCTTGCAGAGCACGCCCCGGTCGGCTTTGTCGTAGCCGACCGAGGCGGCTGCATCCGCTTTGCCAATGAAGAATTCGGCAGGCTGATCGGCCGCGATCCGGCAAGCACGATCGGGAATACTCTTCAGGACTACCTGCCGCCGGGCGTGAAAATGTTCTACGAAAACCAGTTGGTTCCCATGCTTCACCTGCGGGGCTTCATACGGGAGATCTCGCTGGAATTGCTGGGAAGCGACGGCAGACGCACCCCGGTCTTCATCAACGCTGCTCTGCATGGCGGCGATGAGGGCGATTCGGAGCTGATCCTGATTTCTGTTTTCGAAGCGCAGCAACGCCGCGCCTATGAGAAGGAACTGTTGCGCGCGCGGAGAGAATTCGAGCAGCTGGCAGAAGTGGTCCGCCGCTCTTCCGACGCGATTCTGCGGCTCTCTCCGGACGGCATGATCGAAAGCTGGAACACAGGCGCGGAGCAGATTTTTGGCTACTCCGAGCGTGAGGCGCTGGGCAAGCCATTTGCCGAGCTGTTCGATGCGGCCGCTGCTGTGCATCTGGGAGCGGCGCTGGTTCAACTGGGCAAGGGAATCGAAGTAGGCCTTGAGGCGGTTGGATTTCGCAAAGACCGGCGACGCGTGGAATTGTCTGTGAGCCTGACGCCGCATTTGGATGCGCCGGGTGTTTTGGTGGCGTTCTCTGCGGTGATACGGGACATTACTTCGCGAAAACAGGCTGAGCGGGCTTTGCTGCAGAATGAAAAGCTGGCTTCTGTGGGCCGCCTCGCGAGCTCGATCGCGCATGAGATCAACAATCCGCTCGAAGCGGTGACAAACCTGCTTTACCTTCTCGAATGCCAGGTTGAAGGAGAGGAAAACAAAGGTCTGGTGGCAACGGCGCAGGCGGAACTGGCGCGCGTTTCGCACATCGCCACGCACACACTGCGCTTCCACAAACAGAGTAGTGCCAGAACGGTTGTGAACCTGGGAGCATTGGCTGACTCCGTGCTGAGCCTGTACCACGCCCGCCTGGAGAATTCGGCCATTGGCATCGTTAACGACAGTTCTGCCGCTTCGCCTCTTTTCAGTTTTGAAGGGGAACTGCGGCAGATTCTGATGAATCTCGTCTCCAATGCGTTCGATGCCATGCGCGGCGGCGGACGGCTGACCGTAAGGATTCGCGATGTTACGCTCTGGCGATCGGGAGTGGCGGGAATCCGGGTGACGATCGCGGATACCGGATCCGGTATGGACCGCGAAACGCTTGGCCGCATCTTCGAGCCATTCTTCTCCACAAAGGGTATCGGCGGGACAGGACTGGGACTTTGGATCACGAAGGATCTGGTGGAAAAAAACGGCGGGACGATTCGCGTGCGCAGCAACAATCGACCGGGATGCATGGGGACCGTCGTCACACTGCTGTTCGCGCACTTGCAGGGCGAGAGCTGATTTGTGCTTCGCTGTGGAGTTTGACAGTCTCGATGAGTCTCACGATCCGGATCATGCCGTGCCAACCGGATTATGCCAGCCGCCGCCGTCGGCGATCAGTGCATCCGCCTGTTTCGGGCCCCAGGTGTGGCGCTTATAGGGGCGAACGCGGGGATGGTGCTTGAGCACCCGGTCGACCACCGTCCACGCGGCTTCGACTGCGTCCTCGCGGGTGAAGAGGCCACCGTCGCCCTTCATGGCGTCTCCCAACAGGCGCTCGTATGGGGTGTGTTCTCCGGGCTGTTGTTCGAGCAGATAAAGTTCTCGCTGCTCGCCGATGAACTCCTCGCCCGCAAGCTTGACGCGGGCCGCGAGCCCGATCTCTGCGTTCGGGGAGAGCCGGAAGCGAAGGTAATTGCCCTGGCCCGGGCCTGCGGCCGCGTCCGCGAAAAGGTTCTGCGGAGGCGCCTTCAGTTCAACGAGAACTTCAGTGGCCGTCACGGGCAGAAACTTGCCTGAGCGCAGATACCAGGGGACACCGTTCCAGCGCCAGGAGTCGATGAAGAGCCGAAGGGCACAATAGGTCTCGACGTCGGAGTTGCGAGCTACGTCCTTCTCCTGGCGGTAGCCGGCATATTGACCGCGCACCATGTCTTCGGATTTCAAAGGACGCATCGCTTTAAACACGGTGGCCTTCTCCGTTTGGACAGCGCCAAAGTTCCGGCCGGCGGGGGGTTCCATGGCAAGCAGAGCGACGATTTGAAAGAGGTGATTCTGGATGACGTCGCGCAAGCACCCGGCCGACTCGTAAAATGCGCCGCGCGTTTTCACGCCGAAGCTTTCTGACAAGGTGATCTGCACACTGGAGATGTAGTTGCGGTTCCAGATTGGTTCAAGGAACGAGTTGGCGAAGCGGAAGTAAAGGATATTCATGATCGCTTCTTTGCCGAGGAAGTGATCGATGCGGAAGATGGAATCTTCAGGAAAAACAGACCGAGCGACGCGGTTCAGTTCGACAGCGGAAGCGAGGTCGCGGCCAAAGGGCTTCTCGACGATGACTCGCGCATTCTCGGCTAAGTGCGCGGCGCCGAGGCGTTGGATTACGGTCGCAAAAAGCGATGGCGGAATGGCGAGATAATGCGCAGGACGCCGCGCTTTCCCCAAAGCTTGTTTGATAGCGGCGAATGTGGCGGCGTCGTTATAGTCCCCACTGACATATTTGAGCAGCGACAGTAGATGGCGGAAGGCCTGCTTGTCATCGATTCCGCCCGCGTGTTCGATGCTGTGGGTGACGCGTTTGTGCAGGCGCTCGAGGGTCCACTTGGGAAAAGCGACGCCGATGACGGGAACGTTGAGGGTTCCGTGTTTCACCATGGCATAGAGTGCGGGGAAGATCATTTTGTGGGCGAGATCGCCCGTTACGCCATAAACCACAAGAGCATCGGAATGAGCGGTGCGCATCAAGCGTCCTCCTTATGGGGCGGCCAGGGAATGAAGGCGGCGACCTTGGATCGCAATCCCGATGATAGCTTGGAGCACGCGGCCGAGTTCAAGGTGAGGTGGCGCCTGCAGTGCCCGGTGAGAGTCGGATTAGTGGCCGGTGAAGATGCCCCAAAGCATGAAGATGGTTATGCCGATGACAATGATGCTGGTGGTCCAGGCGATCCAGTTCCAGAGGCGCGAGTTGCGATGCTCGCCCATGAGGTCTTTGCGGTTGATGAGCAAGAGCATGAGGATGATGACCACGGGGAGGAGCACGCCGTTTAGGACCTGCGACCATACGGCGAACTTCATGAGCAGGCCGTCGGGGAGGAGCAGAACCGTAACGGCTCCGCCGGCGATCAGCAGGGTGTAGAGCCAGTAGAAAAGCGGTGCTTCGCGGAAGCTCTTGTCGACGCCGGAATCGAAACCGAGGCCTTCGCACACGGTGTAAGCGGTGGAGAGCGGCAGGATCGAGGCGGCGAAGACGCTGGCGTTGAACAGGCCGAAGGCGAAGAGGATGAACGCATAGTCGCCGGCCAGGGGGCGCATAGCCTCGGCGGCCTGGGAGGCGACCTGGATTTCGCCCATTCCGTGCACGTATAAGGTGGCGGCGCAGGCCACGATGATGAACCAGGCGACGAGATCGGTGAAGAAGCTGCCCACGATTACATCGAGGCGCGATGCA
>Ga0157372_10010093_pt1 | contig 10031 bp, 8 predicted proteins | sample C55metaG_FD_115307 | JGI IMG/M metagenome (GOLD analysis project Ga0157372, IMG submission 115307) | Corn rhizosphere microbial communities from Kellogg Biological Station, Michigan, USA - C5-5 metaG | ecosystem: Host-associated > Plants > Roots > Rhizosphere > Soil | place: USA: Michigan...
GAGCACCTGCTCATGAAGGTTTTTTGTAAAGACTTATACAAGCTTTATCGCATTTAAATTATTTTCAAACTTTTGATCTTCTATTAACTTAATTGTTATAATTGACAAAAAAACAATAAAATGCTAAACGCAATATTAAACAAGAAAATGAAGTCTGCGGCTATGCTAAGCTTTGCAGTATTATCTTTCTCATGTTCAAGTATTAAAGGTGGAAACACAAGAGAGGCAAAAGCTTCAATTGCTTCAACCAAACCAGAAGTAGCCGGAAGTGGAACAGTGAGTTTCATTCAAAAACAAAACGAAGTTGAAATGAAACTCGATCTTAACTTTCCTTCTAAAGCCAATCAAACTGTTGCAGTTCACATTCATGAGCATGGAGATTGCGGCAATGCCGGAAATGATGCACACGGCCACTGGAATCCAACCAATAGCAAACATGGCAAGTGGGGGAGTGCTGAATATCATTTAGGAGATATTGGAAATGTTAAGCTGGATGCTTCCGGCAAAGGTTCATTAAAACTGGAAACAGACAAATGGTCTGTTGGAACAGGTGCTACCAATGATGTTAGCGGAAAAGGCATAATAGTTCACGATGGGGTAGACGATTATGTAACACAACCTACCGGAAATGCTGGTTCCAGAATCGGCTGCGGCCCAATAGAGCTTGTAAAGAAATAAAAAACAAAAAGGTTCGATATTTAAATGTCGAACCCCTTTAAAACTCAAATTTCTAAATTAATTATTCCTGGGGAGGAGGCGTCGTTGTTCCATCAGCAGAACCATTCTTCTTTTCAGGCAAAACAAAAGCTTTATACTGCGGATTGTGTAACATCTGATTAATATTTAACAATTTATGATCAATCTCTTCTACACATCTTTTAACCTCACCAATTAATTCCTGATCATCAATCAGATCTTCATCATCCAGAATCAATAAACCTTTAATTGTAGATATCGGACTACGAATTTCATGAGATAGGTGAGAGGAGTACTGAGATAATTTCAAATTCTTAACCTGTAAATCCTGGGTACGCTCTTCTATAATAGACTCCAGATTCTGATTAACTTTATTAAGATTTTCTTTTTGAATGGAAATTTCTTCATTCAGCTCCTTCATTTTTTGAAGGGTTTTTGCTTTTTTACGCGATTGAACTACAAGAAGAGCAATTACAATAAATGCAAGGATAAGGACGATAACTGTAGAAATATAAATTACACGATTCGTTTTTTGCTTTTCAAGAAGAATTTCTGTTTGTTTTTGCTTCTCTATAAAATCAAATTGCTCCTGATGCAGCGTGTATTTCTTACTAACAAGCTTCCGGAATTCAACACTGTCTTTTCTAAACAAGTCTTGCAAATAATAAACAGCCTCTTTATAATTTTTTCTAGCTTTTTCTAAATAGTAGAACTCCTTTAAAAAATCACTTTCAAGTTTTTTGCTTCTTATTTTTCTTGCTATTTCAAGCCCTTCTGTTAGGTTTTTTTCAGCTAATGAATAATTTCTTTCATTGATATAAATATCAGCCAAATAAAGATCTGAATTTGCTATCCTTAAATATAGCTTTTTTTCCAAACTCAGTTCTTTACATTTATTAAGTGCAACTTTAGCTTCGTTATACTTTTTTAAGCTTGCAAACAAAAATCCTTGAGTATTCAAAATTAAGGCAAGGGTTACGGAATCCTTCTTCATTTTAAAGTAGCTGTAACTTTTGTTTAAATACTCAAGAGCTTGCGTGTGTTTTTCTTCCTTGATTAAAATACTAGCGATATTAATCGAACATCCGGCTATTATTTCCTCAAATTTTTTCCTTTTTGCTATCTTCAAACATTTACCGTAAAATTCTAAGGCCTTCTTTCGATCATAAAACCTGTATTGATTGCCGATATTGTTATAGGCCATAGCTTCTCCATAAAGATTATTGTGCTTTTTAAATAAATTTAAAGCAAGTAAAAATTTAGAAAGAGCAACATCGTCATCTCCTAAACCAGCATAGCCATTACCCATCATTCGGTAAGCTTCAGCCATACCAACTTCAAAATTTATTTTTTCGGCTAACCTTAATGATGCTTTTGCCGTATTAATCGTCTTTGTAGGGTCAGATTTACCTATTTTATTTGCATAAGCATTTAATTTCTCAACTTGCAAACTATCTTTAGTGAACTGTTGTTGTTGAGAAAAAGCAGTGTAGCTAGCTAAAAACAGAGTAAGGAATAGTATAAATTTCATCTCTTTTAATCAGGGACAAATTACAAAAAAATTATTTATACGAGTGTGAAATAAATCGTTACATATATTTATTATTTTATTTATACTTTTATTTTTTAAAACATCAAATCTAAACAACATGAAAAAAATTTTATTTATTGCAGTCGTAATTAGCGTTGCTTTTGCAGCTTGTAAAAAGGACAATGATGCACAGCCTCAGAAACTTAAAATTGAAAAGAAAACAATGGATGGAGAAGAGGGTGGCGACGATGGAAAAAATGGTGGTGACGGTCCTTGGGGATAAGACACTCTAAAATCTAAAACTTGTGCCCATATTAATATTTCATGTATTAATGTAAATTTAGTTTTTTTCCGAAATTTTAGTTTTTTAGGCAGTAAAGACCTATTAGAAATAGCACAAACAACGTATAACGTATACATTGTTTGTGCTATTTTATTTTCACGTATCTGATTTCCTATCTTCATCAAATTTATATATAAACACATAGTTAACTTCTGGCGTTTATATTTGCGTAAAAGTGTATTTTATGCAAGATATCAAAACATACGTAGAGCAACACAAACAACGATTCTTAGACGAGTTGTTCGATTTGCTTCGTTTTCCTTCTATAAGTGCAGATCCTAAATACAAAGGAGATGTTCTAAAAACTGCAGATTTTGTTGCTGAAAAACTCAAAGAAGCAGGAGCAGACAAAGTAGAAGTTGCTCCAACTGCAGGTTACCCCATCGTTTACGGAGAAAAAATCATTGATCCTTCTAAACCTACTGTTTTGGTTTACGGGCATTATGATGTTCAACCACCTGATCCTTTAGAGCTTTGGGATACACCACCTTTTGAACCTAATATTCGTGATGGTAAAATCTTTGCCAGAGGTGCGTGTGATGATAAAGGCCAGTTCTATATGCACGTTAAGGCTTTTGAACTGATGCTTCAAACCAATACTCTTCCCTGCAATATTAAGTTTATGATAGAAGGAGAGGAGGAGGTGGGTTCCGACAATCTTGGTGAATTTGTTATTGCAAATAAAGAACGTTTGAAGGCCGATGTGGTGTTGATATCTGACACGGCAATGATCAGTCTCGATTCTCCGTCTTTAGAAACAGGTTTAAGAGGTTTATCATACCTTGAAGTAGAAGTCACAGGTCCTAATCGTGATCTGCATTCAGGAGTTTATGGCGGTGCTGTAGCAAATCCGGCCACAATTCTTTGCCAGATGATCGCTTCCTTACACGACAAAAATAATCATATCGTAATTCCTGGCTTTTACGATGATGTTCAAAGCTTAAGCGAAGAGGAAAGGGAGTTGTTAAATTCTGCACCCTATAATGAAGAAGAATATAAAAAAGATTTGGACGTAGAAGAGCTTTGGGGTGAACAAGGGTATACAACAATAGAAAGAACCGGAATCAGACCAACATTAGAAGTTAATGGAATCTGGGGCGGATACATTGGTGAAGGCGCAAAAACTGTTTTACCTTCAAAAGCTTCAGCAAAAATTTCAATGCGACTTGTTCCAAATCAAAGTTCAGAGAAAATAACCAAATTATTTCAGCAGCACTTTGAGAGCATTGCACCAAAATCTGTAAAAGTTAAAGTTACTCCACACCATGGTGGCGAACCCGTGGTAACACCAACCGATAGCATTGCCTTTAAAGCTGCTCAAAAAGCCATAGAAGAATCGTTTGGAAAAAAGCCGGTAATTACTCGTGGTGGAGGCAGTATTCCAATTGTTGCCTTATTTGAAAAAGAATTAGGAATTAAAACAGTTTTACTTGGCTTTGGCCTTGATAGTGATAATTTACATTCTCCAAACGAAAAGTATGATTTGGCTAACTATTATAAAGGAATTGAAACTATTCCTTTATTCCATAAATACTTTACTGAATTAAGCAGCAAGCAATAATATTTTAAAAACCCATTCTTGCAGAATATTGAAAGCATCTCATAAAAGGGGATGCTTTTTTTACGACAGAGAAGCTCTATCTACTATTTAACATAATGTTAATTATAAGACAGAATTGCTAGTAATTTATTATCACTGATCCAGATCGGTTTAAATCAAAACCATTTCATTTATAGTACGTTTTCATTATACATCAAGCTTGAAATAAACCTATGAAAACTACAACTTATCCCGAAAATCATACTAAACAGCTTCAGCGTTTATTAGGATTAGTTTCAGATAGCTATAATCATTTTAAGGAAGCTGTAGAAAAAATTAAATCTCAGGATTTGAAATCCTTTATTAAACAATTATTAATTGAACGTGAAGCTTTGCAAATAGAACTTAAAAACAGAATAGTTCGTCTGGGTGGAAATCCGGATGAAAATCATTTGGGATTTTTATCAGGCATGGAACGTTCATGGCAAATGATTAAAGCCAGAGCAAGCGGCGGTGGCGATCAGGAAATGCTTGAAAGTTGCAGGAATGCAGAACAAACCGTACTGGATGGTTATGATGACGTCCTGCAAGGAAGCATTCTTGAAGATGAAGAATTAAAATATTTTATTACTTCACAACGCTTTACAATAAATCAATCTTTTTTAGAGCTCGATCAGAGATATTCTTCTCTGTTTAATACAAACAATTCAATTGATAATTTATGAGGTCAATCTGGAAAGGTTCTATTGGTTTTGGACTGGTTAATATACCTATAAAGCTGTATTCTGCAGTTCAAAGCAGTTCATTGGGATTGGATATGCTGGATGCCAGGGATCATTCAAGAATCCGATATCAGCGAATTAATGAGAAAACCAGAAAGGAAGTTCCTTATGATCAAATAGTTAAAGGTTATCCGTATAATGAAAGTTATGTAATTCTGGAAGATAAAGATTTTGAGGAAGCTGCTCCGGAAAAAAGTAAAATGATTGAAATAGAGAATTTTGTTAACATGGATGAAGTTAATCCAATGTATTATGAAACCTCCTATTATGCTGAACCAGAAACTCAGGGAAGAAAGGCTTACGCCCTGTTACATAAAGCTTTACAAAAATCAAAAAAAGCTGGCCTAGGCAGATTTGTACTTAGAACCAGTGAAAACTTGTGCATCCTCCACCCTCTTGATAAAGTTATTGTCATATCTAAAATTCGTTTTGCAGAAGAAGTTCGTTCAGCTGAAGAGATATTAACTCCTGATAATGTTGAAGTTAGCAAGAAAGAATTAGATATGGGACTTGCTTTAATTAATCAATATAGCGACAAATTCCAGATCGAAAAATTTAAAGATGAATATCATCATGAATTGCTAAGAATTATTGAAGCTAAGGCTAAAGGAAAACAGCCTACTATTAAGAAACTTAAACCTAAAAAAGCTACTGACGATAATTTATACGACATGCTGATGCAAAGTTTGGATACCTCTCGAAAAGGAGCATAAATGGGATTAAAGGAGTATAAAAAGAAACGAAATTTTAAAGAAACAGACGAGCCGGATACAGGCGAAAAATCTTCAAAAGACGAACTTAAATTTGTAGTTCAAAGGCACCATGCCTCTCACCTTCATTATGATTTCAGGCTTGAACTAGAAGGTGTTTTAAAAAGCTGGGCTGTTCCTAAAGGTCCTTCTCTCAATCCAAAAGATAAACGTTTGGCTATGATGGTTGAAGACCATCCGTATGATTACAGAACCTTTGAAGGTGTAATACCTGAAGGAAACTATGGTGCAGGTGTTGTAACTATTTTCGATGAAGGCACTTATGAAGCTTTGGAAGATAAGGGTGTAAGCGAACTTAAAAAAGGTTTATATAGCGGTAATTTGAAATTCCGGCTTCACGGAAAAATTCTAAAAGGAGAATTCGCACTCGTAAAAATAAAAAGTAGTGAAGATAATTCCTGGCTGCTAATAAAACATAAGGATGAGTTTGCGGTGGCTGAAAAATTTGATGCTGAAAACCTGATTCCTGCAGAAGTAAAAAAAAGAGGTAATGAACGGAAGAAATTAGCAAAAACTGCAAAAGAAGAGATTGTTTCAGAGGATAGCTCAGAAATTGAGGAAACTAAAGAAAAGCTTGAGGTTAGTGATTTTAAACCCATGCTAGCTAAGTTATCAGATGAAGTATTTGATGATAAGAACTGGATTTATGAAAAGAAATTAGATGGATATCGGTCTATAGTATTCACCGGAGAAGAAACAAAATTGATTTCGCGAAACGGAATTGATTTTAGCCAAAAATACAAGCTCATATATGAAGCTTTTTCACAGTTGAAAGAACAAGCTGTTATAGACGGTGAATTAGTGGTTGAAGATAAATCAGGAAAGGTCATCTTTCAGGAAATTCAAAACTACAGAGCCTCAAATAAGAATACCACTCTAAAGTTCTATGCATTTGATCTGCTCGCTTTAAATGGCCGTGACATCAGACAGCTGGATTTGATAAAGCGGAAAGAACTACTAAATGCGCTTTTGAAAAAAGTTGATAGTCCATACGTGATATTTAATGATCACATAAAGGAAAAAGGTAAAAAATTATACGCAGAAGCCCTGGAAAATGGTTGGGAAGGTATTATTGCAAAAGAAGCGAATAGTACTTATGAGAGTGACCGTCGATCAGGAAAATGGTTGAAATTCAAAGTTCAAAATTCACAGGAAGCTGTTATTGTTGGCTTTTCAAAACCGATGGGAAGCAGGAAATATTTTGGCTCGCTTGTGCTTGCTTTAAATACTGATAATGGGTTAAAATATATAGGAAGCTGTGGTACAGGCTTTAATGAGGAAAGTCTTAAGCAGCTTTATGAATTAATGATTCCGCTAAAAACAGAATCGAAACCTGTGAAAGAAAAGGTTAATCAGGAAAAAAGTGTGACCTGGATAAGACCGGAACTGGTGTGTGAAATCACCTTTTCTGAATGGACAGACGATAATCTTTTACGGCATCCTGTTTTTAAAGGATTACGAGAAGATAAGATTGCAAATGAAACAATTATGGAAAAAATGGAGGAAGAAAAACCTAAGGCCTCCTCTCCTGCTAAACCAGCCCAACAACAACCTCAATCATACGAAGACTTCCCGGATGAAAAAGAAGAAACGTTTGGAAAAAAGACAGTTAAGCTAACTAACCTCAACAAATTATACTGGCAGGATGAAGGTGTTAAAAAAGGTGATTTAATAGAATACTACAGAAGTGTTGCTGATTATATTCTGCCTTATTTAAAAGATCGTCCTCTATCTTTAAACAGGCATCCCAACGGAATTAAAGGTCCTAACTTTTTCCAGAAAGACCTTGATACGGAGCAGATACCATCATGGATAAAGTCTCATCCTATTCACTCTGAAAGCAACGATAAAGATATTGACTACTTGATTTGTAATGATCTCCCCACTTTATTATGGATGGTCAATCTTGGTTGTATTGAAATTAATCCATGGCTAAGTACTTATAAGAAAGTAGAGAACCCAATTTTTGCGGTAATGGACCTGGATCCGAACGATGTAGATGATTTCAGGGAAGTTGTGCGTGTGGCATTAACTACAAAAGAAATTCTGGATCAGATGGGAGTACCTGCTTTTATAAAAACATCAGGCTCGAGAGGCTTGCATATTTTTATTCATGTAGGAGGTAAATATGATTATGATGTCACGAAGAATTTCATTCAGTATTTGGGTAAACTTATACTAGAGCAACATCCGGAAACGACAAGCTTAGAACGAAGTCCGTCAAAAAGAAAAAATAAAATTTATCTTGATTTTCTTCAAAACCGACGGGGACAAACCATTGCGGCTCCTTACTCTGTAAGACCAAAGCCTGGCGCTACTGTATCTGTTCCTTTAGATTGGGATGAAGTAAATGATGACCTGGACATTAAGAAATTCACCCTCTTTAACACTTTAGAAAGAATTAAAAAAAAAGGTGATATATGGAAAGATATTACTTTGAAAACTATTGATTTAAAATCTGCACTTGAGAAATTAAGTAGTTTGTAAACGTTCAAAAGAGTTCACATAAAAAACACGAACTACACAATCTATTCTTTAGCCGCTGTTAAGAATATTCGTGTAATTCGTGTAATTCGTGTAATTCTTATTTTTTTATTTCTTCCCTACAATAACCTTCTCAAAAGAATCAAAATCAAGATAAAAGTTCGCCAATTCCAGTAACTGCTCTGAGGTTATAGATTTAACAGTTGCAATGTATTTAGAATAGTAATCATAATCTAACCCCGAAAAGTAAATGTTCTTGAATTTATCTGCATGAGAAAATGCGTTCTCTAATCCCCCAAGAAAAGAACCAAGCATATAGTTTTTTACGAGAGCAAGCTCTTGATCCGGAACTTTCTCTGTTCTCAATAAATTAACCTCTTTTTCAATTTCATAAACGGCAGAACTGCAAACACTCGCTCCAACTTCAGATGCAATAAAGAAATAGCCGGTATTTTGTAGCGAAACCAACGCTGAGCCAATTCCATAAGTATATCCTTTATCTTCACGGATATTAGCCATCAACCTTGATCCGAAATAGCCTCCCAATACTGTATTTAAAACTTGCAGGGCTGCAAAGTCCGGATGATTACGGTTGATAGAGATTTTTCCGACCCGTATAGCTGATTGAAGAGCTCCTTCCCTTTCAGCGTAATGTTCAGTACCAGTTCGAACCGGGAAGTTAAAGATGTTGGTTTTAAGATCTACTCCTTTATCCCAGTCTTTTCCAAAATAATTATTTATTAAAGAGATTGTATCATCGTCAACTTTCCCTGAAACAACAATAGTGCAATTATTAGGTCTGTATGCCAGATTAAAATATTCTATTAACTGATCCCTGTTTAGATTATTGTAATCATTAGCTTCAGAGCTAAAACCATAAATAGTATTTCCGAACAGAGCTTTATTAAATATCCTCCTGCTTAAAAAATCATTCTTTTCCAGGTTTATACTAAGTTTTTGCTTCTGATTTCTTATAAAAGTTGCAAGCTCATCTTCAGGAAATACAGAATCACTGATAATTTGTTTAATTACAGGTAGAGTGGATTTTAAATGTTTAGTAAGAGTATACAGGGTTACAACAGATTGATCATAATTATAATCCGTTTGAAGAAAAGCTCCATAGTAATCAATTTCTTCAGCTAATTCATGAGCTCTTAAAGTGCTTGTACCTTCAACAAGCATTGAATTAACAGCATATGCTTGTAAAGGCCTGTGAGGATTCCAGTTAACATTATTAAAGATAAGCTCTACTCTAACTAAATCCTGAGAGCCGGCATTTATTGCAAACAGATTTACATTATTATCAAGACTATAAGCATCTGCTTTAATAAGTTCTATATTTTCAACCTGTCTGAATGCAGGAGCTTGTGTTCTTTGAATCATTAATTTGCCAAATAAAGAAGGGTTGAAGAATTTTGTTTGGTAAACGTTTTTTTAGCTTGACGCTGAATGTCATCCTGAGTAACGATAAGATACTTCTGCGTTTCGTTATTCAATTCAGAAGCATTACCCATCAATTCAAAGAAAGCCAGATTCATAGCTTTATCAAGCAAACTCATTTCAGCAAAGACCATTGTAGACTCTACCTTATTTTTTACTTTAGTCAATTCCCTTTCAGGAACAGGTTCGTTTTTGAGTATTTCCAACTCATTCCAAATTGAAGCCTCAGCAATTTCCGGATCAATACCTTCCGTTAGTTTTCCCTCAATTATAAATAAGCCGGGATCTGAACTTGAAGTAATGTAAGCACTTATCTCTGAAAATAATTTTTGATCTTTTACAAGGCTCATATACAAGCGTGAGGCATTTCCTCGGGAAAGCAGATCAGATATCAGATCGCACTCATAATACCCGTTTTCGGTACGGCCAGGCATATGAAAAGCCA
>Ga0157372_10010094_pt1 | contig 10031 bp, 9 predicted proteins | sample C55metaG_FD_115307 | JGI IMG/M metagenome (GOLD analysis project Ga0157372, IMG submission 115307) | Corn rhizosphere microbial communities from Kellogg Biological Station, Michigan, USA - C5-5 metaG | ecosystem: Host-associated > Plants > Roots > Rhizosphere > Soil | place: USA: Michigan...
AGAAACCCGTCTCCTGCCGCCGCGTAATCTCGGTCGAGAAGAAATAGTACGTTCTGTCCGGGACGATCGCCCCGCCCACCGTGAACCCGGCCTGCACGCGGGTATACGCCGGCTGGTACACGGTCGAAAAGGGATTCGTGGCCTGAATGTAGCGGTTGCGCAAAAAGCCGAAGGCGCTGGCATGGGTCGCATTTGTTCCCGACTTGGTTACAATATTGACCACGCCTCCGGACGCCCGCCCATACTCGGCGTCAAAGCCGTTCGTAACGATCTGAAACTCCTGAACGGCATCCTGCGAGACGGTAGACCGCGTGCCGCCGGAGATATAGTCTCCTACATCCACGCCGTCTACGTTGATGGAGTTCGACCGCGCCCGAGCGCCGCCGAAGTTCAGCCCCGATGTGGGGATCGCGCCGATCGAAGGCGCCGCATCGCGCGCAATCTGCGAGTTTGTCAGCGTGAAGTTGATGTAGTTCCGGCCATTGATTGGCAGGTTCTCGATGCGCTGCTGGTCAACGGTGGTGGACTGCGAGCTGCGCTGCGTCTCGACGATGTCGGCGCCGGAGCTGACCGTGACGGCCTGCACGCTGCCCACCGCCATCGGCAGCGTCAGCTCCGCCTGCTCGCCTACCGTCAACACCACCTCAGTCTCAGTCAGCTTCGCAAAACCCGCCGCCGTCACGGTAACGGTGTATCGTCCCGGAGGCAGAAGAAGAAGCTGATAGTTGCCCTGCGCATCGCTCGATGTCTCGCGCGAAAAGCCCTTCGACGGGTCGGCGATGACGATGACCGCGTTGGGAATCACCGCTCCGGTCCGGTCCTCGACCGTGCCATGAAGTTGGGCGGTCGCAATGTTCTGTGCCACCGCCCGGGACGGAAACAAACATCCGAAGGCGAGCAGAAGTGCGAAGCAGGTAGAAAAAAGAGGGCGCCCATTGCGCATCATAGCAGTGCTCCCCTGGCCATCCACCCAGCCACCTGCCTTAACAGTGGCGAGAGAGGCAATTTCTCATGCGCGATGTTCTACATGAATGACTATTCAGTAGGCAAGGGGGATTCGCCCGTGCAGGCTAATTGCGAGTCACGCCAACCTCGACTCCGGCGGCTGTCTGGATGCCCCAGGCCATGCGCGGGGTATTGTGCGCCAGACCCATTCGTCCATCGGGCGACAGCAGGATGATGCCTCCGTGGCCGCCCAGCCGGTCGAAGAGATACGCAATCGCGGCGTGAGCGGCCTCGTCGGGGCTGGCCCCTGCTGCGACTCGGTCCACGGCCCACTTGCCCAGGACCAGCTTCATAATCGGCTCGCCCCAGCCTGTGAGCGAAACTGCCGCCGAAAGATTGTCGGCGTAACATCCGCAGCCAATCAGCGACGAGTCGCCGACGCGCCCCGGTGCTTTATTCAGCGTGCCGCCCGTGCTGGTCCCCGCCGCCACGTTGCCTCGCATATCCAGCGCAACTGCGCCGACTGTGTCGTGCGAGTTCTCGTCCAAAGTAGCCATCGGCCCGGAGAACGTCGTATCGCTGTGGCCGGCAAGCTCGGCGGCCTGGGCCTTGTAGAGCCGCTCCTGCTCGCGGGGAATCACAAGCTCTGAGTTGTCGCAGAGCGCCATCCCGTGCAGCCGCGCGAACCGCTCAGCCCCGGCCGCGACAAAGTAGACGTGCGGACTGTAGTCCAGCACGAGCCGCGCAGCATGGATCGGGTTGCGCAGCCGCTCCACGCACGCCACTCCACCCGTGCGCAGGTTCTCGCCGTTCATCAGCAGGGCGTCCATCTGGACGCGACCGTCGGAGGTCAGAAATGACCCCCGCCCGGCATCGAAGGTCTCGTCATCCTCCATCACCGCGACGGCGGCCTCCACCGCATCCACCGCGCTCGCGCCCTTTTCCAGCAGCGCGTACCCCGCTGCCAGAGCGTTGGCAATGCCTGCCTGATGCGCGGCGACGGCGGCGTCGGGCATGTCCCAGGCTCCGCCGTGAACCAACAGAACGGGCTGCGTATTCATTGCGTTCCAGTGTACGAGATGCCTGCGCGATCTTCAGTAAAGCGGCAAGTCAGATCTCGCTTGTGACGCTCGCTCGCGGGCGCGTCACCAGGCCCTTCTCCGAGGAGTTCCACCGCAGGTCCCGGTCTACGAGCATGACCGCCAGCTCATTGTCATACTTCACGAAGTGCTTCGCCACGCGCGGTATGAGCGAACCCAGCAGCGATCGCCGCAGCACTACCAGGTCATTCACCTTCTCCTTGACGAAGGAAAACCGTATCGGGTGCGCCGTCCCGCCGTCCATATACAGGCGTCTCATGCCTGCGCCAATCTCATGTTCGATAAAGTACGACCGCATGACGACGCCCAGCGAGTAGTTGGCAAGACCGTCTCTGTTCATCTGCCACAGAATCTCTGCGCCGTCGCGGCGGCGTCTTCCGCCCAGCAGGCTCAGCCAGTGGCCATCTTTGTCCCTGGTCCCCATCAACAGAGGCTCCGACAAGTCCCCGAGCGACCTATACCTCCATGCCGCAGCTTGCGCGGGCACGGCATACATGCAGGTGCGGTTGAAGGCGAGAAACTCAGGCTCGGCAATCTTCACCTCGGGAACAAACACACAGCCCAGTTGCGCCTCCGCCTGCCGCCTGTAGTAGCGCATGTTTCTTCTTGTGCGCTGCCCGATGCCCGCCAGTGTTCCGTCGTAGGTTGCAGCGAGCGGGAGATATTCCATCACCTCGCGCTCGCGCCGCGCCCAGCGCAACCGGCTGCCTCCGTCCGGGCCATTTGTCAAAGGCTCTTCCGAACCAATCCCGGAACCGGCGTCACGAAAAGAGATCATCACCGCCAGCGCACCGCGATCCAGCAGCCATCGGCTAGCAGCCGACGCCACCTTCGCCCTCGAACCCGGCGGGGCCACCACCGTTCCGCGGCCGGACCGGTCATTTGTTGTAAGCATCCTCAGATCGCACCCAAGCGCCTTGTAACGGTATAGAAGCAGAGCGCCGGTTAGGCTTGCGGCCGTCACATTCGCCGGGTCGGGCTCAGGCGACCGCGTGAAGAGCAGCAATTGCGGCGCTCTTTGGAGGATGCCCGGTTTCGACAGGAAATATCCGATGTCGTCGGTTGCGCCCGCCTGGCCGCACCGCCTGCTGAACTCGGCAAGGACAGCCCGCATCCGCAGGATAGGTTCGCGCCCGCGAACAAGGTAAATGTTCGCGCCTGCGCCGTCATGCCCGGAATATTCCGACAACTCGTCTCGGAAAGCCATACATGCCCAGTGGAAAAATAGCTGCAACTCCGCTTAAATTTCGTGTCCGGCGAAATTGTGTTCCCTATGATCAGGCAGAAATATCTGTAAAAGAAGTTGTGCGGAAAAGCTCTGCGTGGAACCCCAAAGGTTTGGCCGTGAATCAACCTGGCCTGCATCTTCCTACGATGCAGTTTCGGGGCCGGAGGCTACCCTGGAATGAAAAAAATTACCGCAGAGCTTGGAGCTTCCGGCGCTCGGTTTCGAGGTAGGTATGCCGGATACGGTGAATCACCGTCAACGTGGAAAACAGCGCCAGCACCCACAATGCCGGCCCCATTACGCCCCAGCGGTTGCACAGCGCGCCCAGGATCACGCACACGATGCGCTCCGGGCGCTCCATGAATCCGACCTTGCAGGTGCCGATCAGCGCCTCGGCCCGCGCGCGCGTGTAGCTCACCATCACGCAGGCCGTCATCACAAACGCCACGAGCCCGACGTAAAACAGGCGGTTGCCTCGCGCGTAGAAGATCATCAGACCAAAGAAGATGGCGACGTCCGAGTAGCGGTCCATCACCGAGTCGAAGAACGCGCCAAACACCGACACCTGGTTGGTGGCCCGCGCCACGCGCCCATCCACCATGTCGAAGATGCCCGCGCCGATAATAATCAGCCCGGCGTAGAGAAACATCCGGTTGGCGTTGTTCACCCTGGCAAAGCCGAAGAAGCAGGCGGCGACGATGTTGATGACCAGCCCGATAAACGTCAGCACATTCGGAGAGATGCGGGTCAGCGCAAGGCCGTTGACGATCTTTTGCAGCAGCCAGCCGCTGCCCTTACCGAATGCGCGTGTCCAGGTCAAAACCAGCCCTCAGGGGCCGAGGCCCCGCGTTCCCATCTCACCATACATCTTCTGTCAACAATCCGGGTGTTCTGCGACATCCTGCTCCGCAGAATCATGCTACTCCGGAGAATCGTGGACCGTTAGGAGCTTCAGAATCTCAAGCTCGCGCTTCCCGTTCGGCGTCACGACGGTTGCCGTATCGCCGGCCTTTTTGCCCAGCAGGGCGCGGCCGATCGGCGAGGTGGTCGAGATGAGGCCCTTCGACACGTCTGACTCTTCGCTCGTCACCAACTGGTATTTCAACTCCTCGTCCTTGCTTGAGTCGTACACAGTCACGGTCGAGCCGAAGCCGACTTTGTCGGTGGGGATGTTCACCAGGTTCACCATGGCCAGCTCGCCCATCCGCTTCTTCAACTGACCCAGGCGGGCGTTGACAAAGACCTGGCGCTGTTTGGCCATGTGGTACTCGGCGTTCTCGCTGAGGTCGCCCATGGCAACCGCTTTTTTGATCTCGGCCGGCAGCTCAGTCGTCAGTTCATACTCAAGCAACTTGATCTCTTCCGCGAGCCGTTTCATTACTTGTTCAGGCATGGGGCCTTCCACGGCACTGCCCGACCGCGTGCAGGCGGCCTTCTGACAGTGCATTGAGGTGAAAACATTATTATACGATGCGAACCCGCATGGAAACCGTAGCCTCTACCTGCACCGTCAGCTAACTATCTTTCTTTGCATTCACTTCGAGTTCACCGTGCCGGTGCTGCCGGGCATCGAGAAACGATTGCAGAATCAGCACCGCAGCTACCTGGTCGATGATCTCCTTCCGCCCTATCGTGGCGCGGCCCGCTTCGTCCAGATGCCGATGCGCCTGGGCGGTCGTCAGGCGCTCGTCCCACAGATGCACCGTCAGTCCGAACTCCGCCCGCAGCTCCTCGGCGAAGGCCTGGGACTTCGCCGCCTGCGGACTCTGGTCGCCCGACATATAGAGCGGGTTGCCCACCACGGCCTCCGTCACGCCATGCTTGCGCACCACGCGCCCGAGCCACTTGAAGTCCGCACGCCGGTTGGTGCGGTGCAGCGTAAAGAGCGGCTGCGCGGTATGCCCCAGAGGGTCAGAGATGGCCAGCCCGATCCGCCGGTCGCCTACGTCGAACCCCAGCACTCGCGCAGCAGATACGCCCGCCGCCTCTCCGGGAATCTCCGTATGTTCAGCCTCGTGCTTCATGTTTCGAGTCTAACCGCCGCGCCGTAGAATATCTGGAACCACCGCTGGAGGCGCGTCGATTGAAGTTTCTCGGGACCCTGCTACTGCTCGTCCTCATCCTTGCAGGCGTTGCCGCCTACGTGGTCTACGCCCCCTACGGCCCTTCTGCCGAGACCTTCGTCGAAATCGCGCCGCGCACCGGTACGCCGGCCATCGCCACCCAGCTTGAGCGCGCGGGTGTCATCCGCAGCCGGTATGGCTTCGACCTTATCCACGCGCTGCGCCACCGCCGGCTCCAGGCCGGTGAGTACCGCTTCGACCATCCCGTACCCATGACCGAGGTCTACCGGCGCATCGTTCGCGGCGACATCTACACCCGTGCGCTCACCATTCCCGAGGGCTACAACATCTTCGACATTGCGCAGGCAGTTCAGGACAACGGCTTCGGCTCCCGCGACGCCTTTCTCGCAGCAGAGCGGCAGCACACCGAGCTGATCGCCGCCTGGACACCGCCCAACGGCCCCCGCCCCGCTTCGCTCGAAGGCTACCTCTTCCCCGACACCTACTACTTCGCGCGCAAGGCGACGCCGTTGCAGATGCTCACCGCGATGGTCCATCGCTTCCGCCAGGTCAGCACACAGCTTGGCATGACCCAGAACGTCACCCGGACGGTCATCATGGCCTCGCTCGTCGAAAAAGAGGTCAGCCAGCCGAATGAGCGCCCGCTGGTCGCCGGGGTCTTCTACAACCGGCTTGTCAAGGGGATGCCGCTCGCCACTGACCCGACAGTCATCTATGCGGCGCTGCTTGAGGACCGCTGGCGCGGAACCATCTACGCCTCCGACCTGCAATCGCCCTCGCCTTACAACACCTACAAGCACACGGGGCTTCCACCGGGGCCTATCTGCAACCCTGGAATCGCCTCGCTGCGCGCCGCGCTGTCTCCGGCACAAACGGACTACCTCTACTTTGTAAGCGATGCCGCCGGCCACAGCCGCTTCTCCGCCGACCTCAAGCAACACTCTCAGCAGGTACAGGCTTACCGCGACGCTCAGAAAAAATAGAGAAGCTAACCCATATATTCCAAATGATTTAGCACTATTTTGAACCCGGTGGTCGGTGCCCCGAACCGCAAAATCTTCACTTCCGGAACCGTAACCGAATCGAGACGCATCCAACACGTATCGCATTGATAATCAACGAGTCAGGGTAAAGGTCTCCAGGCCGCACTCCCCGTGCTCCAGGCAGATATACTTGAACTTTGTGCCAATGAGGATAAGACGAGCGTTCGCGGCGGGGTTGATCGGGTTGGCTCCGGCGCTGACCGGGTGTCTGACGCACACCCATGTCGTTCCCAAGACGCGGTTGGCCTCAGTTGTCATGAGCACCTCGCTCGACCAACTGGCCAGGCAGATCAATCTGCGCTTCGACTCCATCCGGTCCATGAACGCCGCGGTCGAGATCTCGGCCTCGACGGGCGGCAACCTGCAAGGCAAGGTGAAGGACACAACCAGCCTCCGCGGCTACATCCTGATGCGCAAGCCCGCCGATCTGCGGGTTCTGCTGCTGGTCCCGGTCGTCGGCACACGCGCCATCGACATGGTGACGGATGGCAGGAACTTCAAGCTGCTCATCCCCCCGCGCCGTGAGGCCATGGTTGGCACCAACGAGGTCACTCACCCCTCCAAAAACGGTCTCGAAAACCTGCGGCCTATCGTCTTCTACGACTCGATGTTCGTGCAGGGTCCGGCGCCGGACCAGATCATCTCGATGACCTCCGACACGCGCATCGTCGATGTGGGCAAGAAGAAGAAGGACCTGGTCGAGGAACCAGCCTATGCCGTGCAGATTCTTGACCAGCCCCAGGGCCAGCACGCCCGCACCCTGCGCGTTATCCACATCGACAGCACCAACCTGCTGCCCTACCAGCAGGACATCTACGATGCAGCCGGCAACGTCGCCACCAAGGCGTACTACAGCGACTATCAGTACTACGAAAACACCCCCTTCCCCACGAACATCCACATCGAGCGGCCGCAGGACCACTACAGCCTGACCGTCGTTATCACGAAGCTGACCCTGAACCAGAAGCTCGACGACGACCAGTTCGAGCTGAGTATCCCCGCCGGCTATCCTATTCAGACCATGCACTGAGCCTGCTTACGATGCCGGCTTGCTCAGGCGGCGGATGTAGTCGAGGTAGACGAGCGCGGCGGGGCTGTAGCCACTGGGGTCGGCCTGGGTGAAGTCACCGGTGAGCGGGTCCATCTGCTGGCGAAACTCGGTGTGGCGGCTGATGGCCTCCGACCACTGCTGCATCATGTGGTCGAGCTCGGCCTGCTTGCCGTAGTACGGCATCCAGCGCGGCGCACGGAGAGCGGTGAGCGCCTGCGTGGCGCCGCCCCAACTGTTGCGCGGGATGGGCCGCACGAAGCTGGGGTCGTCGAGCGCGATCGAGGGCAGCGGGTAGGGCGCCCAGAACGCTTTGGGATTGTGAATCTGGCGGGTCCAGACGGCGTCGAAGATGGACTTGTCGCGCGGGTCGTCGCGTTTGAGGACGTGCTCGCCGAGGACGCGAGAGATAACATCGCCGCGCACGCGGACGAATTTGTTCTGCGCGTCGAGATCGTAGAAGGCGGCGTCCTTGGGGTCGTAGAGCTTTTCGATGATGAGGTTGCGAATCTTTTCAGCGTCTGCCTGCCAGCGGGCAGCCTCGCCGCCTTTGCCGAGCGCCGTCGCCATGTGGGCGAGCGCGACGCGCGCTCCGTAGACGGTGGCGGAGAGGTCGGGGCAGAGGCGCGGCATCGACGGCAGGTCGGGGCATTTGCGCGCGTCGGCATCGGGGCAGCGGTTGGGGATGCCCTTCCAGCGCGGGCTGTTGTCGTGGCCGGTGTCGTAGGTGCAGAAGCCTTCGACGAGACCGGTCTTGCGCGTGTCGCGGTACTGGCGGAGCCAGGCGTCCCAGCGGGAGCAGGCTTTGTAGGCGGTGACGAGCAGCTCGTCGTCTCCTGAGAGCTGCGACACCTCCCACGCGGTGGCGGCGATGGGTACGACCATCTGGATCTGGCCGTAACCTACGTCGGACATCTTGACCGCGGCGGGGAGCTGACCGGCGGACTCCGAGCCTTCCGGACGCTGAAGCGCGAAGAAAGCCATGTGGTTGTTGCGAGCGACCTCAAGCGGCGTAGGCTGGCCGGGCTGCTGGGGGATAAACTCGGCGAGCGTGCCATAGACGAGGCCCTCGTGCGGGCCGCACTCCTGCCAGATGCCAGGGTAGACCGCGCCTTCGATCAGGACAGGCCTGCTGTAGCGCGGCAGGGTTCGGATGTTGCCGGCCAGCGCGGTGATGGCGGCGTCCCAGGTGCGCTGCCAACGCGGGTCTTTGCTGGGGAAGGCCGGGACTTTGACCGCAGACGAAGACTCGGTCGATTCGGCTCTGGAAGACCGCGGGAGCATGGTCGCTCCTGCGGCGAAGGTGGCGAGCTTGAGAAAATCTCTGCGTTCGAGAGCGGGCCGGATCGAGTTCTTCTGGGACATGGCTAAGGATAAGTTTAGACCCTGAAGAGGAAGAGAGATTGTAGACTGGCAGGCGATGGGTGCCGAGGGTCGCAGGAAGAAGGGAAGCGAAGAACCACTGGTCTTTGAAGACTCGGGACTGGAGGCGGCGCTGTTCCGGCGGCGGCTGATGAGCTGGTACCGGAGCCATGCGCGCGACCTGCCGTGGCGCGGCGTGGACGATCCGTACCGGACGTGGGTCTCCGAGGTGATGCTGCAACAGACGCGCGTGGTGGCTGTGATCGAGCACTACGAGGAGTTTCTGCGCAAGTTCCCAACGCTGGTTGCTCTGGCACTGGCCCCGGAGGAGGCGGTGCTGGCGGCGTGGTCGGGCCTGGGATACTACCGGCGCGCGCGGATGCTGCATAAGGCGGCGAAGTTCATTCTGCGCGAGCGCGGCGGTGTGTTGCCCTCGACAGCGGCCGAGCTGCGGACGCTGCCCGGCGTGGGCGACTACACCTCGGCCGCAATTGCAAGCATCGCATTCGGCGAGAGCGTGGCCGTGGTGGACGGCAACGTGGAGCGCGTGTTGCTGCGCATGACCGGCCGCGACGAAGTGGGCACGGCGGCAGGGCGCGCGTTTGTGCAGGCGCAGGCCGGCGCCCTGGTGCCGAAGCGGAAGCTGGCAGGCAAGATAAACGCAGCGGGCGACCACAATCAGGCGATGATGGAGCTGGGCGCAACGCTCTGCCTGCCGCGCGCGCCGCTGTGCCTGCAGTGCCCGTTGTATGCGATGTGCAGAACGCGCGGCGAACACATTACGCCCGGGCGCAAGGCGCAGCGGAGTATGCCGGCGGCCTATCTGCTGAGCCTGCGCAAGCGGGGAGTACTGACCGAGGTGCTTCTGCAACGTCGCGCGGACGATGCCAGTCTGATGGCGGGCATGTACGAGCTGCCGCCGCTGCCGCAGGACGCGATCGCGGGGCGTGAGCCACTGTTGCGGCTGCGGCACTCGATTACCAACACAAACTATTACGTGCAGGTGTTCGCGGCGCGGGGGACGCAGGACCGCGGTCTGCGACGGGCGGTGCCTACGGCCAAGAGCGACCTGTTCTGGAAGCAGACCAACCGGCTGGCGCAGGAGCCGCTGACAGGGCTGGCGCGCAAGGTGCTTCAGCGGCTGGACGTGATCGAGGTAGGGCCCCTGCGCCTGCCGGACGCCGAGGGCGTTGACCTGCGCTGAGGCTCGGTGGTCCCGGC
>Ga0157372_10010097_pt1 | contig 10030 bp, 6 predicted proteins | sample C55metaG_FD_115307 | JGI IMG/M metagenome (GOLD analysis project Ga0157372, IMG submission 115307) | Corn rhizosphere microbial communities from Kellogg Biological Station, Michigan, USA - C5-5 metaG | ecosystem: Host-associated > Plants > Roots > Rhizosphere > Soil | place: USA: Michigan...
AGCGCCCGGATCACATCGTCCACGCCTTTGCGGGGCACCAGCCTGCCTAACTGCAGCATCAGCGGCCCCTCCAGCGGAAGGCCGAGCCGCGCCCGCGCTCGCGCCGGCGCAACCGGATGAAAGCGCCGGACGTCGACGCCGCAGGGGATCTGGCGCAGCCGTGTCCGCGCGCCGTAGTGCGCGCGAAGATCCTCGGCGTCCTGCGGACACTCGGCGATCACGGCGCCGGCGGCGTCGATGGCCTGCTCCTCGAGAGCGCCGCGCGCCTCGGGGAAGCCATCCGCCGCGCCCTGGTACATCCGCCGCACCCGGCCTAACGCGTGGAACGTGACGGCAAACGGCAGCCCGATTTCGCGCTTGAGCTGCATCGCGACCACCGCCGATGTCCAGAAATTCGCGTGCGCGACGTCGTACGTCGCGCCGTCGCGATCCATGAAGTTCAACATCCAGTCGGCAAATGCCGCCATGTACGGAAGCAGCTGCTCCTTGGGCAGCTGCCGCGCCGGTCCCGCCTCGACGTGCACGATGCGGACGCCGGGCCGCCACTCGAGCACCGCCGGGATCTCGGGCGACTCGCGCCGCGTGAACACGTCCACCTCGTGCCCGCGGCCGGCCAGCTCGCGCGCCAGATACGCCACGTAGACGTTCTGCCCCCCGTTGTCGGTGCCGCCTAACGCCGCCACGGGCGAGGCGTGCTCGCTGATCATCGCGATGTGCTTCCTCATGCTGCCACCTCTCTCAACACCGCATCCCAGTCCGCGGCAAAGCGCGCGATCCCGTAGCGATCGGCCGCCATCCGGCGCGCCCCCTCGCCCAACCGCCGCGCCTCCGCCGGATCCTCGATCAGCGCCAACGCCGCGTCGAGCACGCGCGGCAGCGACGAGTCGACGAATCCCGATTCTCCGTTTGTGATCACCGATGCCAACTCGCACGTCGCCAGCCCGACGATCGGCAGCCCGATCATCATCGCTTCGACCACCGCCAGCGCGAGACTCGTGTGGCGCACCGGGCTGAAGGCGAACCGATAGCGCGCCTGGAAGGCCGCCAGCGCCGGCGGGTCGATCTCGCCGATGCCGCCTAACGAGCAGGCGTCCATGCCCACGAGGTCGATCGGCACGTGGCGCCGCGCCGCCGTGAACACATCGGCACCCATCCGCCGCGCCCGCGTACGCAGGTTGTTGATCGCGCAGACGCCGCGCGGCAGTTCCCCCGAGTACCGCACGTCTCCCGGGATCACCACGCCGTGCTCCACTACACGAACCGGCGACCGCCCGCAGTCCCACATCATGGCGTTCCACTCGGTCACGTGCACGACCATCACGTCGCCGTCGTCCACCGGGTGCCGTTGGGCAAAGGGATGCGCGAGCGGCGGATCGTGCTCGAGATACACACGCGGCAACCGGCGCTGCTCGGCGCTCAGCAGGTCGAATTGATCCACCGCGTACACCTGCTCCGACTGAAACAGCACGCAGTCGAACCGCGCCGTGCGGACCTCGGCGGCTGCAACTTCATGGACATTGTCCGGCCACGGGAAGCTGCCGGCGCGCCCGCCGTACGGATGCGCGCGTTCCGGCTTCACCGGCAGGAAAAACTCGTGCGGCGCCTGCGACAAATACCAGAGGTAATTGCCGTGGACGTGCCACGTGAGCACGCGCAGCCGGCGGCGACTAACGCGCGCCATGGCAGTGCTCCATGAGGTCGTCGGCCTGCGCAATCGCGGCGGCGACATCCACGCCGGCCGCGCATTCATGACCCGTCGGACATCGCAGGTGCATGCACGGCCGGCACGCCACGTCGTGCCACAACACGCGATGCCGTTCGCGATCGAGCGGCGCCCAGCGCGACACGTCCGACCCCGACGCCACCACGACGCTCGGCGTCCCGAACGCCGCCGCGATGTGCGACATGCCGGTGTCGTTGCAGGCGACGAGCGCGGCATCGCTCACCAGCGCGCCTAACGCGCCGAGCCCCAGCCGCCCGGTCAGATCGATCGCGTCCGCTCGCATCGCCGCGCGCACGGCGGCCGTGATCGGCGCCTCCGACCGCGTGCCGGTGAGCACGATCGCCAGCCCGCGCTCGGCGAGCGCGTCCGCCAGCGCGGCGAATCGCTCCGGCGGCCAGCGCCGCGAGGGAAATCGGGCGCCCGCGTGCACACACGCGTATTCGCGAAACGACAAGCCGGCGGCCTCGCCCACTTCGCCTAACGCTGCCCGGTCGTCGGCCGTGGCCGCGAGCCCCAGCGCCGTGCCCACATCCGGGCCTCCGAGCGCATACGGAAGCGCGAGCAGACGCTCGATCTCGCTGCCCCGCGTCGGCCACGGCACGGCGGTTCCCTCGCCCTCCAGCGGCACGGCATCTTCCGGCGTACGGTAAACGGCCGTCCGGTGCGCGCCGAAGAGCAGCGTGAATTCATTGATGTGGGCGCCGCTGCCGTGCAGCTGAACCGCGAGATCGAACTGACGCGACTGCATGTGCGCGAGAAACGCCGTCACATCCGCTGCGTCAAATTGACATTCGGGAATCCCCGGATAGCCCGGGAAAAACACGAGATCGTCCACCAATGACGCGAGCCACGGCATGAGCTCAGTCGCCCACGGCAACCCGATCAACGTGATTCGCGAATCGGGGAACCCGGCGCGGAACGCGCGCAACGCCGGCACCGCGCACAGCATATCGCCAAGGTGAAGCGCTCGAACGATGGCGATGCCGCCACCCCCCATCCCTTCGACTGCCCGCCGATTACCTGAACGACGACTCCACACCGATGCACCAGACGCTGCAATGCGACACGTTCTGCTTGGATTGCGCTGCGAGCGCAAACGCCGGACCGCTTCTCTCCTTTCGCGGCGGGTTCACTCGTTCGCATGACAAGCGCGGAGAACCGCGGCACGTGATCTGCCGCGCGGCGGGCCATGCGCTCGCGTGAACCGCGGCTGTGGTCCAATGACGCGGGCGCGAGTTGGCGACGCGTTGCCGCGCTCGTAGACGCGAACGGCATCGCGCAGACTGTCATGGTGCAGTTGACCGGTGGTGTGTTTCTCACCGGTCTCGCGCTTGCGCTTGGCGCCAACGCGATCGCGATCGGTGTGCTGGCCGCGCTCCCGCTGGCGTCGAAGCTGTCGCAGCTCGTGCTCTCATGGTGGATCGAGCGCGCGGGGCGCTGGCGCAGGTGGGCGATCGCGAGCGCGTCCGTCGCTCGTATCGCCTTGATTGCCGTGCCCGTGCTCGTGCTCGCCCCGGGCCCGGCGCCGATCCGCCTCGCGATGCTCATCATCGTGATGGGCGTCTCGGCGCTCGCCGGCGCCGTGTTCGAGCTCTCGTTCCTGACATGGCTCGCTGAGCTCATCCCCGAGCCGCTGCGCGGCGTCTTCTGGGGGCGACGCGGACGCAACGCCGGCGTCGTCGGGACGATCGCATCCATTCTCGCCGCGATTCGACTCGACCAGTCGCCGACGGCCTCGTCTTCCAAGCACGGCTTCGCGCTCGTCTTCGGCGCCGGCGCGATTCTCGGTCTCGTGGGAGTGCTCTTCCTTCAGCAATTGCCGCAGCCGCGCCGGCGTGAAACCAGAACACAGCCCCTGGATCTCACCACCGCCCTGCGCGCGCCGCTCCGCGACAAGAACTATCGAACCATGTTGGTTTTCAGCGCGTGGTGGAGCTTCGCGTCCGGGTACATGGCGCCCTTCTACATGGTGTACATGCTGCGCACGCTCGGCTTGTCCTTTCTCGCCGTGACGCTGCTCACCACGATCACCAACACGATCATGGCCCTAACGCAAACGCGATGGGGCACGCTCGGCGACCACTTCGGCACGAAGCCGGTGCTGCGCATTGGCAGCTACTTGATCGCGTGCACTCCCGTGCTCTGGTTGATCAGCGCGCCCGGCCGCGTGTGGCCGGTGATCATTGTGGAAGTGCTCTCGGGCGTCGGGTGGAGCGCGTACCACGTCAGCCTCTCGAATCTCGCGCTCAAACTCGCGCCGGATGACAGCCGCCCCTCCTACCTCGGCGCCTTTGGCGCATTCAGCGGCGTGGCCGAAGGGATGGCGCCGTTGATCAGCGGCGCGCTGCTCACGGTCCTGGCCGCGAGCGCCACTCCAACGTTAGGCGAATTCCGCGCCATGATGATCGTGCAGCTCGTTCTGTTCGGCGTCGCCACCATCGTGCCGCAATGGATTCGCGAGCCGCGCGGCACGGCGGTGGGCCATCTGATCCGAGTGGTGGCGCGCTTCCAGGCCATGGACTCGAGTCGGCCCGTGTCGCTGATCTTCGAGTACGGATACACGCACTTGGCGCGCATCGCCGATCTCATCGCGCGCGAGTTCCCACGCGACGCAGAACCGATTTGACGCCGCGGACCATGCAGCGCTCCGCGAACAAAGCGATGTCGCACCCGAGCCATCCAGAAGGTGTCTGTGGTCTCCCGGTCACCTTCCGGATACACCGACGCGTGTCACGCGATGCCCCGCGCGCCACATCGCAAACGTCCCCGGCTTGGTGGAGCCGTCGGTGCATCCATCGACATACGTTAGCTCGCCGATGATCGCGCGATTCTCGTTAGCCGCGCGGCCTGCGAGCGTCATCGTGCCGGAGCAGTGCTTCGAGGGCAGCGACCAATTCGCCGTGATGGTGATGCTGTCGCCCACGACGTGACCCGTCCCATGACCATTGACCCCGACGCCATCAAGCGTGAACGACAACGTAGCGCCAGAGCTGTCACGCCCGAGATCCCAGTGCGCGTCGAAGCGCGATCGGTCGAGCACCATGTGTCCCGTGTATTGGCCGGCCGAGATAGTCGCCGCGTGCGGTGCTGCCGGAGCGGTTGTCGGGAGCGCAAACGCAACGACGTAGTCGCCTGCTCCGTCCGTGCCTCCGCTTGCCGCGTACAGCTCCCGGTGTCCGCCCGCTGCGACGACTACGAACTGTCGTCCGGTCGCGGTGACATACGTCATCGGCGACGCATGCACGCCGGCCGGCAGTTTGGCGGACCACAGCTCCGTGCCGGTTTCGACGTCGTATGCGTGCAGCCGCTCGTCGAGCGCACCGCCCGCGAACACGATGCCACCGGCAGTGACCATCGCGCCGCCCAAGTTAGGCGAGCCCCACTGCGAGCTGCCCGGTACGCGCGCGAGTGCAGCGATGCTCCCCAACGGACGGCTCCACTTCACCCGACCCGTCTCGAGATCCACCGCCGAGAGCGTGCCCCACGGCGGCGTCGAACACGGCGCGCCGTCCGGTGCAATCAGAAAGGTCCGCCGCATCGCGTACGGCGTTCCGCGCTGGGGCGAGAACTGATCGAAGCGCGTGCCCGACATTGCGCGGGCATGCGCATCGGCACGCGGTATCAACTGCACCACGGTCATCACGTTGTTCAACGGAAGGATCGCGAGATGCCGCACCGGATCGACTGCGATTCCGCTCCAGTTCGAGCCGCCGATGTTCCCGGGATAGATCACGGTGCCGCGCACTGATGGCGGTGTGAACATCCCGTCGCTGCGCACACCGGCAAGCTCCTTCTCGCACCATGCCTTCCCTTGTGGCGACACGCCGAACACATCGTCGGCCCGAAATCGCTCCGGGACTAACGGAGCCGGACGCGTCGGGAACGGCTGCGTCGGCCACGCGAATTCGCCGGGGACGTCGCTCGCCGGCACCCGCCGCTCGTCCACGGGAAAGAGCGGTGCGCCGGTCTCGCGATTCAGCAGGAAGACGTGGCCCATCTTGGTTGTCGCGGCGAGCGCCGGCGTATCACGCCCGTCGTGGCGCCAGGTGAAGAGCACCGGTTCCGCGGGTACGTCGTAGTCCCAGAGATCATGGTGCACCACCTGGAAGTGCCAGACCATCGCGCCCGTCGATGCGCGCAGTGCGATCACGGAATTCGCGTACAGATTCTGTCCGAGCCGGTCACCGCCGAAGAAATCCGGGCTGGGACTGCCGGTCGGCACGAACACCAGGTCGCGCGCCGAGTCGACGCTGATGACCGACCACGCGTTGGCGGCGCCTGTCTCGTGCGCGTCCGGCCCCCGCCACGAATCATATCCGGAATCCGATGGGTCACGCGTGACGGGATCCCATGCCCAACGCAGTTGGCCGGTCCGTGCATCGAATGCGCGCACGACACCGCTCGGTGCCTTGGCGCGCACGTTGTCGGCAACCGTCGACCCGACGATCAGCAGGCCGTTGACGACCGCCGGCGGCGACGTGATTTCGTATTCGCCGCGAAAGATCTCGGGATTGCGCACATCGCCTAACCGGACCACCCCGTGGTCGCCGAATCCGGAGCAGGGTGCGCCCGTGCGCGCATCGAGCGCGATCAGCCGGGCGTCGACCGGCGCCACGTAAATGATGCGGTGGCACGACTCGCTCGCGGGCCGCCGCGGGTCCACCCAGGTCGACACGCCGCGGTTGGCAAAGTCGCCGTAGTCGCCGGAAAGGTCGAGCTCCGAGTCGAACGACCAGCGCTCGTGTCCCGTCTCCGGGTCGAGCGCGCGGACGCCTCCGAACGGCGTCGATACGTAGAGCAGGCCATCCACGAACAGCGGCGTCGTCTCATCGCGCGTCATGCCTTCGCCTAACGAGAAGTCGCCCGTGCGGTACGTCCATGCCGGCACGAGCTGCTTCACGTTCGACCGCGTGATCCGCGCCGCCGGCGAGTACTTGGTGCCCGCGGCGTCGTGCGCATACACCGGCCATTCGACGGCCGCCCCCGCGCGCTGTTGCGCCGGCATCGCGCGCGCCACGAGCAGCAGTGCCACGACACTGCAGCAAACACGCAAACACGTACTCATGTTCGGAAACCTCGTCGACGGCCCAGGCCCTCGCGAGCCCGAGCTCGACGCGCCTGGAGGGAGGCGTTGATTTTTGGTTCTTCCGGAATTTCCGGGAAACGCAGCGTGGAAAGGCCAACGAAAGCAGACCAACGATTGTGAGGCAGGCCGGACTGGCAGAGTGCTACGCTCATGAAGACGCGGACAAAGCAGGACACAACGGGCACAGCCCGGATAACAAGCAAAGACTTTGTTTTGTCCTGTCGTGTCCGTCGTGTCCGCGCGGTGTCCGCGTCTTCATGAGCGTATCACTCTCCTCGGCCGGGTCCAGCCTCACGATCCACGGGTCGTAACCTTCGTTGCACCTTACCCCATGTTTCCCGGAAATTCCTGAAGAACCTGATTTTTGTCGGTGCTTTGTCCGTTGTGTCCTGCTTCATCCGCGTCTTCATGAGCGTAGGACTCTGCCGGTCCGGCCTGCCTCACGATCCATCTTCTCTCGTTCGGAGAACCAAAAAAAAGGCAACTGGCGTCGCTTCGCCAGTTGCCTTCATTCCTTTCTCTTGTCGACAGATCGTCCCGCCGTCATCCGCAACGTCGCGTCGTACGCGACCGGTTCCCGCGCGACCGACAGCGTGCGGCCGCGCCTTTGATTTTATGCGGCTTTCTTTCCCGACTGCTGCCAACTCACCTGTTCGTTCAGCCCCTCGAAGAATGCCTCGAAGTGCGCCGGCGGAAAGCCAGTCACGCCGATCTCGAGCACATCACCGCGGCCCACGCGGGCCTGCTCGGCTATGGCTTCCATCGCTTGCGCAAACGTCGGGCTCGTGACTGCGCCGGCCAGGCGCAGCGTTTCGTCAGGACCGCTGAGCGAAAACTCAAAGCGTGGCATGCGCCCTCCTGGAAGCAAGGTTCCGTCAGGACCCGCGCACCGGGACCCAGTCCCCGGCAAGCGTAGATCGAGATCCACTCCTCCTCCCTCTGCCCGTTCCCTGTGCCCTACGATTCTACCCTCTCACTTTATAAACGATCTCTCACCCACCGCGGTTCCGCTTGTTACAAAGTTCACGAGGACAGAATTGCACGCGTCGTGCCCGGACCCACCCAACTCCCCGTCATTCACCCCAACGCATCCAGAAACTCGGCCGCCCACCGTGCCACATCGTGCGTCGTCACGCGCGCGCGCAATGCCCGCATTCGGTGCGCCCGCTCGTCGGGCGCCATGATGAGCGCCGAGTGCATCGCTTCGGCGGTCTCGTCCACGTCGTACGGATTCACGATCAACGCCTCGCTCAGCTCTTCGGCCGCGCCGGCAAACTCGCTCAGGACGAGCACTCCGTCGTCGTCTGTACGCGCCGCCACGAACTCTTTGGCCACGAGATTCATTCCGTCGCGCACCGGTGTGACCACCATCACATCGGCCGCACAGTACAATGCGATCAGCAACGATCTCGGCAGGCCGCGGTGCACATAATGGATGGGCGCCCACGTGGGCAACGCATACGTCCCGTTGATTCGCCCAACGAGCGTTTCCACCTCTTCCCGTACTTTCCGGTAGGCGCGCACGCCTTCGCGCGACGGCACCGCGATTTGTGTGAACCGGATCCGTTCACGCCATTCGGGATGCTTGATCAGCAACTGCTCGACGGCCAACAATCGACGCGGAATCCCCTTGCTGTAGTCGAGACGATCGATGCCCACCAACAAGGGCCCGGTGCCGGTTCGCCGCAGGCGCGCGGCCTCCGTGCGTACGGGCTCGGACTCCGCGCGGCGCGCGAAATCCCCCGCGTCCACGCCCATCGGAAAGACGCCCATCCGCACCCGGCGTCCCTGATGCTCGAACTCGTTGCCGTGCGCGTCCGTGCCTAACAATCGGTGCACGGCCGCCGCGAAGTGGCCGCGATGCCGCCGCGTGTGAAAGCCGATCAGGTCGGCGCCTAACATGCCGCTCACCAGCCACCGCCGCCGCGCGAGCGCAAAGAAAATCTCCGGCGTCGGAAACGGGATGTGCAGAAAGAACCCGATGCGCGCCGATGGGATCCGCTCGCGAATCAGGGCCGGCGCCCGCATCAGGTGGTAGTCGTGCACCCAGATGCGATCGCCCGGCTGCCATACCGCCGCCACGGCATCGGCGAAGCGCGCGTTCACGCTCTCGTACACATCCCAACCTTCGACGCGCAGCGGCAGCTGGTCTAACCGGTCGTGACACACCGGCCACAGCACGCTGTTCGCGATCCGTTCGTAATAGACCGACACTTCCTCGGGCGTCAGCTCCACGCGCACCAGCCGGCGTGCCTCGAGTTGCTGCTGCACGTCCGCGCGGCCGGCAGCGTCGAGGCCGCTCATCTGCCCGGGCCAGCCTAACCAGAATCCCTTCGACTGCTCGTGCGGTGCGCGCAGTCCGGTGGCCAACCCGCCGACGCTGGCCCGGACCTCGGGATGCCCCCCGTTTTCCGACACGCTCACCGTCACCGGCAAACGGTTCGAAACGATGAGCAGGCGTCCGCTCACGAGGAGGGCTTCGGCGCCGCCGCGTCGTTGGACGCGGCCGCACCGTTCGTTGCCGCCGCGGCCGGCGGCGATTCGAGTTGCACCGTCTGCGTCGGAAACGCGAAGGACGTGCCCGCGCGCTCCACGATGTCCATGATCTGCAGCAGCAAATCTTGCCGGATGCGGTTGAACTCGTTGCCGTTCGTCGTCAGAATCTGCGCCGCGACCTGCACGTCCAGCGACGACGGGCTGAGTTGCTGAAAGAAGACCGTGATCGTGTCCTGCGCCACGTGCTTGGTGCCCTTGAGCATCGCTTCGACACCCGTGATCACTGCGCGCATCTGGTCCGCCGTCGTCTCGTACACCAGCGTGAGCACGCAGGAAAAGCGGATCCGGTCCCGCGGCGCGAACGTCTCGATCCGCGAATCGGCGACCTTCCCGTTAGGCATCGACACCACGCTGCGCTCGGCCGTCCGGATGCGGATCGATCGCAGCCCGATGCTCTCGACCGTGCCCGTCACGGTGTCGATCGTCACCTGATCGCCTTCCCGGAACAACCGGTCGCCGCCGATCGCGAACGCGCCGAAGAGATTCTCCAGCGTCTTCTGCGCCGCGAGCGCCACGGCGAGGCCGCCGATGCCCAGGCCGCCGATGATCGCTGCCACCGGATAGCCGAGCGTCGCCAGCAGCGACACGAAGCCGAAAATCCCGATGACCATCTTCACCAGACGCGACACGAGCGTCAGCAGTCCGTGCGACGTGCCGTGCATCGC
>Ga0157372_10010098_pt1 | contig 10029 bp, 8 predicted proteins | sample C55metaG_FD_115307 | JGI IMG/M metagenome (GOLD analysis project Ga0157372, IMG submission 115307) | Corn rhizosphere microbial communities from Kellogg Biological Station, Michigan, USA - C5-5 metaG | ecosystem: Host-associated > Plants > Roots > Rhizosphere > Soil | place: USA: Michigan...
ATTTTGCAAGTTTAATTATCTGTCCGCGTGAATATTTCTGAGAAATTTCTGTCCAGATGCACTCATCTTTTTTTAGATGAATAGTTTTACTGCCTATCTGTACATCTGTTTCTTTTGTGCAAACAAGAAAGCTTCTACATGCTCCGGTTAATGGATCATAGCTGCAAAAATGCTCAAATATCGAAATGTTGAAATTGGCATTTAATTCTCTATTGATTCGTGTTAGCAAATTAAGATTGAACCTGCTTGTAATGCCTTCTCTATCGTAATAGGCGTTATAGATAATACGTGGATTTTTAACCAGATCAAATCCTATAATTGCAATGTCTCCCGGATTTAAATAGGAGCGCAGTTGCTTACAAAAGGATTCGCTTTCATTAATAGTCATGTTGGCGATATTACCTCCGAGACATAGTATAACCTTCTTACTTGTTGACGAGCTGGATAAGAGATTGAGCATTTCAAAGTAATCGCCATTCATTCCCTTTACTTCAATACCTGGTATTTGTTCTGGCAATGAACTTTCAAGGTTTGCAATGATATTCTTAGAAATGTCGATAGGGATGTATTTAAAATTAACCTGTTCATTGCTTAAGGCTTTCAGCAGATGGATGGACTTACTGCAATCGCCTGCACCCAGCTCTATTATATCAACATTACAATGCAAGTTTGATATTATACCTACAAGCTCCCGAGTGCGATTTTGAAATATATCCATCTCGCAACGTGTAGGGTAATAGTCCTCACATTGCATGATCTGCTGAAATAGTTTATCACCTGTTTCGTCATAAAAGTACTTTGATGGTAAACTTTTGGAAGTACTTGTAAGGCCAGCCAGCACATCCTGCAGAAATTGATTTTCAACGGGTTGCGTTTCCGGCTTAAAATATTTTAGATTATGGCTCAGTCGACTGTGTATGATCATAGGTTGCTTTTTTGTTACTCCTGTAAAATCGTACCGCAAACTGTTTATGAGCAATCTCTTATAGTTATGATGCAATAGTTATTTCCAAGCATTGAGTAAACGCCGGATAACAATTATTTCAGCAGTATGGTAAGCAGTATGATCGGCTATTTGTAATGTTTCTCCCAGAAGTGTCTGTCCATTTCCATGAGGAATAGTTTGGTAGAGATCCGATTTTTTTATCAGCTCTACGAATTCCCTCAGGTTAATTTTTATTTGGTTAATTGAGTGGTCCCAGGTTTTCCTGTCTTTTGGTGCCGTTTCTTTTACCCAATATTCATCAGGCCATTTTGGTGATGTGTGATCTGCGCTTTTGCTGAATTCAAGCATATCCCATTGTGCAATGCGTATATGCTCTACGAGCTGCCAGATGGTATAGGGCAGGCCGTTTACTTTTTCGCCTGACTGTTTCAGTGTTAAACCTTCAATAGCGTCATCAAAACTTGCATGAGCTGATCCACCGTTAAGCAGTTTTACTAATTCATCTATGAGTTCGTTATTTGTAGGCATAAATAGTTTTTGCTATGGGGATTTATATATAACAATCTTGCCAATGGAAGATGATATTAGTCATCCTGTAATGAAGAATGGGCCGTTTTTGTACGCATTATACCGGCTTAAATTGATTCAACAAATAAGAAGCATTGTTGAAGTGGTTTGTTGCTTTCTGCTGATACTAATAAACCTGTTAAGAATGGTTTTCTTTACGATATGGGACTACAAGCAACAGATACAATACGACACATCCGGCGATGATAGCCGTTACACCAAATGCTGTAACAACCCCATAGGTAAACCATATCCATCCCGTAAGGGAACTGGCCAGCATGGTGAAGATGCTTTGAAAGGCTGTATAGGTACCAATAGCTGTAGCAGTATCTTTTTTGCTGGTTATATTAGTGATCCATGCCTTGGAAACCCCTTCAGTTGCTGCAGCATACAGACCATATAAGAAAAACAAAAAGCCATACCAATACCAACTGCCATTCACTGTCATACCGGTATATACAGCCACGAAAAGCACCAGCCCGCCGATAAACACTTTCTTCAGCCCTATCTGATCTGCCAGTATACCTAAGGGGAAGGCAGCAATCGCATAAATAATGTTATAAAAAATATAGACACCTATTGCAGCAGCATCGCCCAGGCCGGACTGTTTGATCCGAAGTAAAAGGAAAACATCGGAACTATTGCATAATGTGAAGAGTAGTAAGCCTGTAACTAACTTTCGATAGGCAGGAGGAGCTTCCTTCCAATATTTCAGGAATGAAAAGTAAGAAACGGTTATTTCATGGCCTTCTGTTATTGCTTTTTTGTCTTTTAAGTAAAATGACAGGCCGACTGCCATAAGACCGGGTACAAAAGCTATTACAAATAATGTGCGATAGGTTGCCGGATAATAGTACAAGAACATTAATGCCATACCGGGACCAATAACGGCTCCCATAGTATCCATAGAACGATGAAAACCGAAAACCCTTCCTTTGGTTTCAGGAGTAGATTCATCGGATAGCATTGCATCTCGTGCACCTGTGCGTATCCCTTTTCCCAAGCGGTCGATAGTCCGGGCTCCAAAAATCCAGACAGGAAATTTAGTAACAGCCATGAGTGGTTTTGAGATAGCACTCATGGAATAACCCAGGCGGACAAATGGTGCGCGCTTGCCGGTACTATCGGATAGTTTTCCAAAATAGCCTTTGCTTAAGCCGGCTGTCGCCTCCGCAACCCCTTCCAATATGCCGATCAATAAAACTGAAAAGCCAATGCTTTTAAGATAGATTGGCATAACCGGATACAGCATTTCACTTGCTACATCCGTCAGCAAGCTGATGAAAGATAATATCCAGATGGTCCGGTTCAGATATTTCACATGGGTAATTTACATGTATTGTGCGAAATGGGTTATAGAATACAGAGTGCGGCTTATTCTGTACTTTCTCTTTACAAGGTCACAAAATCTTATTAACAAAAAAAGGAACAACATATTATGTTGTTCCTTTGAGTAGCGAGGACAGGGATCGAACCTATGACCTTCGGGTTATGAGCCCGACGAGCTACCGCTGCTCTACCTCGCGATGTGGATGCAAATGTACGCTAACATTTCCTTTCAAACAAACTCTTTTTCTTTTTAACTCATAAAAAGATTTTTATTGAGTGTTCTGCACGCTAATTTTGCGGCATACTATGTCAGACAAATTTCAATCGGGCTTTGTAAATATTTTTGGTGCGCCTAATGCAGGTAAATCTACATTGCTGAATGCTTTACTGGGAGAACAGTTGGTCATCACTTCGCACAAAGTGCAAACTACCCGTCATCGTATACTTGGTATTTTAACGGAAGATAATTATCAGGTCGTCTTTTCAGATACGCCTGGTATTATTGAACCAAAGTATAAACTGCATCAAAAAATGATGCAGCAGGTAAAGAGCGCCTTGGAAGATGCAGATGTGGCTATATTGATGCATGATATTTCAGAACCGATAGAAGAATTGCAGAAGATCACTGAGACCTTAAAGCTGGAAGTTCCTGTATTATTACTGCTAAATAAGATAGATACCATAAAAGATAAAAAGCAGGTAGAACAAAGGGTGAATGAGTATCGTGATAAATTTGGGATAGAAGTTTTGCCGGTATCAGCAAAGGATAAAACCAATATTGATAAAGTCGTTCCCTTTATTCTTAAGTACCTCCCTGAAGCACCCCCATATTATCCGGAAGGCAACATGTCTGATCGCCCGGTTCGTTTTTTTGTGAGCGAGCTGATCCGCCAGCAGATATATGATATGTATCATGAAGAGATACCTTATCATACTGCAGTACTTGTGCAATCATTTGAGGAAAAGCCGAATATTAATGTGATCAAGGCTGATATAGTAGTAAGCCGGGAAACGCAAAAGGTAATATTGATAGGCAAAGGCGGAAGCCTTATAAAAGAGTTGGGTATCCGCTCGCGTAAAGCCATAGAAGAATTTCTGCAATCAAAAGTCCACCTGGAGCTTTTTGTAAAAGTACGTCCGAAGTGGAGAGATAATGATACCTACCTGCGCGAGTATGGATATAACGCTTAATGAACCATACGTTCAGCAGCTAAGTGAAAGTTGGTACAAGCCATACATTCAGCGAGTTTCTATGTTGCAACTGGATGTATTACACCCAGTCATTTCCGGTAATAAATGGTATAAGCTAAAGTATAATATTGAATACGCTTTAAATAATGGCTACCAAGCTGTACTCACATTTGGTGGAGCATATTCAAATCACCTGGTTGCTACCGCCGCTGCTGCTAAGGTATATGGGTTAAAGTCGATTGGTATTGTCAGGGGAAGTTATACAGAACTTTCACCTACGCTGCATGATTGTATAAGCTATGGAATGGAACTGCAATTTGTTAGTCGTGAGGATTACAAAAGAAAGACTGATGCTGCATGGCTTGAGTCATTAATACATAAATACAATGATCCATTCATAATACCCGAAGGAGGCGCAAACGAGCAGGGCAGGTCTGGAAGTGAAGAAATAGTTTCCTGCATACCGGAAGATATTACACATGTATGCGTATCCGTAGGCACAGGAACCACATTTGCAGGTATCCGTAACGGCCTCCCTGTAAATAAGATGCTTTATGGCTATGCACCAATGAAGGGCGGTATTTATTTAAAGGGCGAAACAATACAGTACTTAAAACCCGGACAAGATGCTAATTGGCAATTTTTTGATGACTGGCACTTTGGTGGATTTGGAAAGTGGACAAATGAGCTGGTTGATTTTATGAACGCTTTTTATAGCATCAATCACATACCGCTCGATATGGTTTATACAGCTAAGATGATGTTCGGCATAAAGGAACAATTGCAAAGTGGTTTTTTCCCTTCCAATGCCCGTGTCTGCTGTATACATACAGGCGGGTTACAGGGCAACAGCAGCATAGCGCACCTGCTACAGTATTAAGAAGTGCTGATAAATAGTGCTATTTTGCAAGCTAATATTTGTGAATGGCAGATATAACAACATCTAAAAAAGGTAACCGCCTTACATTATATATAGTTATTGCTTTGATTGCCGGAATTGCTTTGGGCTTTTGGTTGAACGGGGGGTATGTCAAAAAGCAAAATGAGGAGATCGCTGCTTATGAATATCAAATTTCTTCTTTAGATAATGATCTGAAATCCATTTCCGATACAAATGCTATCACATACAAGCAGGCTGTTACGCAGAGGGTTAAGCTGTCTACCTTAAAATCTGCGAGTATAAGCGCCAGAGATGAAAAGCTGGATGCATTTTCATTGATGGCAGATGTATTTCTCCGCCTGATAAAAATGATCATTGCACCATTGGTGTTCACAACATTAGTGGTAGGTGTTGCCAAGCTGGGTGATATTAAGGCAGTTGGCCGTATAGGCGGTAAAACGTTACTATGGTTTTTCAGTGCATCTTTTGTAAGCTTGCTGTTAGGCATGACGCTCGTAAATTTCTTTAAACCAGGCATTAATATGCATTTGTCTTTGCCTGATGCGTTGGCCGACACGGGAATAAAAAAAGCTTCGCTCAGCCTTAAGGAATTTCTTTATCATGTGTTTCCTACCAGTGTTATAGAGTCAATGGCAAAGAACGAGATATTGCAAATTGTTGTATTTGCATTATTCTTTGGTGTGGCTACGGCTTCAATAGGGGAGAAAGGTGAAATAGTTATAAAAGCACTGGATGCCTTTGCGCAGGTAATACTTAAAGTAACCGGTTATGTAATGAACCTGGCGCCAATTGCGGTTTTTGGTGCTATGACGGCTATTATCGCTAAGCAAGGACTAGGGATTTTAAAAACCTATTCAATTTTTATCAGCGAATTTTATTTCGGGCTATTGTTGCTGTGGTGTATTTTATTGGTTGCAGGTAGCCTTTTTGTAAAGGGACGCATTTTCACGCTTATTAAGCGGATAAAGGAACCGGTTATTCTTGCTTTTACAACAAGTAGCAGTGAGGCCGCTTTTCCTAAAACAATGATGGAGCTGGAACGCTTCGGATGCAAGGATAAGATCGTAAGTTTTGTGTTGCCACTGGGTTACTCGTTTAACCTGGACGGTTCGATGATGTATATGACATTTGCTGCTTTATTTATCGCACAGTCGTTTGGTATCCACCTGGACTTTGGTACACAAATGAGTATGCTGCTGATATTAATGCTTACCAGTAAAGGTATTGCAGGTGTGCCGCGTGCATCATTGGTTGTAATCGCAGGCACATTGGCAACATTCAATATTCCGGAGGCTGGTATCGCGCTATTGCTGGGCATAGATCCCTTGTTAGATATGGGACGCAGCGCTACTAACGTGGTAGGAAACAGCGTAGCTACCGTAGTAGTTAGTAAATGGGAAAAAGTGCTTGATTGATACGCTGTTAGGATATATTTTTTATTTTCACGGTTTCAAGTTTTGCGTAATGCACGAAATGATAGAGTTTTTAAAGGAGTTGATGAATGCCGAAAAATTGGCGGCGCTTGTTACCCTGTATGGTGGTTTATACCTGGTGGCACTGATAATATTTGCAGAAACAGGACTTTTTGTTGGTTTTTTCTTGCCGGGTGATTCGCTTTTGTTCGTCACCGGTTTGATGATCGCTAATTCAAAAAGCCCTTTTCAAAATGATGCGATAAATTTAGTCTACTGGATTTCGCTTATCAGTCTTGCCGGCATCATTGGAAACATGGTAGGCTATTGGTTTGGGAAAAAGACAGGTCCTTTATTGTTTGAGCGGCGCGATACAATGCTGTTCAAGCGTAAGCATATTGTACAAGCACATGACTTCTATGAAAAGAAGGGTGGTTCAGCAATCATCCTGGCTCGTTTCCTGCCAATCGTACGCACATTTGCACCAATAGTCGCAGGCGTTGTAAAGATGAACAGCAAGAAGTTTCTGTTATTCAATATAATTGGTTGCGTAGCATGGGTAAGTAGCATGACGTTATCCGGCTATTTTCTGGGTGAGAATGAATGGGTAAAACACAATTTCGAAAAGATAGTGATCGGCCTGATCCTGGTAACCACTGGTCCTGTACTCTTTAAAATGTTCTTCGGTAAAAAAAAAGATCCGACCCTTGAAATCGGGAAAGATATACTCGAAGAGCCATTTAACCGTAAATAATCTCATATAGCTATTCATGCAGCAACAGCAAAGAAAGGTCATTGGTCTTTTAAGCATTCCGGTTATTGTTGCATCCCTGGGGTATTTTGTTGATATATACGATTTGTTGTTATTCAGCATTGTGCGTGTAAAAAGCCTGAAAGATCTTGGGCTTACGGATGCATTGGTTGCAACAGATGGCATGACTATCATTGGTCGGCAGATGTTGGGCCTTCTTATTGGCGGTGTGCTTTGGGGTATCATGGGCGATAAGAAGGGTAGGTTGAGTGTACTATTTGGTTCCATTCTGTTGTATTCCCTTGCAAATATTGCAAATGGCTTTGTTCAAAATGTAACCCAGTATAGCTGGTGCCGCTTCGTGGCAGGTATAGGTTTGGCTGGTGAGTTAGGTGCCGGTATCACATTAGTTAGTGAATTGATACCGAAAGAAAAGCGGGGTATCGCAACTTCTATAGTAGCTGGGGTGGGGCTTTCAGGCGCTATAGTAGCTTATTTTATTGCACAGACATTCGGTTGGCGTACGTGCTATTATATTGGCGGCGGGCTTGGCTTATTGTTGCTGGCGCTTCGTATCAGTGTTTTTGAATCGGGCATGTATCAGCAAATGGCTGAATCGAATATTCAGAAGGGTAATTTCTTTATGTTCTTTACGAACGGGCAACGTTTCAAAAAATATCTGCTGAGTATACTTATAGGTTTGCCTACCTGGTATGTAATAGGTATACTTATTTCATTTTCTAAGGAGTTCGGACAACAATTCGGTATAAAGGAAGAGATAAATCCGGGTAAGGCGGTAATGTATGCTTATGTTGCTATATCCATTGGGGATCTGCTCATTGGTTTTGTAAGCCAATGGTTGAAAAGCCGGAAAAAAGCGCTTTATATTTTTTATGCTATCACGGTAGTAAGTATCATTTTATATTTCCGTCAGTATAATGGTACTGCCTCCGGAATGTATTTTCTTGCAGCATTAATGGGCTTTGGTACAGGCTTCTGGGCCATTTTTGTAACCATGGCTGCAGAGCATTTCGGCACTAACCTTCGTGCAACGGCAGCTACTACTGTGCCTAATATTGTTCGCGGGTCATTGCCATTGATGGCAATGCTTTTTAAATACTTGCAAGGCAGCTTTAGCTATATCAATTCGGCTGCTATTACGGGTGTTGTCGTTATGGTAATTAGCATTATTTCCGTAATAATGACTGAAGAAACATTTGGTAAGGATCTGGATTTTATGGAGCATTAATTCTGTAAAATAAAAATGCCGCAATCAAGTTGCGGCATAGTAAATAAATATCATAGAATTAAGCTTCCTCTACCGCATCATATACTTTGATCTCATTATACAAAGTATCCCTTTCCACCGGAATTTTACCTACCGCAGTTATCAGATCACAAATATCTTCTGTAGTCATCGCAGGCGTCTGTTCTTCTGAGCCTGCCATTGAATATATCTTTGTTGAATCATCAATGGTGCCATCCAGATCATTTACACCGAATGATAGTGTAAGCTGTGCAGATTGACGGCCCAGCATTGGCCAGTATGCTTTTAAGTTCCGGATATTATCTATAAATATCCTTGCTATCGCATACATACGCATATCTTCCACAATAGAAGATTCCGGAACGTTCGACATGTCATTGTCCTTATTACGGAATTTCAATGGAATGAAACAGTTGAAACCGCCGGTTTTATCCTGAAGCGTGCGCAAGCGGCTCATATGGTCCACCCGGTGTTCATACTTTTCGATATGACCATACAGCATAGTTGCATTGGTATGCATACCCAGCTTATGCGCGGTTTCATGTATATGCAGCCAGCCTTCCGCATCCACTTTGTCCGCACATATCTCGTTGCGGATGTCAGGGTGGAATATTTCTGCGCCTCCCCCGGGCATTGATTGCAGACCGGCTTCTTTCAGTTTTGTCAAACCTTCTTCAGCAGTTAGTTTGGCCTTACGGAACATATAGTCAAGCTCCACAGCGGTAAAGCCTTTTATGTGCATGTCCGGCCTGTGTTCCCTTATCTTACTTAGCAATTCACAGAAGAACTCAAGGTTCATCTTAGGGTGTACACCTCCTACTATGTGTACTTCCGTCACCGGTTGCCCGTCATATTTACGCACAATATCCAGCATCTGCTCTATACCCAGTTCCCAACCCTCATCCCGATGTTTGTATTGACGGGAATATGAGCAGAAATTGCAGGTGAAAACACAAACATTTGTCGGCTCGATATGAAAATTACGGTTAAAATAAACCTTGTTATGATGCAGTCTTTGCGCAATATGATTTGCTAATGCACCTACAAAGCCAAGCTCACCTTTTTCAAAAAGCAGAACGCCTTCCTCTTCGGTAAGGCGTTCTTTGTTTATTACTTTATCTGCTATTGCAAGGAGATTCTTATCAAGCTTGCTGCTCTTTAAAACTTCTTCTAAACTGAATGTTGGGATCATCATTGTAAAATCACTTTTCTATTCACCACACCATCTTCAAAACGGCACTGAACTATATACATTCCTTTCGCCATGTTTGTCATGTCCAGGCTATAATTGTTTTCGCCATTAGAAGGCGTATGTATCACTACCTGACCAGTAAGGCTCATTACATTTATAGACTGAAGATGCTGCGGTGCAGATGCAAAGTTAATGCTAATGACGCCATTTGAAGGATTAGGAAATACATCAAAAGCATTGTTTTTTTCTATAGCTGCTACGTCTGTAGGCCAGCTAAGTACCTCAGGATGTTGTGTAAGGCTATACGCCATACCACCCGATGCTAACTGGGCGTGCATATGTGAAGCCTGCTTAACGGTAAACATATGCATACAGGCATCCGGCACATAATCCATATAATCGCAGTAGAGAATGCCATTTCCGGTCTTTGTGCAGTTGTCATATAACGGAAAAGTTATACCATTACAACTACC
>Ga0157372_10010099_pt1 | contig 10029 bp, 7 predicted proteins | sample C55metaG_FD_115307 | JGI IMG/M metagenome (GOLD analysis project Ga0157372, IMG submission 115307) | Corn rhizosphere microbial communities from Kellogg Biological Station, Michigan, USA - C5-5 metaG | ecosystem: Host-associated > Plants > Roots > Rhizosphere > Soil | place: USA: Michigan...
CGCCGACCGCCGGGACTACGGTCAACATTGCTACCTGGAATTTCGATACTTCAGCCATGTCTTATCCAACACCGTTGCCGGCGTCGACCGGAACCGGTTCAATCGATCTCACCGGCTGGGGAGGCACGACCTCAGTCTTGACCGGCGCAACGGGCCAGGCCCTCGGTTTGGTAGCGGGCACAAACACGGCCGGGAACGGGACCTACATTGAAATTGATTTTTCGATGACCGGATACCGCGGATTGAACCTGTCTTTTTCCACGGAGAGGAATAGCTCCGGCAGCTTTACCACCGGGACGTGGTCATGGAGCGCAAATGGCGGACCCTTCACCACTCTTGCTGGGGTAAACACTGTCGCCACCAGCAGCACGAGTTTCACGTCCCAAATGGTCGATTTCTCGGCTGTGACAGCGCTCAATAATGCGGCGGCGGTTCGCCTTCGATACACCTTGAACGGCGCCACCAACACATCGGCCAATAACCGCATCGATGACCTTGTTCTAAGTGCCGTTCTGACTCCGACCGTGAGCATGGTGGTGAACACGCCGGATGCGTACGAGGCGAACTCGCAGTCCGCCACATTGACAGTGAGTTCGTCGCTGGCGGCTCCGGCCGGAGGCCTCATCGTTTCTTTCCAACTCAGCGGAACTGCCACCGCTCCCGGCCTGAGCGGCGCTGATTATTCCCTGAGCGGTACCTCGAGCGCCAGTACGGTGACCATTCCAGCCGGCGCGACGAGCGCAACGATAACTCTGATCCCGTCGGTGGATAACGATCCGACGGAGTTTGATGAGACGGCTATCCTGACGCTTCAGCCAGGAACCACTTATTTCGTGGGAGGGAACAATGCTGGCACTGTCACGATTCACGACGACACGCCTTACAATTCCACCTGGGCTTCGCAATACCCGACCTTTAAGGGAGCATCCGCCGCGCCGACTTTCGATCTGGAAGAGGACGGCATCTCGAACCTGCTCGAATTCGCGTTCAACGGCGATCCGTTCCATTCCGATCTGAACATTCTACCAATCATGGGTGAAATGAATTTCGCGGATCCAGCAGATGGAAACACGGTGAAGCCTTATCCCATCATTACGTTCAATCGGCGCACCGATGCTGCGAACCTGACTTACTCGGTGGAGATATCCAACGACTTGGTGAATTGGACCAATAACGTCGAAGAGATCTCCAATACACCGACCGCGAACCCGAACATGGAACAGGTTGTTTACCGCGGCTTGAGCCCGCTTCAGGGGTTGAACAGTGTCACCCCCGTGTTCATGCGAGTCCGAGTCACCGCCCAATAAGGAAAACCGGTCTCGCTCCCAGCGGCAAGCGTGATCAGCTTGACATGCGAGCTCCATCTTAGTGTTATGGAGAATATGGTTAAGCGCGCTATCTTAATCCTCCTCGCGCTCAGCGCGTTCGACCCCGCTTCTCAGGCCGCGGAAACACTCTACGTCGCGACCGGTTCAAAAGGCGCGGCGGGTGTTCTCTACACCGTCAATCCCAACACCGCTGCTTTCACGCAGGTCGCTCCCATCCTTGTCGGCGGTAGCCCAATCGGCATGACCGGCCTGGCCTTCAATCCTCTGAATGGAGTTCTCTACGGCGTGACCGGTCTGGAGTCGCCGAATTTTGTTCGGAATCTCGTCACGATTAATCCGGCGACCGGCGCCGCCACCGTAGTGGGTGTCATACTCGACCCCGATTTTGGTTCCTCGTTAGGCCTGACCGATCTCTCGTTTCGCTCGGACGGAACGCTCTTCGGTATTTCCCCCAGCGAGATGTATACCATCAACCTGTCCAACGCGGCTCTTACGACTATCGGCCCGACGGGCGAGAATGTCCCGGGTGGAGGCCTCGCTTTCAGTCCTTCCGGCGCCCTTTTCTCGGCCGGAAAGGCGACCGGAACACTCGATACACTGAATACGTCGACCGGTGCGCGCACGGTCGGTCCGACGCTGACCAACTCCCCTCATGCCGGGGACCTCGGAGCGATGACAGCGCTCGCCTTCAACAGCGCGGGGACGCTTTTCGGCTCCGACAGCGATCGTGCGCAAAATGGCGCGACCACCGTTGCCGTTGACCTCGTCACGATCAATACCGCGACTGGTGTCGTGACAAACGTGGGGGTCTTGCCTAACGACATCGACGCCATCGCCTTTAGCCCGGTGCCGGAGCCTTCATCTCTCGCCTTGGTTGCAATCGGCGCGGGCATAGTCGGTTACCTGCGCCACCGCAGGCGGCACTGAGACAAGGTCGCAGGCGCAGCGCAGCGCCTCAAACAGCGGCACATTGCCCAGCCTAACGATCGCGTGGATCCGCGGGATCGTTCGAGGCAACGCGCCCAGCATCCTTCGTCCTGGACGCGACCTCCTCTGTCGTCCCACCCGGTTGCCAGCCATGGTCGAACCAGAATGCGATGGCCGACGTTGAGCTGCCGCGGAAAATGTTACGCTCCGCCCGTGCGATATTGGCGATGCTTCTCGGATATTCCAAGCGCGGCCGCAAGTCGCATTTACCATCGCCGGTGTATTGCCAGAGGTACCAGTTCGACCAGGGCGCAACGGAGCGTGGTTCCCAGTGATAGTTGGCGATCCAGAGCCAGCAGCTGGCCAGAACCCGGCGCTGAGCGGCGCTGACATTGGAAGCATTCAAAACCGCCCGCAATCGATTTTCGCTTCCGTAAATACCCGGATATTTCCCGGTGCGCTGCCTGATCCGTTCGACAAACGCGACCGCCTGATCGGGGCGCATGGTACCGCCGGGATAGTGACCGTTTTTTTCGAAATCAAGAACGAGCAAAACTCCCGGTGAGCGGGTTTCCAAAGCCGGACGAGACCACGATGAAGCGACGACGCGCAGAAAGTGATCGGCTTGCCGCACTGGATCCGTGGCGTCGCCGAAGTGATAGGCGCCCCAAAACAGGCCGGCCCGCGTCGCTTCGACTTGACGGGCGCTGTATTGCCGATCGCGGTCGAAACGCGGATAGGTTGCTTCATGGATGACGCCGATGATTCCCTGCTCCTTCATCTGGGAAAAATTCACGCGCATTAAATCGTAATGCGACAGGTTGACCACGCAGTTACTGGCGGAGATCCCAATCGGAAAGAGGAGAACAAGAATGAAGACGCGAAAAAATCTCATCATGGCAGCGATGGAAAAATAATGTTGAGCGATATCGGCCATTCAACCTGTACTGACAAGTGGAGGTTGCGGAAAACGCCCAACATTCGATCGAAAAGCTACAAAAAAACTTCCCGCGCGAACGTGAACCCGGCCAGAGGAGGCGAACTGGCTATTCCTTTGCTCAAAGCAAGGACCTGAAAGCTTCGGCCGAACATTTCCGGATGAAGCAGGGTTTGCAAGGCGCGCCTGCCTTTGGCAGAGGCATTGGCGGCCCATTCCGGTGCGGCGGCGAGGACGCCGGTCAGAAAATGATGTTGATCAGTAAAGCCAACCATGGAAAAACCGGAAGTTTCCGCCTCGCCGACAAGCGAGGTCCATTCCACGTGGGCAGTGATGTCGGATTCGCCGATGCTAACAAAAGGAGAATCGAGAAGACGATGGGCGGCTCGAGATTGCATGGTGCCGGCTGCGCGCTCTTCCGCGTAGAACTGCTCCGCGGAAAATCCGTAATCGATCGCGATTAAATACCCGGCTCGCAGCTTTCGACCGATTTGTCGAAAAAGACGAGGCGCGGTTAGGCTGACTTCCGTCTCGTAGCCGGCTGAACGTGGGGGCAACAGAGCAACCCGCGCCGCGAGGTCGGGATCAACGATAGGCTGCCTAACGAGCTGAAATGAATCTCGATCGGCCGCGACGCATCTTTCGCTCCACTTTCCAGGCCCATCAGACCGAATCAGATGGAAAGGCAGGGCATCAAACAATTCATTACTCAGATGCACGCCGGTGAATGCATTCATGGCGTCGATGACATTGTGCCAGCGGACCTTCTCGCAACACTTCGCCAGGTGCGCAGCCTGGCGATGCCGTAACGGCGCAAATGGCTCGATAATCTCGTACTGAAGCGCGCTAAAAAAAGAAGGCTCCTTCTCCCGGGTCGCTTCCAGAATGTCGAAGGCCAGTTCGCCACCATGCGCACCCTGCTCAACGATGGCGAACGGTGTCGGCCTCCCCATTGCTCCCCAGATCTCAAATAACTGCAGTGCGATCAATTGCCCAAAGGCCGAACCCACGCTCACATTCGTTAGGTAATCTCCGTCGCGACCGAGGCGAGCGCGCCCGGAGGCATAATACCCGTTCTCCACATCATAAAGGGCGTGCTCCATGAAGCGGGCGAAGGAAATCGGGCCATGGCCAAGAATTTCTCCGCGAATGCGTTCAATCAACGTCGCATTGCCTGAGGTCACGTCGGGCATCTTCTCCATCCAACCGTGGCCGTGCAACGGCCGCGAAGCATTGATCACCCCGTTGGAGAGGAATTCCTCTCCGACTCGGGCTTGGTCGTCACCATCAACCGGGTAATGGCGTCGCGCAGACGATCCCAATCAATCGGCTTGGTCAAATGTTCCGCGAAGCCGGCGGCCTTGCTCGCAGCCACGTCCTCCTCCGTGCCGTAACCGCTCAGGGCAATGCCGCGCAGTCCGTAGGCCTGGTGCAACTCCCGCATCAGCTCCAAGCCCGTTCCATCGGGCAGACCCAGATCACTGATGACCAGATCAAACTTCCGGTCCTTGGCCAAGTTACGCGCATCAGCCAGGCGCGGAGCATGCGCCACGACGTATCCGGCGGCTGCGAGAATTCGCTGCATGACGCGAGCGGTGTCTTCATGATCTTCTACGAGAAGAATATCAGCGGGTCCAGCGGCCACGGCGTCGAAGTCCAGCAGGTAAGCCGGACCATCGAGCATGGAAGTTTGCATGGCCTTGAACTTGATCGTGAACGTCGCTCCTTGATTGCGCCCCAGGCTTCGGACGGTGATCGATCCATGATGTAAATCGATCACCCGTTTGGCTATGGCCAGACCCAATCCCAACCCGCCAAACTTACTCGTCATGGAACGACCACCTTGTTCAAAGGCATCAAAAATTCGGGGCTGCAGCGCTGGATCGATTCCGATCCCGGTATCCATGATGTCAATAACGATGAAATGATCCGCATCATTCTGCGTCCGAATTTCGACGCGGCCGCCGTGCGGCGTAAATTTGACGGCGTTCTTAATGAGATTCCAAAAGACCTGTTGCAAGCGCGCGGCATCGGCCCAGCAATGATGCTCTTTCGCATCAAGTTGACGAACAACTGAAAGATTCTTTTTCGTCAGGTCAGGCGCAGAAATACTGAGGGCGTGATCGATGGCGGCATGAATGTCGACCGCTTCGTGATGGAGCTCGAATTTGCCATGAGTGAAACGCGTGAGGTCGAGCAAATCGTCGATGAGCAGGGCCTCCAGCTCGACATTTCGTTGCAAGACCTCGAGGTCGTGGCGAAGCGACTCGTTCACCTTCGGGTCGCGTCGCAACGCCGCGATCGTCATTAAGACGGGCGTGAGCGGAGTGCGCAATTCGTGCGACAACATGGCGAGGAACTGATCCTTGGCCCTGTTGGCGTCTTCGGCTTCCCGCTTGGCGCGTTCCAAAATGAGCTCCGCAATTTTGCGATCGGTGATGTCTTGAATCACGGCGACGAAGCTTTGCACCTGGCCGTCGGACTCGACCTCAGGAACGTAGGTCGCAGCCATCCATCGCGTGCCCGTGGCGTAGGGAATCTCCGCCTCGAAATCGACCCGCTTGCCCTTTAAAGTTTCCGCAATATGCGGAGCGATGATGGCGTAAGCCGCTTCGCCGATCGTTTCTCGCAGACTCCGGCCAATCAAATTCTCACGGCTCTCGCCGAACCGCATGGCGTAAGGAACATTGACGAAAAGACAGCGCTCCTCGCGATCGCAATGAGCAATCAGGACAGACGCCGCATGATCGGTCACGAAACGTAATTGCGCCTCGCGCGCCCGAATGCCTGCCTCAGAATGTTTTCGTTCGGTGATATCCAGCAAGGCGCCGATAAACCGGATGACCTTTCCCGAGGCATCAAAAACGGCACGACCTTTTTCCGATAACCAGCGCTCCTTTCCATCTTTGATACCGATGGTGCGATACTCGATATCGTAGCGCCCGTTGCTCCCTGGCCGGGTGACGCCTTCCACCGTTTCGTGAATGATATGACGATCGTCCGGATGGATCCCGCTTAGATAAACATTATAGTCGACCTCGCTCTCGGGCGGCAGTCCAAAGAGCTCGTTACATCGGTTCGACCAGCGCAGTTCACCAGTCGGTGGATAAAAATCGAAAATGCCGACGTCGGCTGCCTCGACCGCCAGGCGCGATTGTTCCTGAACGAGGTGCAGACGCCGCTCACTTTCTCGAAGCAGTTCCGCTTGGTTCTTGCGTTCGGTGACGTCGCCGCGAAAAACAACGAGCCCTTCCTGCGTCGGATATATCCGGGTATCGAGCCAGCGCTGCCACGGTTCATAAAAACTTTCGAAATGCTGGGCCTGCTGGGTTTCACGCGCTTGATGACATCGCTTATAAAATTCCGTCTCGACAGCTTCCGGAAAAATCTCCCAGATAACACGGCCGACAATTTCACTAACCGGTCGCCCGGCTAACTCTGCGACCTTGGCGTTGGCGTAGGTATAACGCCAATCCTGGTCAAGCGCCGAAAACGCGTCGCTGATGCTCGAGAGAATGGCGTCGCGCTGTTGCAGGAGATCGCGCACTTCGCGCTGCCGGCGGCGCGCGCGCAGGGCCACCTTCGCCGCCGCCACCAAAGTGACGGAGCGCAGCGGTCGCTCCAACAGTGTCACGTTGGCGGCGGGCCCAAAAATTTCCAGGGCTTGGACGCTGACATGATCGCCCCCGCCTGGTGCGGTCAGAATGATGACGGGAATGTCAGACCAGGGCGGTTGCTGCCCGAGCACGTCCAGAAAAATGAGCAGGTCGGACGGAATGAGCGCTTCTTCTGCGATGATAATCGCATTCGTTAGGTCATCAAAGGATTGAGCAAGCTCGATCAGGTTGAGACAGACAACTGTCTCGATCTCTGCCGCGCTCAGAGCGGCCGCGGCGTGTTCTGCGTCCTTACCGCGGGGCGCGAGCAGCAGAACGGCGCTCTCAACGTTTTCGGCGAGTGACATTTTTTCCAGGCTTGGCCCTGATGGCCCTTTTGCCATGACCGTAGGTTTCCGCCTCGATCGGAACGCCGGTCAAGACACCGCGAAAATTTTCCAGCGGCGGCCCCACCTTTACGCCATCGGCCGAGATGGTGAGCTCACGTATGGTTTTTTCGTGATTGCCCGTTCGTTTTTTCACCACCGAAATAGCCTTGTGAATCGCGCCTTTGGCCTCGAAAAAGCGGAGCGCGAGGACGGTATCGGCCAAATAGGTCAGATCAATGGGGGACTTCATCTGGCCGAGAAATCCCTCAGGCGAAAGGACCAGAATTGTCACCACCCCCTGCTGATTCAAATAGGTGAGCAATTCATGCAATTGTAAGTTCAAGTAACGCTGGTCCCCCATGGCGTGGATATAGCCGTTCAAACTATCGAGATAAACGAGGCGAACATTGTCTTCTTCAACCGCGCGTTGGACGCGGCATGCCAGCTCGCCCGGGGAAAGTTCGGCTGGATCTACTTTCATCGTAGTGATCATCCCTTTTTCAACGAGTGCTTCCAGGCCGAGATTAAGACTGCGCGCGCGATCGTACAAGACGTTCAAACTCTCGTCGAAAGTGAAGCAGAGAACCTTTTCGCCCCTTTTGGCCGCTGCGATGGAGTATTTCAGGGCCAGCGTCGACTTTCCGGTCCCGGGCGGGCCGCTAAAAAGATTGCTCGTTCCGCGAGCCAGCCCCCCGCCGAGCAACATGTCCAAACCTTGGATTCCGCTCTCGACATTTTCCTCGCGGAATTTCTGGTGATGTTCGGCTGCGATCAGCCGTGGAAAAACCTCGATGCCGCCGGTTTGAATAACGAAGTCGTGGAAGCCGCCGCGATACATTGCGCCGCGAACTTTGCGCACAAGAAGCCGGCGTCGCTCTGCTCCGTACTCGGGGGCCGCCTGTTCAAGGGAAATGACCCCGTGAGCCAGACTTTGGACGTGGCTGTCGGCCCCTTTGTTGGAAGCGTCATCGAGCAGGAGTGTCGTGCAATGGCGGCCGGCGAAAAATTGTTTAAGGGAAACGATCTGGCGCCGATAGCGGAGCGCGGTTTGCGAGAGCAACCTGAGTTCAGAAAGTGAATCGAGCGCAACGCGGTTCGGGTTGAGACGTTCGACGGATTCAAGCAGAAAGCGGGTCGTTTCCGTCAATTCCACATCCGATGGATGAAAAAGTGTACTCTGCGCTTCTGCCGCAATCTTCTCGTCGAGGGCTGAAAGTTCGACAATCTCGAGTTGCTCGAGAGACCAACCGTGGGAGTGGGCCACCTCTTCGATTTCGTCACGAGTTTCTGAAAGGCTGATATAGATCGACTTTTCTCCTGCCGAAATGCCGGCGAGCAAAAACTGGAGTGCGAGGGTGGTTTTACCCGACCCCGGCAGCCCCTCGATCAAATACAATCGACGCGCGGGCAGCCCGCCTCGCAGCACCTCGTCCAATCCCGCCACGCCTGTTTTGACCTTGTTGCTACGCGCTGGCCGCTCCTCTTTCATGCGTCGCGAATGTATGCATCAGACATAAGAATCGCCAGAAAGATTGCGACGGTTCGCTGATCGTTTCGAAAGCTGGACGTCGGGCGGCCAGCAGGGCACCTTCCGCCATGGATCGCACAGCTCCCACGCCAGCCAGTCTCGGCTATCGCATGCCGGCAGAATGGGAACCGCATGCGGCGACCTGGCTCTCCTGGCCGCGCCGGGAATCCATCAGCTTCCCCGGATCGCTCGACCGCGTCTTGCCAACCTTGCGCGCCATGGTCGAAGCGCTCACGGAATCTGAGCCCGTCTGCATCAACGTGTGCAACGGCGCACACGAAGCGGAAGCTCGCGCCGTTCTCGATGGACTGGACATGGAATGCATCACCTTTCACCCCATTCCGACTAACGAGCCATGGTGCCGCGATCATGGGCCGATATTTTTGACCCGCGAAAAGGAGCCAAAATTGGCGGTGGTCGATTGGGATTATAACGCATGGGGTGGCAAGTACCCGCCCTTCGCCTTGGATGAAGTCGTGCCGACTCGCGTCGCCGAGCTCCTTCACCTTCCCGTTTATTATCCACGCATGATTCTCGAAGGCGGCTCGATCGAAGTGAACGGAGAAGGCGCGCTCCTGACCAGCGAAGGCTGCCTTCTGAACAAAAACCGCAACCCGGATTTTACTCGCGAAATGATCGAAGCTCGACTGCGGGACTTTCTTGGGGTCACGGAAGTGCTATGGCTCGGACTCGGGACAGAAGGCGATGATACGGACGGCCATATCGATAACCTTGCTCGCTTCGTCGACCAAGGTGTGGTTGTGACGGTGGTGGAATCTGATCGCGCGAGCGCCAACTACGCACCGCTTCAGGATAACCTGCGCCGTTTGCAGGCGATGCGGATCAGGGGCCGACCGCTCCAAATAATCCAGCTGCCCATGCCAGAGCGGATGGTCCGGGAGGAGCTGGTTCTACCGGCAAGTTACGCCAATTTCTACATCGCCAACACAGTCGTGCTCGTCCCGAAATATGATCAGCCTAACGACCACGTCGCGATCGAGATATTAGCCGGGCTCTTTCCGAAACGGCGCATTGTCGGAATCGACTGTCGCGAATTGATCTGGGGCCTCGGCGCGTTCCACTGCCTGACCCAGCAGCAACCCGTCGCCTAACGATCCCGGCACAAAGAGGCCACGTTTCCGATATTCACCGGCCCGTTCCGCCACGCGGCGCACCCTGCACGTCAATCCGCCAACGCGGAGGACGGTAACCGCTTTTCAAAATGGCGTCGTGCAAATCGGGCGTGTGCGTTCGTCGCGCGTCGAACGTAATAATGACGCGCTCATTTTCCGGATCTATCTTCACGGCGCAAACGCCGGCCACA
>Ga0157372_10010100_pt1 | contig 10027 bp, 10 predicted proteins | sample C55metaG_FD_115307 | JGI IMG/M metagenome (GOLD analysis project Ga0157372, IMG submission 115307) | Corn rhizosphere microbial communities from Kellogg Biological Station, Michigan, USA - C5-5 metaG | ecosystem: Host-associated > Plants > Roots > Rhizosphere > Soil | place: USA: Michigan...
AACCCTCCAGCGGCCAAGGCAACCTTCAACAAGCTGACGCTGGTCGGTTACGAGCGTGATGACATCCTGAATCTGATGGCCCACGTGCTGGCCTACGAAATCGACGCGATGCTCGACGAAGACCGCGCGTTCAATACCGAGTGGTATGAAACCGCGCTGCGTGCGTTGCCTGAGCTGCCACCCGAAAAACAGTAGGCCAAACACATCCCCCTGTGGGAGCGAGCCTGCTCGCGAATGCCGTGCATCAGCAAAAACAACGCTATATGACACACCGCTTTCGCGAGCAGGCTCGCTCCCACACAATTTGTCACCCATCCATCCAGCCATCTCTGCGGCCCCGACTAGACTGGAATTCGCCTCAAGACAAAATCCCTGATCTGAGCACTGGACATGCCGCAAAAGCGGGTTCACCTTAGGGACGCTGTCGTCCAATTCCTAGAAAGTCTGGAGTCCTTATGTCGCTTACCCCTGAGCTGGTTGCCGAACTGGAAGTCCTCGCACTCTTTCCCCTGGACAGTTCCCAGGAAGGTTTGAAAATTCATCAGACCGCTGCCCCGAAACATATCGCCGCCGCCAAACGCCTCTTCGAGAAAGACCTCACCGACCAGCCCGATGGCGGGTATCTGACCAGTCTGGGTCGTGATGCCGCGCAAAATGTGCAAACCGTGCTGACCATTCTGAGAGAACAGGAAACCGCCTGATTTTTCCCGTCTTCGCCCACGGGAACTCCTGCCACGGGATTTCCGCGGGCCCGCTTGATCGCTCACCGCTAAAAATCTGACGTCAAAAAACAAATTCAGCTTAAAAGTCCCGCTGCGCAAAGGCTAAACTGCCTCCCATTCCGAGACCCTCTTCGTCCGAGCCTGCGAGCCGGTTTGAGCTGACATGACGCGCACCCATGAAATCCGCCCCGATCTGGACGAGGGAATCGACCGCAAGGTGCTCAGCCAACTGCGCGCGCGCTTTCTCAAACTCAATGAAGGTCGCCTTGGCCGGGCGTTAGAAGGTCTTTCGACCCGCCAGCAAGGCGTGCTGACCCTGCTGCCGCTGTTCTTCCACGTCAATCACCCGCTGTTGCCGGGCTATGTTTCCGGCAGTACGCCAGCCGGGCTGTCCAACTATGAACCGGACGCCAGCGCCCTCACCGAAGCGCAGCGCCTGACCCGCTCGTTCTCCTACAAGCCGCGCCATGGCAGCAACCCGCCTCGGCGGATTCACGGACTGTTTCTGATGGGCAGCCTCGGTACCCTGGCCCAGGCCGATCAGAGCGACATGGACGTGTGGGTTTGCCACGCACCGGACCTGAGCGAAAACGAACTCGCCGAGCTGCGCAAAAAATGCCAGCTCCTCGAAGCCTGGGCCGCGACCCAAGGCGCCGAGGCGCACTTCTTTCTGATCGACCCGGTACGCTTCGTCAAAGGCGAACGCGACACCCAGCTCAGCTCCGAAAACTGCGGTAGCACGCAGCACTATCTGTTGCTGGACGAGTTTTATCGCACCGCGATCTGGCTGGCCGGGCGCACACCGATCTGGTGGCTGGTGCCGGTCTACGAAGAAAGCGCTTACGACCTGTACACCCACACTCTGCTGTCCAAGCGTTTCATTCGCGCCGACGAGACGCTTGATCTCGGGCATCTGGCGACAATTCCGCCGGGCGAGTTCATCGGTGCCGGCCTGTGGCAATTGTTCAAGGGCATCGAATCGCCCTACAAGTCGGTGCTCAAGCTGTTGCTGACCGAGGTCTACGCCAGCGAACACCCGCAAGTGCAGTGCCTGAGCCTGCGCTACAAGCAAGCCGTGTTCGCCAATCAGCTGGATCTGGATGAGCTGGATCCGTACATGGTGGTGTACCGACGCATCGAGGAATACCTCAGCGCCCGCAACGAGCCGGAGCGTCTGGAGCTGGTGCGGCGCGCGCTGTACCTCAAGGTCAACCGCAAGCTCACCGGCAACAGCCGCACCCAAAGCTGGCAGCGTTCGCTGCTGGAGCGCCTGGCGCACGAATGGCATTGGGATCAGCGGCAACTGGCCTTGCTCGACAGCCGCAGCCAGTGGAAAGTCCGCCAGGTCAGCGCCGAACGCCGCGCCCTGGTCAATGAGCTGAATTACAGCTACCGCTTCCTGACCCAGTTCGCCCGCACCGAACAGACCGTCAGCCTGATCAACAAGCGCGACCTGAACGTGCTCGGTCGTCGCTTGTACGCCGCATTCGAGCGCAAGGCCGACAAGGTCGAATTCATCAATCCCGGCATCGCCCCGGATCTGGCCGAAGACACCCTGACCCTGGTGCAATCGCCGAACAAAAAAGAGCCCGGGCAAACCCAGTGGGGTTTGTACAACGGTAGCCTGAACGCGCTGGAGTGGGAGCACTTCGCGCCGATCAAGCGCAGCCGCGAGTTGCTCGAACTGCTGACCTGGTGCCACCGCAACGGTGTGATCGACAGCAGCACCCGACTGGCGCTGCACCCCGGCACTAGCGATATGAGCGAGTTCGAGCTGTTCAACCTGCTCAGCAGCCTGCAGCAGTGCATCGCCCTGCCCCTGCCGACCGTTGCCGAAGAACGACTGCTGCGTGCCGCGGTGCCGAGCGAAGTGCTGATGCTGGTCAACGTCGGTGTCGATCCGCTCAAGCATCACCGCGACCTGAATATCCTGATGACCACCGAGCGCACCGACTCACTGAGTTACGCCGGGGTGCGCGAAAACCTTGTGCTGACCCTCGATCAGGTCACGCTCAACAGCTGGAATGAAGTGCTGGTCAACCGTTTCGACGGCCCCCACGCGCTGCTCGATTGCCTGCGCGACTACCTCAACAATCTGCCGCGCGGCGCGCAGCAGCCGTCATTGAAGGTGCGCTGCTTCTGCCACAACCGCGCGCAGTTCATTGCCCGGCGCGTGGAAGAAGTCATCGACACCGCGCAGACCCTGCTGCTCAGCGAGCTCAATCACCGCTACCTGATTCAGGTGCAACAGCACTATCACGTGCTGGAGCTGGTGCCGGGCCAGGTCAACCATGTCGCACTCGCCACACTGCCGGCGCTGCTCGATTATCTGGGCGAAGAACAGCCGCGCTACAGCCCGCTGCACCTGGACCCGATGGCGCTGGAGGATCACGACCTCGCGTTGATCCTGCCGATGGGTCAGCCGGAATCGATTCAGGTGTTCTACCGGATCAGCGAACAACAGGCCGAGCTGTACGTGCTGGATGAGTTCAACGCGCTGTGGCAACAGCATCTGCCGTATCACGATGAACAGAGCCTGCTGGTACCGCTGCAGCGCTTCCTGCAATCGATCCAGTACCGACGTGAAGCGCTGTTGCCGATGGATGGCAGCCCGGAGGTCGGCCTCGACACCTTGTATTACCAGCTATTACCTTCCGGCCCCGGGCGGGCGCGCCGGGTCGAACCACGACCGGCGCCGCAGACACCGGCCAACAAACCGTTCTACGACGTGCAGGCGATCGTCGGCAAAGCCGCACCGGGCGAGGTGCAGGTCACCTTGTATTGCAATCAACGGGAATTCAGCGAGCTGGAATATGGCGACCAGCTGTTCCACGTGGTCGCCCGGGAGATCGTCGAGCAGCGCCGCGAGACCGAGCGCTATCGCTGCTACATCACCGACCTGGACCTCTCGGGCCTGCTCGGTGATGGTCAGAGTTCAAGCAATTTGTATCTGCGCTACAAGGCCGACCTGGAGCGCGCCCTGAACGAGGCGCTCGAACAGGTCTGAGGCGGGATCACTCGCGGAATTCACCGCCGTTGGCAGGCTGCGATTCAACTTCCAGCAACGTCAGTTTCAGGGTCTTGCCACCCGGAGCCGGCCAGTCGATGTGCTGACCGACCTTCAGGCCCAGCAGCGCGCTGCCGACCGGCGCGAGGATCGAGATCTTGCCTTCGTCGGCGTTAGCGTCCTTGGGATAGACCAATGTCAGGTGATAGTCCTTGCCACTGCCTTCTTCGCGGCAGTGCACGCGGGAATTCATCGTCACGACATCGGCAGGCACTTCATCGTGGCCGACCAGCGTATCGGCGCGGTCCAGTTCGGTTTGCAGCGCGATCACGCCCGGCGCAGCCTGGTCTTTCTCATTCAGGTTGTCGATCAAGCGCTCCAGACGTTGCACGTCCAGACGGGTAAGAGTGATGGAAGGTGCGGTCATGATCCGGGCAGACTCCTTTCTTCTGCACACAAAAAAAGCAAAACCCCGCCAAAAAAGACGGGGTTTTCACCATGCCTCGATGGGTTGAGGCGTGTTCGGACACTATCACAGCTCAAAAAATATACAAGCCACCCACTTTTGATCTGGCAAGAACCCCTGTGGCGAGGGGATTTATCCCCGATGGGTCGCGCAGCGGCCCCAAGCTTCTGAGACTGCTGCGCAGTCTATCGGGGATAAATCCCCTCACCACAAGGTCGAGTCAAGTCAGGGCTTTTCGTGCGGCAGCCTGCTGGCAGATGATCCGGCGGCGTTGATCGTCTGCCGAGCGCCATTCGCGAATATCCTCGACATGGCGGAAGCAGCCGAGACAAACCTTCTGTTCATCCAGCCGGCACACGCCGCTGCACGGCGAAGGCACGGCCGGGCTGATGTTGCTGTAAAGCGGCTTTGGCGGACGAACAGGTGCGCTATCAGTCACGAAATCACAGACCTTCGAAGTCAAATTCGACGCCGGCCTGCTGCTTGACGATGCGCTCGAGCATCTCGCCCAGTTGCTCTTCGCTCTTGTCGCACATCCAGCGCTCGCTCTCTTCGTCGTAGTCGAAGTGGAAACCGCCGGAGACCGCCGCCAACCACAGCTGACGCAACGGCTCCTGACGACTGAAAATCAGCTGCGTGCCGTTTTCAAACTTCACAGTCAGTACACCGGCCGAGCTTTCCAGGTCGATATCCAGGTCGCTTTCGTCAAAGATGTCCTCCAGTTTTTCCTGGGTTTCATCGACCAGATCGTGGAAACGCGCTTCGGACAAACTCATTGTGGCAACCTCAAAAAATGTCTGATCAGGCTCAAGCGCCGCAAGATACGGACGCTGCCGGCCGATTGCAAAGATTAACGACCAAGCACCTCAATAGCACTGTAAACACCGTACCGGTGGGAGCGGGCTTGCTCGCGAAGGGGCCGGCATATCCAGCAATTCTGCCTGCAGAACCACCGCTTTCGCGAGCAAGCCCGCTCCCACAGGGCTTGGTGCGCCTATAACTAGCCCCGCCGGACGGGAGGGCCATCACATAGGCAAGCTGCCGGGTGGCCGGTATACTCCGGCGCAATTAACGCATTTTCAAGGATTTCGCCATGAAGCGCCTGATCTCTTCCCTTGCTGCGCTCGTCGCGGTTGCCTGCCTCGTTTCGGCCTGTGGTCAAAAAGGCCCGCTGTACCTGCCGGATGACGATCAGGACCCGGCCGAGCAAGCCCAGTCTTCGCAAAAGCAGCCGTCCAAAGCACACAAGCACGACGTTTACCAATAAGGGATCGCCATGGACGCTTTTAACTACCGTGGCGGGGAGCTGTTCGCGGAAGGTGTGGCGCTGTCCGCCATCGCCGACCGCTTCGGCACGCCCACCTATGTCTACTCGCGTGCGCACATCGAAGCCCAGTATCTGGCCTACGCCGACGCGCTGGCCGGCATGCCGCATCTGGTCTGCTACGCCGTCAAGGCCAACTCCAACCTTGGCGTTCTGAATGTCCTGGCCCGTCTCGGCGCCGGTTTCGACATCGTTTCCCGTGGCGAGCTGGAACGTGTACTCGCCGCTGGCGGCAGCGCCGACAAGATCGTGTTCTCCGGCGTCGGCAAGACCCGTGACGACATGCGTCGCGCGCTGGAAGTCGGCGTGCACTGCTTCAACGTCGAATCCACCGACGAGCTTGAGCGCCTGCAAGTCGTGGCTGCCGAGCTGGGTGTTCGCGCACCGGTCTCGCTGCGCGTGAACCCGGACGTCGACGCCGGCACCCACCCGTACATTTCCACCGGTCTCAAAGAGAACAAGTTCGGCATCGCCATTGCCGACGCCGAAGACGTGTACGTGCGTGCCGCGCACCTGCCGAACCTGGAAGTGATCGGTGTCGACTGCCACATCGGCTCGCAACTGACCACCCTGCCGCCGTTCCTCGATGCCCTCGATCGCTTGCTGGATCTGGTCGACCGCCTCGGCGACTGCGGCATCCACCTGCGCCACATCGATCTCGGTGGTGGCCTGGGCGTGCGGTATCGCGATGAAGAGCCGCCACTGGCCGGCGACTACATCAAGGCCGTGCGCGAGCGTCTGAACGGTCGTGACCTGGCGCTGGTGTTCGAACCAGGCCGCTTCATCGTCGCCAACGCCGGCGTGCTGCTGACCCAGGTCGAGTACCTCAAGCACACCGAACACAAGGATTTCGCCATCGTCGACGCGGCGATGAACGACCTGATTCGCCCGGCGCTGTATCAGGCCTGGATGGACGTCACCGCGGTCAAACCGCGTGACTCCGCTGCGCGCAAATACGACATCGTCGGCCCGATCTGCGAAACCGGCGATTTCCTCGCCAAGGATCGTGAGCTCGCGCTGGAAGAAGGCGACCTGCTGGCCGTGCATTCGGCCGGTGCCTACGGCTTCGTGATGAGTTCCAACTACAACACCCGTGGCCGTGCCGCTGAAGTGTTGGTAGACGGTGATCAGGTTTTTGAAGTGCGCCGCCGCGAAACCGTGGCCGAGCTGTTTGCCGGCGAAAGCCTGCTGCCGGAGTAACCCATGCTGCTGCGTTTTACCAAAATGCACGGCCTGGGCAATGACTTCATGGTTCTCGACCTGGTCAGCCAGCACGCGCATATTCAGCCCAAGCACGCCAAGCAATGGGGCGACCGGCACACCGGTATTGGTTTCGACCAGTTGCTGATCGTCGAAGCGCCGAGCAACCCGGACGTGGATTTCCGCTACCGGATCTTCAACTCCGATGGCTCGGAAGTGGAACAGTGCGGCAACGGTGCACGCTGCTTCGCGCGCTTCGTGCTCGACAAACGTCTGACGGCCAAGCGGCAGATTCGCGTCGAGACCAAGGGCGGCATCATCGAGCTGGACGTGCGTAACGACGGCCAGATCGGGGTGAACATGGGCGCGCCGCGTCTGGTGCCGGCGGATATTCCGTTCGACGCACCGGCGCAGGCCAGCAGCTATCAGCTGGAAGTCGACGGCACCACGGTCGAACTGGCCGCTGTGTCAATGGGCAACCCCCATGCGGTGCTGCGCGTACAGGACATCAACAATGCACCGGTGCATGAACTGGGGCCGAAAATCGAACACCATCCGCGCTTCCCGGCGCGGGTCAACGTCGGTTTCATCCAGGTCATCGACCGCAACCGCGCGCAGTTGCGCGTCTGGGAACGCGGGGCCGGGGAAACCCAGGCCTGCGGCACCGGCGCTTGTGCCGCTGCAGTTGCGGCCATCAGCCAGGGGTGGATGGATTCGCCGCTGTTGATCGACCTGCCCGGCGGGCGTCTGTCCATTGAATGGGCAGGCCCTGGCCACCCGGTGTTGATGACCGGCCCGGCAGTGCGTGTATACGAAGGACAAGTGCGTCTTTGAGTGAGCAGAAGCCATGACCGATAAGCCTCAGGTACCCGCCCGACAGTCCGACGAATCCGCGTCCGAGAGCCTGGAGGCGGCAGCGGTTGCCGCATACCTGGAGGCTCATCCGGACTTCTTCGTCGAGCACGAAGAACTGCTGCCCGCCATGCGCATTCCCCACCAGCGCGGTGACACCGTTTCGCTGGTCGAGCGGCAGATGAGCATCCTGCGCGACCGCAACATCGAGATGCGTCATCGTCTCTCGCAGTTGATGGACGTCGCCCGCGACAATGACCGGCTGTTCGACAAGACCCGCCGCCTGATCCTGTCGCTGATGGACGCGGCCAGTCTGGAAGACGTGGTGATCAGCGTCGAAGACAGCCTGCGCCAGGACTTTCAGGTGCCCTTTGTCAGCCTGATCCTGCTCGGCGACAACCCGGCACCGGTTGGCCGCTGGGTGACTCATGCCGACGCGCAAACCGCGATCGGCGGTCTGCTCACCGAAGGCAAGAGCGTCAGCGGCACTCTGCGAGAACATGAGCTGGACTTCCTGTTCGGCGAAGAACAGCGCAAGCAGATCGGCTCCACCGCGGTAGTCGCGGTCAGCCATCAAGGCATCCACGGCATTCTGGCGATCGCCAGCCGTGATCCGCAGCACTACAAGAGCTCGGTCGGCACGCTGTTCCTCAGCTACATCGCCGAAGTCATGGGCCGCGTGCTGCCACGGGTCAACAGCCCCCTGCGCTCGGTACGCTGAGCATGGAACGACAACTGGACGCTTACTGCGAACACCTGCGCAGTGAGCGACAGGTGTCGCCGCACACCCTGTCGGCCTACCGCCGCGACCTCGATAAAGTCCTCGGCTGGTGCCTCAAGCAGAACATTGGCAGTTGGGCGGCGCTGGATATTCAGCGCCTGCGCAGCCTGATCGCCCGCCTGCATGCGCAGGGGCAGTCGTCACGCAGTCTCGCCCGATTGCTCTCGGCGGTGCGCGGGCTCTATCACTATCTGAATCGCGAAGGTCTGTGCGACCACGACCCGGCGACCGGTCTGGCGCCGCCGAAAGGCGAACGGCGCTTGCCGAAAACCCTCGACACCGACCGTGCATTGCAACTGCTTGAAGGTGCGGTCGAGGACGATTTTCTGGCGCGGCGTGATCAGGCGATTCTCGAATTGTTCTATTCCTCGGGCCTGCGCCTGTCTGAGCTGACCGGGCTCAACCTCGATCAGCTGGATCTGGCCGACGGCATGGTTCAGGTGCTCGGCAAGGGTAGCAAGACCCGCCTGCTGCCGGTCGGCAAAAAGGCGCGCGAAGCACTGGAGCAATGGCTGCCGCTGCGAGCCATGACCAACCCGGCCGACGATGCCGTGTTCGTCAGCCAACAAGGTCGGCGCCTCGGCCCACGGGCGATTCAGGTGCGAGTAAAACTGGCCGGCGAGCGCGAACTGGGGCAGAACCTGCACCCGCACATGCTGCGGCATTCCTTCGCCAGCCACTTGCTGGAATCCTCACAGGACCTGCGCGCGGTGCAGGAACTGCTCGGCCACTCGGACATCAAGACCACGCAGATCTACACCCACCTGGACTTCCAGCACCTGGCGGCGGTCTACGACAGCGCCCACCCACGGGCCAAACGCAGCAAAGGCGACGATTCATGAACATCCAGTTGATCACCTTCGACCTCGACGACACCCTGTGGGACACCGCCCCGGTGATCGTCAGCGCCGAAGCGGTATTGCGCCAATGGCTGAGCGAACACGCGCCGAATCTGGGCGCAGTGCCGGTGGAGCATTTGTGGGGGATTCGTGAGCGAGTACTGGCCAGCGAACCGGGCCTCAAGCACCGCATCAGTGCGTTACGTCGGCGGGTGCTGTTCCACGCACTGGAGGAAGCCGGGTACGCCCACGGCGAAGCTGCGGATCTGGCCGACAAAAGCTTTGAAGTGTTCCTGCATGCGCGGCATCAGATCGAGGTGTTCCCGGAGGTCGAACCGACTTTGGAAATCCTCGCCAACCATTACGCACTCGGCGTGGTCACCAACGGCAACGCCGACGTGCGTCGGCTGGGCCTGGCGGATTACTTCAAGTTTGCCTTGTGCGCCGAAGATATCGGTATCGCCAAGCCGGATGTGCGGCTGTTTCACGAGGCGTTGCAGCGTGGTGGCGCCACAGCCGAAACCGCCGTACATATCGGCGATCATCCGGGCGATGACATTGCCGGGGCGCAACAAGCGGGCATGCGTGCCGTCTGGTTCAACCCGACGGGCAAGGTCTGGGAAGCCGAGCGACTGCCGGATGCTGAAATCCGCAGCCTGACCGATTTGCCAGCCGTGCTCGCACGCTGGAATGCCCTCTCCACCTGACGTAACCCCCTGTGGGAGCGGGCTTGCTCGCGAAGAGGCCGTGTCAGTCGACATACAATTTGAATGACACACCGCCTTCGCGAGCAAGCCCGCTCCCACAGGGGGTTGCGTGTATCCATGACCTCTTTG
>Ga0157372_10010101_pt1 | contig 10027 bp, 10 predicted proteins | sample C55metaG_FD_115307 | JGI IMG/M metagenome (GOLD analysis project Ga0157372, IMG submission 115307) | Corn rhizosphere microbial communities from Kellogg Biological Station, Michigan, USA - C5-5 metaG | ecosystem: Host-associated > Plants > Roots > Rhizosphere > Soil | place: USA: Michigan...
AATCACGGCGCTCAAATCCTTTTGCATGCGGGTCAGAGTCGTCTGCACCATTCCGCCATCGCTCTCTCCTACATGATGACTATGGTCATAGCGCAGGACCCGACAGCCGTTCGACGCAAAATAATAGGCCATCTCGATGTATTCTCGCTTCGTCCTTCCATAGCCTGGTACCACAATAATAATGGGAGCGGCCGGTGGTAGATCCTGTGACCGATGATCATGGCATAGCGCGATGCGTTGCCAATGTTCGTTGGTGCATTGAAGGAATTCCGTAGAAATGGACCAGTCTTCGCCTGAGCGCTGTACACGATCGGCAGTCAGATATCGTTGGAGGAGTCGGGCCACGTCGGTCTGGATGAAAGGGTCGTGGACGAAACGAACGCCCACTCGAAGCAGAATCGAATAGGACGGATCGGACGGATCCATGCGAGTATCGTCAGAATCGGGAGCCGTCCAAACCACGTCGCCGGTCAAGCGGTATTCAATCTGTTCTCCAGGTAAGGCCACCTCTGGAGTCCAATCAGGTAATGAAAAGCGGAGAGTGATCCGCTGGCCGAGGAGGTCTGGCGAAAATCGAAGTCGTAAACAGGCGCCACCGGCACTCGCATTCGTAAGAGAAGTATTCTCGGGAGGAACAGCGGTGGGAGATGAGAGATCAATGTGCACGGGAAGGGCGAGATTCACGCGTGCGGCCTGGCGACGATCGGGAGTTTTGCCGGAATCGGTGTCTATGGATTCCGCCGTTTCCCGTTTTTCCCATAGTGAGTTCTCGCGGTGTGATGAATCAGACGACTGTTGAATGAGTAAGGCAGTGCACGTCATCGAGATCGATTGTGTGTGGAGCCCTTCTATCAGCGACTGGAGAATTTTCTCCTCAACCTCTTTGAGGGGTGAAAATTGAATCGCGAGACCGGTGAGTGGTCCTTTTGCTGGAGGTGATTCGCCTCCTGTCGTGTGGATATGCCGTATGGTTCCGGTGATTTCCAGAACACCGACATCGCTGCCGAACCCTAGCCTGACCGATTGGTGTTCGCTTGAGAGCACCGGTCCTTTAAATAGAATGTAGATTCCGCCAAGACTGATATTGAGCGCCGTACCTTCCCAACTCATATCAGCGGAGTTTGCGCGCGCATCCATGTGGACGTCGATGCGAGGTGCGTGTCGACGCTCTTCGGAGGGTGGCGAAAATTTTCGAATCTTGTGTTCTGCTTGTTCTGATCGTGAGGCTGCAATGACCTGGTCGGTCGCGGGTTTGGAAGGAGATGAAGCGGCTTTCTCTACGGAAGAAAGGCCGGCTTGCTCACGAAGATCGTGAACTGTTTGAAGCAATTGCTCCGTATTGGCAAGAATAAGAGTCAATGAAGGAGGAAGGTCGGTCAGCCGCTGAAGCGCCTGCTCCTGTACGCCAGCTGTAGATCGGACGAGACCGACTGTCCCCACAAATTGTCGATGTCGATCGTATAGGGCCGTGGCATTAATCTCGGCCACGAGAGGCGGCAGGCGGCGATCCTTATCCAGCAGGCGAAGTTTGAATCGACGGGTTGCCCGACTTTCCGACCGCCGTTCATTGAATCGTCGATCGGCCGATTCAACATCCTCTGGAGGAATGAGTGTCGAATAGTGAAGACCAATCAGGGCCTGAGGATCGTAATGCAGTAACGGCTGCACCGCCGGGCTGACATAGAGAAAACGACCTTCTGCGTCCAATTCATACGCGATGTCGGTCAGGTTATCGATGAGGCGAAGATATCGATCATGGGACAGATCGAGGCGGGCTCGTAATTCGCGCTTCTCCAGCACCTCGCGTGTCACGATCGGCAATTCCGTCAAAAAGGCCGGCGCATTTTTGAACAAGCTATAATCGGCTCCCTGTCGCATGAGGTCGAGCGCCACCCCGGTATCCTGACGGGCTGCAGCCACGACTATTGCCGATCGTGGAGCTCGGTGTCGCATCTGTCGAAGGATGTTCGTTACAGGAGGATCGAGAAGCGACTCATCCAAGATAATCATATGCCAATCTTGTTTCGCGGCCCATTCTAGTGCTTCCGCGGAGGAGTAGACTACTTCCACCCGACAGCCCAGATAAAAGACCCGCAAGCATTGTGTGATGAGCTTCACTTCTTCCGCTTGCTCACTGACAAGCAAAACCGTAATGGCGTCAGATGGCATCAAGCCCATCCTGACGAATCAGCACGGACATGCTCATGAACACAGTGGATGATGACATATGAGAGAGGATGGCCAAAACTGAAAGACAGCGACGAAAGGGGCAGTGAAGGCGTAGCAGAATGAGGACGAAAGAAGTCCCTCGGTGTATGACAAACATCATAATAGCGACCAATCGATGTTTCGCAATGCTTCGATGAAACGCTTCCACTAGTGCCAAATAGCACTCCTACACTAGAGGCGTAGGCCCCGGTCAATTGTGATGAAGTGGAGCGTAAGCACGTAAGCTGCCATACATGACTATGGCAGTCAATTGGACTTTTGACCTATTGCAGAAAAAGAGTGGGAGAGTCTGAAGGGATTGTAGTCTTTAGTAAATCAGCTCAAGAGCAAGCCGGATAACAGATAAAAATACGTAGGAGTGTGCAAAATTGGCCGACGGTCCTACTTTATCGGAGGGTGAAGTTAGTTAGCCGCCGTGTTTGTTGGGGACTGACAAGAGCCGGGTGTCATATAGAGCAAATAGTTTCCCATGCCATGTTGAATATCCGATGTCTGCAATAAATGATGATAGACCATCGTCATCTCATAGTCGTGGTGTGTGTCGACCGCGAAACCGTGAGGGTCTCGATAGACTTGATGAGATTGAAAGGCCAAAAACCTTCCATCCTGCGCAACATCGGGGACCGTACGAAGCAGCGTCTTCTTTGCAGTTTTATCTTCCAAGGCAATTAAGAGCAATTCATCATGACCATGAGGATAGGCAAACTTGACACAGCCGTCCATTCGGAACTTAATTGGAGCAGAAAGCACGGTCACACCCGGTTTAATTTCAATTCCTTCATCTGTCTGATCTTTACCCCGCTCGCCGAACTTGCTGTAACATACGATGTTTACGCCGACCTGATACACGTCCATTTCTTTGGTAGAGGACCCTTCAGGAGCCATCTCCATAGTGAAGGTAGCCATCACATCTTTGGTCGGCGGAGCTTTGTGGTAAAACGCGACGACCGACATAAGCTTCTTCCCCTTTTCCAGCTTCACGCCATAACCCTCAGGGAAGCGCGCCTCGGTCATTTCTAATCCTGCGCCGGCGAAAAAGAGGGGCTCACCTGGACAGGAGACGCTTTCCTTCTCATTGTTCAGCATGAGAATATGGTGCAGGTAGTTTTGGGGAAGCGGTTTCCCTTCTTTTGTGAAGACCGCGGATTTATAGCCGATCAGGTACATATCTTTAGGGAGTTCGAAAATGTGCTTTGGCATACTGGCGGCGAGGTCGCCATCATGTGCTGCCGGCAAATCGATGGGGCCGAAGGTCAGCGTGACCGTATTTCCTTGGACGGTCACTACGGTGGTGGTTTGTCCCTGCAAAGTCGGAACGGCATGGTGATCATGGTTTCCCGCACCAAACGCTGGTGCAGTCAAGACTGTGACAAGCAAGAAAGCCATGATGATTCGCATAGTTCCTCCTGAAAAGTTTAGGATCGTCGATCATACTTATCAGCCTTCGCTGCCGATGTCGAAACGATATCCAAATCAAATGATGCGCATAGCTGTAGGTGCTTCGGCTGTATCGTTCCAGAAAGTATGGTTCCCGAAGCCGCTGCTGGCTCGATAGTCGTCAAGGATTAGATGCAGAAGTAGAGGGACTCGCATTCAGACGTTTCCACACATAGGTGCCACCCCACTGACGGGGTGGTATGTTCTTTCGATCGCCCACGCGGGTGTACCACCATACACCGCTTGCTTCTCTCCCATCTTCTGAGAGCAAGACTTCGAAGCTGCCTTCACGGTCATTGCCCGGCTGTTGCCACGTTCCATTCCATTTACGATCCGCGATGCTGAGTGTCGTGATGCGTCCGTCTTGCCATGTATAGGGACCATTTCCATTCTTATCCAAGGTCGCTATATATGATTTATCCTCCTCCTGGATCTCCCATTCACCGGTGAGGTCCATGGTGTCCGAGGCGTGATCAGATGGTTCCGCGGCGACGGCCGGCTGAAAAGAAAGCACAGTCGGTGCCGTGGAGAAAATGATAAACAATAATGCGGCGGTACGAAAAATTGCCATGGGGAACATCCTCCAAGAGGCCGGAGGGAAGCTATCGTTCTTGGGGCAATGTTGTCAATTCATTTTTCACCAGCACGACGGTAGTATTGTCCTGGCCGCCATGCGCGTTCGCTGTATCGATCAAAGTCCGGCACGTCTGGAGTAATGATGCAGCCGGCTGAGATAAGATGTCGCAAATGATCCGATCGGGCAGCATTTTCGTCAGGCCATCAGTGCAAAGCAGGAACATATCTTGTTGGGCCAGCGCATGGATGGTGATCTCGATCTCAACCTCGCGTTCAGGGCCGACAGCTCGCGTGAGCATGTGGCGCAACGGATGATGGAGCGCCTCCGCTCGTGTCAGGAGTCCATCGCGAAGGGATTCCTCAACAAACGAATGATCGCGCGTAAGCTGGGTCAAAACTCCCGATCTTATACAGTAGGCGCGACTATCGCCGACATGCGCGATAAGAACGGTCGGCTCAGGACGCGGCAAAATCATGAGGATGACGAGCGTGGTGCCCATGCCAAGGAGTTCCGGCCGCCGGGACGCTTCCGCGTGGACAGCTTGGTTCGACGCAGAAACTACTTGATGCAGAAGCGCGCGTTGCGAGTCAAGTTCAGTTGACTCGGACATGCGTGTGCCGAGACGTTGAGAGAAATCGGCGACAAGACTATCCACGGTCATGCGGCTCGCGATATCGCCGCCCGCTCGCCCACCCATGCCGTCGGCCACGATCCATACTCCGCACTCATTCAGGATAGTGAAGGCGTCCTGATTCGAAGTGCGAACACGTCCCCTATCGGTCAGTCCCACTCCGTGCCAGCGGTCAGCGGCATGTGGTCGTCCCTGTCTGATCATCTAATAATAACGTAGAGGATGTGAGTGACGATGTGTAGCCGACCTGCCATGGTGTAGTTCAGGGTGTAAGCGAGGGATTGTAGCCTTGCATTCAAAGGGGAAACAAGATAAATTCCGGACCCGAGTGACTCATTGGTGGAGAGAGTCTCAATGACGGAATCGTCCCTGCGCAAGATTCGCTTGTGCCTGTCGGGCATCACGCTTGAAGCAGAAATAAAGTCGAATAAGACTTCGGATGAACTCTATGCATCCCTGCCGATCGAGGCGCCCGTGAATACGTGGGGCGAGGAATTCTATTTCAAATTCGCCGGAGTGAAAGACTATCGGGAGATGGCGACGACGCAGGTGAAAATCGGGGATATTGCCGTGTGGGGAGTCGGACAGGTCATCGCGATATTTTTTGGGCGGACGCCGATGAGCATGGGGCCGGATCCGGTACCTGCAGATCGCGTCAACGTGATTGGTCGTATCCTTGGCGACGCGACCCAACTGCGCCAAGCCATGGACGCCACCCGCATTCGCATCGAAAAAGTATAGTGGGACGGGGACATGAAGCTCACGAAAGAGAGGGTCCGTCATCTGGCCGAATCACTGGTCTCGAATCTCCATGAGAAAGGGTTTGTGGATTTCGCCGGGACGAAGCAAGACTTGGTGAACGCCTTGGACGCGGGGATTACCGAGGAGCTGTCGGTTGAAGACCGCCTTAATACAGAAGTCCGAACGCTCATGAAACAGTATGACGCCGAAATTGAGCGCGGCGGAGTCGACTATCAAAAAATGTTCACGATGATCAAAACGAAGCTCGTGCGGGAGCGAGGACTCATTCTGTAAGAAGTATGGAGTAAGCAAGTAATGAATAATTGCTGGTCGCTAGTCAGTCAGTTACTTAAATTACTTACTTGCTTAATTCCATCAGAGGCCCGATGTTACTGAGCGATGACAAGATGAGCCATCTATCCCATGTCATTCTGTCGTGTGTCAAAAAGAGCCAAGCCGCCCGCTTCAACGGAGACGATGTCCAGGCGCTTCGTGAAATTAAGCGCGTCCTCGCCACTGAGCTGGCTGAAGAGGACACCGTCGATCGAGTAGTCCGCGCGCGTTTAGGTTCGTATGCACGTCCTGTCGTCGAAGGCACGCCGGAATGGGATGTGCTCTATCGTAAATTCAGGGACGAAGAGCAACGCCGGCATAAGAAGTAGTGAGGAGCCCATGAAAACTGTCTGTCTGACGCTGATCCTGATCCTAGCCGTCTGGCTGCCTGGATGCGCCTCCAAAGCCAAGCCTCGCGTGCCGTTGGAGCTGAAGCCGAATGTGGCTCCGGACTTAGTACACATCAACTCACAAGGGATGCAGGAATATCAGAGCCGACAATTTGATCAAGCCAAAGTGCATTTCCAACAAGTGCTAACAGGTGCGCCGACGGCTGCGGAGGCCCACTATAATCTTGGCTTGACGCTCTTTGCGTTAGGTGACAGCGATCAGGCTCGGGATCATTTTATTGAAGCGGCGAACCTTGCGCCGGGAGACAAGGTGATCTGGGACTCTCCCGCGCTCCGCCAATTTGGATCGCCGGACGCCAATATTAAAAAGCAGCCCAAAGATCCGAAATATTCCAATCAACGTCCTGGTATGGGCAGCGGCCCGAGACAATGATGGAGAGAAAGTTGTTGAGGCCAAATTGAGGCTTAGAACGCTTCACGCCATCTCAGCCTTTGCCTCACCCTTCCTGAGAGGTCGTGTGCATGGCTGATGAAGTGATGGTTGGAACGAAAGCGCCGGATTTTTCCTTGCCCAATCACTTAGAAAAAACTGTCAGTTTAAAGAGTCTGAAGGGCAAACAAGTCGTGCTCTATTTTTATCCGAAGGACGATACGCCGGGCTGCACCAAAGAGTCCTGCGACCTTCGGGATTCGTATACGAGGATGACCAAGACCGGTGCGGTCATCTTAGGCGTCAGCCTGGATGGCGCCGAGTCGCACCGCAAATTCATCGAAAAATACAGCTTACCCTTCGCACTGCTTAGCGACGAAGAGGCGACGGTCTCGAAGACCTACGGTGTATACAAGCTGAAGAACATGTACGGCAAGAAGTATTGGGGCATCGAACGGAGCACCTTTGTCATCGATCAGGCCGGCCTCATCAAAGCGATATTTCGCAAAGTCAAAGTCGATGGCCATGCTGAAGAAATTCTCGCGGCGTTGAAGCACAAAGGGTAATACCGACGGCACAGTTCAGGCAGTTTTCCCCTCGCGTATATCTTCCCCGAGCCGGCTTGCTTCTCTCCTCGCATCGATCTGACTATGCCCGTCTGAATCATAAAGCGGAAATGCTCCGCTCGAACAAGGGCTCATGAGAAGAGGTGTAACTGTGGCGAAGCGACAGATTGTGAGTAAAAGAAATAGCCGGAAAGACCGCATGCAGAAAGCGCCGACCATCATGACGCCCCCTCCGGGACCACAAGCCAAGGCATGGGTCCGTCGTGATGAACGTGCGCTCTCCCAGTCTGCAACCCGGATCTATCCGCTGGTCGTGCAGAAGGCGCGTGGGGCGGTCGTCGAAGATGTCGATGGCAACCGGTACTTGGATTTCACAGCCGGGATTGCGGTGGTGGCGACCGGGCACTCTCATCCAAAAGTGTTGCGGGCGATTCGGAGTCAAGTGGCCCGCTTCGTTCACATGTCGGGAACAGATTTCTACTATCCGTCCCAAATCAAACTGGCGGAGACGATAGCGAAGATGGCGCCCGTACACCGACCTGCGCGCACGTTTTTCAGCAATTCCGGCGCGGAAGCGGTGGAGGCGGCCTTCAAGTTAGCGCGCTACCATACAAGACGCCCCTTGATGATTGCATTCCAGGGCGCGTTTCACGGACGGACCATGGGGGCCTTGTCGCTGACCGGCAGCAAGGCGGTGCAGCGGCGTCATTTTGCCCCATTGGTTCCCGGAGTCACGCACGTCCCGTACCCGAATTGCTACCGCTGTCCCTATGGCCGCACGTATCCATCCTGTGAAATGGAATGCGTGGACGCGATCCGGAATGTGTATTTTAAGAGTACCGTGCCGCCGGACGACGTGGCGGCGATCATTGTCGAGCCGATTCAAGGCGAAGGCGGTGTCATTGTCCCGCCGCCGGAGTTTCTTCCCAAGCTGGCGGCGCTCGCAAAAGAGTTTGGCATTCTCTTGATAGCCGATGAAGTGCAAACCGGAATGGGGCGGACGGGAAAAATGTTTGCGGTCGAACACTGGCGGGTGAAGCCGGACATCATGACTATCGGCAAGGGGATAGCGTCGGGACTGCCGATGGGCGCCATGGTGGCGTCTGATGAGGTGATGAACTGGGAGGCCGGCTCGCATGCGAATACCTTCGGTGGCAACCCGGTCGCCTGCGAAGCGGCGCTGGCAACCATCGACCTGTTGCAACAGCAATTGATTGCGAACGCGGCGGCGCTCGGAGCCTATCTGTTGGAAGAGCTCGAACAGATGAAGGCGCGGCATCGCCTCATCGGGGACGTTCGCGGTAAGGGACTGATGATTGGGATCGAATGTGTCCGCGATCACAACACCAAGGAGATGGCTGTGGCAGAGCGCAATGCGATTATCCAAGGCTGTTTTAAACGGGGGCTGCTACTGTTAGGATGCGGACAGAATGTGGTCCGCTTGGTTCCCCCGTTGATCATTACGAAACGTGATGCTGATGTCGCTGTGGAGATTCTGGATACCGTATTTTCTGAGGTGGAACGCCGACGGCCGTAGCAGGCCCAGGTTCGTTCTTCTCGTCCTGTGCATGGTTGTTCTCCCGTCGATTCTTCTGGTCCTGCCCGTTGTCGTCTCTGCCGCCGAAAAAGTGACCGCGAAGTTATTCGTCCCCGATGCGCTGACGCGGCCGGACCGACCGGTGAAGCTTGAGGCTCGATTGGTCAAAGCAGGGCTCTTTGCGCATGCCGGTCTTGGAGGAGAAGCGATTGATTTTCTCGTGGGAGGAAAGAAGGTCGGCACCGCCCTGACCGGGGGAGACGGCCGTGGCTTTTTCGAATACACGCCGCGGATGCGGGGAAATTTGAGTCTGATCGTCCGGCTTGTCGACAGCCCGCGCGTGAACTCCATAGAAGGTCACGGAACGTTGTTTTCATGGGAACGACGCCGGCCGATTCTCCTCGTCGAAGTCCCATCGCTGATGGAAGACACGAAAATTCCAATCGGGCCGCTTCCTCCTCTGTCTGCAGATAAGATATTGGCCCTACCATCGACCCCTGCACAGGATGCTGCCAATGAGCTCAAACGGCTGACAGACTTTTATTTTAATCTCATGTATGTGACGAAGCATTCGGGCCCAGGCGAGTCGGAGGAACTGCGACAATGGCTTCACAAGCATGGGTTCCCACCTGGGCCTATTATCGCCATCCAAACGGGTGAGGGGGCGCTTACGACGATGATCGAAAGTTTACGTGCCGACGGATGGGATAATGTGAAAGCCGGTATCGGCCGAACAAGAGAATTTGCAGATGTGCTTGTAACGCAACGGTTGGATGTGGTCATTGTCCCTGAAGCAGACCGCACGCAACTGCCTAAAAAAGCCCAAGTTGCAAAGAGTTGGAAAGAGGTCCGCAAGAAGCGGCTCTAGTGCACGGGACGTCATCCACGGTCCATTCGTCTCTCACACTGTCTTTGTATTCAAGGGATGACTCCTTTAAGATAAGCATGGCGAGGGTCACAGGATGGGTTTCGGCTGATGCGGGCTAAGACCAGTTTTCTCTGTCAGGCATGCGGCCATCAGTCACCCCGCTGGCTGGGGCGTTGTCCCGACTGCGGCGGCTGGAACAGCATGAAAGAGGAACGCCTGACCGGATCGACGGGCCGCGGGCGAGCTCCGGTGCTGAAACTTGGAGCTACGCAGGCGATCCCGATCGGCGAGATCGAAGTTATCGGCGAACATCGCCGCCGAACCGGTA
>Ga0157372_10010102_pt1 | contig 10027 bp, 7 predicted proteins | sample C55metaG_FD_115307 | JGI IMG/M metagenome (GOLD analysis project Ga0157372, IMG submission 115307) | Corn rhizosphere microbial communities from Kellogg Biological Station, Michigan, USA - C5-5 metaG | ecosystem: Host-associated > Plants > Roots > Rhizosphere > Soil | place: USA: Michigan...
CTAATTGTCGTCGCCGCTTGCTCACTCGCGTTCTCTCAAACAACTCCGGAACGACAACGGAACTATCCAGCACCAGTCGAGGGCGACTATACAATCAACGATTTCAAGTTTCGCTCAGGTGAGACTCTTCCCGAACTGAAACTTCATTACCTCACTATCGGTACACCGGCGAAAGACAACAGCGGAGTCGTACGCAACGCTGTCCTGGTTATGCACGGCACCGGAGGTACAGGTGCGCAGTTTCTCTCGCCACAATTTGCCAACGTCCTCTTTGGTCCCGGTCAACTACTCGACGCCACTAAGTACTTCATCATTCTTCCCGACGCCATTGGACATGGTCGATCCAGCAAGCCGAGCAACGGACTCCACATGAAGTTTCCTCATTACACGTACGACGACATGGTGCTCGCGCAGTATCGACTCATCACCGAGAAACTGGGCGTCAATCACCTGCGTCTCGTCATGGGCACTTCAATGGGTGGAATGCACACGTGGGTTTGGGGTGAAACTTATCCCGACTTCATGGACGCCTTGATGCCGCTGGCGAGCATGCCGATCGAGATCGCTGGTCGCAATCGAATCATGAGGAAGATGATTATGGATGCGATTCGCAACGATCCAGCCTGGAACAATGGTGAATACAAAACTCAACCATTACAGGGGCTGACCGCTGCTCAGAATATTCTGCTACTAATGGGAAGTGCGCCGTTGCAGTGGCACAAACAGGCGCCGACTCGCGATGCCGCCGATAAATTCTACGAGGATCGTGTGAAGAGCGCAGTTGTGCGAACCGATGCCAACGACATGCTCTACTACTTCGACTCGTCGCGCGAATACAACCCATCTCCAATGCTCGAAAAGATCAAAGCACAATTGATCGCAATTAACTCGGCTGACGATCTGATCAATCCGCCGGAGTTGGGAGTAATGGAGCGGGAGATTAAGCGCGTGAAGAACGGTCGATACGTGCTGTTACCGATTACAGATCAAACTCGCGGGCACGGCACACATACCATCGCTTCGATCTGGCAGGGCTATCTCAAGGAACTGCTGGAAAACTCGAATCAACAAAGCGACAGATAGGGTGGCCACGGATGGCGTCAGTCGTGTGATAACGGCGGTTTAGGAACTATCAATGATCGGTAGACAGAAGTATATCGTTTGCGAGTAACAGGCGCCGCTACGGCTTCTGAGGACCAATACCATGAATCGACAGAGTATTATTTTCGCCTCGTTGCTAATCATTGTCTCAATTGTGATCGTGGCGGCTGGTTATGTAACTGGTTCGGGACCGTTGGGAGTTTTGAGTAACGGCATTTCACGTCTGACATCTGGTGAACAAATGATCCCTTCTCGGACTCTGACTGAGGAAACTAAAGCGCCGACGGCACCCGAAATCTCGAGCGGCATATGGATCAATTCCGAACCGCTTACCCTCAAGAGCTTGCATGGCCGCGCGGTGTTAATCGAATTCTGGACGTTCGCGTGCTACAACTGCCGCAACACCTTGCCTTCGCTCAAGAAGTGGGACGCGCAATATCGCGATAAGGGCCTTACAATCATCGGCGTGCACACTCCAGAGTTGGATTTTGAAAGAAATATAGACCAGTTACGGCGCGAAGTTGCAGGGTTGGGTATTAAATACCCCGTAGTCACTGACCAGGACTACTCGACATGGAAAGCCTACAAGGTCGAAGCCTGGCCGACTCTGTTCTTGCTAGACAAACAGGGACGCGTGCGTTGGACGCACGTCGGCGAAGGCTACTATGACGAAACCGAAGAAGTGATTAAGAAATTACTGGCCGAAGACATGGACCATCAGTTACGAGGCAGTTAGTCCTGATGGGGCGATCACACCGCCAGAAGCTCAAGGTGCTGCGAGAGGATAAACGCGAGAACCTGAGTATCATCCAAGTGATTGAAGCCGTAGCGGAAATTCTTTATCGATTACATGAAGTTAGGGGTGTGGAGAAGGGACAGCATCTCAGCTTGTTCAGCCGTGAAGCCAGCGTGTCCCAGTCGCTTGATCCGGCTTAGGTGCATTGTCTCAAGTAGTTCCCGATAACATTCATGCCCACGTGCAACACTGCGCGGCTCACTTCCGCCCGCGGCGAGAATAGTCAAAGCATCCTGCAAAGGTGCGGGAACGCCGCCGGCCCCATGCAGGGTCGCAGAACGTCGACGGACCGTAGCCTCCAAGCGGCGGTAGAGTGAAGGGTCAGTAGCCAAACCAAACCGCACATGGGCCAAACCAAAATGGACATGTCGAGTTTCGTCATTTTTTGCCCGTCGCGTTAACTCGGCTGTTGCTTCATCCGGTGCAAATCGTTCAATGAAACTCAAAAGATCAAGGAAAGTTCCTTCACCCAAAACCGAGAGCAGAAATGTTGCTTCAATAAAATCATCACATTGCAACAGCGACAGCAGTGACCGCGAAGTGATGACTGAAGATATACCAAGGCCGCGTCCACAAAGTCTCGCGCGCTTCAAAAACACGTCGATATGGCGTGCTTCGTCAGCAAGTTGTGTGGCGAGGAACATCGCGACTTCGGCAAAATGCGGATGAATGCGAGCGATAAAACGTGATGGTACATACAGCGCTGATAATTCGTTCTCGGCGAGAAACGTCATTACTTGTCCAAGCGCGCATTCGACTTCTGCAGGCAACGACTTCACTTTGGCCCAGGGAATATCGCTGTTTGCATCCCACTGTGCGGCTACTGCTTGATCATAAAGTTTGGCGATCTCCGGAGGAGCAACGTGAGCGCGTTCGTTCAAAGTAAATGGATACGTTGGCCCACCTTGTTCGACGCGCGCTCCACGAGGTGCAAAACCAGTTACTGGATCAGCACTGCCGGGAAACGGTTCTACATCCAACATCTCCTGGGATGACAAACTTCGTTGTGGCGTCTCCAAACGAGACTGATGATTTATCGGAATTGAAATGGCGAACCTGCCGCGGGCAATAAGATGGCGCTCAACTCCCGGGGAGATTTCCTGGACCGCCAGATACTCGTGAGCTTCAGCTCTGCACCAGGAAGGAAGATCCTCACTCACACTACTTGCACGAGAGAGTACGGCTAACACGCCGCCGGGATCCAGAGCGTTTAGCGCCGGTCGCACTAAGGCGAGCAAACCGCCACCGAGCGGTAAATCACCAACATCAACTGCGATCGCAGCTACTTCGTTACTCACGGGGATGCCTGTAGTTTTAATGCTTCTTCGAGACTGCGATAGCCTTCTTCACGCGCCGGTAACCATTCATGTAACCCTTCCAGTTCCAACAAGCGACGATGCCGCGGATTCTCCCAGCGCATAGCAAACAATGCGCGTCTAAAAGCTTCAACCTTTTCAGTAGCAAGGCCCGGATGCGCATCGAACATGCAGTGATCAAATCCCGGAGTGGTCCAAAGTGGTTCTATCTTATTCACATCAATGTGTCCCGCAGCTTGTTCAGTTACCCAAACAAGATCGCCGACCGTACCGGCATCCGCACGTCCATCATGTAAAGCTCTGAGTACATCGATCTCACTGGAACCCGTATCACCATGTTTACCTAGATCGGAATCGAACGGTAATAAGGTTATGCGAGCTAGATCAACTCCCTCGGCTGCCAGAAAGTACAACGGTAGGATACGCGCCTGCGTAGAGTCAGAACTACCAACTGCCAGTGTCTTGCCTTCGAGGTCTTTCAAAGACTTTATGTCGCTGTTACGATGAACAATCACTTTCGCACGAAAATTACGATCACTATCGCGCATAGCTAGCGAATGCGACTTTCCGCCGGTTCGCTGACGAACCCGCACGTGCGCCAAAGGAGTATTCCAGGCTATGTCTATGTGCCCTTGCAGCAAAGCTTCAACCTGTCGCTCGTAATTGGAGAACAGCGCAAAGTCCATTGCTACACCTTGCTCACTGAAGTGTTCGCGGATTCCTTCCCAAATGGTTACGACTTTTGGATCGTAGGCAACGGCGCCCAGGAGAATAGTTTGATCACTCATTTGTTTCTTTACCGGTTAGTAACTGTTTTTCAGAAGTCTGATCAAAAGAGCGGCAGTCCAGTCAAAGCCTTGCCTACAAAATCATGTAAGTGATCGACAGTTGGCGCCATAACCCAACCAGCACGCGCATCACGAAAAAATCGTTCAATTGGCAAATGTCGAGAAAACGCGGCGCCGCCACACGTCTTCATCGCCAGATCGGTGACGTCAACAGCCGCTTGCAGCGCCGCTAGACGGCTTTGCAAAACGAAGAGCGGAGTAATCCCACTGGGATTCTCAAGCTGATCGAGTGTATGGCCCAGCAAACTCCGCGATTGTTCGGTCCGCACACTCATCTCGGCCAGGCGCGCACGCAAATTCTGAAGATCGCGCAGCTTCGTTCCGTCGTGAGCGAATCCCGTCTCAGTCAAATGTTTGATTGTTCCTTGTACAGCGGCGCGGCACAGACCATTCGCCATGGCAGCTGTGCCAATCGCAAACCATGGCAAAATAACTTCAAGAATCATCTGTGGTCCTTCGCCCTGCGCGGAGATCAAACTGCCTGATGGCACTTCGATGTTCTCTAACGATACTGGCGCCGAATCGTTGCCACGCAGGCCGAGTCCGTTAAATGAAGAGGTTAGCTGAACCCCTTTTGAATTTTGACGCACGAAATAGACCGTTGAGTCCAGCGGAGACGTTGCATTCGGCCTCTGTGCCGAAGAAATGAACGAGTCCGCATGGCCTGCTGCAGTGACCCACGTTTTTGAGGCGGAAGTGAGATAGTGACCATTGCTCTCTTCCAACCTGGACACTGGAGCCCAAAACTGAGATCTGGAACCGGCTTCTGAGAATGCTAACGTAGTCAAATGCCGGCCGTTCGAGATCTCTTTTAATACCGCCTCGCGATCGGTGAATGTTGTTGAGTTTACGATCGCTTGTGCGGCTGACGTATGCATTACGTAGATCATTGCGGTTGATGCACACGCCCCGGCCAGCTCCTCAACTACTCCAACGAAAGCGCGCATTCCTTCGCCTTGCCCACCCACTTCCCTGGGTAGACATAGACCATAGAGGCCTGCATCCGCGAACGCTTTCATACTTTCATCAGGAAAGCGGCCTTCTTGATCGACATCAGCCGCATTCGGCGAAGCAATATCCGCAGCAATCGTCGAAGCCGTTAAAACATGACTTTGAGCAGTTGAAGACAGACCATAAACGTGAACCATTTAATTGTCCCCTGAGGTCGATTTTGAATGAGTTAACCACTCAGGCGGAAGGCGGTCAACCCTAACCGTGCCCAAATTAGCTCCGGTGCTGCCAATGTGGTGCACCTCAACCACTCATTGACCGAGGACTGCATTCAGTATCGCGTCTTCCTTCCATTGTGATTCTAGGCCCTGACGCGGGGTGTTCCACGAACTTGCCTGTTAATGTAACACTCGTTACACTTACCTTCGCGTTACTTACGCCAAGGGCGGAATCAAAATGGAGGTTCATGTTCATGGAAGGCTTGCTTAGAGACATTCGCTACTGTGTTCGTTCGCTACGAAAACGGCCGGCATTCTCATTGCTCGTGGTGTTGGTTTTGGCCGTAGCAATCGCTGCTAATAGCTCGATCTTCAGTATCGTGAACGCTGTCATTTTGAAGCCCTTGTCTTTCAAGGATCCAAATCAGTTGGTTTGGATTTGGGCAACACGCAAAACCGTCAGTCGCGCGTTTTTCTCTATTCCCAATTTCATCGACACGCGCGACCAAAATCAAACACTTGCCGAACTTGCACCATTCGCGATTTGGCCCGCGAACCTCACGGGACAAGGCGAAGCTGAACGTTTGCAGGGAGTGCGTATCTCGGCGAACGCAATGCAGATGCTGGGTGTCGAAGCTGCCGCAGGCCGCGCGCTAGCGCCTGACGATGACAATGCAAACAACACTCGCGTCGTAATGCTGAGCTATGGCTTATGGCAACGACGGTTTGGCGGAACGAACGAAGTGCTGGGGAAAACGCTTACGCTTAATGGTGACTCATACACAATTGTTGGCGTTTTGCCGCCTCGCTTCGTCATTCCGAACGCAGAGACTGAGATCATGGTTCCTTTGAGAATGGATCAGGATCCACGCCGAACCCAACGAGGCTCAAATTTTCTGCGAGTAGTTGCACGACTTAAACCAGGCGTTACTCCTGCTCAAGCCGAAGCCGATCTCGGCGCGATCAGTAATCGCGTGCGTGATCTCTATCCGGATGACAATGGGAACATCACATCGCCCCGCGTGTTGAATTTACAGGACGAGGTCGTGGGTGGTTATCGCCAAGGACTCTGGTTGATCCTCGCGGCAGTAGTCGTGGTGTTGTTGATTGCATGCGCAAATCTCGCGAGTTTTCAGTTAGCTCGGGCAGCGTTACGGTATAAAGAGATGGCTATCCGTACCGCATTGGGAGCCAGGCGCAAGATTCTGATGCGTCAGATTCTAACCGAAAGCATGTTGCTCGCGATTCTGGGCGGCGGGTTAGGGTTGCTGCTTTCCTTCTGGGCCAAGGATCTATTGTTGGCAGTGAGTCCTGCGGATTTCCCGAAAGCCTCCGCGGTGAGTATCGACGCTCGCGTACTTCTCTTTTCACTGCTTGTCACCTTATTTGCCGGACTTGCTTTAGGCCTTGCCCCAGCTATTCAAAACACCAGAAGCGATCTCAACACCGAGCTGAAAGAGGGTGGTCGTGATGGTGGTGGTGAAACGCGAAATCGTGTTCGCAGTTTGTTTATTGTGAGTGAGATTGCCCTTTCGCTGATGCTGCTGGTAGCAGCCGGCTTGCTGTTGAAAAGCTTCGGCCAGGCGCGCGGAGTTAATCCCGGCTTCGATGCCAATCGCGTTCTTGCCGTGCGTTTGTCTTTACCTGGGGCGCGATACGCAAACGCCGCGTCAGTGAAGACTTTCTACGACAAACTCGCACCACGCATTGCAGGATTACCTGGAGTAGAAGGAGTTAGCGCAGCCAGTGCCCTGCCGCTGAGTGGGCTGATAGCGCGGACCACATTCGACATAGCGGGTCGTCCTCCAGTCAGTGCGAATGAACAACCATTCGCGCAACATCGCTGGGTTGGACCAGGCTATTTTGAAACGATGAAGATTCAACTCGTGCGCGGACGCGACATTACCGATAGCGATAACGAACACGCGGCGGGCGTCATCATCATCGATCAAGCCCTGCAACGTAAGTTCTTCGGCGACCAGGATCCGTTGGGCGCGCATGTTCTGATCAACATGGGTGACGGAAATCCGGCGCGCGAGTACGAAGTCGTCGGGATCGTCGAAGACGTTAAGCATATGGGCTTGACCGACGAACCGATGCCGACACTCTACGGACCGATTCCGCAAGCGCCAAAATCTGCGGTGCCATTCATGGCCAATAACTTTAGTCTCGTCGTGCGTACTGGAATAGAACCTGAAGCACTTGCGTCAACGGTGCGGAGCGAGCTCCGCAATGTGGATGTTGATGTCGCGACAGCAGGAGTGAGACCCATGCACCACTTTTTAGCTGCGGCGGTGGCTACACGTAGATTCAATATGGAGCTGATCGCGGTCTTTGCAGTAACGGCATTGTTGCTGGCTGCTGCTGGTTTGTATGCAGTGATTGCCTACGTCGTCTCGCAACGGACGAGAGAGATCGGGATTCGTCTCGCACTCGGTGCGACACCTCGACACATCCTGCGTTTGATCCTGGGCCAGGGAATGAAGTTGACGCTGATAGGGGTAGCGATCGGGTTTGCCGGCGCGATCGCGATCACACGTTTGATGAGGAGCCTTTTGTTTGCAGTAGCGCCGAACGATCTAATGACCTTTGCCATTTCTTCGATCGTTTTGATCGTCGTCGCATTATTGGCTTGCTTTATTCCGGCACGACGGGCAACGAAAGTCGATCCACTAGTTGCGCTGAGATACTAATAAGTCGTTTCCCACGAGATCGTTTTCAACACGTGAGTCGATTCGGCCGGATAGGAAACTGGACCGCACGCCCGGCGTCGCGGTTCCCATGAGAAACGCTTTGAGCTCATCAGAGACTACTTATCAGAAGGGAGCGCGATCCGCAGCACCGGCTTGCCATTAATGTTCTGTAACGGAAAGTAAACACGATGCGTGCTCGGATCGACTGCCACGCTATGAGCGTTAGGAGCAAACAAACCTTCACCGACCTTTTGCAAGCCGCGATCTTTTTCGTCGAAGATTGAAATGACGCCACTCTCGGCCGAAACGTAGAGACGATGCAGGCCTGGATCAAAAGCAAGCACGTCAGGATCGGCTCCGACGGAGAGAGTTGCCGTTGCTTTCTTTGTTTCCAAATCAAAAACCACCAGTTTTGAATTATCTTCACAAGCCGCAAATGCAAGGCGACGTTCTGAATCGATTAATAATCCGTGACTGCCTTTGCAGCCGGTAAGCGGATATCGCGCTACGACCTGATCTTTATTTGGATCAATCTCGGCCAGCTCTTCCCGTCCATCAACAGTTACGAAGATCCGATCTGCTCCTGAATCATACTGACTGTTTCCGGCGCCGCCGCCAAGTGCAATCGTCGTCACTCGCTGATTTGTTTTCGCGTCGATTACAGTGTCGGTCTTGCCATGAAGATCGGAAACGTAAATCTTGTTTGTTTTGCTCGCGAACGCAACGCCGTCAGGATAATCACCAGCCGGCACTCGGGCGAGAATACTGAGACTTTGATCGTCAATTACGGCTAGCTCGTTCGTACCTGTAGCTGAAGCATAAATGCGATGCAACGCAGGCACGGCGAGCACGCCGTGAACACGCTTCAAATCTTTTACGTCGCCAATAATTGTTTGCTTATTGACGTCGAAAACCGTCATCAGATCAGAGCCCAGGTGCGCGATGTACAAGCGACCGCTGCTGCTGTCGAGACTCTGATAATCGAATCGAGCAGTTCCGCCAGTCAGTGGAACATCGGTCAAGACACGGAGAGGCAAACTGGCGGAAGCAGGATTAACTTGGGCGTCCGTCGTTCCTGGTTGGTTCGGCTGAGCGTTCGCGGTCGGCTGTGTGCGCGACGTGGCACAGGCAATCAGTAGCGCACCAACGCCGAGCACGAACAAAGCCGATATTGATGTGGCTTTCTCACGTCTCATCCACTGAAAATAAACTGTTGCAGTGTAAGTGCCGAAGATCCTATCCCAAATTGAGAAAATATTGGAGTGTATGCGCTGCTCTCGATCGCGTGACTGGTGTGAAGTAACAGTAGGGTAGCGTCAGTCCAAAACTGACGTCGCCATGAATGGCTCGGAGTGATCAAGCGCGGCCTCGCGGTACACCTCGCGCATCTTCCGGACGACGTGCGGCCACAGCCATCTGTCTCTCACTTCAGCCGCTGCGGCAACCCCTATCGAGCGGCGCAGACGCGCATCCATTACGAGCTTCAGAATCGCGTCCCCGAGTGCTTCGGCATCTTTGGGCGGACAAAGGATGCCCGTGCGTCCGTGCTCCAATATCTCCGACGGGCCGCCGACTGCGGCCGCAACGATCGGAAGCCCATAGAGCATGCCTTCGAGGATCACCATACCAAACGGTTCATACCAACTCGGCACAGCCAAGACGTCGGCCACCAGGTACCACTCGGCTAGCTGCGCTGGCGTGAGCCAACCTGTGAAGTGAATGTGGTCGCGGTATCGCTTCAGTTCGGGCGGCAGCCACCAGTATTCCATGTCGGCGCCGCTACAGTGACGATGGCCGCCGGCGAAGACGAAACGCGTCGTCGGTGCCTGCTCGAGCACGCGGGGAACGGCCGCAATCAACTCGCGCAGCCCTTTGCGTTCGACGAAACGACCCGTGTAAAGCACGAGCGGCGAGTCTGTTTTCCGTTCTTTGATTACCGCCGCGCGTGCCGTGGCGTTGTCGTCAATGCCGTTTCCCACGATCCGCACCTTGCCTTGCACGCTTGGGCAGTACTCGGAGAGCAACTCGCTCTCATTGTGCGAGAGCGCAATAACGCACTGGGCCGACGCAATTACCTCCTCCTGAACAACCCATTGGGTGACGC
>Ga0157372_10010103_pt1 | contig 10026 bp, 9 predicted proteins | sample C55metaG_FD_115307 | JGI IMG/M metagenome (GOLD analysis project Ga0157372, IMG submission 115307) | Corn rhizosphere microbial communities from Kellogg Biological Station, Michigan, USA - C5-5 metaG | ecosystem: Host-associated > Plants > Roots > Rhizosphere > Soil | place: USA: Michigan...
GACGATTGAAAATAGAATTGATTTGTCTTTGCCAGGTGATTCTTTACCAATTGGGTCAAGGCATCCGATAAGTATTGTAAGAAATAAAATTGTTTCTATTTTTCAGCGACTTGGTTTTGCAGTTGCAGAAGGGCCGGAAATTGAGGATGACTGGCATAATTTTACTGCACTTAATTTGCCGGAAAACCACCCGGCGCGTGATATGCAGGATACGTTCTATGTGTCACAAGATCCGGCGTGGATGCTTCGAACCCACACGAGCAGTGTACAGGTTCGCGAGATGGAAAAAGGAATTTTACCGATAAGAATTATTTGCCCGGGAAGAGTTTATCGAAATGAAACCATCAGCGCAAGAGCCCACTGTTTTTTTCACCAGGTAGAAGGTTTATATATTGCAGAAAATGTTTCGTTTGCTGATTTGAAACAAACCCTCTATTTCTTCGTACGGGAAATGTTTGGCAAAGAAATGAAAGTGCGTTTTCGTCCTTCTTATTTCCCTTTCACAGAACCAAGTGCAGAGATGGATATATCATGTCTTATTTGCGGCGGAAGCGGTTGCAATGTTTGTAAGCACACCGGCTGGGTTGAAATTTTAGGATGCGGAATGGTTCATCCAAATGTTTTGACTAACTGCGGAATTGATCCTAATAAATATTCGGGATTTGCTTTTGGAATGGGCATTGAAAGAATTACGATGCTCAAATACCAGATAAAAGATTTAAGGATCTTCAGTGAAAATGACCTGCGGTTTTTAAAGCAGTTTGAAAGTGCAGTGTAGTAAAAATAATTTGTTATGATAATAACAATTTGCATTTGCGGAGCAGGAACAATGGGAAGTGGCATTGCACAAGTGGCCGCACAAAGTGGCTTTGCAACGATCCTTTTTGATGTAGATGAAATGGTTCTTGAAAATGCAAAAAAATCAATTCAAAAAAACCTGCAATACTTAGTTGATAAAAACAAAATTTCACAGGAAGAGAAAGATAAAATTTTTAGTCGTATAAATTTTACTAATGAAATAGAAGATTGTACTGCCTTTGTTATTATTGAAGCGATCGTTGAAATAGAAAAAGCGAAAATTTCTTTGTTCACTCAGCTTTCAAATTACAATAATGAAGAAGTGATTTTTGCTAGCAATACTTCATCCCTTTCCATTTCAAAAATGCAGGAACTCATTCCTTTTCCCCAACGAGTAATTGGAATGCATTTTTTCAATCCTGCCCATATTATGAAATTGGTAGAAATTGTGAAAGGCACACAGACAGACGAAGAGGTAGTAAGTGCGGTGTTTGATATTTGCAAAAAAATGGGAAAGGTGCCTGTCCTATGTGAGGATTCTCCCGGCTTTATTGTAAACCGTGTTGCGCGGCATTACTATCTTGAATCTTTAAAAGTTGTTGAGGAAGGAATCGCCTCGTTTGAAGAAGTTGATCAAATCCTGGAAGCTTCAGGTTTTAAAATGGGCCCCTTCAAATTGATGGACCTCATTGGTATCGATATTAATCTTGCAGTTACAGAAGGCCTTTATCATTCTTTCAATAATGCTCCACGTTTCGCCCCGTCTCCATTGCAAAGAGAAAAAGTAAAGGATAATTTATTGGGTAAAAAAACCGGCGAAGGTTTCTACAAATACCAATAGAGTTATAATAAATAATTACATTGCTCAAATAATTGAAAATTGAAATGAGCGTGGAAAATTTCAATGAAAAAAATATGGGCGAAAAAAAAATTCTCGTAACAGGTGGCGCTGGAATCGTCGGGAATGAGTTAATAACCCAATTGCTGAATGCCGGTGAAAAGGTAATAGCACTAAAGCATTCAACACCTATTTCTATTTCCAATCCATCTCTTGAAGTTGTTCAGTGTGATATCCTCGATGTAACCGCACTCGAAGAAATAATGCATCAGGTTTCTAATGTCTATCACTGTGCCTCTTTGGTTTCTTATGATCCGAAAGACAAGCAACAACTTTTAAAAATAAATATTGAAGGAACGGCAAATATTGTAAATGCATGTATTGATGCCGATGTTGAAAAACTCGTGCATGTGAGTTCTGTAGCAGCTTTGGGAAGAATCAGGGATGAAGAGATGGTGACAGAAAAAATGAACTGGACTGAAGAAACGAGCAACAGCATTTACGCGAAATCAAAATATTTTGCAGAAATGGAAGTGTGGCGCGGAATAGGAGAAGGTTTAAAAGCAATAATTGTAAATCCAAGTTTAATACTTGGTGGCGATAGCTGGGAAAACAGTTCTTCTGCGATTTTTAAAAATGCTTACAACGAGTTTCCATGGTACACAAATGGCATTTCAGGATTTGTGGATGTAAGAGATGTGGCGCGCGCAATGATCCTGTTAATGAATAGCGAAATTACTGCACAACGGTTTATTTTAAACGCAGAGAATTTATCTTACAAAGAAGTATTTTCTTTGATTGCAAAATGTTTTGGCAAAAAACCACCTTCAAAACCAGTAACTCCTTTTTTAGCAGAAGTGGTGTGGAGAATGGAAGCAGTAAAAAGTTGGTTCAACGGCAAAAAACATTTGCTCACAAAAGAAACCGCCAGAACAGCCCAGGCAAAAGTATATTTTGATAATAGTAAAGTTTTAGAAGCACTCCCTCAATTTCATTTTACGAAGATCAAAGACACTATTGAATTTACTTGCCACAGGATGAAAGAAAAGTACAAACTTTAAATAAACCGTTCCTATGAACAACAATACAGAGATTATTTTTGTAGCCGTTTTTATTTTTCTTCTTTCTTTTTTTGTAATTCCCAACAGGCTTTTTGCACAAAGTTCTTACTATTTGGTAAAGGGAAAAGTAGTAGATAAAACTACGCAAGCGCCATTGGCGGGGGCGTCTGTATTTGCGCAAAATACTACGATTGGTGAAGCGACGGATTCAAGCGGTAATTTTAGCATATGGCTTCCTCAAGGCGGTTATTCTTTGGTTACCACTTTTACGGGATATGAAACCCAAACAATTCGGGTCAATGGTTCTTCTGAAAATGACAGCTTACTTTTTGAATTGGATCCGGAAATAAAGTCGCTTGAAACCGTGACGATATCGATAAGTAATGAAGTAAAAGATGGCTGGGAAAAATATGGAAGTTTTTTTATCAACAACTTCATTGGACAAACCAATTTTTCAAAATTATGTTTTATCAAAAATCCGGAAGTGCTTCATTTTTATTTTAATAAAAACAGAAACACTTTAAAAGTTGTGGCAAAAGAACCCTTGGTAATTGACAATTTTGCTTTAGGATATACTTTAAAATTTGCTATCGATTCTTTTACCAATAATTACAACTCCGGAACGAATCGTTTCATCGGCTATCCGCTTTTTACTGAAATGAAAGGAACTCCTGCTCAGCAAAAAATGTGGGAAGCGAACCGTGCTATAGCTTACAAGGGATCTTTACTTCAATTTATGCGAAGCCTTTATTCTACTACATTAGAACAGAATGGATTTGAAGTTCAATTCATCGTAAACAATAATGGGGAAGATTTTCCGATCAGGTTGGGAAACGTATATGGAGCTTTAAATTATAAAAAAGATGATAGCACAAAAACAGTTGAATTTTATCCCAATCAAAGTGAAGTTGCATTGATTTATAAAAATGCACATCCCGAAAAAAGTTATACAGATTTAGACTCAACTGCTCATAAAAATTTTCAATTATCAACCTTGTTATTTCCAAAAGGAGAAAAATTTTATGTTGATGAGAACGGTTATTTCTATAACCAGGAAGATCTTGTGACCAATGGGTATCTTGGTTTTAAGAAAATTGGAGACATGCTTCCCTATGATTATAACGAAGAAGAACTGCAGTAAAGCAACAAATTATTTTGATTTTTATTTTTTGCAAAAAACAAAAGTCATTCTAACTATCATTTATTGTCGTTTGCCAAAGCTTTTATTTTTTCCCAAATTTCAGGAAGCCTTTTTATCATCACCAGTTCTTTTCTTTTTGCATAAAATTCCTGGATCGGTGTTCCCCAATACGTTTTATTTCCTTCGATACTTGATGTAACTCCGCCTTGCCCCATCACAATTGCATTATCGCCGATAGAAATTGTTTTATTTACACCCACCTGTCCCCAAAGTGTAACTCCGTCACCTAAAAGCGTTCCGCCGGCAATGCCCACCTGCGCAGCAATCAAACAATTTTTTCCAATTACCACATCGTGACCTACGTGAATAAGATTATCCATTTTTGTTCCGCTTCCTATAATGGTTGAATCGCTTACACCGCGGTCAATCGTGCAATTAGAGCCAATTTCAACATCATCTTTAATTTCAACAATTCCGCAACTTTGCATTTTCTTGTACCAATGTTCACGCTTCTTTTTTGTATTAAAATAAAACGCATCGCTCCCGATAACTGTGCCGGAATGAATCTCAACTTGGTTACCAATAACACAATCATCGTAAATGATTACGTTAGGATGAATGATGCAATTGTCGCCAACCACCACATTGTTTCCCAAAAAAACATTTGGCATTACAACCGAGTTTACTCCAACCTTAGCCGAATCACTTATCATTTTTTGCGACGCAACAAATGGCCTGAAATGATTTACTATTTTAAGATACGCTTCAAAAGGATCATCAACTACAAACAATGTTTTCCCTTCCGGTGCTTGCCTTTCAGCATTAATAATTATGCAGGTAGCATCACTGTTTAAGCAGGTTTCATAATATTTAGGATGATCTACAAAAACGATATCTCCCGATTTTACTTTGTGAATCTCATTAATACCGGAGGCATAAGCATTTTCATTGCCAGAAATTTTTGCATTAATGAAATCAGCGATCCAGGAAACAGAAACAGGTGAAGGAAATTGCATAGAATAAAATTAAGTTTTCAAAGGTAAAGTTTGAAAAAGGATGAAGCGAACAAATTTTAAACTGATAAAAAAAGTAGCGGTAAAAAGTTAGAAAAAGACATCGAAAATAATTCTTCAAAAAGCAAAAAGGAGTTTTTGGTGTCGTTTTCTTTATGCTTATCCACACGTGATTTTAAAATGTTGATAAAAAAAACAGAAATATTTTTTCATAAAGCAAAATTTATTTTTAATATTGTGTAAGGAAATTTTTTTCCTGTACTTACTAACCCATCAATATAACAAAGCCCGTTCATTTTCTTGTCGGGCTTTATTATTTTTTACAACTTTTCTTTTTAAAATTTTACTGTAATTTTTTATAAAAATTTTTCTTTTGAATAATTATTTTATCGTTCATAAACCTTTCAATGTTCTTTCGCAATTTTCTTCAACCGATGGCAAAAAGTCTTTGAAAGATTTTTTTGATGTTCCTTCAAATGTCTATCCTGTAGGTCGTTTGGACTATGATAGCGAAGGTTTGCTTATCTTGACCGATGATAAAAAACTGAATGGTTATTTATTAGATCCATTGAACAAACATGAGCGTGAATATTGGGTGCAGGTAGAAGGAAATATTTCAACAGAACAGGTTGATATTTTACAAAGAGGTGTAGAAATAAAAGTGAATGGAAAAATGTATGACACAAAAAAATGCATTGTCAAAAAGTTTTCTCAACCTCCTCGAGTCAGTGAAAGAAACCCTCCCATTCGTTTTAGAAAATCAGTACCTGATAGCTGGATAAAAATAATTTTAACAGAAGGTAAAAATCGGCAGGTTAGAAAAATGACTGCGGCAGTTGGTTACCCAACTTTACGGTTGATTCGTTTTAGAATTGAAGGGATTACTTTGGAAAACTTACTTCCGGGTGAAATGAAAAAGATACCTAAACAAGAATTGTATAACTTGCTGCAAATAAAAAAAGATAAATTACGATGGTAAGATCAATGACAGGCTTTGGAAGAGCGGAACAAACAATAGCAGATAAGACGTACCTGGTAGAAATAAAATCATTGAATGGAAAGCAGTTCGATGTGAACCTTAAAATTCCACCGCTGATAAAACCTTATGAATTCGACGTCAGAAACCTGATCCAGGAAAGTTTATTACGCGGCACTGTTGAATGTTTAATAGTGGTAAAACAAAATGGCGCTACCAAACCCGTTGTTATAAATACTGATCTTATAAAAGCTTACTACAGCCAGATTGAAACCCTTGCATCTGAATTGTCAATTGATACAAATTCAGTGTTGGCCGCTCTTTTAAGATTACCGGAAGTAGTTTCACCAAGCAACGAAGTTCTTGATGAAGCTGATTGGAAAAATTTAAAAGGGGTAATTGAAGAAGCCTTACTTGAATTGAACACACACCGAATTGAAGAAGGTAAATCTTTGGAGAAAGAGTTACGCCTTCGGGTAAAAAACATACAAATCCAGGAGGCCGAGATTCTTGCATTAGAACCGAAGAGAAGAAAAAAAATGAAGAATGAATTGATAGAAGTTCTGGAAGAAAATGTGGGAAAAGAAAATTATGATTCGAACAGGCTTGAGCAGGAACTTATTTATTACATTGAAAAAATAGATATCAGGGAAGAACAGGTAAGACTAAAAAATCACTGCGAATATTTTTTATCAATTCTTGATAGCAATGAAGATGCAAAGGGTAAAAAGCTTGCCTTTGTAGTGCAGGAAATCGGCAGAGAAATTAACACCACCGGCTCAAAAGCTTATGATTCAGAAATTCAAAAATGTGTTGTGTTGATGAAAGACGAGTTAGAAAAAATGAAAGAACAAACATTTAATATTCTTTGAGCTGCTTTTTTTATCAGAGTGAAAACAATCTATTTTTGTAAAAAAATCAATTTGAAAAAATTCTTTTTAATATCACTCCTCCCTTTCATTTTTGCGTCCTGTATCAAAATTGATCTTTTCGAAAAACAAGTGACAATTCCCTCCCAGCAATGGTTTTATACCAATGTTCCGAAATTCACTTTTCATGTTGATGATACCACTTCCCTATACAATGTATATGTGATTTTACGACATACTGATCTTTATCAATATAATAATGTCTGGCTCAGGATAGGATTGAAAACGCCAACAGATTCTATAAATTATCAAAATGTAAATGTTGTATTGGCTACCGATGCAAAAGGGTGGGAAGGAACAGGAATGGATGATATTTATGAAGTGAGAAAAAGTATTTCTGCAACTCCTTTTTCTTTTAAAACTTCAGGAGATTATACTTTTTCAATTCAACAGATCATGCGCGAGAATCCATTAAAAAACATTTTAAATGTGGGTCTGAGGGTTGAAAAAGTAAACCTGTAACCTTATGAACAACATACTTTTTTCCGGGTTATTGCGATTTTAAAAATTGAAAAAATGCCTTATTTAATTCTAAAAAATAAATTTAAAGTAAGGCCGCTTCGAATCATTTTTATTTTTTACTGGTTCTTACTTGCTTATATTTTAGCTGCACTTATTTTTTGGTTTATTGATCTTAATAATCAAAATAAAGAACTTACACAATTAAGGCTTCATGCCGTGAATATCCACGATGCTCATTTTGTAGAAAAAGTAAACAGGATCGAGGATGCAAGAAAAAGGAAAACTGCCCAATACGTTGGTGAGGGAGTTACTTTTTTATTAATGATCATTGCCGGTGCTGTTTATATTTTTCGCGTGATTAAAAAGCAACTGCAACAGTCGGAACAGCAATTGAATTTGATGATGGCAATAACGCATGAATTGAAAACGCCTATTGCCGTGACAAAGCTAAATCTTGAAACAATGCAGCTGCGAAGGCTCGAGTTTGCGCAGCAACAAAAACTTATCAGAAATACGATCGAAGAAGCAAACCGCCTGAACACCTTGTGTAATAATATGCTTTACATGAGCCAACTGGATGCCGGAAATACTACGCTTGCTAACGAAAAGATTGATCTTTCTACATTGGCAAGTGATTGCGCTGAGGATTTTAATGTACGTTTTCCTGAAAGAAAAATTCAGATTGAGGTAGAAAACGACATATTTATCAGTGGAGATAAGCTTTTATTGCAGCTCGCCATTAACAATCTTTTAGATAATGCTATTAAGTATTCAGGAAAAGACGATGTAGTTTTGATAAAAGTGTTTAAAGAAAATAGACGGATAAAACTGCAGGTAATTGATTATGGAATTGGAGTAGAAAATGAGGAGAAAGAAAAGATTTTTGAAAAATATTTTCGCGGGGCAGGCAAGCACGCAAAAGGAACAGGCCTCGGACTTTATCTCACGAGAGAAATTGTAAAACAGCACCATGGAAGCATCAGTATGAAAAGTAATTATCCCCGCGGTAGTATCTTTGAGATACAATTGAGAGGCTTAAAAAATACATAAAGAAATACTAATTGTATGCAAGGAAGAAAACTTTCAATCTTATTGGTAGAGGATGAAGAAAATTTGCAGGATGCTTTGAAACTGAATTTTGAAATGGAAGGTTATGAAGTGACTTCAGCTTATGACGGAGAGGAAGCGCTTAAAGCCATTCAGAATGAATATTTCGACCTCATTGTTTTGGATGTAATGCTTCCCGAAATAGATGGAATCGCGGTTTGCGAAAATATAAGGCTCAGCAATACTGAAATTCCCATTTTGATGTTGAGCGCCAAAAGCCAGAGCAAGGACCGCATTTTAGGATTAAAGAAAGGAGCCGATGATTACTTAACGAAGCCGTTCAGCCTCGAAGAACTTTTATTGCGCGTAAGAATTTTGATAAATAAAAGTCAGAAGATTTCCGCGAAAGAGCCGGTGACAGAACAATATACTTTTGGTAAAAACCTGATCAACTTTAAATCGCTTGAATGCACTACCAAATCAGGAGAATTGGTAGCACTTACCAAAAAAGAAGCAATGCTTTTAAAACTACTTATTGAAAATAAAAATGAAGTAGTAACCCGCGAAAAAATTCTACAATCCGTTTGGGGATACAACGTTTACCCAACAACAAGAACGGTTGACAACTTCATTTTAAACTTCAGAAAATATTTTGAAGAAGACAGCCGCAATCCGAAATACTTTCATTCTGTAAGGGGAATCGGATATAAGTTTACGAACGAAAACTAGGTTCATTCAAAATAAAATTCAAAGATATTTGTTCGTTTACTTGAAAGGAAGCTGGCATTTTTAGCAGACCTGCTTATCCAGCAAAGAAACTACTTCAGAAGCCTTTTCAAAAACAGCATTCAGCTGATTTGCATTTGAAGGAGGAGCATATAAATTTATTTCCACTTCATCCATTAACGAAGTAAGCATCAAAGAAGTACCAAGACTTACGTTGCATTTATCCAATTCTTCATTTATCCTTTTTTTCGACAATTCATTTGCCGGCACTTTAAATTTTGCCGCAAGATATTTCTTTAAGGAACTATCCAAAGTATGGTAAAAGCCTGAACTGTCGCTGCTCACCAGCTTTTCATGAGCAGCAGTTAAAGGATTTTCAGGAATAATAAATTTCTTCTCCTCTCTTTTTTCGCTAGCGGTTTCTGCTTCATTCTTCAAATCATCTACTTCAACATTTTTCTCAAGATCACTTTTATTTTTATTCTTTTTCATCAGAACAAAAATGAAAACTAAAATCATCAGCGCCACCAAAACTACTCCCGCGACCAGTTCAGTTTTTGTTGATAGAAATTGAGCATTTGAAGTACCGGAAAGAGAATTTTTGGCAATGCCTTTACCTTTTGTAACATGCACGTGCAAGGGTGAAGTATGCAATGTTTTGTAAGTTGCAGAAGCGGGATCGAAATAAGAAAATGCAATGGAATCAATTGTAAAATCTCCGGCTTTGGAAACGGTAAAAGGATACGAAAAGATTTTACTTCCCTGCATCGGCACTTGTTTCCTGTCAACATTGTCCTTCACTTTTGCTTCATATCCGTCTATGCCATTTGGCCAATTAATAACAGGCGCATTTATCAATTGAATGTTTCCTTTTCCGGATATCGTAAGTTTTAAAGTTCCTGCATCATCCGTCGTAATTTGGTTTTTTTCCAAAGAAGCAGAAATCGAAAAATCACCGACAGCGCCGCGGAAATCCGGTGGTTGGTTTTCGGTTGGCAGCGGTTTAACGGCAACTACTTGCGAATCTGATTTTAA
>Ga0157372_10010105_pt1 | contig 10026 bp, 12 predicted proteins | sample C55metaG_FD_115307 | JGI IMG/M metagenome (GOLD analysis project Ga0157372, IMG submission 115307) | Corn rhizosphere microbial communities from Kellogg Biological Station, Michigan, USA - C5-5 metaG | ecosystem: Host-associated > Plants > Roots > Rhizosphere > Soil | place: USA: Michigan...
AAAGCACATTATGGTGATTTATTACAGGCTGGTGTTGAAATTTATTTGTATAGAAAAGGATTTATTCACGCTAAAACAATGGTAACAGACGGTAAGTTATCCATGGTAGGAACTGCCAATATGGATCATCGCAGCTTTGAATTAAATTTTGAAGTGAATGCAATTATTTATGATGAACCGTTCGCTAAAAAATTGCGGAAAGTTTTTTCTGAAGATATTAAACACGCAGCAAAGCTGGATGCAAAACGCTGGTATAAACGTTCATTGATAAAAAAGTTTCCTGAAAAAGTTGCAAGACTGCTTTCACCTTCTTTATAGTTTTCTTTCGATTGTGCATTGTTATCAATTACCTTTTATGCGATTGAATAACGCTTCAACAACCTGCACATTCCATTTTGCAAAACGACCTCTTTGCACAACAAGTGTATTATCAATATCGGGATGCAGGTAATAATGAAATGCAAAATCTTCTTTTGGATTTTGCCATCCTATAATTTGTCCGAAGCGCAGGTCATTAAACATTAATGTGTCCTGTTTTTTTTCAATGGTATAAAAGCCTTGCGAAAAACGAATAAGCTGCTGCACTTCTTTTTTATTGCGTATGCTGTCAATCATTGAAGTATTGCGTGCAAATTTTTCAAGTGATAAGTTTTTTGATTTATCAAATACTGAACGATAGCCAACATAATAATTACTGTCGTTACCTGCCACTACAAACCATAACCAGTTTTGCAGCGGAGCAGGTGTTGTAAAATATTTCGTATAAGGTATATGCTGTTTTGCCAGTAATTTTTTTACATCATAATTAATGATTGTTTTATTTATGATGCAATAACACAAATAAACAGCACTGATGCCTAAACCGAATTTCCACCAGAATTGTCTTTTCTTATTGCGCTGTTTTAAAATTAATAACATGATAAAAGCAATGCCGGGCGCTATTGAAAAAAAAGGGTCGGCTACATAAATAGTATTAAAAGAAATACGGTAATGATCGAAAGGTTCAAACCATCCTACACCATAATTATTAAAAGCGTCTATAAAAATATGCGACAGTATTGCCGCACTGAAAAAAAACATCCATCGTTTGAATGAAATATTATGCGGACGATGCCAGCGGTTAGCAAGTGTTGCCATTATCAACGCAACAATAACCGCAAATAAAATAGAATGTGTAAAGCCGCGGTGCGCGAGTAAGTTACTTGTTGTGTTCATCCAGCTTGCAGCTATAAAATCTATATCAGGAAAACTCTGCGCAAGAATGCCCCAAACCACAGCTTTTCTGCCAACTGTTTTGCCTGCAAATGCTTCACCCATGCAGGCACCTAATGCAATATGTGTAAGTGAATCCAAAATTTATTTAAATAGAAACCAGCCCATCAAAGTTACAGTGTGAGTTGATGTGTAATTTGAACCAATATTTTTATTGCAAAGATGTAATGCAAAAAAAATTTGCAATCATTACATTCGTATGAAAGCAAATTATTCATCATTTCATGAAACAGATACTATTATTCATTTCATTTTTTATCAGTGTTGGCATACATGCTCAGCAGGAAAATGTATCGCATTCTTTTATTGAAAATTTCAACGATTCCGTTTTACAAAATTTCAGGTATGGTTCTACAGGAGTTAACGATGCTTTTAAATGGCAACCGGGTATTATTTCAAAAACAGAACCCGGCACCAAAGTGCTGTTGTTTAAAATAGATCCTGCGGATAGTGCAGGTGCGGGTCGTGGACCGGAAATTATATCTAATCAGTTTACTTCTTTTGGTACTTACTCTGCGCGGTTAAAAATTCCTGATGTAAGAAATGTTCAGCCAAACATAGGCGCTGTAGTGGGTTATTTTACTTACTATATGGATAGCGTGTATGGGTTGAGTGAGATAGATTTTGAATGGCTGGTAGCAGACCCTTCCATTATTTATATCGGCACATGGACGGGTAACAGGGGCAAACTTCAAAGAATCGGCAGAACAATAAATTTAGCAAAGGGAATTATTTACAATACAATTTATAAAGTAGGTTATAACGGAATACCTGATTCTTTAACCGGTGCGCAAAATCAGCCTGAAACAATTGAAGCCATTAACGGTTATGATGCTTCTTCGCAGTTTTACACGTACGGGTTTGACTGGTATTCTGACCGCCTTACCTGGTGGATGGTTCATCCTGTAACAGGTAAGAAAATTATTTTGTGGGACTACCGGGGTTCAAAACGCGGCATACCGCAACATCAATCATATTATCGTATCAATTTCTGGCATACCAATAACTGGAGTGTTGAAACAAATGCCAATGCCATTGAGAAACCATTACATCCTTATGAACTGGAAGTGGACTGGATGAAGTATGAGCCGTTGAATAAGTGATTAATATTTTATTAAAGAAGATATTACTTTCTTTTCAAATGCACGCCCTGTATTTTTAATCTCTGATTTGTTTTATTTAGATACCGCAGAATTTCCCGCTGCAGGCTTGCTGCTACAGAAAAGATGTAGAAAAAACTCCTTTTATGTGCGGCAAAAGCCACAAAAATTATTTTCACATTTAGCTATTCCTCTGTATTAAATAGTGGCACGGTTTGCGCGACAACATTGAGACGTTTAAGATTGCCGCTATGAAAAAGAAAAACACATCCTCATTAAACGTTCTGCAGGAACAGGTTGATATAGATAAAAAAATCGTTGAAAGCGGTAAGGTTGTCATTCAAAAAAAAGTACACGAAGAAAACAAAGATGTAGAAGTACCTGTTTCACACGAAGAAGTTGAAATAAAAAAAATTGCCGTAAATAAATATGTAACAGAGGCGCCCGCCATTCGCTACGAAGGGAATACTACCATTATCCCTGTTATGAAGGAAGTAGCCGTTATTGAAAAAAAATTATTGCTGGTTGAAGAAGTGCATATTACAAAACATGCGGTAACAAAAACACAGGAGCGTACGGTGCCTTTACGCAGGGAAGAAATAGAGGTAAAACATTATACCCGTAAACAAAATCGAAATTCTTAATAATAAAAAAAGGAGGGCTTATGTCACAGACTGTTGTAGGAATATTTAATAATGCTGAAGAAGCAAGAAGAGCAGTTGATGAACTGGTTAACCGGGGCTTTGACAGAAATAATATAGATTATGCCAGCGGTTCGGCATCAGCATATACTACTGATGATAACCGTAATGAAAATGAAAGCGGGATAAGCAGGTTTTTTAAAAACCTTTTCGAAGATAAAGATGAAAGAGACCGCTATGAAAGGGTTGCAAAAAATGGTTATGTGGTTACAGTGCACACCTATTCTCCGGGAGAGGCACACAGAGCATCTGAATTACTGGATGAATATGGCGCTGTAGATGTAGATGAAAAAGACCGCGAATACCGTATGCGCGATAAAACAACCACCGGTACAGATTACGATTATTCAACCCGTGCAAATCAGGATGCGAATGATGTGACTGAAAAAAACAAAACGTATAATGCACAGGCGAACAGGGAAAACGATGAAACTTATTTTAACGACAAAAACAAAGAAAGCAGGAAGATGCCTGTGATTGAAGAAAATCTTGAAGTGGGTAAAAAAGTTGTTGAAACCGGTGGCGTAAGGTTGCACAGCAGGATTATTGAAAAACCGGTTGAAGAAACCATTCGCTTACGCGAAGAACACGTAAATGTAGAAAGAAGAAAAGTTGACCGGGAAGCTACCGATGCTGATTTTAATAATTTTAAAGACGAAACAATTGAAGTGCGCGAACATGGTGAAGTTCCTGTAGTAAATAAAAATGCAAAAGTTGTAGAAGAAGTTTCGGTAAATAAAACTGTTGACCAGCGTGAAGAAACGATTCGCGATAATGTGCGCAGAAAAGAAGTAGATGTGGAAAATGTTGCTGCAAACAACACAAAAATCAACCGGTAAACATTCAGGGCAAAGCGGGCAATACCTGCTTTGCTCTTTTTATTATTTCACTTTAGAATAAAAAAATGGCACAGCTACATGTACAAAAAAAACGTAACCGGCTATGGTGGTTGTGGATATTATTAATCTTAATAATTGCTGCGGTTGTTTATTATTTGTTGGTGCGTAATAATGTCGTTCCCGATACATTCGGGTTAAAACAATACGACACAACACTTATTGCTGTTGATAACAGCAATGCGCTTATTTAATTGTTTCACTTTAAAAATTATTTATTATGGCTACCAGGAATATTCGTTACAGCAAACTTGTGGAGCTTGGTAACAGCGGTTACGAAATTGTTGCTGATGAACCGGATATAAGAAAATGGAAAGTAACAAATGCCAACGGAAAGGTTTTGGGTGTGGTGGACGAATTGCTTGTTGACAGGCAGGTAAATAAAGTGCGTTATATAGTTTTAGATATGCAGGGCAAACCGCTTAATCTTCTCTCCAGAAAAATATTAATACCTATTGGCATTGCCCAGTTAGACAGGGTGGATGATATTGTAATTTTGCCTACAATAACCATAGAGCACCTGGCAACCTTACCCACTTATAAAAAAGGAAAACTTGCGTTTGAAACCGAAAGAAAAATAAGAAATGTATTTGCTCCGTCTAATGCCCAGGTTGATTATAATGATGATATAGCAGATGAAACCTTTTACCAGGACGATTATTTTGATGACAGGAATTTTTATGAAAGCCGAAAAAAAAAATTGAGCAGGAATGACCGGGAGGCAGCGAATGAGCGGGAAAGAAAAGAAGAAGGGCTTGCGCCTTTTCGTGAAGGCGTGGTAGAAATTACAGAACAGTCTGAAGTGCCGGTGGTTAACAAGCAAACAAGAGTTGTAGAAGAAGTTTCGGTAAATAAAGATGTTACAGAACGCGATGAAAAAATAAAAGATTCTGTGCGGCGTAATGAAATTGAAGTTGAGCGCCTGGATAAAGATTAGAAGTAATCTGAATAATCACAATTATCTTTTTGCGTTATTGGTGATAACACTTTCATTTTAGTTTTTGCATAATGGCGACACATGCATCTTGTATGGGTGTCGCTCTTGCATTGTCAAAATTTTGTGCCTGGGTGACATGAAATTCCTGTTCCTGGTGCTATTATAAAGAAAAGATTACGCGGACAAACACAAAGTTGTCGTCAAAAATTTAATAAAATACATACCAAACATTTGCGTTTACATTCTAAAGCAAGCTGAATAAAGTGAACTTCTTTTCTCATTGTTTTTTTACCGTTAATCCTTTATAATAAATTTTTTTTAAAATACTTTATTGTATAGTTATTTCGCATAACTTTGAATTACAAAGTACTTTTAAAGTAAACTAAACCTCAACTATATGAAAATTTCAAGAACGAAATTCATTATCATCTTCCTCGTTTCGGCGTTTGCATTTGTGTTTATCACTAATTTACTTTTAGCTCCCATAAACGGTGATTGGTTTGCGGGAACTAACTCACCAACACCCTGGAAGAGAAACTTAGCTGCAATTATATATCCTGTAAAAGTTGTTTTGGTAGGACCCCTGGCACCAATATTCAATGATCCTGACCCGGCACCCCCGGTTCGGATGCTTGCCTGTGCTATATACTGGACTGTTATAGCATTGGTTCTTCACTTTATCCTCAGTAAAATATTTATCCGTAGAAAACATAAATTTTAGCGGAATTAGATATTCCGCTATCGTAGTAAATTCACCAGAGCTTCGGTGTTACATCATTAATACAGTTATGAACAGAATGGAAGAAATATACTATGAAGCAAAGTCGGACAAGTGGTTTCAAAATTTTGCTGTTTTTTGCCGTATTGCTTTAGCAGCTGGTTTTATTCCTGCAGGCTACGTTAAAATTATAGGCGAACGGTTTGCCGCTGGTTTGCCATCCAACAATCCTTTAGGACATTACTTTGATGCCTTACATCTAACCGGATATTACTACACCTTTATCGGAATCGTTCAAATCATAACAGCTATACTATTACTGATTCCGAGAACTGCTCTTCTTGGTGCACTCATGTATTTTCCCATCATCGTGAATATTTGTGTGCTCACTTATGCTACCCGCTTTGATGGTACGCGGCTCAACACAATGATGCTACTGGCAAGCTTGTTTTTATTGATTTGGGATTATGACCGTTTAAAACATATTTTACCATTTCAACAACCTAAAACCGAATCCCCTGTTTTAAAAAAGCCTTTGGGTAAGCGCCTTCGGATTATATTTTTTGGAGCTTGCTTCGCAGTTTTAGTCATTATTATTTTTGGTACTTTTTATTTATATGAGATTGTGCCCGGCAACTCTGAAGAAGAGTGCAGAAATCAATGTGCGGGCAGTAAAAACCCTGCGGCTTGCGAAGAGTTTTGTGATTGTATTTATAATGAAGGTAAACCGCTGGATAGTTGTTTGGCAAATTTTAATAAGGCAAAAGATATTCGCCGGTCTGGTGTGAAGTAGCTAACTCTATTACTACACCTCATTATTGTTTTATTGCTGCCTCCACTTTATTGTATAACGCAAACAAATCTTTTTTCAACTCTTCTACCATAACCATAAATTCCTCCATCTTGTTACTGTTTTTATAGTTAGAATAGCTTCCTTGCAGTGTTGTAAATTTATTATGTATCGTATCTAATTGTTTTTTTGCTGAATCAATAAAAGCTTTATTTTTTTCATTTTTTTGCGATGAGAGATTATACAGCATGCTGCCTGTTTTGCTTCCAATTTCTTCAAACATCATGTAATAATGTTCCATCTGCAATTCACTGTATTGATCATGTTTGTAACCATAGAGATTAAAATTGTATTTCTTCTGAAACCAGTTCTCAAAATCAGTTTGAATAGTTTGTATAGGAGCATTGCATACTTTTTCAACAATACTTATATTATCACTTGCTGCTAAATCATTTTTATTTCCCGGCGTACTGCGCGATTTGAATTGAGCTACCAGTGATTGTAATAATCCTTTTTCCTGCAGGTAAATCATGAAATGATTGGAGAGTGCGTAGTTAACGGATGCTCTGCATAAGTCAATATCGTCCCCTCCATTAAAGTCCTGCCAGTTATAACTGATAAGCTCTTTTAAAGAAGGTAAACCAATGCCGGTAGAGTTAATATACTCGGGTCTTAACTGCTCAATACGCCATGTTGCAGCACCTTTTAATGTATCGTTCTTCCATTGATAAATGGAGTATAAAGAAGCGAGTCCTTCATCTAACCAGGCAGGAATATCGCCAGCATCGGTTCTCACAACCAGGTGAAAAAGTTCATGGTAAAGGGTGCCTACCTGCGTAGGAGTTGAAATTCCTAAAAGGCTCAAATCACTCAGCAAAGAATAACCAAGTGTTGCATTCCCTACATCAATTCCATGAATTTTTAAAGCTACATTATGCAAACTTGCCTGGTTCGGCATAAGGTAAACTGTAATCAGTTTATCAGGTGCACGCAGGTTATAAAAATTTTTGTAAAAATCAAATGCTCTTTGCAAGAGTGTTGTTACGGTTGCAACCTGGTTATCGGTTATGTTTTGTTCTGCAACAGTTACTATTATAAAACGGTCTAAAAAATTTACTTTATACTTTGCACCTAAAAGAGATTGAAGCTTACTTAACGCTGAGTCTTTTTGCTCAGTGGAAAACAATCTGTTCTCCAAATCATTTTCATTAAATAAGTTTTGCCAGTTAATTAACTGGGTTTGATCGGTACAATTTATAATACGACCCATCTTACTCATGCCGGATACACTTGCCTGCGGTAAAGGCAGTGTTAGTATTGCGCCTAAAGCAGAGCCGGTATTACCTGCAGAGCAATTATTTATATCTGTGGTTATAAATTTTCTTGTTTCAGTTTTCAATGGATAGTTATCAAGAACATATTTTAACCACTCCTGCGATTTTTCGCGGTAGCCATCTAAACACAAACTTTTGGCAATAAAATAATCAAGAATAGCGCACTTTCCATACACGCCTTTTCGCATGGTCATGCATTCATCAAATACCCTTGAATAATAACCGTCGTGCAGCAGGTTAATATAATATTGCCTGTCAATTTTTTTTTGGCTGTATGCTGATGCTGTTATCATACATACTATAAAAACCAATAGCGTGTTTTTCATATCAACATTTTTACGGTGTAGCATTTTTTGCTTTTGATGAATCAATATGTTGCCCGCTGTCCTGGTTTTCGAGATCATTCAATGCTGCATTTTCATCATTCCCTTTTGGTTGTTCTACATTCTGATAATTAAGAAAGAGCGGCGCATCAGTAACATTTGATTCAACAGTTTTAAAAATGGTAGTAATCATTAAAAGCGTTCCTAAAACACCAAATACAATTCCCGGTGAAGAAGAAACAAGTTTAAAGTTTATGTGTTCGTTAATGGTGCCTTCCAGGTTACTTGTATCTTCCTTAAGTTTCGATATAATAAAAATAGCTCCAACAATTGCCAGTATCATTCCTGTAAAAAAGCCCATGTATTTTGTATAAATACCAGATACCAATATTTCACCTGCCTGGTTGTATCTTCTGTTAATACTGTATTCTTCCATCTTTGTTAATGCATACAATTTTAAATAACCAAGTTTTGTGGTGATAGAAGTATCAATGGTTACCGAATCAACTTTTGGTAAAGATTTGCTTATGTTTAAAGAGTCGCTTTGATAGATATGTGATTCAAAACTTCTCAGTTGAACTGTTGCGAGCAATATAAAAATTAAGATAAGCGCACTGGGCGCAATTATCAGCCAGGGCATCATCCTTTTCTGCCAGTCTATAATATGCTTGTCATTTGCTGATGCAGTTTTCTTGTTTGTCTCTTCCATAGTGCTATCATTTTAAACATAGTGTTTAGGGAAGAGATGATTAAACCTTGTACTATTTTATTTTTTTGCTAATACTGTTGTGCTTGTGGGGGAATGGTGTACCTGCTTTAGTTTGTTTGCCTTTTAAAGATACTCTTTTACTCTTAATAACATTTATTGTGATTTATTTTTTTCTTTGCGGTTTTCTTAAAAATGTTCTTCTACAATTAACGTGAAATATAAATTTTCAATTCCGGAAGGTGTTCTTCCCCACAATGTTGTAATAGAGCCTTATAACCCGGCATGGGCGAACATTGCAATAGAAACTGCAGCACAACTAAAAGAAACCTTAGGAGACAATATTTTAAAGGTTGAACATTTTGGTTCTACATCCGTTCCGGGGCTTGCTGCCAAACCTGTAATAGATTTAATGCCCATCGTTCATGATTTAAAAAAACTGGATATGCAAAAGAATCTCATCTGCCATTTAGGTTACGTTTGGCGCGGCGAGTTTGGTATTGCAGGCAGAAGGTTTTGTGCATTATCGAATGAATCAGGTGAACGTTTGGTGCACCTGCATTTTTATGAGAATAATGCGGGAGAAATTAAAAGACATCTTGCGTTCCGCGATTACCTGCTGGCACATCCCTCAATTGCAAAAGAGTACGAAAAAGAAAAAAAGCGTGCGGCAAATCTGCATCCCGGTGATTCTTTTGCCTATAATGATGAGAAATCTGCATGGATACAGCTTCATGAAAAGGAAGCATTGAAATGGTATGATGCTAATAAATAGGTTGCTGTTTTTCATTTTGCAGCAGTGAAGTTTCATTAGGCTTGTATAACCATCCCGGCAACATCAACATTTACTTTTACATTTTGCAGCGAGCTATGGCATAATTTTTAATACTACATAGTAAAACATAAACAGTATGAAAAAGTATTCAATTATCGCGGCTTTGCTTATGGTATTGTATGTCTCAATGAGTTCCTGCAGTGCGTCTGCACGGGTAGGTACTAAACATCATGAAGTAGGTGCCGGTACTCATGTTAATTAACGATCAGAAGCAATAGAGCCATACGTACAAATAAGCGGCGTATTAAAATTATACGCCGCTAATAATCTTTTTATAAAGCCCGCAAAAGCGGGTCTTTTTTTATCGTGCTGCAAACACTTTAGCGCTTCATCTTCGTAAAATAATATCAACCCTTTTCTTTACATTTCTACACCAAACTGTGGAATACTTCACTCAAATACAATAGTGCCAAA
>Ga0157372_10010106_pt1 | contig 10025 bp, 11 predicted proteins | sample C55metaG_FD_115307 | JGI IMG/M metagenome (GOLD analysis project Ga0157372, IMG submission 115307) | Corn rhizosphere microbial communities from Kellogg Biological Station, Michigan, USA - C5-5 metaG | ecosystem: Host-associated > Plants > Roots > Rhizosphere > Soil | place: USA: Michigan...
GTTTGGCACACAGGTACACCCAGAAAACCGAGCTCGTGGTTGCACGCTGAAGAATTCAAAAACGAACTTAGATCCAAACGCCCAGGCTGGGTCAGAAAAGTGCTAACCTCAAGGGAACGTAGGACTATGCAAGCCCACCTTCGCGCGCACAGCGAAACGTGGATAAGGGCTTCCCACGTCGATCTACGGGCATCCGCCGACTACGCTCAATATAGTCATGATTTTGAGGCAGGGGTTCGTATGCAACGGGGTTTCCAGAAGACCTTTTCTGTTTGGCGAAATAATGCGCAGACATGGCAAATGGATGGTCTTGGTAATGCTAGAGAGTGGGACCATAGAGATCCCGAAGTGTTCTGGCGTGTAGTGGGACTTCAGGTGTGGTACAACGCCATTGAGCGCCAAATCCCTTCAAGTCGTGATTACTACGATTGGCTTGCCCCGTACTTGAAACCCGGATCATTCAAACACCCGTCCTACCGAGCGCTTTGGCTTGAGGAGATATCGGGCGAGTCGATGCCACTTAATAGGCTGACCGGATTGGTCGAGTTTTATCAAATGCCAAGCGGAGGCCACGGAAACGCGACCGATCAACTCCATGCTGGTCACTGGTTGCGCCAGGACTTCTTTTTCACGTGCGATATTGCTTTCCAGCCGGACAAGTTTTCTATGCCTCGTGCACCAACAAGCGCTGCATCGCGATGAAGTAAGCCTACCTGCATCCTCGCGTCGAGCCTCTCCCATCTAAGTGTAATATATTCTATAGATTACGTCGATATTCCCCAGCGCATAAGTCGATCAAGTCGGCAACTGCGATTCAAACCTGTCACACAAAAATCGAGGCAAAATCGATAAAGTGAAGTATCCTCTTTTGAAACCAGCTGGTTTCGTCATGTCCGAACTTCCACAGGTCGCCAGTGTGTCGGAAATTCTGGATTACTTCCCTTTTCCAGACACAATCAGGCCAGCTCAACGGAAAGCATTGGCTGCGATTTTGCGTGCGCGAGAGAGCAGGAAGAAGTTTGTCCTGCTGGAGCTACCAACCGGTACCGGAAAAAGCGGGGTCGCGATGGCAGCGGCAGGGTGGGCATCGAGTTGGGGCAATGGAGCCTACATTCTTTCTCCCCAAAAAGCGCTGACCGGGCAGTACATGCGGGACTTTGAGAGCGTGGGTTTGGTCGAATTGCGAGGACGCGCCAGTTATGCGTGTCACGAATTCGGAACCGATTGTGAGACCGGCAGCCGCTTGCGCGGCAAAGATTCTGCTGTTTGCGCAGGCTGTCCATACAAGATCGCAAAAGACCTCTTTATTTCGCAAACGATGGGGGTCACTAACTTCGACTACCTGCTTGCTGAAACCTTGTATTCGGGTCAACTTCCGAAACGTTCCTTGCTCATTATTGACGAGGCCCACAACCTAGAACAAAAAATCCTTGGATTCACCGACTTCGAGATTTCAGGCTTCGCTCTTCAAAAGTACTCCGTGCCAATCCCTGTACTGGTGGATGGAGATGTTGCAGCAGCAGCTGACTGGGTCTTCAGCGAAATGATCCCCGCAGTCGACTACTTTGTTTCTGAGATCCCTCAAGAAGATTTGGAAAGATCGGGCAGCCGACGTGAGGCGGAAACCCTACTTGGGCGAATGCGACGATTCGTCGCGAGCGATCCGGCAGGTTGGGCATTCTGGAATGAGGGAAAGAAGCTCGTATTCCGTCCTCTCTCAGCGGCTAAGTACGCGAGTAATTTTCTGTTTGCACGTGCCGACATGGTTGTGATCATGTCGGCAACCATCTTAGATTTCAAAATCTTCCGACAGACTCTCAGCCTTGAAGAAAACGACTGTGAGTGCCTCGCGGTTCCGTCCGACTTTCCCGTCAGGAATCGTCCAATCATTTATAGGCCGCTCGGCTCGATGACGTTTCGGAACAGGAGGGAAACTCTCCCAAGAATTGCTGACGCGTTAGATAGGCTCCTTCGTGCTCGTCACGAGAAGAAAGGCCTGATCCATACTAATTCGTACGAAATGAATGACATTCTGACTAAAGCCTTGATCTCCGCTGGTCACGAGAGTCGCATCATAACTCACGGACCGGGGGGCGCCGAACGCGCCGTCGAACGACACCGGACGGCTTCTAAGCCCACCGTTCTCTGCTCACCTGCAATGACCGAGGGTATCGACCTCCGGGACGAGCTTTCGCGTTTTCAGGTGATCATCAAAGTGCCATATCCGCCGTTCAAGAACCCCTATGTTGCGGCGCGGATGAAGGAGAGAGGGTGGTACGAGTGGCAGACAGCGATGAGACTAATTCAAGCGACGGGCCGTTCCGTCCGATCAGAGGAGGACTTTGCGGAGACATTCATCGTAGACTCAGAGTTCGGAGATTTTCGACGGCGCAACAGAACTCTCTTTCCCGCTTGGTGGCTGGACGCGCTGGTGGACGCGACTGAAAGGAAGCCGATCGCGAGCGCCAAGCCCGATTTGCCCGAACGAGAGCGCAAACTGTTCTAGCTCGCTTCGACTTTTTTCCCGGTATCGCGTAATTGCTTGGCGGCTTTAATCAAACGAGTTCCCACCTTAGGATTGGCGGAATTAAGCCAGGCGAGTTTACCTTGAGTGCTGTCGTCCAGCCGTAATCCCTCTCTCAATCGTCGAACAGAGTCGGCCAGAACCTCGTTTCGCTTGTGGCGCGCTACGTTCAGTTTAAAGTTAACGGAGAGGCCGGTTATGCTCTGCCTTCGATCCTGCGGCATGAGCTGACCGCGCGGGCCCTGTTTCACCTTGAACCCATCCTCTTCCACGATGCGTGCAGCTAACCTGGAGAATTTAGCCAGCCTTCTAGAGCCCGAGAGGGTCATATCGTCAACAAATCGTGTATGGGAGAGACCTTGTGAACGGGCGAGACCGCTTAACCGCGCGTCTAAGCGCGGCACAGCGAGGTTCGCGATTGCGGGGCTTGTGGGCGGGCCTTGGGGCAACTGATATTCGTACGTGGTGAGCCTAGTCAGAATACGACCTGCTTCTCCGATATAGCCCAGCCGCTCGAAGACGGCTAGCACTCGCTCGGGTCTGATACTTGGGAAGAAGCTCTTTATGTCGAGAGCAAGGACCGCCTCCTTGCCGCTGTGATTGCGGGCATTCTTGATGGCAGATTTTCGTTTTATTCCGCCGTAGAGATAGGCAGCAAAACGTGCCTTATCCAAGATGTGGGTTTTTATTTTGTCTTGGAAAGCTCGAAGACGGCCATGTGGTACATAGAAGACTCTCTGTCCGCCGTTCGGCTTGGGCTCCGTCTTCTTCGTGTAGAACTTGGGCAGCCTCGCAATCACATTGTCGATGTCGCCCGGGGTTACTTCAAGCAACGCAGCGAGTCCTGCTTTAGTGGAAATGATTTTCAATCACTCGGCTCCCAAGTAAATGGTTTGAATTCGCACGAGAAGCTCTCGGACCTGTTCGGCATCTTTCTTGCGCAACCCCGACCGGTTTGCTTCTGTCCACATCAGAAATAGCCCGGCTGGGACTTGCAGCTTGGACGCAAGTTTTCTTAGAAAACTGATACTTGGAATCCGGCGATCAGCCTCCAGCATACTTAGATAATTGGGACTCACGCGTAAATCTCGGGCTAGCTCTGTCTGTCTCACCTTTCGTGCTACCCGAATTAATCGAATTGCGTCACCTAATGTCATTTATTCCTATGATGGTATGAAATGGCCCTTCAACGAGAAAACCCGACGAATCAGTGCTTAGAGCTGCGCAAACGCTTTAGCAACTTTAGCTGTAATCTCACGAAACAGGTGCCGAATTGGTTTTCGGGATCCTGATCAGCGAGCTGCTGGAGTTTTTTCAGCAGTTTGCGAATATCAAGCGCAGATTCATCGGGTTCGATTCCCGACATGCCAGTGCCGGCAGGGCTGTACAGCATTTGCACCACCTGCGCCAACATACGAACTACCGTTTTTTTTCTCTTACTCACGTAAATCAGCCTCCTTTCGTTTAGTGTCGGAGTGCTCCCACATTTCTGTGGGCGTACTCTCTAGCGAAACGCACATATCAATGCGCGCTCGCTTCCACTTTTCGGCAAAAGGATCTCGCTGAACGTGGGAGTGCCGGTCCGAAGCACAGGTAGGCCGAGTACAACTGCGTTCCGAACCTTAGTCACCTCCAGCAAAATTGCTGGAATGCGCTTGCTCGGTAACAGCTCCATCTCAACCTTCCTCTTCCGTCCGCGCACCCAGGCCATTTCCCATTCCCTGCGGTCACGCTGTCACGCTTGTTCGAACTCGCGCTAGGTGTGATCCTCAAGCTATGGTCATGGACAAGGCACCCATTTTGGACGGAGTCCCCGGGCCGCGTCGGGCGCGGGTCTCCACCACAAATTGAGCCGCCGGGCAGAGGCATGTGAGTAACTGCCGGTAATCCGCTCTAACGATTTTTCAAAGATCTAAGGCATTACGCCTGTGTCTTGAACGTCATCGTAGGTTAGAAGGGACACATGGTCAAGAAAATAATAACCATATGTTATTGTTTTTTGTGGAAAACTGGATGGACTTACTGACCTTTGTTGGGTTTGGAGGCAATCTGGCCAGGCAGCAATACGCTGCCGAAACCTCAGAAACCAAACCAATGATTCAAAACCGAAAAGGGAGCACCTCAATGGTCGAAATGACAACCTTCAAATATGGCGGCTTTTATGACGTGCCTCGATGCCTCTACTTCCGCTACCGGGGAAGGCGGTTCCTGCTGCAGAGCGCTTTTGATGAGGACCTTGACGAATATCCAACAGACTACTCGGTCTATATTCTCCCGGAGTCGGTTGGCGATTCAGTGCTGGTGTGTACTCCGGAGTTCTTCAGCAATACGCCAATGGCTTGCATTGGGCAGATTCCAATCGACCAAGTGACGTTTGATCCGACAAAGCGCAAGGAACTTGACGCCTCCATTTTCGACAGTTTTGTGGTTGATCAAACGCAAAGAAGTAAATGATTGTCCTCGCGGGCTTAACCTACGACCAAACGGGATGGGGGCCCACCCTTCACGGAGGCGGCCCGGCCCTTCGCCCGTTTTGCGAAGGGATACCACGAACGATGGGAGAGGGTCCATTTTGCCGTTCCTATATACCACCCCCTCAAGTGTTTGAGGGGGTTATGTCTAGAACCGGCAAAATGCTCCCTCCCCGGCGGGGGGCAGAAACACATCATTTGTACTTCTGTTCAATTGGTTTGTGCTTCGCGAGGCAATCCGAGTGGGGATTCCGGTGAAGGTGAACGGTGATTCCAGCGGGAAGCCGAACGGTGTTCCGGTGAAGGCGAACAACCATCGGAGCGAAGCGACGCTGGCGGGATGATTGTCCAAGATAGTGTTCGGCTTCGTCAAGCCGAGTGCTCGTCTGAGGGTGTCCGCAGCGAAGCGGAGGAGCTTCGGCGGGGATTTGGGGTGCAGGGGAAAGGGGCGGCTAGCCCCTTTATCCCCTGCTTGTCTGCGTAGAAAACGACTTATTGCTTTTCCTTCTCGCTCTCATCCAGTGACATATTGCGTTTTTTGCGCATGGACTCTCCGCGCATGTCGATGCGATGAGCGTTGTGAACCAGTCGATCGAGGATGCCGTCGGCGATGGTGGGATCTCCGATCTGCTCGTGCCAGCGCGAGACCGGCAGTTGGGACGTGAGGATGGTGGAGCGAGTCTGGTAGCGATCCTCGCAGATTTCCCAGACTCCGCGGCGCTCGGCTTCATTCAGTGGTGCCATGAGCCAATCGTCGATGACCAGCAGGTCGATGCGAGCGAGCCGGTTAAGGAAGTAACGCAAGCTACCATCGGCGCGTGCCAGAGTCAGATCGCGCGACAAGGCGGCAGCACGGACATAGAGCACCGAGTAGCCATCGCGGCAGGCTTTCTGTGCCAACGCCGAAGCCAGAAAGCTCTTGCCGACGCCACACGGCCCGATCACGAAAATGTTCTCGTGATTGCGCACCCAGGTCGACTCTTTGGCTAAAGCACGTAGCACGGTTTTGTCCAAGCCACGAGCGGCGCGATAGTCGATATCTTCCACGCAAGCTCCACCCCGCAACTTCGCGGCTTTGAGTCTGCGTGCCAGCGCCTGATTCTCGCGCCAGTTCCACTGCTGATCCACCAGCAGTGCCAGTCTTTCTAGAAAGCTCAACTCCCCCACAGCGTAATCTTGTTCCTGCGCCTTCAAGGCGTCGACCATGCCGTGCAGCCGCATGGCCAGCAGTTTTTCGGTCATCGGTTGGTTCAGCATGAGCGCGGTCCTCCTTGGTCGAAGTAGTCGCCGCCACGAAGGTTGTCGTGGGTGAGCGGTGGCTGAGCCGATGGGGGAGGAGACAGGGGAACCGCATCGAGTGAGTTTTTCAGGATTGACTTTACGCTCTGATAGCGACAGGCATGGGCCCGGATAGCCCGTTCAGCTGCTGCTTCCACGCGCTCGGCCGAGTACTGTTGCGCGAGGCGAATGATGCCGAGACAGGAGCGGTAGCCCATCTCCGGATGGGGTTTCTCGCTGAGGATGCGTTCGAACAACTCGGCTGTGTGTGGGCCGAGGGTGCGGGCCCAGTTGATCATGCGCGAGGGCGGCCACTCCAGATGCGCTTGATGACTCTTGGGGCGGTGCACAGGCTGGGTGATCAGTTTGTTGCGTTCGCGACTACGCACGTGGGAGGCGACGCGCGAGCCGCGATGGAAGATCTCCACCGTCGTCGGCGTGGAGCGGACTTCCACGACTTGCTGCACCAGCGTGTAGGGCACGCTGTAAAAGCTGCCGTCGCATGCCACGTGGTAGTCGATGTTGACTGTGGCTCGCTCCCACTGGCTCATATCGAAACGCTCCCGGGGTAAGGGCGACAGAGCGGGTTTTTCCAGAGTGTGAAACAGGCTGGCCCGCGATCCTTCGCGTTTGCGGAACGGCCGCTCATTCAACCGCATCAGTAACTCGCGGATCGCCTGGTTCAGCTCGGCCAGGCGGAAGAACTTGCGGTGCCGCAAAGCCGCCACGATCCACCGTTCGACGACTTGGACTCCGCTTTCGACTTTGGCCTTGTCGCGCGGCTTGTAGGGACGTGCTGGCACTACGCCCATGCCGTAGTGCACGGCGAACTCCTGATATGTAGGGTTGAGATCGGGATCGTAGCGACAGGCGCGCACGACCGCCGTTTTCGCGTTGTCGGGTACCGTGAGCTTGGGCACGCCGCCGAAAAACTCTATGGCATGGATGTGCGCTTGAATCCAGGCTTGGAGTTGCTGATCGCCCGTGGCTTCTGCGTAGGTGAAGCTACTAGCCCCCAACACCGCCACAAACAAAAACGCCGGCCAAACTTCGCCGGTGCTGGTGTCATAGACGGGAATCGTTGCTCCCGCCCAATCCACAAACATTTTTTCGCCCGCTTTGTGTTCCTGTCGCAGCACCACATCCAGGTGCCGCCGCCATTGCTGATAGCGCTCACAGAACCAACTGTAACGATAGCCTTCGGGATGAGCTTGCCGATATTCCTCCCACAGCAATTGCAAGGTCAGATGGCGATGTTGCTGCAGTTGCTCGTGCAGGGCCTTCCAATCCGGTTGCGCCCGCTGCACCGCTCGCACTACCACCGGCGCATTCCCGAACAGCTTGGCTTCCAGTTCCTCTTCGCCCAGACCTTCGGACAATGGCCAGCCAATCCCGGCCTCCACCGCCCGCTCCAGATAGTCGTGCACAGTGCTTAGCCCGATCCCGCAACTACGCGCGATCTGACGCTGCCCCAGCCCCAACTCGAACCGTAACCGCAGAACTTCCTTGATCTTCCGCATGGACAATCTCCTTGCCGGCACCCTCGTCTCCTCATGAGTGGAGTTTTCAATGCCGGGTTATTGTCCAGCCTCGCTGCCCCGTTTGCGCTACGTCTGTGGAAAACATTCCGCTCCAAGCCGAACGCCATTCCGGTAGGCGAAAAAAACTGTTCTTCTTCCCACCGGAACGGGTGTTCACCTTCAGACCGGATTGCTGTTCGGAATCACAACGGAATGGTGTTCGGCTTCACACCGGAATCGCGTTCGCTTTCGACCGGATTACCCAATCCGAGATCGACCCATTCTCGCTGTACCAAATTTCTCCGTTTTGATCCGTACAAAACGCATACATGCCAGTCGTTCCTGTTTTGTCGGGATTGCCGTGATCAGGTACCTCGTATTCTTCTGATTCTCACTCTGGGCACATTCAATTTGGAATTGGTAGGAAGACTTTGTTCCAGAAGCTAAGACTCGATCTATTAAACCCACTTCTTGGTGTCGGAACCGAGCCTGTTTCCCCGAGGTCACTGAGGTTGGCACGCAAAACCGGCGTCCGGGCGCTGTTCTGCGTAGTTGTGTTCCGCGAGACTCAGGCTGCAATGCTTGCTACCGCACGGCGATGATTCAAGAACGTGCGTGGAGCCTTTAGGAGGAAAGACCCCACTAGGAGCATCGCTGCAACAGCGATACTATGAACAGCACTAGAATTGCACGTCTCGAAAGCCATAAATGTCCCATCGCTCCTGTTGGATCAATCGATACCACATGCGCTTGAAATGTGCTGGCCAACGGCCTCAGCTTCCTTATCGAGAAAACCAAACCCGGGAGTGCCATTGATAACCCCATTCGCAGCGTTTGCAAAGAGATACCCAGCCCAGATCAGCGGGCCATCTATTGCGCCTCCCATTTGTCCCTGTCCAGAACGGATCGCGCCAGCCCGAGCGCCACTGAGGACCTGATTTCTTTGTACGGTATGCCACCACTCGTGGCCCAAGTTTGTGCGCTGTAACTCCATACGTACTGTCGATGGAGATGCTACCAGTGAAACTGGTACTTCCGTCCGCAGTCCCTAAGTTCTTAGGCGTAAGCTTGCCGGAAGCCAGTAGTTGCTTTAGGCCTTTGACCATGTCGCGCAGGTGCACATTTACTAAGTTTGTCAACTAATTCATTTAGCCGATTGTTTGTGGCAGTTAATTCTTTTTCCCCGATAAAAGCACTATGGATAGGGCAATCCCTGCGCAACTTAGCCAGACGATAATGGCAAGGAATTTCTTGATTGAGAATGCAGCGGGTGTTTTGAATACGTAGACGACCAGGAGGTCAGCCGCAAAATCAGATGCTATGAGCCAATACAATATTCGCTCAAGTCGCTGATCGCAACTGATTGCGAAGCTCACCATCATCAGCAAAGCAACTGAACGGCTAATCGCGAATATAACATCCGGGCGCGCAGGTACCGGATGCCCCCAATTCACAAAGGTAAGGGTAGCGAGGTACAAGAAAATGCAAGTGGCAGCCGCAGATAGACTCCTGCTCTGCGTCAGCACGCGAATTGGTTTGCCAGACATGACCATATTTCTATCCGATCCGTGGTGATTCCGCGCGGCGCTTTAAACCACATCTGAGCCGCACTTATCCTCCCACCCTTCGATAATTAACTAATCTCCTTGGGGGGCCAAGCCGTCGAGCGCCGACGGGCCGTCGCCATATGCCTCCTTGGTACATTTTATTCTGTCAACGTTCGCGGTCCCAAAATCAAACAATGTCAGTGCAACAAATCCGGCAGCGGCTAACTTAACTCTTCCGGTAAGTGCCAAAATCGCTGTTCCTGCGTGCAAAACCACGGCAGTTTTGACAAAATCGAAATCTCCAAGATGACCTACTGCATTATTAAACTGGCACGCCAAGAAAACCCCGTAGCCTTTGGGCTTCGGAGGGGTCGGAGGTTTAACTGTTGGCCTCGGTTTTCCGTTGTTTGCGGCTCCGCCTGTGCTTTGCCCGGTCGAACAGTCTATTCCAGACGGACAGTTACCGAAAGTTTGCGTGAATTGAGCAGGACCACAGGCTACTTGGCTAACGCCATTGACACGTATCGTGACATACCCATAGCCCGCAGCACAGACGTTGTTGCATGGGCCAGGGTAGTCCTCAACATAGGTGCTTCCATTGAAGGTGATTCCAATTTGCTGCCCCTGAGCGTTCTTCACCGGGGTGTAAAAAATATAAGTTGTGCCGCAGAGTCCAGCGGGGTCA